>Ga0207676_10003128_pt1 | contig 11818 bp, 6 predicted proteins | sample KBSSwiS72_FD_184307 | JGI IMG/M metagenome (GOLD analysis project Ga0207676, IMG submission 184307) | Switchgrass rhizosphere microbial communities from Kellogg Biological Station, Michigan, USA - KBS Switchgrass S7-2 (SPAdes) (version 2) | ecosystem: Host-associated > Plants > Roots >... | reverse complement strand
GGTCACGGCAACGTCGACCATCTGCTGGTGGCCGATGTTATTGGTGTCGATGGTCTTGTCGTCGCGATGGTAGGTGATCTTGTAGTACGGCGACCAGATCGTGTCAACGTTCGGAAGCGTGTCGGTCGCGAAGGCCAGCAGCGCGAGCACGCCGATTGGCGCCAGCAGTCGCGGCAGCGTCGGTCGCGGCACGAAGTAGAGGCAGAGGGCCAGCGTCCACCCGAACCACACCAGGGGCGGTGTGCGCAGGTACGAGGCGAGCGCGAACGCCGCGATGCCGGCAAGGCTGCCGGCGATGTTCACGGTGTAGGCGGCAATGCGGTTGGACATGGCCGCAAAGCCGCGGCCCATCACCTGCCCGAGCCCGACGAAGACGAGCGCGATGAGGACGAAGAACGTGCCGGCGACCGCTTCCAGCGGCACGACGAACCGCGCCAGGTCCCGCGCGCGGTACTCGGTACCGAAGAAGATCTGCTGGGGCGACCCCTGGCCGCCGACGTCGATCATCACGTCGGTGAACCTGGTGAACAGGTGCAGGACGAGCCACGCCAGGGTCATGCCGGCGAGCAGCGTCGGGACGACTGTCTCGATCAGGTTCCACCGGTTGGTTGCTGCCAGGCAGCCGACGGAGATGCCGAGAAACGCCGCGAGCAGCGCGATGTTGGTGAAGAACGTGAGGAAGACCACCGTGCTGCCGAACCAGCGGATGCACGCCAGCTCCATGAACAGGATGAGGAAGCTGACCAAGAACAGATCGACTGACAGACGCGGCGACGAGCGATCCGTCATCCCGCCACGTCCGGGAGGTTCAGCATCTGACGCAGCTTCGGCCAGCGCGCGCTGGCGCGCAGCGCCGCGCCGGTCTGGCTGTTGAGGAAAAACAGAATCCCCGGATAGCGCTCCTCGATTGCGCGCGTCATGGAATCGGCGGCCCGCTCGACGTCGCCGCAGAGCAGATGGAAGATCCCGAGGCCAAGCGAGGTCCCCGGGGCACTGCTTTCTTCCAGCGGCGCGAGGATATGCTGCGCGCGCCCGTGATGTCCGGCGTTGACGAGAGCCGCCGCGAGTACACCGACGACCACCGGGTCGAAGGAGCCCAGCGCGTACGCTCGCTCGGCGTGGGCCAAAGCGTCGGCAAACCGCGCCTCGCGCGTCGCCATAAAGGCGAGCACCACGTACGGCGGCATGAAGGCGTCGTCGAGCTCCAGCGCGCCGTGAAGGCGCGCAATACCCTCGTCGATGCGGCCGGCCTGAAGCAGAGCGACACCGAGCAGGTAGCGCTGCTCCACCGACAGGGGATCGTCGTGCAACGCGAGGTCGAGTTCTCCGATCGCGGCACGAAAGCGTCCCATGTACATCAGATAAAACACACCGTAGCAACTGCGCACCGCCGGGGGGACCGGATCTCGAGACATCGCGATCGCGAACCGCCGCTCGGCTTCACGCCAATCGTAGTCGTAGAGGCCCGCGACGATACCGAGCATGCAGTGTGCCTGCGGCAGCGAGGCATCGAGAGCGAGCGCGCGTTGCGCGCAGTCTCTGACGCGCGGCATCGCGTCCTGTCCCGACATCAGATTGAACATCGCCTGCATGAAGAACGACATGCCCAGGCCACTATGGGCGAGCGCGAACCCGGGATCCGCCGCGATCGCGTCCTCGAAATATTTCTGACTGCGCCCGAGCGACTCGGGCGTGATCTTCCACTGATAATGCCGCCCTTTGAGGTAGGCCTCGTAAGCCGGCATCGAGGGCGTCGGCTGACGCCGCGGCGCGGTGCGCGCGGCCAGCTTCGCCTCCAGCGCGCCCGCAATCGCCGTCGCGATGTCGTCCTGCACCTCGAAGACGTCGGCGAGCTCGCGGTCGTACCGTTGCGACCACAGGTGGCTGCCGTCCGCGGCCTGAATCAGCTGAGCGGTGACGCGAATGCGATCGCCGGCCTTGCGCACGCTGCCTTCGAGCACGTGGCTCACGCCGAGAGCCGCGGCGATCCCGCGGATGTCGGTGTTCTGCCCCTTGAACGCGAACGCGGACGTGCGCGCAATCACCCGGAGCCCCGGCATCTGCGCCAGCGCGTTGATGATCTCCTCGGCTAGGCCGTCGCTGAAGTACTCGTTGTCCTTGCCGGGGCTCATATCCGCGAACGGCAGCACCGCGATCGACGCCCGCGCATCCGCCGGGCTGCCGATCGCGAACTGCTCCAGCGCCGCCTTGACGTCCACCATGCGCTGGAACCGATCCGCGGGCAACTTCCGCAGGCAGCGCGTCACGATGCGGGCGAGCGCCTCAGAGGCCTGCAGCGGACGCGGCTCGTCGCGCAATACGGCGCTCACGACTTCCGCACTGGAGGTGCCGGCGAACGCGCGATCGCCGCTTATCACCTCGTGCAGGACCGCCCCGAAGCTGAAGATGTCGGACCGCTCGTCGAGCGGCCGGCCCTGTGCCTGCTCCGGCGACATGTACGCAACCGTGCCGGAGACCGTGCCCTCGATCGTCTGCGTCATGTCGGCCGAGCCGGCGATCGTCTTCGCGAGCCCGAAATCGAGGAGCTTCGCCGATCCGTCCACGACCAGCACGTTGGCCGGTTTCAGATCCCGATGCAGGATCCCCTTCTGGTGAGCGGCTACGAGGGCGCCGGCGATCTGAATCGCCAGGGGCACCGCGACCTCGGCCGGCAGCGGACCGCGCAGCGGCGCGCCGTCGATGTGCTCCATCACCAGGTAGTCCGGGCCGATGTCGTACAGCGTGCAGATGTGCGGATGGTTCAGCGCCGCAATGGCGCGAGCCTCCTGCGCGAAACGAGCGCTGTGTTCGCCTTTCAGCTGTTTGATGGCGACGATGCGGTCGAGGCGAGTGTCGCGGGCCTTCCAGACGTCGCCCATGCCGCCGGCGCCGAGCGCCGACAGGATTTCGTAGGGCCCGAGACGCGCGCCAGGTTGAAGGACCAACGCGCTATGGTTTCTTCGGCAACGCAAACGCCGTCAGCATGCTGCCGGACGGGACCAGCAGATACTGCCGGCCGTCGACCATGTAGGTCGTCCCGGCCGTCGAGCGCATCGCAAAGCCCAACTGGTAGTGCCAGAGATTCTTCCCGGTGCGCGAATCGAACGCCATGATGTTGCCGTCGCCGTCGCCGGCGAAGACCAGACCTGACGCGGTGGTCAACACGCCTGATGCCGATGTGGTCGGATAGCGGAACTCCCACTTCATCGTCGCCGTGGCCGGATCGATCGCTCGCAGCGCGCCGAAATTCTTCTGGTCGCGCGGCCGCGATGTCGCGCCGCCGGTGTACTGCTCGCCGGCTTTGAACTGCTGGTCGTAGGCGAAAAACGTGGCGCAGGTCTCTCGGGCCGTGACGAAGAACAGCCGGGTCGTCGGATCGTACGAGGGGGACATGAAGTTGGTGCCGCCGCCGAGATCGGGACAGGTCTTCTCGCCGTCCTCGTCGGGCAGATGGCCGGGCAGGAGCACCGGCCGGCCGTCGGCGCCGATCTCCTTCGCCCAGGTAGTCACCACGAACGGCTTCGCGACGATCACTTTGCCGGTGACGCGATCGAGCGTGTAGAAGAAGCCGTTGCGGTTGGCGAACATCACAACCTTGCGCGGCTGGCCACCGATCGTGAGATCAGCGAGCACCGGCACCTGCGTCGAGTCCCAATCGTGGACGTCGTGCGGCGTGAACTGATAGTGCCACCGGAGCTGGCCGGTATCCGCGTCGAGCGCGACCAGCGACGCTGTGTAGAGGTTATCGCCCTCGCGGACGGCGCTGTAGTAGTCCGGGCCCGGGTTGCCTGTTCCATAGAATACGGTGTTGAGCTGCGGGTCGTAAGTGCCGGTGACCCATACGGACCCGCCACCGCGCTTGTACGCGTCGCTATCGATCGGCCACGTCCGGGCGCCGGGATCACCCGGCCCAGCCACCGTGTAGAAGCGCCACGCGCGCTTGCCGGTCTGAGCATCGTACGCGTCGATGAACCCGCGGATGCCGTACTCGGCGCCGGCGATGCCGACAATCACTTTGTCCTTCACCACGAGCGGCGCGACGGTGGCCGAGTACCCCATCGTGTGGTCCGCGAGCTCGACGTCGTAAAGGACCGTACCGGTTTTCATGTCGAGCGCGATCAGGTGCGCGTCGAGTGTCGCCATGAACAGCCGATCGCCGAGCACGGCGAAGCCGCGATTCACCGCGCTGCAACAGAGTTTCATGTCCTCGGGGAGGTCTCGGCGATAGCGCCAGATCGACCGACCCGACCGGGCGTCGATCGCCCACGCGTTGTTGTTGAAGCCGGTGACGTAGAGCACGCCGTCCACGACGACAGGCGTCGTCTGGAAGCTGCCGAGCGTCCCGGTCTGGAACGTCCATTGAGCCGTCAACTCACCGACGTTCTCCGGCGTGATCTGCGTGAGCGGGCTGCTCCGCTGACCGTTGTACTCGCCACCGTTGGTCAGCCAGCGGGTTGGATCCTTCAAACCGTCCAGCAGATCCTGTGTAGACACTTGCGGCGCGCCGGTCTGCGCGGCCAGCGTGACGGACGAGATCACAATCATCAAGAACGCGCGCATAGGCATCTCCCGGTTAACGAACCGTCACATCCACGCCGCGCAGCGTGCTCAGATAGCCCACCAGATCGCCGAGATCGCTGTCGCTCAACCGGCCGGGCCCGAACGGCGGCATCAACGAGTCCTTTTCGTACACAACCTCGCGCAGGCTGGATTTCGTGAAGCCCTGGATGCGCTCGCGCACGTCCATGACCTGAATGGAGAACACGTCCTCGTTCTTCTTGACCCCGCGGACGCGCTGCCCCTCGTTGGTGACGAGCGTGACCGTCTCGAAGGCGGGCGTCACCCATTCGGACGGCGTCCGGATCTCGCGGACCAGCGCGGCGCGCGAGCGGGCCACGCCGATCCTCGTCAGATCCGGACCGATCCGGCCACCGCGGCCGGCGACGCGATGGCAGCTCGCACATTGCGACGCGAACAGTCGCGCGCCATTCTCGACATTGCCCACCGGCCCCTCGGGCGGCGCGACCGTGCCAAGTTTGCGGAGGTACGCGATCATCATCAGCAGATCATCGTCCGAGGTATCGAGCTCCCGGGTCGGCGGCATGTCGGTGCCGGGCACGCCTTTCCGAATCGTCTGAAACAGACGCTCGTCAGTCATGTCACCCGCCAGCAGCGTGGTCAGGTCGGGACCCCGATAGCCCCGCGCATCCAGCCCGTGACAATCCGCGCAACGAATGCGGTACAACGCCATGCCGCTGCGGATCGACTGCGGATTGCCCAGATGGGGGTTCTTCGCCGCGGGATTCGCGGCCGGCGGGTTCTGGGCCGTCAACACGATGCCCGCCGCCAGAACCGCGAGCGTGAGCCAGAGCACCGATCGAGTCATCGAGCCTCCCGCGATCGTCATCGCTTCTCTACGCCTGCCGTCGACGCCGGCGTCGACGCGATGTAGTCCCAGTGGCGGCCGGCATTCGTCACGACCGTCGCGGCATCTTCCGCCAGCAGGAACCGCTGGTCGACCAGCGCCTGCGCCGCCTTCGCGACCAGGCCGAGGTACTGATCCTTGTCGCGATAGCGTTCCTCGATCGAGGGCCGCGGATCACCCGCGCGTTTCCGGTCGGCGGCCGTGCGCGGCAGCGGAATGTAAGAGCCCTGCATGCTCGAGAGCACATCGGTCGGTCCCGACCGATCGTTGAACAGGTTCCATCCGGTGTAGGTGGCGAGCGGAACGGTCACCTCTGGCATCCTGATTCCAGCCACGCCGTTGCCGTCGGCATCGACCTGGGGTACCAGCACCGGAAATGCGGTGCCGATCCGCGGCGGTTCGACGGTGACGATCCCTTCGGACGCGAACCGCGGTCCGTAGTCGGCGTGATAGGCGCGATGAACCGCCGTCGACGTCGTCACGCCGGGGACCTTCGGAAACTTCAGGCGATCCGGCTGCACGAGCGTGCTGTCGCCGACGTGGGGGTACTGGCTCGGCGGCGGCGCCGTGCCATTGGCGGTCCACCGGTCCATCGCGACCAGCAGGGCCTTCATCGCCCACCGGTAGTCGAGCGGGTTGTTGCGCTGCTGCCCGATCGTCTGGGCGGGCGGAAATGCGCTGGGGCCATGTTGTCCCGCCGAGAGCAGATAGATCCGGACGTTGTCCATCAACGGCGCGTCGGCCGTGCCGTCAATCGTCGTGTGGATCAACGATGCCGCGCGGCCCCAGTACTCGTACTCCGAATTCGTGTAGAAGATCTTCGGCAGCAGTTCCGGCGCGCCGGCATGGGTCAGCAACCCGTCGGTCACGCCGGTGTCCGGATCCTTCTCCGCGGCGTCGGTGAACGGAAAGATGTCGGTCGGATAGAAGAAGTTGATGTACGGATGGCCGTCTCTCGACGGCTGGGCGAAGCGGTGGTTGAAGCTGCCGCGGCCGGCTCCCGCCACCTGGGCGATCACACCGTCGAACACCTTGCGGTTGTCCTCGCTGCGGTTGAAGCCGTAATAGAGGTATGTGCGCAGGAAACGCCCGCTCTGCGAGATGCCGAATGCGGTTGCTCTGGTGATCGCGCCGGCGGGAATCGACAGCGCGTCGGTCGATTTGTACTTCAGCATCGAGATGACGTCGCGGATCGCCGCGGGGCCGAGCCCTACCACCGGCGGGTTCTCGGCCGTGTAGACCACCTCGTAGATCTTGTTCGGCTCGAACTTCGTCTTCAGGGAGACGCGCGTCGCGTCCACGACCTGCGAGGTCCCCTCGCTGCGCGAGAAGCTCCACTGATCTCTCGGCACGATGCGGCGTGCGCCTTCAACCGAATCGCGGACCGTCAGCACGTTGTCTGGTGAACGTGGGTCCGCGACAACGTAGGCGATGTGGTTGCGGTCGGCGAGCGAGTGATCGGTCTCCTTTTCGGTCACGACGAAATCGCTGCGCACGAGCCCGCGAATCGGCCGGCCATTGTCCGACGCGATCGGTGCGTACACGCGTACCAGCCCGGGCCGCTCCGGAACGTCGAACTGCCAGCCGACCCACAGCAGCGTGTAGCCCTGGCGCATGAGAAAGCCGTCGCCCATGTCCGACGGCGTCTTCGGATCGGCACTGCCGGTCGCATGGTTGAAGAACCCGAGCATGCCCTTGCCGCCGCGATTGGAGACTTCGTAGAGCACGGCGCCATTGCCGCGCGCGATGTCCTTGGGCTTGATCAGGAAGAAGTCCGAGGAGAACTCGACTTTGCCGACCGCGTTGCGCGGGGCCTTGTCGAGGTCGGCGACGATGCGGTTCGCCGGCAGCGAGGGATCGACGGCAAAGAAGATCCTGCCGGCAATCTTCTCGAAGGATCCGGCGGCGCCGAAGGCCTGCCCGCCAACGAGATCGCTGCGGGACTGCACTTCGATGCGCACGACCTCCGCTGACAGCGGTGAGGCCGCAAGACCGACCAACGCGACGACGCCCAACAACTTCGACAGCATGGCGCGCATGCAAACCTCCTCAGCTCAGTCGGGCTACCTTAACACTCCTGCCATGCGGCTCCTCTCTATTTCGCCAGCGGATCGGGCCGTATCTGGAAGTGCATGACCTTGCTGGTGGTGCCCTTGCCGGTCTCCATGTGGAACGGCGTCCGTGTGCTGATCGTCGCCCAGAGCCCTCGCCCCTTCCAGCCGGCCTTTGGATCGTCGATCCGGCCGTCCATCCATTTCGTGTAGAACCCCATCGGGTACGGCACGCGCAACACGACCCACTTGCCGTCCTTCAGGACGAGCAGACCTTCAGACGCGTTTCCGGTGTCGATGGGCACGTTGGCGCCGAGCCCGAGCGAGTCGTGCCAGTCCACCCACGTGTAGTAGCTCGCTTCAGCGCTGCCCGACTCGGTCACGCCCTTCAGCTGCGGCAGCGGCTCCGCGGTCAGCGTCCATCCCTCGGGGCAGTGCTGTCCCGTCGCCTTCGGACCGTTGAGCGGGCCCTTGCACTTGCGGCGATCGAAGCTCGCCAGATGCCCGCTCGCGAGCGCCGTCCAGTAGACGCCGTTGCGATCGACGTCGCCGCCGCGCGGCGAGTAGCCGGGCATCGGCGGCTCGTAGACTTCGGCCAACGCCGTCTCCGGCGGATGGGTCCCGGGATTCAGCCGGACGACCGCGCCAGGAAAACCGAGCACCGATCCCCAGATCGATCCGTCCGGCGCCGGCGCCACTGCATAGAACGCGTTGCCGTATCGCTTGTCCTTCGCCGGATCGAGCGGCTGGTTGGGCTCGACGTAGGCGTCGCGTTTGCCGTTGCCGTTGGTGTCGAGGACAAGCGCCGTCCACCCCTGCGACTTCACTTCGTCGTGCGTCTCGTCGAACATCTTCGTGTTCAGCCAGCCGACGACCTGGCCACCGCCGCTCGTCCACAGCGTGCCGTTTGCGTCCTCGGCGAACATCAGATGGTGCGTGCCGAAGCAAGTATCGACGTGCGTGATCTGCTTGGTTTTCGGATCGTACATCGCCAGCTGGCGTCCGCTGTTGGCGAGCGGGTACAGCTTCGCCGACGGATGGCTCGATCCCTCGCGACAGAAGTCCGGATTCGACGCCGGCCGCACGGCGGATGTGAACCACACGCGCCCTTTCTCGTCGAACATCGGATTGTGCACGTTGTTGCGGCTGGTCCAGATCGCTTCCTCACCCCAGTACGGCGACGGCTTCGGCATCGTCGCCGACGTCCGCGGCGTGTTCGGATCCCGCACGGTGAGCGGTACCCGGCTGATCGTGTGGTGTACCGGATCGAGCACCGGCAGATAGTCGGCGCTGAGCTCGAGCGAGCCGTAGATCAGGCCGTTGGCGTTCAGCGTCGGGTTACGCCTGTCGGTCGACACTTCATCGTGGAGATACGCTTTCGGATCGGCCCAGTCCCACTGGGTGATCACGACGTTGCGCTCCAGGCCCTGCGGCCGCGGCGGTTCGGGCGGCAGCTCGCCGCCGGCCATGCGATCGGTCCAGTCGGCGAACATCGCCAGCGCGCGATCCTTCCCCATCGCGTTGAGGCCGCCGGCCATCTGCGCGCCGGCCTGTCCCGACTGAATCCGCCGCTCCCACGCCTCCGCCGAAGTGTGGAAAGTACCGAGCCCCTTCGGGATCTCACGCGTCCCCTTGGTGCCGAGCTGATGACACGCGGTGCAGCCGCCCGATTTCAAACGCTGGATCCAGTCAGCCTGGTTCTTGATGTTCGCCGCGATGCCGTTGCCGCCGGGCGCGTTGCCGGGGAACTCGCTCTTCTCGGGGACGCGGATCAGCGAGAACCAGTAGCCGGCCGGATAGTACTCGGCCGCCGCGCGTGCCGTCGGCGCCACGACCGCCGTGAGGTTCAGGGTCTTGCCGGGCACCGCTTTGACGCGGGCCGAATCCACCAGTCCGTAGCCGCGGACCCAGACGTTGAAATTGGCCTTCGGAAGATCTGGCAGGAGGTAGCGTCCACGATCGTCGGTGACGACAATCTTGACGAACCTGGTTGGAAGGTCGGCCGTCTCCGCGATCACCCAGACGCCGGCTTCAGGTCCCTTGGCGCTGCTGACAATGCCGCCAAGGTCGTCGGCATCGACGCGAACGGCGTCGCCGGTCTGGCCGGCGCTCACGGGGGTCTGCGTGCCCGTCAACCACAGCGCAAGGCCCATCGTTGCCAACGGGGCATACAACGCGGTCGTCGCCTTCATATGGTCCTCCTTACATCCGAGTGAGCGGATTATAAGCCGTGAGCCGGGTCAGTCCGACGAGGCCGCCGCGCTATTTCTGGCGTGACGTCCGCCCCTGCTGCAACAGATGGCGATGCCAGGTGTCTCGATAACTCGTGACCTGCAGCGGCTTCAGCGCGAGGAGCCCGACCGTTCCGATGGACTGCTGCAGGTAACGGCGTTCCTCGAGACTCGCGGCCAGGTCCTCGTCCACCGGCACGTCGACGCCTGCCTGCCGCGCCAGCAGCATCGCCTTCGCCTGAATCGACAGCTCGAGCTCGAGGCGCAGCAGGCAGAACATGTCGGCGACGACGGGTCCGGGCATGCGCGCCCGCAGCTCCTGCAGATACCGTCCGAACTGCGTCACCACGAACGTCTCCGACGCCACCAGCGACAACAGCTCGATGTCGAGGTCGAGCCCGGCGCCGATCCACTCGCGCGTCGATCGCTCGCTGCGCGCAAAGACCCAGAGCATCAGTAGAGGAAGGGTGACCAGCAGCACGAGTGTCTGCGCGACCGCCGGCATCAGCCGGTGGTTGAACGTCGAGTGAATCGCGATCGCGGCCGCCCAGCCTGGCAGGAACGCGAGTGCCAATCGATCGCGACTCCGATCGGCGGCGGTCTTCGACAGCATGGCAAAGATCGCCGTCGTCGCGCCTTGCAGCACCGCCGTCCCCAGGCCGCGCACGACCCACAACGTCAGTGTGGCCTCATGCAGCGTCCGGAGGTAACTGAGATTCTCGAACACCGCGAAGCCGGTTCCGACGGCGAAGCCGAGCACTGCCGCGTCCACCAGGAAGCCGACGCGGGCGGTGGCCACCAGCATCACGACCAGCAGCGCTTTCGCGGTCTCCTCCGTGACCGGAGCGACGTAGCGGCTGAGAGCGCCGGCTGGCACATGCCGGACCTGGATCAGCCACTCGTGCAGCCAGAGCATCGCTGCCGCCGCGACGACCCCGTACGCAATCGCCGCGAGCACGGCCGCCGGCCGAACGAGCCGGAAACTGTCCATCAGCCAGAGCATCGCGAGGAACGCCACGACAGGCGCGAGAGCGATCGCGACGTTGATCACAGACATGTACTATCGAAGAATCTTGAGCGACACCATCGCTTCCCGCCGCGATGGCTGTCCCCGTTCGATGGCGACCGCGCCGCCGATTGACAGCGTCAGATCCAGCGCCGACAGCGCGCCGAACCGGAAATCGATCTGTCCGCCGGTGTTGGTGACGACGCGCCGCGCTTCCGGCGCGTCGAGATTCGTCATCAGCGCGGTCACGAATACCGCCGGCCGCGCCCAGGTCGTGTAAAAGCCCGGAATGCCCACGCGACGAAACCGCCACGGCGGCGCGTTCCACTCGAGGCCGGACTTGACGAAGTTGCGCCCGCCGATCGCGTTGAGCTCGGCGCCCGGAAAGCTGTACCACTCGCGGTAGCGCTTCTCGTCGCCATGATCGATCCAGTTGTTGCCGAAACCGCCGAAGTAGAAATTGGCGAGCGGCAGGTCGCGGTCGCTCGGCGAGAAGCCGGCGGCGCTGCGCGACCAGATGGAGGAATGGCCCAGCGGCAGAGCGATGCCGTAATCGTAGGTGCCGTAGATCTGCGGAACGGTCACGTCGTTCGCGCGCTGGCCGCTGATCACCGCCGACCACCGCTGCCCTCGCTCGTCGTCCACGTAGCCGAGTGACTTTCGCACGTCGGTGTAGGACAGCCTGGCCTGGAGCTGAAACAGCCGGTCGATGGCCGCGGGCACGTTCTGGTATTCGGGCAGGCGGTCGAGGCCTCCGGCGACCGCGCCATCGACGGCGAGCTCGAGACGGCGCGGATCGTCGAACACCAGCGTATTCGTGTGTCCCGCTTCGACGAGATAACCCTTGCGACTTGTCTTCGTCGGTCCGAACAGATCGTAGAAGTCGGCCCAGTTCCACCGCGCGCGCGCGCGCCAGTCGTAGCGCTGGTACGCGGCGTCGAGGTGCAGGCGCTCACCGGCCGGGATGGAGCCACTCGGCGAGTAGGAAACCGTGGCCGACGCCCGATTCAGCTGCAGCGGGTCGGAAAAATTGACGCGATAGCCCGCGGCGGCCGTCGTCCGGTATCCCTGAAGCACCGGATATAGCGATTCGAGATGCATGCCC
>Ga0207676_10003118_pt1 | contig 11824 bp, 13 predicted proteins | sample KBSSwiS72_FD_184307 | JGI IMG/M metagenome (GOLD analysis project Ga0207676, IMG submission 184307) | Switchgrass rhizosphere microbial communities from Kellogg Biological Station, Michigan, USA - KBS Switchgrass S7-2 (SPAdes) (version 2) | ecosystem: Host-associated > Plants > Roots >... | reverse complement strand
AAAGGAAGCCGACGACGCGGCGGCAAAGAAGACCGGCAAGGAGTAGCTCCCCAATAGCCCCGCTGCGCGACCAGCGCAGCGGGCGTTCGCTTCACCTACCCGTGATCCCGGATCCAATCCACGACGTAATGGTCTACCAGGTCGTGATGGTGGACGCGCTCAGCGGCGTGTCCATCGGCGATCGCTGGACCGTGTGGGTCGGGACGGAAAACGAAGGATCGTACGACGATGAGGCCGAGGCGATCGGAGCGGCCGTATCCCTGGCGGCCGAGCACGGCCGTCCCGCCTGGCTGACGCGCGAGGGCCGGCAGCCAATCCTCCTCTGACCCTCAGCTCTCACCTGCCAGCCCCCAGCTCCTAGCTTCTAGCTCCTAGCTCCTAGCTCCTCATATATAGTAATATTGTTATATCTAGATGCCGCACCGCACCCCGCCAGCCGGGCTGATCGGCCGCCTCGCCCGGCTCGGATTCGCGCCCAGGCTGCTGCTCGCGCTCCGCGGATACGACCGCCACATGGCCGCCGCCGACCTGACCGCCGGCGTCACCGTCGGGCTGGTCGCGCTGCCGCTCGCCATGGCATTCGCGATCTCGTCGGGGCTGCCGCCGCAGGCCGGCATCTATACCGCCATCGTCGCCGGCACGATCATCTCGGCGCTCGGCGGGTCGCGCGTCCAGATCGGCGGCCCGACCGGCGCCTTCGTCGTCATCGTCGCCGGCATCGTCGCCACGCACGGCGTCGACGGACTGTTCATGTGCACGCTGATGGCCGGCGTGCTGCTCGTCGCGCTCGGCGTCACCGGGATGGGATCGGCGGTGCGGTTCATTCCGCGGCCGGTGGTGGTCGGCTTCACCAACGGGATTGCGATCCTGATCGCCAGCACGCAGATCCGCGATCTGCTCGGGCTGCGGATGGACGCGGTGCCCGGCGACTTCATCCCGCGGATGCGGGCGCTGGCGGCGCATCTGTCGACATGGTCGCCGCCGGCGGTGGCGCTCGCCGCCGGCACGCTGGTGATCATCGTGGCGATGGCCCGCATCTCGGCGAAGGTGCCAGGGTCGATCGTCGCGCTGGCGGCCGGTACCACCGCGGTGGCCGTCTTCGGCTGGCCGGTCGAGACGATCGGCACGCGCTTCGGCGGGATTCCCGGCGGCCTGCCGCCGATTCACCTGCCGGCCTTCCGGGCCGATCTCATCGGCGGCCTCATCATGCCCGCCGTGACCGTCGCCATGCTCGGCGCGATCGAATCGCTGATGTCGGCGATGGTCGCGGACCGGATGAGCGGCGATCGGCACAACTCGAACATGGAGCTCGTTGCCCAGGGGATCGCGAACATCGCCTCGCCGCTCTTCGGCGGGCTGCCGGCAACCGGCGCGATCGCGCGCACCGCCACGAACGTCCGCGCCGGCGCCCGCACGCCGGTCGCCGGCGTCGTGCACGCCGCGACGCTGCTGCTGATTCTCTGGTACGCCGCCCCGCTGGCGCGGCACATCCCGCTGGCCGCGCTCGCCGCGCTGCTGCTGGTCGTCGCCTACAACATGGGTGAATGGGCGGAGATTCCCGACCTGCTGCGGCTGACCAAGACCGACGTGGCGGTCTGGCTGGTGACGCTGTCACTCACCGTGTTCGCCGACCTGACGGTCGCGGTCGGCGTCGGCATGGTGCTGGCGGCGCTGCTCTTCATCCACCGCGTCGCGGAAACGACCACGGTCACGGCCGTGACCGATGAGTACGTGCGGGAAGGGCACGTACACATCCTGCAGCACAAGCAGATTCCGCCTTACGTGAAGATCTTCCGTATTCACGGACCATTTCTCTTCGGCGCGACGGACAAGCTGCGGCTGATCGTCGATCATGTCGACGCGCTGCCGGAGATCGTCGTGCTGCGCCTGCGCAACATGACGGCGATCGACGGGACGGGGCTGCACGCGATCGAGCAGCTCGCCGACGTCCTGCACGACTCCGGGCGGACGCTGCTGCTGTGCGGCGCCCGCCAGCAGCCGGCGCACGTGATGGCGCGGTCGGGGTTTCATCGCCACGTGGGCGCCGAGAACATGTGCGCGCACGTCGAGGACGCGCTGGCGCGGGCGCGCGCGATCCACAGCACGACGCATGCAGAGGTGAAATGAAGAAGACGTCGGCGGGCCTGCAGACCCTGAAAGCGGAGTTTTTCGGCGCCCTGGCGCACCCGGCGAGGATCCGGCTGCTCGAAGCCCTCATCGACGCCGGCGAGACGAGCGTGCAGGATCTGCAGCGCCGGCTCGGCATCGATCAGCCGATCGTGTCGCAGCAACTCGCCAAGCTGCGCGCCAGCGGCATCGTCACGTCGAAAAAACAGGGTTCGTCGACGCTGTACGAGGTGGCTGACCCGATGATCGGCGAACTGCTCCGCGTGGCGAAGCACATCCTCAACCGTCACCTGGTCGGCGTCAAATCACTGCTGCGGGAACTGGTCGTCGACCAGCGGCGCTGAGCCCGTCACCGGCGCGCTCACCGGCGCTGATTCGGGCTGCAGTTTGCGGTGGCGGGCCAGTCCGCCCTTGCGGCCGGCGGCCTGCGCCTCCTCGCGAGTCCACTCGTGCGCGGCGCCGATCTTGTGCGCGGCACGGCCGCCCTTGCTGGCAATCTCGCGCTGTTTGTCCCGGTCCATCGACGCAAAACCGCGATCTTCAGTAGCCATGTTTGGGAGCCTCGTCCCGGGGCGGTGCAACCGCGGCTCCAGAAAAACGGGCCGAAAACTGGCCTGTTCAAGGCCGTCGTTCGGCAACAGCTCTACAGCTGTCTTCTTTCGCGATGTAAAAGCTCCACAGTTCACGCGTCGCCGGCTGAGCCGTCGTTCAGACCGTCCATGTTTGGACGGGGCGACCGGCGGCACGGGCGTTGCGCGTGGCAGACCCACCGAGGAGGGAGCATGGACATCGACACCGCCCGAAACCTGGCGTGCCACCGGGCCGCTCAAAGTGTCTGGGAAAAGCGCGGCTGGAGCGGCGTGACCATCGAAGAGCGGGTCGGGCCGTGGATGGTGTCGCTGGTCGGCGCAGCGTTGATGGTTGCCGGCGCCCGCCGGCGATCCTGGGGCGGTATCCACTTGCTGCTCGGCGGCGCGGGCCTGATCGGCGGAGCGGCCGCGGGGTTCTGCAATCCCCGCCACGCCGCGATCCGCTGGCGCAGCCTGAGGAGCCACTACTCGGACCGCGTCACCAACGACTTGATGGACTCGTTCCCCGCCAGCGATCCGTCTTCGTCGAGCGCGATTGCGTTCGGCGTCGCGGGCGTCTGAACGGCTACGTGTTTGTGGCGCAGCGCTTTAGCGCTGCGGAGCGGCCTTCGCGGGACTAAAGTCCTGCGCCACACAAATCTGCGACCGCTCTAGCGGCGGGCGGTCAGCTCGTCCAGCAGCTGCTCGACGTGACGGCGGATCGCGTCGCGCATCGGCGCATAGCCCTTGTCGTCGGGCACGTCGCTCCAGTCGGCGGCCTTTCCCGATGCCGCGGCATGCGCGGGCAGCGTGCAGCCGATCGCGAAGATGTGCGTCGCATCCGTCACATCCTGACCGCTGATGGCTGACGGCTTCCCCGCAGGAATCTCGAGGCCGTCCTCTCGCAGCCCCTTCAGCGCCGACACCGACAGCTCGGCCTGCGGACTCGTGCCCCGAAAGGTCGCGCGATAGGGCAGCCCCCGTTCGGCGGCCATCTTGTTGAAATAGGCGGTCGCGACCAGGCTCTTGGCCGCGCCATGCTCGCACACGAACATCACGCGGGGCGCCGGCCGGGCCGGGTTCTGGCCGGTGTGCGCCGCCGCGCCCGTCAGCACGACAAAGGCGGCAAAGGTGTGTAGCGTCTGCATCAGCATCGCCGCATTGTGACACGAACGGCGGTAGAGTCTCCCCGGGGGTTCAGACCATGACACGTGTGGATCGACGCCGTTTTCTGGCGGCCGCGGGCGGCAGCGTCGGCGCGCTGGCGATCGGCGGCAAGCAGACCCTGGCCGCTCAGCGGGCCGCAACCGCCACGGCCGCGGAGATCGTCGTCGTCGGCGCCGGCGCATTTGGCGGCTGGACCGCGCTCTATCTCCGCGAGATGGGACACTCGGTCACGCTCATCGATCAGTACGGTCCGGGCAACGCGCGCGCGACCTCGGGCGGCGAATCGCGCCAGATCCGCGCCGTCTACGGCGAACGCGAGATCTACACCAGGTGGGTCCTGCAGGCGTTCGATCGCTGGCAGGCGAGAGAGGCCGAGTGGGGCAAGAAACTGTTCTACCGCACGGGTCAGCTGTCGCTGGCGCCGCAATGGACGAAGGAGCTGCTCGAGACGCGGAAGGTGTTCGATCGGCTGGGCGTCAAGTACGACATCGTCAAACCCGACGATCTGGCGCGTCAGTATCCGCAGATGAACACGCGCGGGATCGAAGCGGCAATGTCGACGCCGAGCACCGGCGTGTTGAAAGCGCGCGAAGGATGCGTGGCGGTGGCGCAGGCGTTCGAGAAGAAGGGCGGCCGCTTCGTCACCGCGAAGGTCGAGCTCGGCACGCGCGCCGGCAACGCACTGCAGGACGTCGCCCTCTCGACCGGCCGGCGGGTCCCGGCACAATCCTTCGTCTTCGCCTGTGGGCCGTGGCTGCCGAAGGTCTTCCCGTCCGTGATGAAGAACAAGCTCGCCACGCCGCGGCGCGCGGTCTTCTTCTACGGCACGCCTCCCGGCGACCACCGCTTCACCTGGCCGAACTTTCCGACCTGGTCGGTCGACAACGCCTACGGGTTTCCCTGCATCGAAGGCCGCGGGTTCAAGGTGGTGCCGACCTTCGAGCGCGAGCTCGTCGATCCCGACACGCAGCAGCACGCGCTCACGCCGGACGAGCTGCGCAAGGGGCGCGCGTTCGCCGACAAGTGGTTTCCGGCGCTGGCGCAGCAGCCGCTCGTCGACAGCAGGATCTGCCAGCGCGAGGACAGCGTCGACGATCACTTCATCGTCCAGCAGCACCCGGAGCTGGCCAACGTGTGGATCGTCGGCGGCGGATCGGGCCACGGCTACAAGCACGGGATCATGCTCGGCGACTACGTCGCCCATCGTGTCGTCGGCAACGACACGCAGCCGGAGCTCGCGGCGACATTCGCGCTCAAGGCCCAGACGTTCTAACGACAAGAAAAAACCGCGGAGGCGGTTTTTTCCGATCGACGCTTTTTAGCGCAGCTTCGCCGCTCGACCTTTGATCGTCGCCGCCAGCGATTTCAGCCGCATCTGATCCCGGCCCGACGCGCTGCCCGCGTCCGTCTCCAGCTGCACGACTACGGCGTCGAGCTGTGCCAGCACGTCGGCGGCGCCGCGCTCCTTGCCGGTGCGGATGCCGTCGGCGCGATCGATCGCCGCCTTCACCGCGCGGGCGCGCTCGGGCTGGATGCCCTTGCTGCGCGTCAGCTGATCCAGGTACGCGCGCGCGACCGGCATCGCGGCCGGCCAGACGATCTTCGTCTGTTCCTGGGTGTTCAGCTCCTCGCTGCGGATCATCATCGCCGCGTCCAGCTCGTTCTGCGTGAGGTGCTCGCTCGGCGTCAGGGCGAAGATGTCGATGCCGCGCGCGATCTCCGATCCGTAAATGTGGCCGTTGTACCAATAGGTCGACCAGTAGCCGCCGAGCATCAGCGTCTTCGCGTCGATCGGGCCGCGATCGAAGAACGCGATCTCGACCGGCGTCGCCGAGTCGGTGAAGTCGAACACCGACACGCCGCCCTGGTACCACGCCTGCGTCATGATGTCGCGCCCCGGCACGGGGATGAGCGATCCGTTGTGCGCGACGCAGTTCTCCGTCTCGGTCTGCGCCGCCGGCATCTTGTAGTAGCCCTTGAACACCAGCTTGCGATCGACGATGTCGAAAATCGCATCGGCGCCCCAGTTGGGCAGATCCGTCGCGCGGCACCGCGGCCGGGTGCCGCCTCCCCACTCGTCAGTGAAGATCACCTTGGTGCCGTCGTTGTTGAAGGTCGCCGAATGCCAGTAGGCGAAGTTCTTGTCGGACGCGTAGTCGAGCCGCACCGGGTTCTTCGGATCGTGGATATCGAGCAGGATGCCGTTGCCGGAGCAGGCGCCCGCCGCGAGCCCGACCTCGGGAAAGACCGTGATGTCGTGGCACTGGTTGGTCTCGCTCATCTTCTGCGTGCCGGGACCGCTGTCGCCGCCCTTGTTCAGGCCCGCGATGTTGCCGGTCGTCATGTCGGCGAAGATGCGCGGCCGGTTGACGATCTTCGCGTTCTGCGGCGCGGCGATCGGCACCTGGATCACGTCGATGCTGAAGAGCGACGTGTTCGGATCCTCGTCCGCCTTCTTGTCCGAGCAGCCAGAGAGCTCCTCGCCCGGCCGCACGCTGCTCGTGCCGGATCCGTAGACGTACAGATTCCCCTTGTCGTTGGGATCGCTAACCAGCGTGTGCGTGTGCGAGCCGCGGCAGGTCTGAATCGCGGCCACCTGCTTCGGCTTGTTCAGATCGCTGATGTCGAAGATGCGCACGCCGCGGAAGCGCTCGGCGCTGACCGGCGTCGACACCCCCTGCGTTCCGCAGTCGAGGCGGCCGCGAGTCTGCTCGACCGACATGAACAGCAGGTTGCCGTGGACCGACACGTCTCCCTGGCCGCCCGGGCAGACGGTCGACGCGCTCAGCTTGGGCTTGCTCGGACGTTCGATGTCGTACGTCGTGAAGCCGTGGAAGCTGCCCATGAAGACGTGGTTGCCGCTGAACGCGAGATCCGAGTTGGCGAACCCGAGCGCGCTGTTCATCGCGATCGCCGCCGGTGAGGTGGGATCCGGCGGGGCCGGCGGCAGGCTCGGATCGCGCTCCGGCGGGATGGCGCCAGCCGGGTTCGCCGGATCGAAGAAGCCCTCGGGCTTCGGCAGGCTCGAGATCTTCTTCATGTTGCGCGCGGCTTCCCCCGCGTCCTTCAGGCCGGCCTTGAGGCCGACGCGCGGATCGTTCGGATCCGCGGGCCGCTGCTGCGCGCCGCCTTCGATGGCGGCCGCAAGGATGACAGCGGAGACACACAGACACATCGCGGCAACGGATCTCATTTCGGCAGCTCCCTGAGCATTGAATCCATACGATCGATTTCCATACGCTGATCGGCATCAACGTCCGAGGCATACGAAAAGATTTCCGGCGTCTGACCCGCGCCTTCCGTGGCGAACAGCTCGTGCACCATCGTAATGGCGCCGGAGTGATGTTTGATCATCCCTTCGAGAAACAGGCGGTCGAACTCGGCGCCCGTCGCCGCGGCGAGGCGCGCCATCTCCTCCGGCGTCAGCATGCCGGGCATCAGCGTCGTTCCCATCATGTGATGGGCGCGCGGATCCGGGATCTGCTGACTCCGCGCCTGCAACCACTCGCGCATCATCTTCATCTCGTCCTGCTGCGAGACGTCGATCCGCTGCGCCAGCTTCCGCACCGCGTCCGAGGCCGAACGCTGCGGCACCAAAGCGACCATCTCCACGGCCTGCGCGTGGTGGCCGATCATGCCCTGCATGAACTTGATGTCAGCGCCGGTGTACTGCACCTGCGAGAGGTCGCTCGCCTGCGCGGCCGTGATCACCTGGCTCGCCTGGCCGGGCGCGCCCGGCTGGATGATGGGCGGTTTCGCGGCCGCTGGAGCGGCGGTGCGGCACGATGCACCAGCGGCGGCGCTCAAGACGAGGGCGGCAATCGGATATCGCACGGTTCGGAACTCTCCTTAGGATACACATCTATGCCGGCCGACACCCGCGGGGTCATCGCACGGCGATCGTCCTGATGCAAATGGTCCGGCCTCGGGCCGGGCTCCGCTCATGTAGGTTCCAGCCGGACGACGCGCCAACGGTCCGCCTGAAGGCGGACACTACCGGGAACACGGAGCTCGTCGCCCTGGACGTGACGCCGGCGCGCATGTCTACGTTATCCGCGGATTACGCCGATTACACGGATTCAGATTCGAAGGCGTCCGGCGCCGGCCGCGTAGCGGCCGGGCGGTGAGGCGCGACGGGTCGTGAATACGAGCTACAGGAACCATCGAGCTCGTATTCACGTCCCGTCGCGTCTCATCGCGCGCGGCTGCGCCGCGCCGCCGGACGCCCCGCGAGCAACCGGTGTGCGCGCGAGACCTGTCCGCCCAGCCGATCTCAATCTGCGTAATCCGCGTAATCCGCGGTTGATCTTCCGGTGACAGGTCTTTTGGCGGCGGCACGGTCGTGACACGATGTCCTCACCGCACCATCGTCTCGAGCAGACGGTCCAGTGCCTTCTCCGGATCGGCGGTCCGCCCCGTATGGACCGGCGACATCTGGATGATGGTGCTGCGTGGCGATACCAGCCAGTGAAAGCGACTGCGCTGCGGCAGCGCGCCGATCTCGCCGGCCTCCGCTCCGCCCCGGCACACTCGCGGAATGATGTCCAGATGCTCGCGCGTCGCTTCCACGTCGATGGACGGATCGAGCGCGAGCAGCCGCGCGGCGTCGAGCTCGATCCGCGCCTCCAGAAAGTCGACGGCAGGACACGAGAGGATGACGCCGACGTTGATCAGCTCGCCGCGGTCCACGCGCGGCACGACGCGGATGATCGCGTAGTCGTACGTGTGCTCAGCGGGCACGAATGGCCTCCTCGACGAAGGCGCGCGGCGCGGTCAGCCGCTCGACAAGATACCGGCCGTACGCCGCCCGATCAGGCGCACTCTCTTCCAGCCAGCTCTCCGGAATGAGGCTGACGATCGGCTCGATGATGCCGGCCGGCAGTGCGCCGGCCATCTCCGCGTCGATCTCGGCCAGCCGATGAGCCTTGGTGAGCAGCACATGCTGCTTGATCAGCGGAAACGGATCGCGCGCGCGGTCCAGCGCCGCCGGCCAATCGGACGCGTGGTGAAAGTACAGCGTCGCTCCATGATCGATGAGCCAGAGCCGCCGATGCCACATCAGCATGTTGGTGTTGCGCGCCGTGCGATCGACATTCGTGACGTACGCGTCGAACCAGACGATGCGCGAGGCGAGATCGGCGGCGACCTTCTCCACGACCGGATCGAACATGACCGACGAGGGCAGATAGTCCAGCGCGAGATTCAGTCCGGCGCTGTCGCGAATCAGGGCGAAGATCTCGGGGTCAGGCTCCGTCCTCGCCAGATCGGGATCGAGCTCGGCGAACACCAGCTCGGGGACCGACAGACCCAGCGCACGAGCGATCTCGCCCGACACCAGCTCCGCGATCAGCGCGCGAGGCCCTTGCCCGGCGCCGCGGAACTTCAGCACGTACATCCCGTCGTCGTCGGCCTCGACGATCGCCGGCAAAGAGCCACCCTCGCGCAGCGGCGTGACGTAGCGTGTGACGCGAACGGTTCTCACGGCAGCATAGGATAACTTACGATTACCGCATGCCGCGCCCGCTGACCCGCCGCGACTACCGCACGCTCGCGCTCGCCGCGCTCGGCGGCGCGCTCGAGTTCTACGACTTCGTCATCTACGTCTTCCTCGCGCCGGTGATCGGACGGCTGTTCTTCCCGGCCGACATGCCGGACTGGCTGCGGCTGCTGCAGACGTTCGGCATCTTCTCGGCCGGGTATCTCGCGCGTCCGCTCGGCGGGATCGTGATCGCGCATTTCGGCGATTTGCTCGGCCGCAAGCGGATGTTCACGCTGAGCATCTTCCTGATGGCGGTGCCAACGCTCGCCATCGGCCTGCTTCCCGTCTACGTGAACATCGGCATCGCCGCGCCGCTGCTGCTCCTGCTGATGCGCATTCTGCAAGGCATCGCGATCGGCGGCGAAGTGCCGGGGGCGTGGGTGTTCATCGCCGAGCACGTACCGGCACACCGGTTCGGCCTCGGCATCGGCACGCTGACCGCCGGTCTGACGACCGGCATCCTGATCGGATCGCTGATGGCCGGCGCGATCAACAGCATCTACAGTCCGGCCGAGGTCACAGCCTTCGCCTGGCGGATCCCGTTCCTCGCCGGCGGCCTGTTCGGATTCGTGTCGGTATATCTTCGACGATATTTGGAAGAGACGCCCGTGTTCCAGGAAATGCAGGCGCGCCGCGCGCTCGCGCGCGACGTGCCCATCAAAACCGTGTTGATGGAGCACCGCGCGGCGACTCTCCTGGCCCTGGCGCTCACCTGGGTGCTGACGGCCGCGATCGTCGTCGTGATTCTGTTCACGCCCACGTATCTGCAGCAGGTCTTCCACGTGCCGGCGCACTACGCGCTGCAAGCCAACACCGGCGCGACGATCACGTTCATCGCCGGATGCCTGTGTTTCGGATGGTTCAGCGATCAGTTCGGCACGCGCGCGGCCATGATCGTCGGCTTCGGCGGGCTGCTGGGCAGCAGCTACCTGTTTTACTCATGGCTGCCTGACGCTCCGGTGTTCCTCAACCTGACGTACGCCCTCACCGGCTTCTTCGTCGGCTCGGTGACGACAGTGCCGATCGTCGCGCTGCGCCTGTTCCCCGCGCCGGTCCGGTTCTCCGGCCTCTCGTTCTCCTACAACGTGTCGTACGCCATCTTCGGCGGGCTGACGCCGGTGTTCCTGGCCTGGTGGCTGCGAACGGACCCGATGGCTCCGGCGTATTACGTTGGTGGCCTCGCGATCCTCGGCATGATCCTCGCCGCCGCGCCCTGGTCAGATTCTTACAAGACCTGACCGCGAAATTCTGCAAGACTCTGCTGCGAAATGCGGAAGCTGACCGATTCCAAGGCGTGGAAGCTCTTCAGCGTCCTGCCGAGGGCCGACGGCCGCCTCGCGGTCGGCTGGTGGACCGTGGTGCTGCTGCGGGGGATCCTGCCGGCGGCGTTCGCGCTTGCGACCGGCGCGCTGGTCGGCGCGGTGCAACAGGGCGCGAACCTCGCGGCGCCGCTGGCGATCGTCGGCGTGGTGTTCGTCCTGCTGCAGATCCTCACGCCGATCAACACGGCGCTGAGCTTCAACCTGGGCGATCGCACGGCAGCATGGCTCTACGACCGCCTGTCGGAGGCGTGCGTCCGTCCGCCGGGCATGGGGCACCTCGAAGACCCGTCGCTGACGAGCGACCTCACCGTCGCGCGCGATTTCGATCTCGGCATGACCGGCCCGCCGTTGTCCTTCTCGATGGATTTCATCGCCGGCGGCATGGTCGAAATGATCGGCGGCCTGGCGGCCGCGGCACTGCTCTTCGCGTACGCCTGGTGGGCGCCGATCGCCCTCGCCGGCGCGTGGCTGTCGACGCAGTGGCTGCTGCGCGAGAGCGCCGTCTGGTGGGATCGGAACACGCCCGAGGTGCGCGCCGCGCAGCGCGACGCCGAGTACACCTATCGGCTGGCGGTCGACCCGGGCCCGGCGAAGGAGCTGCGCCTGTTCGGTCTCGTGGGCTGGACGATCGAGCGCTTTGTCGCGCGGCGCACACGCTTGCACACGCTGCAGTACGAGGCGACGCGGCTTCGCGAAAAGCCGATGGTCTGGAGCCTGCTGATCGTGCTCGCCGCCAACATTCTCGTCTTCTGGTCGCTGGCGGCCGCGGCCAGCGGCGGACGGATCTCGCTCGCGCAAGTCGTGGTCTTCGCGCAGGCGGCCGTCGGTGCGTCGCTGCTCGCGTTCGGCGGCTTCTCATGGGCCCTCGACGGCGCGGCGGCGCCGGTGGCCGCCGTCCTGCGGCTCGAACCGGCGATGGCGCCAGCGGGGGCGCTGCCGTCCGGACAGCGGCGCGCCGACGGTTTGCCGTCGCGCGAGATCCGGTTCCGCGACGTGACGTTTGCCTATCCGTCCGGCACGGCGGTGCTCGAGCACTTCGACCTGACGATCCCCGCCGGGTCGTCGATCGCGATCGTCGGCCAGAACGGCGCCGGCAAGAC
>Ga0207676_10003117_pt1 | contig 11825 bp, 8 predicted proteins | sample KBSSwiS72_FD_184307 | JGI IMG/M metagenome (GOLD analysis project Ga0207676, IMG submission 184307) | Switchgrass rhizosphere microbial communities from Kellogg Biological Station, Michigan, USA - KBS Switchgrass S7-2 (SPAdes) (version 2) | ecosystem: Host-associated > Plants > Roots >... | reverse complement strand
ATACTTCACGCCCCAGGTAACGTCGTCCTGCATTTTGTCGCCCCACTGTTTGTTTCCTGCAGAAAGAAATTTCTTGCCGTAGCCGGTTGACGCACGAAAATTAGGTTGCAAGACAGCGTAACCGCGATTGGCGAGAAACTGCGCTATCGAATCATAGCCCCAGGTGTCGCGGCCCCATGGACCACCATGTGGAAGGATTACCGCGGGAAGATTCTTCGCTTCGACACCCTTGGGCAAGGTTAGATAAGCCGGGATTTCCAAACCGTCAGACGACTGATATCTGACCGGTTTCATCGGCGCGAGATATGAGCGGTTCAACTTTTCGCGCACCTGATATTGCAGCGTCAGCTTCTTAGTGGTGCGATCGTAGAGATAAGTTGAGCCGGGATCTGTATCGGCGTTTGCGGAGATAAGAAAGAGCTTTTCATCTTTCGTTGACGACCCGAAGTTGATCTCCTTGCCGGGAAGTTGTTTCTGTAAGTTCTTGTAATCAGCTTCGAAGCTTTTATCTTTCCAGTACTTTCGTTCGCGTTCATCGTCGTAGACAGTGGCAATCAGCTCATCGGAAACTTCCGAGAACATAGCGTTGCCGAAGTCGACGCGTTTCATGGGATCCGTTTCAACCAACTCTTCCTTACCGGTGGTGGGGTTGAATAGTTTCAGACTAACGAGATCGACATCCGCGCCCTTGTTTGTTTGGAAGTAGACGCGTTGACCGTCTTTGTGAAAGCGAACTGGTCCACACGACTCGAACACGCTGCAGCTGTAAACCTTCGTAAACTTATCCGCGTCGACTCGTAATACTTCAGTGTCGCCGTTTTCTGCTGATCTGGTGGCGAGCCGTAGCTGGTCTTTGAGATCGAAGAAGTAGGCGGTGATGCGTTCGGTATTCTTGCGGATCAGCGTGCGCTCACCGGTGGAGATTTTTACTTTGTAGAGATCGTGCCACGCCGGATCGCGATCGTTAATGCCGACGTAGATCGCGTCGGGCTCGTTGCGAGGCACGGCATATATAAAGGCCCGCACGCCTTTCGCGTCGGTGAGGTTTCGGGCAGCCGGTACATCTGCTCCTGAAGCGGGCGTGTCGGCGGGGTTGACTGCGTAGACGTTGTAATTCTCATCCCCAGCCTTATCCTGAACAAAGAGTATGTACTTGCCATCGCGCGACCAGAAGTAAGTGGGAATCGGCCTCTTCGTGTCTGCGGTAACCGGCTTCGCATTCGTGAAGGGCTCCGCAGCCTTCTTCACCCAAACGTTACGCACGCCCTTGAAAGGCTTAATAAACGCAATGAACGCCCCATCCGGCGAAATCTGCGCGCCCGCAATCTCCGGATCCCCAAAGAAAAGCTCACGGTCGATTATCGGCGGCGCCTGCGCCCACACCGGTGCGGCGAGCGCGAGAATCATCAGAATTGAAAGCATCAGCAAGCCAATAACTGAACGGCGAGAGCCGATTGAACGCATAAACACCTCTTTCGTTGAATCATTTGAAGTCTGACGCTGATGAATGAACACGTCTTTACGCACCGAGGTCCGGCAGAGTTTCAGGCATACCAATTATTTGTTCTCCACATTAATCTAGACGATTGTCTATAACATCTGACTCGCCAAATTGCGAAATAAGCTTAGTTCGGTTGGCTCTCAGTTTGGAAAAAGTGGCGCAATGCAATCGGTAGCTGCAAAGATTCCCAAGTCTGGGGTTGATCAAGGCCGCTGGTCCGTACCGACAACGATTCGTCAAATCGTCTCATAATTTGGTGACGAGATATCCAATCCGATGGTGGTAGTTCGTCCAGAACCGCAAACCAAAAGCGGTCTTCAACTCTTAACCGACGAGTAGGTTCTCCCACGTGCAAACTAGCAATATCGAGCTCGGGATGGTCCTCAAACAGTGCGGCGGTAGATTTAACCAGCGCCGCATTGGTCGATACCACACCTGTATCCTGTTTGAGCAATAGAATAGTTGCTGCGTTGCGGCTATCCCTATCATTAAGGTGCTCCGGATCAATCATTTCAAATGGAATATAGATAAAGGGTAGACTAACATGAGCAGCCGTTAGGGCGAGCAGTCTCATGAGTCCTTCCATTCTAAAATTACGAAGGAATGTGTGATGAATAAGTTTTATAGTTGATGCATTTGTTAGACCGCTGCTAATGGATTTCTGTTGACCCAAAAAGTCGAACGCCTCAATCCATTCCTTGGAAATAGGATCTGTTAGCGATATGGCTCCCACGGCACTGGCCCAAACTCTATTTCCCCCTCCCACGGCATCGGCAATGAGCCGCCTAAACTCTTCAGCTGAAAGTTCAATTGTCGCACCCGCCTTCCTTCCCTGTAGAAAATTCATAGCGAATAGTAAAACATGACTAATTAGACTTTTGACGCGATAACCGTTGACCTTTCGATACACTTCAAGGAGTCCTGTAATGTGAACCTGCAACGTCTCGACACTAGAAACTGAGAATGCTAAAGAAAAATCGGAAAACGGAAATCCAATCGTCGCTATGGAACTTGTAAAAGGGAGCCGCTCATCAGTCATGTATTCAAAATCCGACGATGTCAATCCTTGCGTTTCCCATCGCTCCTCAGCTAGTGCCCAATCCTGGAAATCGCCGAGGTCTCCACTTTCGACGCGCTTAGCGAGGGCATTGACGTCTTCTGCCGTTTCACAGATTCCTAAGCAAGCGGAAAGCGGCCATGGCAATTTAAGAAAAGATTGTTTACTTCTGTCAGCATTGAAATCGGCGGCAATCACCTTGAGAGTTGCAGCTAAGTTTACTTTATTAGGTTTCTCCAAGAAGCGTGCCGCCTCAACGATGGGAAGCCAATCGGTAGTTGGAGAAGGAAAGTCTATCAATGGGCGTACTTTCGCACGGTAGCTCCCCTGAATGGGGGTGTTAAAGAATACTGGAAAGTCTCTAGTGCTCCGTGCCAACGGTTCAGAGGCAACTTTGATACAAATTTCATTGCCTTTACGGAGTTTTATCCGAGACACAGCACTGATCGCGGTTAACAGCTCATCATCTGACTCTCGGAGAAAGTTCATCAGCGTTTCACTTCCCCGGAGCGCTGAGTCCAACACCTTAGGTGAGATACGGGGTAACATTTCGATGATCTTATTTGTGAACCATGAGGGCGCTGAACGAAAACTAACAAAAGGCATTACGTGAAATAGGTCTTCTACATTTTGAGCTGTAGACCAATATCTCTCACCGAGTGACTCTGCCCATTTGATGCCAGAATCGATCAAGTTAAACAAACAGACCCACCCCCCCAATCGATGTTCGGGAATCGAGGAGTCTAACGCCTTGATAAGTTCTTGCCGATAAATCTCCTCAAATTGCTCGTCATATAACGCCCCCAACTGGCGCTGATATTCGCTCGGGGGAAGTTGCAGAATTCTAAGGGCAATACGAGCGAGTATACGTCCATATTTTGGCTGTCGACCAGACGACCCGTCTGCAAGTAGATCTAAAGACAATTGGGAACCAGCTAAATTTGCCACGCACGCGCTATCATCTAGATCCTCATTCAGTTGTGCGGCAATCGCCACGATTGTGTCTCGTAATGCTTGTTGCACAGCAAAACACTTTCCAGCGGCAAATAAAAAGACATTTCTCCAATGCGCGATCACTGCGATCGCGCTCAGACGTGATCTAATGATTTCATCTTTGCCGTCCATTAATGCTTCGGCTGCCATAAATTCCTGCAGTGATCGGATTTCAAAGCCAATTTTGTTTTGCTGTAGGCCCACTAGAAAGACTAAGCGATTTGTAGCGGCGTCGATGATTCTGTCCCGAAGATCTTCCAATTCGGAGCCTTCATGACCTTCGCTCTCCAAACGCGCGTTTACCACTGCAGCGAATTTGTCGGCTGCTAATTGTGCGTTTGTACGGCCCTTGCGCTCGCTTTCAACTTGAAGAAGTAGACCTGCCATATTGTGGATAGCGTCAATATCTGAGCGGTAGTCTCTAAGAATGACAGCAGCAGGTATATCCCGCTCCATCTCGCGCATATAAATGATGTCGTAATAGGACTTGAACAATTGCCATCGTTCTTGTGGGGGGGTACCCATTCTTTCGACTAACGTCCCCATGATTGTTACTTGCAAGGGGCTTCTCATTAATCTCGCCGTGGCGGGATGCTCCGATGCGCGTGTTAGTCGTTTTATGATCTGGCTGCATCGATCGGAATCATTTCCATGACGAGCGTGCGCCAATAACTTGCCATAACGTAATGCTCTAGCATTAGAAAGCGGCATTAGCCACTTATGCTCATAGTAGCGTGGCGAAAAGTCCTCGTTATATCCTTGTGGACGTGTGGTTGCTATGACTAATAGGTCAGCGTCGAGTTGAGCTGCATCCACCCAGAAGTCCTGTATTGCGCTTAATACGTCTTGTCTGTTGGTGGACGAGGGTACTTCGTCGAGTCCATCGAGTATGATTAGCCAAGGATAGTTTCGAAGCCATTCTCGAAAGTCTTTCACTGAGAGAGTGAGGTTTGTACGCTTTGCAATGATTTCAGTCAAATAGCTCAGAACCGAAGTAATCTCCGATTGATCTTTTGACGCCAACGCGGAAGCAAACGCACTTAGCTGAATGCGCAATGGAAATCGCCTAGCCAAAGGCATTTCGATTTCCTCCTGCGCGCAAAAGGAGATAATTTCGTTCACAACCCCTTTTGCTGGTGGGGTAATTAGATGCTGCGGTCGATCCTTTAGAAGTGCTGTCCTGAAAAGCTGACAACAGAATTGACCCACTGTAGTCTTACCCTGACCGGGACCACCTATCAATACGAGTCTTCCCATCTTGGTAGCAATCTGTAAGCTGGACGCTTCCGTCACAACTATCGAGGGATTAAGACGCTCTTTCGCTATTTCAACAATCGAGGTAATGAACCCTGGCGCTAAAGATGTCGAGGACTCTTCTGACGGCTCAATCACGGGCTCAGAGTTAGTGGGAAGATCGGTGAAGACACGTGCGATTGGAATACGATCGTTTGTTGCGTGACCCGCTTGTTCTAGATTAGCGAATTGATCTGTTAAGAGTTCTTTCTCTAGAAAATTTGTTAATATCGATTCGAAGTCCGCTCGTTCAAACTCAAGTCGCTCCATCACTTCGGCGAGTACATCTCCAGCGGTTATGAACGCGGCATATTTTTTCCTCACCTCGCTGTTGTTGTCGACGAAGGCACGAAGTTTGTCGTAGTCCCATACATCGTAGTCTTTCAGTGGGATTGTGCTTTTGAACTCATCAAATACGGCCTTGGCTTTATCCTTAGCTCCAACGTCTTTAACCGCTGACAGTACAGCATTCGTAACGAAGATGTAATACTCGGGTTTCTTTCTGTCCCTCTCGGAATCGGCGAATGCTTGTAATTCCGACCTGAGCTGGGATAAAGCCCATTCGCCTTGGTCTTTAGTAGCCTGTGGCCGCTGTAAGAATTTAGCTTGGATTACGCCATAACCATTCCATTGGTTTTCGACTGACGGATATGAAATGGCCCCTTCGAATGTCGCCTCGCGACCGCCATCTGGACCATCCCCAAAAACGATGATGTTCGGCCCTATCAACTTAGTAGAAATAGCTTGAATCATTTGCTCGAATGAGCGAGTTGAGAGGCCGCTGAAGTTGTAATCACTCATAGCGAAAGATTGTGGTTTAATTATGTCTGAGTCTTTGGTGAGCGAAGCGTCATTAGTTCAAGATCCGCTCAGAACGAGGTCGTGAGTCAACAAACGGGGCGATTTTAGCACGTAGATCAGCCCGCAGCACTACAGCTCTGGGGGGCAATTTCCAAGTATCGGTAGTGGCAAAGTTCTCTCCTTGAATTCACGAGGTTATTCTATTTACAGACAGCTACCAGTATTGCACTTGTCGGGCGAAGCTTTAGAAATAAAAAGACCAATTGTGGTATAGTGCGCACACGCCTCCAAAATGAAGCGGGCCGACTTGTGGGCTAACACAAAGCCGACCCTAAACCCTCAACCTTCTGTCGAAAGGATGAAGATTATGAGTAGTCATAGTAGCGCAACTGTGCGCCAACCACCTCACGTAAACCAAACATCAAGAACCAACGCGATCGTCAATGCTCTGAAACGAAGAGCGCAGGCAGTTTTAAGTGATAGATCGATCGACGCTCAGACTCGGGCGATTATCCGGTACGGGTTGGAGACGAACGATCCGTGGCTCGCTGAACTAGTCCGCCGCGCAGATGCGGGCGAACGTATCGTCGATGCGATCGACTTCTCGGAAATACCAGGCACCAGCGAAGATGATTCAAGCGAAGACAAGATTGAAGCGCTAGCGGAAATCCTCTGTCGTGCTGGTGATGAAGCGGGAACTAAATCGGCGGCGTTGCTGGTCCTAATGGCGACTCTTGAAAATGCGACACACCCGAAAGCGCTTGCAAATATGGCGAAGCACCTCGCCTTTACTCGTTGCGGTGAACTGAATCTCAACGGCATGGTTGACGCTCAGATTGCAGTGCTTGAAGGCGAGCTATTGGCAGCAAATACAGTTCAGAACTGATCTTATTTAGCTTTGCACGAAGAGTAGTTAAAGATTACCTATTGAAACGACTCTTCGTGCAAGGCTTTGGCTTAGAAGCAAAACCCTCACAAAGGAGACCTCACACATGACACAGCAGTTAGTGAAGATTCCAGCTGAACGTTTAGAAAAAGCGATCTTTCTCATTCGTGGCGAAAAGGTAATGCTCGATCGAGATTTGGCTGAGTTGTATGGAGTGGAGACTCGGCGCTAAACCAAAGCGTCAGACGTAATCTGGAACGATTTCCACCTGATTTTATGTTTGAACTAACTCGCGATGAGATCGCAGGGATATCACAATTTGTGACATCCTCCAATCTGAAGTTCTCGAAGCGCGTAACCGCTTTCACCGAGCAAGGAGTAGCAATGCTATCCGGCGTGTTGCATAGCAAGTGAGCGATCGCCGTGAACGTTGAGAAAATGAGAACATTTGTGAAGCTGCGCCAGATTCTTACCTCAAATGTTGAATTGGCTCGCCGGCTCGATGAGCTTGAGGGTAAGTATGATCGGCGTTTCAAGGTAGTCTTTGATGCCATTAGACGGCTAATGAACCCGAGACCGCGCAAGCGACACGAAATTGGCTTTCGTACCAAAGCTTGAAGTGGAATAAATGCGAAGCTCCACCTTAAGTTTGGCTTAAGCGTTTCGTATAAACATGCAAGTATGAACCAGATCAAAATTGAAGTCTTAAGCCGGCTTGAGGCGGGGGAGATTCTTTGTATGCCGGACCGGTGTGCCGAGATTACGTACCTCGTTTCGATCGGCGATGGGGAGGATCCGCTTCCGGAAGGTTACGAGAATGCTGAGCGCAAGGTGCGCTTACGGATTGCTGATGTTGTCACCGAAGCAGGTGCTACCGAGGAGGACGTGCGGGGAATAATTCAGTTAGCCGAGCAGCTTCGGTCAGAGAGCGGCACTCTGCTAATCCACTGCGAGGCGGGCATCAGTCGCTCGACTGCCACCGCGCTGATCATTTATGCGTGCTGGTTGGGACAAGGCCGAGAGGACGAAGCAATGGAACGCGTAATAACTCAGCGTCCTTACGCGATTCCAAACCGGCGCATGGTGGCACTGGCTGACAACTTACTGGAACTGGACGGACGTTTGTTACAAGCTCGCGACAACTGGCTTGGTCGTGTGTTATAAGCTGATCAGGAAGGCGCACTCTCACTTCAACCAGCGCTGACCTTCTCTTACCCTAAAAATCTCTGGCAATGGAGTAACTCCATGAAGTTCGTGCGACTGTCTGTTATCCCTCTTCTGTTGATTTTCCAATACGCCTGTCAGTCTTATGTCGGTGCCTCACCACAATCGCCGAGCAAGAGCTCGCAACAAACTAGAATGACTGGCCCCGAATACGAGGCGTATGAACAAGAAGTTAGAAAGCATTGGGCAAACAATGATTACGAGTGGCTTGAAAGCGAATCCAGGAAACTAATTGGTAGTAAAGAGCGTTTGCCGGGCGGTTATTGGAAACTCCGCGTTTTGTATAAAAGCATCGCAGCGGTAGTTAACAATCAATCTTCAGACGCATCGTGGCAAGAACACATCGAGCGCCTGGAGAAGTGGGCCAGCGAGCATCCTGCCTCCGCGATGCCGCAAATCATTCTGGCCGACGTGTGGAGATCCTATGCGTGGAAAATAAGAGGCACAGGTTTGTCAGTCAAACCGGAGGACTGGAAACCTTTTTGCGAGCGTCATCAAAAAGCAAGCAAAATTCTCGATGAGGCGGCAGCTCTCGGACAGAAGTCTCCTGAGTGGTATGTAACCGCCCTGCTCGTAGCGCGCGTGGAAGAGGACGATCGGGAGGCATTTGAAAGACTGTATCGACAAGCCGTCGCGCTTGAACCAAATTACTACTATTTCTACCAGGCCAAAGCCGGCTACATCTTGCCGCAATGGCATGGTCAGGCTGGTGAATGGGAACGCTATGCTGAAGCTGCGGCCAACGAGATCGGCGGTGAACAAGGTGACATTATTCTCTTCACCATTTACGTCGAGAATTGGTCTCAGTATCCACTGGAGTTTATGGAAAAACGCCGGGCAATTGCTCCGCGACTTCTCGCCGGCTTCAGAGCGATTGAGAAGCTCTACGGTTCATCGTCGCAGCGACTGAATCAAGGCTGCCTGATCTCATTCTTTGTAGATGACAACACGACTCCCGCCGAGTTAATGAAGCGTATTGGTAACGCTTATGACTTGAGTGTCTGGAAGGAGGAGTCGGTCTTCAACGTCTGGCGTCAGGAAGCGCTGATGAGATCAGGAGAGCTGCCTCGATATCGTAAAATCTGATCCAGGCAGCTCCCTGCGTTGAGATTACTCTTAAGCAGCGCGTGCGATGCGCGTGGGCACGGTCTCTTTAGTTGGCACTGTTGTCGTGGCGGATCTCGAGAACGCCGCGCAGATTTCTCGCCAGTGAATCGCAACATCACCAAGCAACACTGCGGACGCGAGGCAGGACCAGATGATTGCCTGCACTATTTCGACTCCGAGAGTCTCCCAGCCAGTAACTCCGAGCACGAAGCGCGCTGCGATGAAAACGAGGGCGATGGCGTAGCTTCGTATGGCCCACTGGCGATGCAGCGCGATCTTACGCTTGAAAGCAAAAAGACCCGCGAGCGAGGTGGCGCTAATGAGTATCGCTGCGTCCACTATCGCGAGAATAGTGAACGAGCGCGGCGCTCCCATGCGCTCCTGGTAATACTGAATGTACGCGCCGAGGGGCGCCAGAACGAAGACGCCAAGCACGTAAAGCCGGCCCATGACACGATGTGTCTTCGTAAATCGCTTCCGCAACCGATCGGAAAATTGTAAAGGCGCAAACAACAGCACTATCGCGCCGAACACGGCGTGCGGCAGTAGCCACCATTTAAAGGGCCCGTAATGCTGCCACGCAGGATGGGATGAATCGATGATAAAGCGTTCGTTGTGATACAGGACGTAGATGCTTGAAATGGCAATAATAGAAAAGACTACGTATTTCGCGTTAACCTTCACGGCAGATGTGCCTCCTGGTTCTGATCCGTCTACCAATGAATAACGCGGATTTCAGTCACAAAAAGGCACAAAAGCACAAAAGATTATTCGAGTTTAGAGCGCTCAGAACTAATTCGATTTTGAGGGCTTAAGTCTTCTGCAGGAACTTTGCGATGCTGCGTTGGCAGTCGTCCGTCAGCCGTGCGATGACATTCACGTCGGCTCCCGTTTCCAACGCTTCCGGAAACGACATTCCGTCCATCTGATAAAGCAACGTCTTCGTCAACGACACCGCCGAACGGCTCATCGTTTCAAACTCACTCACAAAGCGCGTCACGTCTTCCGCGAAGCTCTCATCATGAAAGATACGGTTCACGAGGCCAAACTCCCACGCCATCTCGGTGCCAATCTCCGCGCCGCGCGTGAGCAGTTCGAATGCGCGTTTCTCGGAAACGTTGCGACGCAGAATCGCCATCACCATCGCCGGAACAAAACCGATCTTCACCTCCGGATAACCAAAACGCGCCGACTTAGACGCGAGCACGAGATCGCACGCCGTTGCCAGTCCACAGCCACCGGCAAGCGCTCGACCCGTCACTGCGGCAACGATCGGAATCGGCAGTTGCCGGATTAACAAAAATAGTTCCAACAACGTGCGCGCGTCTTCCGCGTTTTCAGCGACTGAGGCGCCGGCAATCTTCTGAAGCGCTGAAAGATCCGCGCCCGAACAAAAATCCTTACCCGCGCCTGAGATCACAGCCACTCTGACGCGTTCATCCTCCGCAGCCTTCTTCAGTCCTTGCTTGATGCCGTCGATGACAGCATCGTTCAACGCGTTCCGCTTCTCGGGACGGTTGAGCGTGACGCGCGCTACCGCGCCTTCAACTGAATAAAGAACTACCTGCTCCTCCGCCATCTTTTTATCCGTGAAGATCCGTGTAATCCGTGGCTTCTTGTTCTGTAATTTCGATCTCCATCCGCAGCAACGCGGTCGAGAAAGTCTTTCCCTGCGCGTCAGTCATCAACGACAACGTCCCGCCACCACCAAGACTCTCGTGCAGCAGAAAATTGAGCGCGCCAATATTCGGCAACTCAAACCTCTCCACTTCCCCATGACAGATGCCCTTGAAATGCTGCTTGACCCGCTCCGCCGTAACCTCACGCACCAGGACCGGGTACAACTCATCATGCAACGCAATCAATCCGACGTTTGCCGTGTCGCCCTTGTCACCCGAACGCGCATGGGCCAGTTTTACCAGTTGTACTTTCACGTCTCGAGCACCTCAACCACGGGATTGATCTCTTCTTTCGGAATCAGCGCGGGCCAGTAGGCAACGATCTCTTCCACTTTCGGCCTGCCGCCGGCAAAGCCGGTTACGGCCGGCGGGCCAGTCAGGATCAAAGGAGCGATCTCTTTCGTGAATCGCTCGATAGCGCTGCGATCCTGGCCACGTACACCGACGCGCAATTGCACCTCCGGAATGTCGGGATGCGGCGGGCCGGCGAGTGGTCCATGCGTCGCACTCACGCCGACAAACTCGGTCAACACCTGTTCGAACTTCAATCCCATTCGATCGAGTCGCCGGCGCAAGATTCGATCGGCAGCCAGTGCTTTGTCGTAAGCATCCGGCCACGAATAGACCAACGTGCCGACAGCCTTAAAACCAGCGGAATAGCTGATCGAGACTTTCAAAAACTCCGTCGCGGGTCGTCCCTCGATGCCGTAAACACGAACACGATCGCGGCCCTCGTAGTCCAACCTGATCGTCGTGAAATCGGCGACGCAATCCGGCGTGATGTACTCGTGCGGATCGCCCATCTCGTAAACCAGTTGCTCCTTTATAGAAGGAATGATGATCCAGCCGCCGGTGCGTTCGTGCTTGGTGACGACAAACGTTCCATCCGGCGAGGCTTCAACAATCGGAAAACCCACGTCCGCAAGATTTGGAATGCTGCGCCACTCGTACTGGCAATTACCACCCGAAGCCTGTGCGCCGCATTCGATGATGTGACCCGCGATCGTGCCCGAGGCAAGGCGGTTCCAGTCGTTATTGGACCAGCCAAACTCGTGAATCATCGGCGCGAGCGTCAAGCCTGTATCAGTTGCTCGTCCGGTGATCACGATTTGCGCTCCCTGGTTCAACGCTTCAACCAGCGGCCACGCACCCAGGTATGCGTTAGCGCTCTGGATCTTGTCGCGCACGGTCGAGAGCGGCGCGCCCGTGTCCATGTTGCGCAACTCGACGCCGCGCGACAGCATTTCATCAATGCGCGGCATGATGTCGTCGCCGGTAACGATC
>Ga0207676_10003092_pt1 | contig 11872 bp, 12 predicted proteins | sample KBSSwiS72_FD_184307 | JGI IMG/M metagenome (GOLD analysis project Ga0207676, IMG submission 184307) | Switchgrass rhizosphere microbial communities from Kellogg Biological Station, Michigan, USA - KBS Switchgrass S7-2 (SPAdes) (version 2) | ecosystem: Host-associated > Plants > Roots >... | reverse complement strand
CAGGCGCGCGCGCGCCAGCGCCAGCCCGCTGCCGCCATTGGCCGAGGGCTCCGAAAAAGTGAGATAGACCATCTGGTCGCCAGCGAAGCTCGGCGCGGCGACGACGTCGAGCAGCCCGCCCTGGCTCGACAGCACCACCCGCGGCGCGCCCGCGACTGGCCGTTTTCGCCCGCTGGCGAGATCGATCAGCCAGATCCGCCCCGGCTTCTCGGTCACCAGCGCGAGACTGGTCATCGGCACGCCCGAGCCGGGCAGAAAGTCCATTGCCCACGGCGAGTCGAAGGTTGTTACCGCGGTCGTCGTAAACGGCCGTTCGGAGCTCGCCTGCGCGGTCATCGAAGCGCTGCATGAAGCGAGCGCGAGAAGCATTGCGACTTGAATATGGCGCCGGCTCATCCGAACTCCTTGGGCAATTGCGCGCTCGACCCTACTCTTGCGCGCCTGTGCGGTTCCAGCGCGTTTGCAACGAGGCTAAGCGATGAACTCGCCACGTGAACCTTTCCCGCTGATGGAGGCACCCATGGCAAACGGGTGGGTCGGCAATTGAGCATATTCGGGACGGCTAACCGCCCCCCGCCAGGCACAGCCCGATCGGCTGCGTCTGAAGAAAATGAGTTGCTGGTTCGAGTCCGGGCACGGGATTTGCGCGCGTTTGAACGGCTGTACCGGATCTACCAGCCCCGACTGGCCCGGTTCCTGTTCAACCTCGTGCAGCGGCCGCAGCTGGTTGAGGAAGTGCTGGACGACACGATGATGGTGGTGTGGGACACGGCTGAGACGTTCCGGGGGACAAGCAAATTGTCGACCTGGATCTTCGCCATTGCCTACCGCAAGGCGTTGAAGGCTCGCGCCCGCTGGCCCGATCCGGTCGAGGAGCCGGCGAACGATACGCGCATCAGTCTGGAACCCGGGCCGGAGGACCAGCTCGAGCACGAGCGGCTCCACGACGCGTTGATCGCGGCGATGGACACGCTGTCCGCCGATCATCGCGCGGTCGTCGACCTCACTTACTTCCATGAGCTCGGCTATCGCGAGATCGCCGAGATCATGAGTTGTCCGGTCGACACGGTGAAGACCCGGATGTTCCACGCCCGGCGCCGGCTCAAGGACGCATTGTCCGGCCGCTTCGCCGACTGGATTTAGGACTTGGCGATGCCCGACGATCCGCACGACCAGGCCGAAGAACTGCTTCCCTGGTATGCCACCGGCCAGCTCGACTCCGCCGACCGCGCGCGATTCGAGCGGCATCTCGCGGGCTGCGCGCGGTGCCAGCGGACGCTCGGCATGGAGCCGGTCCTGATCGATCAGGTCCGCGCGTTCGCCCCGGACGTCGAAAGCGGTTGGGCGCGGCTGCGCAGCCGGATCGAGGCCCGGCCGCAGCGCCGCTCGCGGATCGCCGCGGCGGCCGGCGAATTGTGGGATTTCGTGCGGCGCCCGGTGGTCGCGGCGGTCGCCGGCGCCGAGGTCGCGTTCCTCGCGGCCGGCGCCTGGCTGCTGCAGCCGCTGACCCAGCCGGCGTTCGTCGCTCTCGGCTCGTCGCAAGTCGCGGCGAGCGCCAACATCATCGTGATGTTCAAGCCCGACGCGCGTGAAGCTGACCTGCGGGCGGCGATTGAGGCGAGCGGCGCGTCGCTGGTCGGCGGCCCGACCGACGCCGATGCCTATCTGCTGCACGTCCCGGCCGGGGCTCGTCCTTCCGCGCTGGCGAAGCTTGGGGCCGACCGCAACGTGACGCTCGCCCAGCCGATCGACGGACCGGCCCAATGAAGATGCTGCGGTGGCTCGTCCTGCTGTGCCTCGCGGCGGCGACCGCCGCGCTGCGCCCGGGCGCAGTCCAGGCGGCGCCGGCGGCACCCGACCAGCAGATTCTGGTCATGGTCCGCCATCCGCCCGACCATTACCGGCCGAACGGCGCTTATGGCGGCGGCTATGGCGACGACCTCGCCCGCAGCGCCCGCGAGCGGCTGGCGCGGCGGATCGCGCAGGCGCACGGCCTGACCCTGGTCGACGCCTGGCCGATGCCGATGATCGGCCTCGACTGTTTCGTCATGGCGGTTCCAGCGGGCCGGGCGACCGCCGCCGCTGCCGCCGAGGTGTCGCGCGACTCCAACGTCCAATGGGCGCAGCCCAACGCGACGTTCGAAACCCAAAGCGCGCCGGCGTCGCATAATGATCCGCTGTATCGGGCACAGCCCGTCGCGCGGCAGTGGCGGCTGGCGGAACTGCACGAGCTTGCCACCGGCCGCGGCGTCAAGGTCGCGGTCATCGACAGCGGCATCGAAGGGAACCATCCCGACCTCGCCGGCCAGCTGCTCCTCAACCGCAACTTCATCGCCGGTCGCGCCCCGGCGTTCGAGCAGCACGGCACCGGGGTCGCCGGGATCATCGCCGCCAGAGCCGACAACGGCATCGGCATCGCGGGGGTCGCTCCGGGCGCGCGGCTGCTCGGCCTCCGCGCCTGTTGGCAGGCGAGCGCCAGGCCCGTGCGAACGGTGTGCGACAGCTTCAGCCTGGTGAAAGCGCTCTACTTCGCCGCCGAGCAGAAGGCGGACGTCATCAACATGAGCTTGAGCGGACCCGACGACCGCTTGCTGGGCGCGCTCCTCAAGACTGTGATGGAGCGCGGCTCGGTGGTCGTGACGGCGTTCGATCCGAAGCGCCCCAACGGCGGCTTCCCGGCGTCGATGCCGGGCGTCCTGGCAGTGTCCGACACGGTAGTGGCACCGTCCCGCGGCCGCGTTTACACTGCGCCCGGGCGCGACGTTCCGACCACGCAGCCGGGGGATCGATGGTTTCTCGTCAATGGCAGCTCCTTTGCCGCGGCCCATGTCAGCGGTCTCGTCGCACTGCTTCGGCAGGAGCGGCCGTCAGCCGCCTTGACCTTCGTGTCCGCGCGCGCCGGCGGCGGGCCGATCGACGCCTGCGCGACCCTGGTTCGGGCGGCGCGCGGCTGTGACTGCGCCTGCGCCCAGGCCGCCGGCACGAGGCTGGGCCGCTAGTTCGCCTCTCGCTCGACGCTTGCTCGCCGGCGCGCTCGCCGGCGGATGGATGTGTACGGCGACGCCGGCCGCGGCCGAGGTCGGCGCCGCGGTGTCCGTCTTCAGCGACGCTCGGTTCCGCGGCTATTCCTTAAGCTCGGGCCATCCCGTCGCCGTGGTCGACCTGTCCTACGACGACCCGAGCGGCCTGTACGGCGCGGTCTCGGCCAGCGCGGTGGCCAGCTCCGGTGACGGCATCCAGCCGCTTGGGCTGCAGCTGAGCGGCGGCTATGCCAAGCGGCTGCCGGGCGGCGTCACGATCGACGTCGGCGCCGTCCATTCGAGCTACACGCATTATTCGAGCCGGGGCGGGTCCACCTCCTACACCGAAATCTATGCCGGCGCCTCGCGCGGTTTCCTGACCTCACGGGTCTATCTGTCGCCGCATTATTTCGGGCACGGCACCAAGGCCGCCTACGGCGAGCTGGACGCGACCGCCAGCCCGCTCCGAAAGCTTCGGCTCAGCGGCCATGTCGGGCTGCTGGTCCCGATCGACTATCCCGGCGCCAACCATGACGACCGGGCGCAATACGATTGGCGGCTGGGCGTCGCGCGCGAAGTGGGGCCGGCCTCGCTCCACCTGATCGCGACCGGCGGCGGGCCCGGCCACGATTATTACGGCGACCGCCGGCACAACCGGACCGCGCTGATCTTTGGGCTGAGTTGGGCGTTGTAAGGGCGCCAGGCAAACCAAGGGATGATTGAACCCTTCGGCCGCCACCCCGCACTAAGTCGGAGTTACGACGGCAAAACCGGCGTGTAACCGCGTATTTCGAACATGAGCGGGGGGCGACTGAAGGAGTTGGATCATGAAACGCCCGATTGTTCTGCTCGCAGCGACGATGATGTCCGTCGCCCCGGCGATCGCTTTGGCCCAACCGGCGCCCGGCAGCATTTCGCCGAACCATGCAACGGGTCAGCAAGTCGGCGGTGAAGACGGCCTCGAATGCGAGGACGGCGTGGCCCCCAGTCAGTCCGGCCGCGACCCGGGTCCCGGATCGCCCTTCCAGGAAGACAGCAAGTCGGGCGCTCACTATGCCGGCGAGCAGGACGGCATCAATAACAAGAACACAGCATCCGTTTCCCAATACGACATCGCCTGCTTCGGCGGTCCGGACAGACCGAACGGCGGGTAAGGGGTCAGGCTGGTCCGCCCCCTGCGAACCAGCTTACGGCTGGCCCGCTCGTGCCCCCGGCGGGCCAGCCGGCTTCGAAGGCCTTCGCTTGTGCGACGTAACTAATGTCCTAGATGCAGTCTGAAGGCCCACTCGATGCAACACTGCAGTCTCCTCTCGCTTGCCACCGCCGTTCCGCCGGGGGTCATTGAGCAAGCCGAAGCCAAGGCCCTCGCGCGCGAGTCCTTCGGCAGGAAGGCGCTGTTCGATCGCCTGTCCGGCGTGTTCGACAATGCCGGGATCGCGCGCCGTCATATCGTCGCTCCCCACGAATGGTACGGGCAGTCGCACGGCTGGCACGACCGCAACGCGCTCTACCTCGGCGCGGCCGAGCAATTGTTCGTCGACGCGGCGAGTGCGGCGATCGAGAAAGCGGGCCTGGCGCCGGACCAGATCGACGGCGTCGTCACTGTGTCGACGACCGGCATCGCCACTCCGAGCCTCGAAGCCCGCGCCTTCGGCCGGGTCGGCTTCCGCACCGATATCCGCCGCGTGCCGGTGTTCGGCCTCGGCTGTGCCGGCGGCGTCAACGGCCTGTCGATCGCCAGCCGGCTCGCCGCCGCCGAGCCCGGGACCTTCTGGCTGTTCGTCACGGTCGAGACCTGCTCGATCTCGATCCGGCTCGACAGCGACGACCCGGCGGCGGTCGTCGCCACCGCTTTGTTCGGCGACGGCGCCGCCGCCGCGGTCGTGACCAGCGGCAAGCACAGCCTCGCGCGGATCACCGGTTCGGCCGAAAAAATCTGGCCCGATACGCTGCGGATCATGGGCTGGGACGTCGAGGACCCGGGCCTGGCGGTCGTCTTCGACCGGGCGATCCCGCCGTTCATCGAGGCCGAGCTGGCCGAAGCGGTGGATGAGATGTGTGCGAAGCTCGGCATCACCCGCGACGAGATCGACCGGCTGTGCTGCCATCCCGGCGGGGTCAAGGTGATCGACGCGATCGAGACCGCGCTCGAATTGAACCAGGGCGAGCTCAACCTCGAGCGCGAAGTGCTGCGCGACTACGGCAATATGAGCGCTCCGACGGTGATGTTCGTGCTCGAGCGGCTGCTCGAGCAGGGCCTGCCGGACAAGGTGCTAATGACTGCGTTCGGACCCGGCTTCACCTGCGCCGGGCTGCTGCTCGAAGCCGCGTGACGCTCAACCTCTTGATCCTCGCGCTGGTCACGCTGCAGCGCCTCGGCGAGCTGTGGCTGGCGAACCGCAACACCCGCCGCCTGCTCTCCCAGGGCGCGCGCGAGCACGCCCCCGGCCATTATCCGCTGATCGTCGCGGTCCATGCCCTGTGGCTCGCAACCTTGTGGTGGTTCGGCCTCGACCGTCCGCTCGACATCTTCTGGCTGGCGATGTTCGTGATCGTCGAGATCGCCCGGATCTGGGTGCTGGCCAGCCTCGGCCCGCGCTGGACGACGCGGATCATCGTGCTGCCCGAAGCACCGCTGGTGCGCCGCGGCCCGTACCGTTTCGTCAACCACCCGAACTACCTGGTGGTGATCGCCGAGATCGTGGTCCTGCCGCTGGTGTTCGGCCTGTGGCCGGTCGCGCTGCTCTTCTCGGCGCTGAACGTCGCCGCCCTCGCCATCCGTATCCGCGCCGAGAACGCAGCGCTCGGCCGCTAACTTCGCTTGCGGAAGAGCCAAGCCGCGCCTATATCGCGGCTCTCTCCTCGACATCGTCAGATGCCTGAGGCTGGGGCCCTACGGCTCCGGTCCGAGAGACGTTTGGGGTTCTAGCGAAGGACATTGCGTGGCGGATATCGCCGGACTGGAGCGGCTGATCGAGACCGAGGTGAAAAGCCTCGGCTACGACCTCGTGCGCGTGGCGATGATCGGCGGAACGTCCGACCCGACGCTGCAGGTGATGGCCGAGCGGCCCGACACGCGCCAGCTCGACCTTTCCGACTGCGAGCGGATTTCGCGCTGCCTGTCGGAGACGCTCGACCTCGCCGACCCGATCGAGGGCAGCTACCGGCTCGAGGTCAGCTCGCCCGGGATCGACCGGCCGCTGACTCGGCTCAAGGATTACCGGGACTGGGCGGGCTTCGAAGCGCGGCTGACGCTCGCCGAGCCGCGCGACGGCCGCAAGCAGTTCGCGGGCACGCTCGAAGGCCTTGACGGCGACACGGTGAAGCTCACCGACAAGGCCGGGCACGATCACACTTTGCCCTTTTCCGAAATCTCGTCGGCCAAGCTGCTCTTGACCGACAAGCTCATCAAAGCCACGGCGCCGCTCAGCACTGAGGGCGCCGACACGATCAAGATGGAAGGTTGAATACAGACATGGCCACCGCACCCGCCGCCGTCAGCGCCAACAAGGCGGAACTGCTCGCGATCGCCGACGCCGTTGCGCGCGAGAAGCTGATCGACAAGGGCATCGTCATCGAGGCGATGGAGGACGCGATCCAGCGCGCCGCCCGCGCCCGCTACGGCGCCGAGAACGACATCCGCGCCAAGCTCGATCCGGAAACCGGCGACCTGCGCCTGTGGCGGGTGCTCGAGGTCGTCCCGGAGGTCGAGGATTATTTCAAGCAGATCGACGAGAAAAGCGCGCAGAAGCTGCAGAAGGGCGCCGCGGTCGGCGACTTCATCGTCGACCCGCTGCCGCCGATCGAGTTCGGCCGAATCGCCGCCCAGGCCGCCAAGCAGGTGATCTTCCAGAAGGTCCGCGACGCCGAGCGCGAGCGCCAGTACGAGGAATTTAAGGACCGCGCCGCCGAGATCATCACCGGCGTGGTCAAGCGGGTCGAGTTCGGCCACGTCGTCGTCGACCTCGGCCGCGCCGAAGGCGTCATCCGCCGCGACCAGCAGATCCCGCGCGAAATGGTCCGCGTCGGCGACCGCATCCGCTCGCTGATCATGTCGGTGCGGCGCGAGGCCCGCGGCCCGCAAATCTTCCTGTCGCGCGCCCATCCCGACTTCATGAAGAAGCTGTTCGCCCAGGAAGTGCCGGAGATTTACGACGGCATCATCGAGATCAAGGCTGCGGCCCGCGACCCGGGCAGCCGCGCCAAGATCGGCGTGATCAGCCACGACAGCTCGATCGACCCGGTCGGCGCCTGCGTCGGCATGAAGGGCAGCCGCGTCCAGGCGGTGGTCCAGGAGCTGCAGGGCGAGAAGATCGACATCATCCCGTGGAGCCAGGACCTCGCGACCTTCGTCGTCAACGCTCTCCAGCCGGCCACCGTCAGCCGCGTCGTCATCGACGAAGAGGAGAGCCGGATCGAAGTCGTTGTTCCCGACGACCAGCTCAGCCTGGCGATCGGCCGCCGCGGCCAGAACGTCCGGCTCGCCAGCCAGCTCACCGCCTCGCAGATCGACATCCTGACCGAGGCCGATGCGAGCGAGAAGCGGCAGCGCGAGTTCGTCGAGCGCTCGGCCCTGTTCCAGACCGAGCTCGACGTCGACGAGACGTTGTCCCAGCTGCTTGTCGCCGAAGGCTTCACCAGCCTCGAGGAGGTCGCCTACGTCCCGGTCGAGGAGATCGCCTCGATCGAAGGTCTCGACGACGACATCGCGGCCGAGCTGCAGAGCCGCGCCGCAGAAGCGCTCGAGCGGCGCGAGGCCGCCTCGCGCGAGGAGCGCCGCAAGCTCGGCGTCGCGGACGATCTCGCCGAGATTCCGCACCTCACCGAGCAGATGCTGGTCACGCTCGGCAAGGCCGGAATCCGGACGCTCGACGACCTGGCCGATCTCGCCACCGACGAGCTGATCCAGAAGAAGCGGGTCGAGCCGCGCCGCCGCGAGCCGAGCAACCGGCCCGAGGACAAGGGCGGGATTCTCGCCGACTACAGCCTGACCGAAGAGCAGGGCAACGAGATCATCATGGCCGCCCGCGCCCACTGGTTCGAGGAGGATTCGCCGGCCGTCGCTGACGCGGACAAGCCTGAGGAGGCCGCCAATGCGGACTCCGCGGAATGAGGACCTAGGCTCCGACAATCCGGCGAATGGCGCGGGTCCCGAGCGGACCTGCGTCCTCACCCGCCGCAAGGGCGCGCGGGACGAGCTGATCCGGCTCGCCTTGTCGCCGGACGGCGAGATCGCGCCAGACGTCCGCGCCCGTGCGCCCGGCCGCGGCGCGTGGGTCGGCGTGACCCGCGACGAGCTCGATGCGGCCAACGCCAAGGGCAAGCTCAAGGGCGCGCTCCAGCGCGCGTTCAAGACCAACGACGTCCGCGTGCCGGCCGATCTCGGCGAGCGCACCCAGGCGGCGCTCCGCCAGGCTGCGCTCGACCGCCTGGGCATGGAGGCGCGCGCCGGCAATTTGATCAACGGCGCCGAGCGGGTCGAGGCCGCCGCGCGTTCCGGCAAGGTGCACCTGCTCGTCCACGCCGCCGACGCCGGCGACGACGGGCGGCGCAAGCTCGACCAGGCCTGGCGCGTGGGGGGAGGCGCCGAGCAAGGGCTGATATTCCCCGAACCGCGCACTATCTTGTCGTTGGCGCTCGGCCGCGAAAATGTGGTACACGTCGCCCTGACGGATCCCGCTGCCGCTTCGCGTGTCTCTCACGCGCTTGCCCGGTGGCGGGCTTTTAATGGCCCCGATCGAGGTCTTGAAGGCGGAGAACCCGCCTTGGGGACCGACTCGGCTGAAGATATTTGACGAAGGATTAGAATGGCAGACCAGACCGAAAAGCCGAAGCTTGGCACCCGGCCCCCGCTGGGGATCAAGCGCACGGTCGAGACCGGCAAGGTGAAGCAGAGCTTTAGCCACGGCCGCTCGAACACGGTGGTGGTCGAACGCAAGCAGCGGCGCGTGTTCAGCAAGCCGGGCGAAGCTCCGCCCGCGCCCGCGCCCGAACCGGTCGCCGAAGCGCCCAGGCCGGCGCCGAAGGCCGCGCCGGCGGCGGCGCAGCCGCGCAAGCCGTCGGCCGCCGAGGAGACCGCCGCCCGCAAAGAGATGCAGGCGAAGCTGCTGCGCGAGGCCGAGGAATCGCGTCTCACCGCGCTCGAGGAAGCGCGCCGCCGCGAGGATCGCTCCAAGGTCGAGGCGAGCGAGGAAGAGCGCCGTCGCGCCGAAGAGAATCGCAAGGCTGAGGAAGCGGCGGCCGAGCAGGCCCGTCTGCAGGCGGAAGAGGAAGCCCGCGCCGCCGAGGCGCCCGCTCCGGCCGAAACCGCCGTGCCGGTCGTCGAGGAGCAGGAAGACCGCGGCCATCGCCGGCCGGGCGGCCATGCCCCGGCGCCCAAGCGCCCCGAGCCGGCGCGCCCCAGCCGCGGCCGCGACGATCATCGCCAGCGCGGCAAGCTCACCGTCACCCGCGCGCTGTCGGACGAAGACGACAGCCGCGCCCGCTCACTCGCCGCGCTGCGCCGCGCCCGCGAGAAGGAAAAGCGCCACCACATGGAGGCGGGCCCGACTCAGAAGCAGGTCCGCGATGTCGTGGTGCCCGAGGCGATCACGGTCCAGGATCTCGCCAACCGCATGGCCGAGCGCGGCGCCGACCTGGTCAAGGCGCTGTTCAAGATGGGCATGCCGGTGACGCTCACCCAGACCATCGACCAGGACACGGCCGAGCTGCTGGTCACCGAATTCGGCCATCGCATCAAGCGGGTCAGCGAGGCGGACGTCGATATCGACACGTCGGCCGACGTCGACGCCGAGACGACGCTCCAGTCGCGCCCGCCGGTGGTCACGATCATGGGTCACGTCGACCACGGCAAAACCTCGCTGCTCGACGCCATCCGGGGTGCCGACGTCGTCTCCGGCGAGGCCGGTGGCATCACCCAGCATATCGGCGCCTATCAGGTCAGCCTGCCCGACAAGTCGAAGGTCACGTTCCTCGACACGCCGGGCCACGAGGCCTTCTCCGAGATGCGCGCCCGCGGCGCCAACGTCACCGATATCGTGATCCTCGTGGTCGCGGCTGACGACGGCCTCCGGCCGCAGACGATCGAGGCAATCAACCATACCAAGGCGGCCGGCGTGCCGATGATTGTCGCGATCAACAAGATCGATAAGCCCGACGCCAAGCCGCAGAAGGTCCGCGAGGAGCTGCTGCAACATGAGGTGATCGTCGAGGACATGGGCGGCGACGTCCAGGACGTCGAAGTCTCGGCGACCAAGAAGACCAACCTCGACAAGCTCCTGGAAGCGATCCAGCTGCAGGCCGAAATCCTCGAGCTCAAGGCCAATCCCGAGCGCGCCGCCGAGGGCACGGTGATCGAGGCCAAGCTCGACAAGGGCCGCGGGCCGCTCGCGACCGTGCTCGTCCAGCGCGGCACGCTGCGCGTCGGCGACGTGTTCGTTGCCGGCGCCAGCTCGGGCAAGGTCCGGGCGATGATCGACGACAAGGGCCGCCAGGTGAAGGAAGCCGGACCCTCGGTCCCGGTCGAGGTGCTCGGCCTCGGCGCGGTGCCGGCCGCGGGCGACCCGTTCACCGTGGTCGAGAATGAGGCCCGCGCGCGCGAGGTCGCCGACTATCGCCAGGGCGTGCTCGATCGCAAGCGCACGACCAGCGCCCCGGTCAGCCTCGAGAACATGTTCGCGACCCACTCCTCGACCACCAAGGAACTGCCGCTGGTGATCAAGGCCGACGTCCACGGCTCGGTCGAGGCGATCGTCCATTCGCTGAACCGCCTGTCGACCGACGAGATCAAGGTCCGGGTGCTCCACTCGGGCGTCGGCGCGATCACCGAAAGCGACGTTACCCTGGCGAGCGCCAGCGGGGCGCCGATCATCGGCTTCAACGTCCGCCCCAACGCCAAGGCGCGCGAGGTCGCCGAGCGCAGCAAGGTCGAGTTCCGCTATTATGACGTGATCTATCACCTGACCGACTGGGTGAAGGGCGCGATGGCCGGCGAGCTCGGGCCGGAGATCATCGAGACCGTGGTCGGCCGCGCCGAGGTCAAGGAAGTCTTCCCGGCGGGCAAGAAGGACAAGGCCGCCGGCCTGCTGGTCCTCGAAGGCGTCATCCGCAAGGGCCTCAACGCCCGCCTGACGCGCGAGGACGTGATCGTGTCGAAGACCACGATTTCGTCGCTGCGGCGGTTCAAGGACGACGTCGCCGAAGTGCGCGCCGGCCTCGAATGCGGCGTGCTGCTGGCCGACACCAACGACATCAAGCCGGGCGACAGCCTCGAGGTGTTCGAGGTCGAGGAGCGCGCGCGGACGCTCTAAGCGATGGACGCGCCAGCTTCGCCGCCTTCGGTATTTGATCGCTTCGACCTGCCGGCCGCGTCCGCCCTGCTCGGGTGGACGCTGCGGGCGATCGACCCGTCGGCCGGAACGATCGAGATCGGCTTCACCGCCGACGCGCGCTTCGCCAACCCGCAGGGCATGGTTCAGGGCGGAATCATCGCCGCGATGCTCGACGACACCCATGGCCCGGCCTTGTTCGCCCAGCTCGACGGCACGATGTTCCCGGTCACCGTCGACTGCGCCATCAGCTTCATCCGTTCGGCTCGCTTCGGCCAGTTCATCGGCCGCGGCCGGGTCGTCAGCTGCGGCAAGACCATTGCCTTTACCGAGGCCGAGTTGTTCGACGAAAAGGGCGAGATGGTCGCCCGCGGCACCTTCACCTCGCGGCTCGTCCCGGGCAAGGTGGCCGGCTGATGCGCCGCACCGAAACCCCCGAAGGCCGCTCGGTCCGCCTGCTCCGAATCGGCGAGCAGGTGCGTCACGTGCTGAGCGAATTGCTCCAGCGCGGCGAGGTCCATGACG
>Ga0207676_10003086_pt1 | contig 11892 bp, 8 predicted proteins | sample KBSSwiS72_FD_184307 | JGI IMG/M metagenome (GOLD analysis project Ga0207676, IMG submission 184307) | Switchgrass rhizosphere microbial communities from Kellogg Biological Station, Michigan, USA - KBS Switchgrass S7-2 (SPAdes) (version 2) | ecosystem: Host-associated > Plants > Roots >... | reverse complement strand
TATACAGTAGATTTTTATCCACTGATCTTTCAAGATCGGCAATGGTACTGGTAACTGTGAGTATAGCTTCAGTTTCTGCACTTGTCAACACTTCAGGCTGGGAAGTAGTATAAGTAGCTCTGAAAAGATATTTCCCTGTCAATGACAGGTCAACATTGTTGATTGCAATTATAAGATCAGCTCCATTTGCCGGCCTCAGATCAAGATGTTTAAATAAAAGCAAAGAACTCCCGTCCGCTAATTTTGAAATAGCAAAATTTCCAACTTTTTTAATCGGATAATTTGCTCCCACACGACCAAGTGATTGTGAAGCCAGGTCTTTTAATTTAACAGCGCCACGGCCAATAACATTTACCATTGTATTATCTTCTGTTATTGTTATGCCTTTTGGAATGTAAATTTTAACTGTTGTGTTAGGCGTTCTTTGCCCTGCTGTGAAATAAAGTATGAGATCAGGACCCGTATTAGCTGTCAATGCTTTTTTTTCCAACCAAAGCTTACCATTCAATGCCATCGGCTCTGCTGTAATTGTATAGATCTTTTTTATTCTTCCACCCTGCGCTGTTACGATAAGACGATCACCGGTTACTAACTCTCCTTCATCCTTTGTAAGGCCATCTTTATTAGTAACTGCATATTTCTGGATTGATCCATCTTTAGACCTGATCTGTGATAATAATTGTTTTACACTTGTTTTAATTGAAACGAGTCCGCTGTCTTCAGGTGTATCGACGGTGAATGAATAGGTGCTGCCCGTAATAACTGCTATTGTATCTTTTGTTATCCGGCCAATATGTGTAGCGTTGGTTGCGATGATTTCAGCAGAGAATTTTGTGCTGCTGCTTTTTTGTGTTAATACAGATCCGTTGCTGCAGACCAGGAATATGAAGATCAATCGTAGTAATCTATTCATTGATATTATTTAGAATATATTTTGATTCGAAAAATAAAAATCAATTTATCGTCCATACAACAGATCATCGACCGAGTTTGTATTTGCCTTATCAAGTCCTTTTGATGCTGTAAGATATTTTTTCTCTTTAAATGCATTGCCTGCCTGTAATAACAGGGGATAGATATCATCCTTATTATATTTACTGATCTGCTGGTATTCCCATTTCTTTTCTCCCAAAGCATAAGGCATCAGCCAATCTAATGCGGTGCGTACCGTTACATTTTGCGATGTCTTATAATTCCAGAGATCAACCCCGGTTTTTTCTGCAAGTGTTGCTACGGTAAACCATCCCCTGAGGTTCATTGTGCTGTACCCAAGCGCATTTGTTCTTTCCAATTCCAGGGGCTGTTTTCCTTCTTTGGTTAACTGGCTATCGAGTCTTTTCTTACTTTCCTCTACCAGTTGTTTTGCTTTGTTATTATTACCGGTGAATAAAGCAAAATCAATTGCCTGCGCATAATACCAGGTGCCATGATTATTTTTTGCTTTATGTTCCTCACTGCCATTCTTGCTGCTCAACAACCAGTTCAAATATTGTGAATACCATTGTTGCAAAGCCTGGTGGTCGGATTGTTTCCACGACCCTGAGCCAATAAGAAGCGTCGCTGCATCAGCAACAGATGTTAATGCCACCGTTTCAATAATGCCAATCCCTCTCCCGGTATTAACACCCGGGATCGCCTGGCCATATTCAAGATGAGGATTCATTTTAGTAGCCTCATCTAAAAACCAGGTGCGTAAAAGTGTTGCTGCTTTTTCTGCATATTTTTCTTCGTCTGTTAAGTACCATGCAAGGGATAAGATGCGTGATGCATTTTCCAATCTACCTAAATAGGTCCGGTCAGTGATCTTATAGATCTCAGGATTTCTCACTCCATCTTTACGCATATAGGGCAACCCGTTTGGTTTTGTACTATCATACCAGAAATAAGGAGCCTGGCTCATATAGTCATGTTTATTGCCGCTTACAGGTGTAAAAGTTTTATCCATGACAGACAGAGGCTTTATAGTCAATAAAGAGTCTGCCTGTTTTTGCAGAGCTGATATCATTTTTTTCTTATCTGGCTGTTGTGCCGTTTTTTTCAACTCAAGCAAACGGCCGGCATCCAGGATAAAAACTTTTGGCAATTGCGCATTTGTTCGGCTACAAATTGCCAGGCAAATTATTATCAACGATCTTTTCATGTTTTATATTTATTTCAAACTATATGATACAACGGTTTTTGCATTGAAGGTCGGTACATATATAATACGCTTTTGGGGATCATAGCCAATATCTGCTGTGTTCTTTTTTTGCTGGTAGGTTTCTAATAATGTCTCACTATGTCCGTCCGCATATACGTACCAGATATAACCACCCCAGGCAGTAAGTATAAAATCACCATTGCCAACAGGTTCAATACCATCAATGCCCTGCGCTACTTCTGCTATTTTAATGACCTGTTTTTTTGCATCGGCTTTTAGAAATAATTTACCGGAACCGATATAGAGGTCATCGCCGATCGCTTTCAGCCCATTCACGCCTTTTATACTATCGAGGAATAATGCAGGTTTATCATTTTCGATTCGCCATATTTTAGCAGTTCGTGAATCGGAAACATACACAATTCCTTTACCGGTAACAGTGATATCGTTCAATCCCTTTGCACTGTCGATAGCGATCTTCTTTTCTATTTTCCCATTTTTGATATCTATCACTACCACTTCGCTTATATCTGCAGCATATAAACGGTTGCCAAATATTCCTAATCCTTTTGGTGCATTCAACCCTGTTATCCATGGGTTATCAAGAATTTTACCATCAGGACTAAGTTTTGCAACGCCTCCTTTTCCATCTGCATCCCAGCCTCCGCCATCAATTAAAGAAACATAGAGAATATTTTTTACAGGCAATACAGATTCAGGAACAGCGATCACAGAATCTGTCTCCCATAGTTTTTCCAGTTTATGTTGCTGTGCATTCAGCATTGTTGCTGTAAGGATCATTGTGAATAAAATAGAGTATTTCATATAAACTGATTTTATTGTTGTTTACAGGTAAGACCCACCTGTAAATGAATAATGAATGATATTTTATTATTAAGATATGGCATAACTATTCTTCATTTATCTCAAAGATATTACTACTTAACGCAGCAGCTCTTCCGGGCGCCAGGTTCAGACCAATATTCATCAGGTATTCCCCCGTAAATACTTTATCATTATCCGGCTGTGCCGATTTTGTACCGGGAAATAAATTGATCTCATTGATGCGGTATTTTTTCCGGGGATCAAGTCCCTGCAATAAGACTCTTGAAAAAATATCTATTCGCCTTGTATTGGTAAAATAATTAAACAGGATAGCTTTGTTTTTGTTTTCACTGACATACATCAACACTGCACGGTTCTCATCATACGGCGATATAAGACGATAAAGATCACCAAACCAGACCACATCACTGATCCGTTTGTAATTTTTCACAGCATCATTGCTGAACTGTAATTCCTGCGGCGTAAAATTATTGACGCGTATATCATAACCCATCTTTCCCATCATGGCTACATCCGTTCTGAATTTTAGCGATTGCTTACCCATACTGGTTATATGTGCTGAAATCGTATTAGCAGGAAAGAAATAAGAATAGCCCCATTGAATATAAATTCTTTCCAGTCCATCTGTATTATCACTTGGCCAGAACTCAGTAAAATATTTTAAAGCAGCATAATCCGTACGGCCACCGCCACCCGAACAAAGCATGATCGGTAAGTGCGGATATTTTGCCCTGATACGTCCCATTACTTTATATAATGCCTTGGTATAATCAATAAACAAATGCGTTTGCTTTTCTTTGAGATAGGGTGAGTACATATTGGTCATACTTCGATTGCAATCCCATTTAATAAATGCAATGCCGGGATCTTTGGTCATCATATCGTCTATAATTGAAAAAACAAAATCCTGTACTTTGGGATTGATGAGATCAAGTACTAATTGGTTTCGGCCATAATTCTCTTCCCGGTTGGGTAATTTTAATATCCATTCCGGGTGTTGCTGATACAATTCACTTTTGGGGTTTACCATTTCAGGTTCCAGCCAGATACCAAATTTGATCCCTTTTTTTTCAGCTTCTTTAACTAAGTAACCAAGACCGCTGGGCAATTTCTTTTTGTCTTCCTGCCAGTCACCCAACCCGGCTTTATCATCATTACGTGGAAATTTATTGCCAAACCATCCATCGTCTAACAAAAAAAGATCGACGCCTAATTTTTTTGCTTCATCAAATAACTCTACCAAACGTGTTTCTGTAAAATCAGTATGTGTTGCTTCCCAGTTATTCAGTAAGGTCATTCGCGGAGCATTGCCATCCAGCACGGCATAATTTCTTGCCCACCGATGAAGATTGCGGCTGGCTTGTCCTTTGCCATTTGCCGAATAAGTAAAAATGAATTCAGGAGTGGTGAATATTTCGTTCGGCTGCAAATAGTATTCTGAAGCATAAGCGTTAATTCCTGAATGAACACGAAGCCCGTTACGCTGATCTACTTCAAAACTGAATTTAAAATTACCCGTCCAGGCCAATGTACCTGCTATCAATTCGCCATCCGTTTCAGTGGAAGGCTTATTGAGTGAAAGAAAGAAAACCAGTGTTTGATAAAAATTGGTACGGGTGCCCAGCTTACTTTCAATTGATTTTATCCCATTCGTTAACTTTTCTTCTACCAAATTCATTTCTCTTGCCCAATCACCATGAAATTGTGTAAGCCAGTATTCATCCGCAATAAAATGAAGAAGAGAAGAAGCATAATGAGTAAGCATCACTGGTTTCGATTCTTTATGTTTTATCTCGGTCCATGTTTTGATCACATCTTCATTAAAGTAACTGGTATAATGCATCAACACTTCTACAGGATAGACAGAATCTTTTAAAATAATGATTGTCGTACTGATATTGCCGCTGGTTTCTGTGTGATGTGATGAATATTTTAATTCCAGCGAAGGATTGCCATCTGTATGTATCATTCTTATGGATGGTTCAAACTGGTTGTCCATACCGGCGGTTAGGTAAATCTCACGACCTGCTTTCAGCTGTTCATAGTCCGATGCTGGCAGTTTCTTTCCGAGATAAGATTGAACGACACGTTGATTATTTCCAACTGTCAATACCATTGCTGTACGGCTTGTTTCAATAATGATCTGCTTGTCTGTTTGAGCATGACCAGAAAATGATTGAATGAAAACAACTAAAGCAACCAGGCATTTTTTCATATAGGAATAATAACGATAGTAATAACAAAGAAACAGGGATATAGTAAAACAGGCCACCCGCAGGTTGCCTGTTTATTCAATCATTTTAACCAATTAGTTCTTCAATTAAGCCGTTAATTGTCTTGTAAACTCACGTTGATAAGTAAGTGGACTCTTGCTGGTGATCATTTTAAAATACTTATGAAAGCTGGTAAAATTATTAAAGCCGCTTTCATAACAAAGCTGCTTGATGCTTAGGTTGTTTTCGATTAACAGTTTGCAGGCATATCCCACACGAAGCTCAATAAGGAACTGTGAGTAGGTTTTTCTTGTCCTTGATTTAAAATACCGGCAAAAAGAGTTGGGACTTATATTGGCTACCCCGGCTATCTCCTCCAGTTGAATAGGACGTTTGAAGTTCTTAAGACTATATTCATAGATAGCATTGATCCGATCCTTTTCATCTTTTACCACATCATATTTAAATCCAATAGACGATAAGGTCTCCAAATGATCTCCGTTTGCGATCACATTTAGCACTTCGATCAGCAGGATGATCCGTTGGCTATCGCTTGCCTGGAGAAGATGATCTAGAAGGTCTGCTACTTTTTCTCTTGTCTCACCGGTTACTTGCAATCCTCTTTTTGCTTTATCCAAAATAGTTTTGATGTGAATGTTTTCCGGTAATTCAAGGAAACGACTTCCCCAGAAATCTTCACAAAAATGAGCGACACGTACATCAGCAGTTACTGCAGAATCTTCTTCAAAATAGATATCATCAAATCGCCAATAGTGCGGCAGGTTAGAACCTACCAGTACAACATCGCCGGCTTTAAATTGTTTGATACTGTCACCGATAAACTGTGTGCCTTCACCCTTTTTAAAATGGAGTAGTTCAACTTCGGTGTGATAATGCCAGCGATTATTAATGTACGGAACCAGATCCTGGCGGACACTAAAGGAATGCTGGGGGTCCTTAGACACTTTTAATAGTTGAGGTCTCATATAGCAAGTATTTATTAAGCAATCTTTACCTGAAAAGCAGAAAAAACAGGATTCTGCTGCCAATATAGCTTAGTATCCAACTATTTTGAAAAAATCGTCCGCAAACGTTTCCGTAGAATAAAACTTGCATAAGTAAAAGGTTTGTAGATGTTTATATTGAAAATAACCTTTTGACCGGCCTGAAATCAGTCTAAAGAATTTACGCAATCGTTCCCGGAAATGATCCTTACTATTTTGCACCAGGCGGGCACTTAAAAAACGAGAATTGCTGATTGACCCGGGTTTAATAAGCTTACTCTTTGATTTACCATGTTAATATTGCTGAATGATAAGACAATAATATAAAGGATGTTTATTGGGTTAATAAGTTTATTTGTTACTGTAACTGATTATCATATATATTTTTAATCTCTATGATCTATAGCAGTTCTGATTCCAAACCTTATTAATTGCTTTAAGCTTTTGCCGGATGAAAAATGATAACAGAAGATCAAGTGTAATTGAGAGCCAGCGTTTTTTTCTGAAAATACATTCCAACGATAATGTTTTGGTAGCCCTTAAAGACCTGCCATCCGGTACGCGGATTTCTTCAAATGGCTCCAGTTTTGATCTTGCAGAAAATGTATCAGCCAAACACAAGTTTTTTGAGCATGATATGAATGCTGGTGATGACGTGATCATGTATGGAACGCTGGTTGGTCAATTGCAGGTTGATGTTTCTAAAGGGCAGGCAATGACCACTTCAAATACAAAACATGCTGCGGGAAAATATGCTTACCGGTCTGTTCAATATAAGTGGCAGCCGCCGGATATTTCACAGTTTCAGCACAAAACATTTAATGGATATAAAAGAAGCGATGGGAGAGTAGGGACAGCGAATTACTGGTTATTCATTCCAACGGTTTTTTGTGAGAACAGGAACCTTGATGTGATCAAGGAAGCAATGTGGAATGAATTGGGTTATGCTGTTACTGATAGGTATAAACAATTTACAAAACAAATGTTCCAGGCGCATTTGGCAGGTGAGGATATTGACCAGGTCGATCTGAATCCATCGATAAATAATACTGAACGTTATTTCAAAAATATTGATGGAATAAAATTTTTGAATCATGCCGGGGGCTGCGGAGGTACGCGGCAGGACTCAGCTACACTGAGTGCTTTGCTTGCAGCGTATGCAGATCATCCGAATGTAGGAGGCGTTACGGTATTGAGCCTTGGCTGCCAGCATTTGCAGGTAAAAAACTTTTTGAATGACCTAAAACAGCGCAATCAAAATTTTGATAAACCTTTATATGTATTCGAACAACAGCAGATACAAAGCGAAGAGGACCTGATCACGCAAGCTATTCGCCAAACATTTAAAGGGCTTATCGGGATCAATAAACAGGAAAGGGAGCCGGCACCCCTCAGTGCATTATGTGTGGGTGTAAAATGTGGCGGGAGTGATGGCTTCAGTGGTATTTCAGCCAATCCTGCAGTCGGGTACACATCAGACCTGCTGGTGGCCTTAGGCGGAAAAGTTTTACTCGCAGAATTTCCTGAGTTATGTGGTGCAGAACAGGAATTGATTGACAGGTGCGTGAACGAAGAAGCAGCTAATAAATTTATTCACCTGATGGAGACCTATGATGAGCAGGCGAAGCTGGTAGGATCAGGATTTCATATGAATCCATCACCGGGGAATATAAAGGACGGGTTGATAACGGATGCAATTAAATCAACAGGTGCGGCCAGGAAAGGAGGTACATCACCTGTTGTATCTGTACTGGACTATACGGAACCTGTTTCAGAAGCTGGTTTGAGCCTGGTATGTACGCCAGGGAACGATGTGGAAGCAACAACAGGTAAAGCTGCATCTGGTGCTACATTAATTCTATTCACAACGGGTTTAGGAACACCAACCGGAAACCCGGTGGCTCCCACTATAAAATTATCCACCAGTTCCAGACTTGCTAAAAAAATGAAGGATATTATTGATATCGATACAGGACCTATTATTGATGGTGAAAAGACCATTGAGCAAATGGGTGAAGAGATTCTTGAGTTCTGTATCAAAGTTGCGAGTGGTGAAATAATTCCCAAGGCGGTACAACTGGGCCAGGATGATTTTATACCCTGGAAACGGGGAGTGTCTCTTTAATATTCTTTTCCTACTTTATAATTTACTTCAAAGGGTTCGTTGAATATTTACTTGTACTTGATTCCCGAATGACAAGATGTGACGGAAGAACAATCTTTTTTTCTGCAGGAAGTAATTTCTTTTTTTCTATTATTTTGAAAAGCACTCCTGCCGCCTCCAAGCCTATTTCATAAGCAGGTTGCATGATCGCAGACAACGATGGATTAAAAAGTGCAGCAGCTGATAAATTAGAAAAACTGATCACTTTTAACTGTTGCGGTACATTGATCTGAAGTTCTCTGCAAACCTCATAAGTATTTACAGCAAATTTCTCTACGGCCGCAAAGATCCCGTCGGTTTTTTGATCAGATCGCAAAAGCTCACGGATATTCTGCCTGTTTGCTTCATCATCAGGCCCGCATTCCAAAACAATTGCATTCTCTTCAAGAGCATATTTTGTCAATGCTTTCAGATACCCCGATTTGCGTCCACAACTGATAGAAAGGTTATTTGCCATGGAAAGGAAAGCGATCTTCTTACACCCGGTTTTCAATAAATGTTCTGTTGCTTTAAAGGCTGCGCCTGCATCATCCGTGGTGATACAGGGAACTTCCATGTTTTCAAAAACCCTGTCAAAAAATATTAAGGGAACTCCCGCTTCCTGGTAAGCTTTTAAATGTTCAAAACTGGTTGTGGCATTCGAAACAGAGATCATGACCCCTTCTACTCTTCCATTTCTTAACAGATGTAAAATATCAGTTTCTCTTTTATTATCCTCATGTGTAAGATAGATCAATACATGATACCCCTTTTGCCTTGCCACTTCTTCCACGCCATTCATGACCTGGGAAAAAAAATTGTTTTGGATCTCGGGGATAATGACAGCGATCGTTTTGCTTTTATTTTTTCGCAGGCTGCTTGCATGGGGATTGGGTTGAAAATCAAGCTTGGCTGCCAGCGCTTTTACACGATCCTTTGTTTCCTGGCTTATTTCATGACTGTCTCTTAAAGAACGGGAAACCGTCGAGGGAGACATGTTTAGTTCTTCAGCCAGTTTTTTCAACGTCACATTATTCATACCAGGGCAGGTTTTTTAAGCAATACAAAATTGCCGAATTTCGGAAACGTTTGCGTAAATATTTTTGTGCAGGCAATATAAGGGGAAAGCGTCAATTTCGATGCTAAGATTGTTGAATGATACGGCAATTGCTAAATTTCTAACACCCATGGTTTTACATTTATTTGTATTACCAAATTCATGGATTAAATAAAGCGTATGCGTAAATATTTCTTTTTGCCAATCCTGGTTGTAGCGGCCTGGAGTTTGAATCCCGGAAATGATCCGGGAAAAGATATTAAAAAGAAGAACAAGGCTGAAGTAGAAAATGCCGGATTAAAGCTACCATCAGGTTTTAGTGCTTCTATATTACTTGACAGTGTAGGTAAGGCCCGTCATATCGTAGTAACAAAGAACGGAGCCATCTATATAAAATTAAGCAAGCTCGTCAATGGAAAAGGTATTTTATATGGAAGAGATACGGATCATAATGGCAAGATAGATGATATAAAAAGTTTTGGAAATTATATTGGGACTGGTATCACTATTAAAGACAAATTTCTATATGCATCTTCCAATGATGAAGTTTTTCGATATGAGCTGAACGAAAATGAAGAGGTGGTAAACCCAGAGGCGCCTCAAAAGATAATTACAGGATTGGTCAATGGGAGACAGCACAATACCAAATCACTGGCATTGGATGATAAGGGAAATATTTATGTAAATATTGGTTCTCCTTTAAATTCATGCCAGGTAATAGACAGGGGACCGGGGTCAAAAGGAAAAGATCCCTGCCCGATCCTGGATTCAGCCGGTGGCATCTGGCAATTCAAAGCTGATCAATTGAACCAAACTTATAAAGATGGTATTCGCTATGCAACAGGTTTGCGCAATGTGATGGGGTTGGATTGGAACTATCAAATAAACGAATTGTTCGTCGTGCAGCATGGACGTGATCAGTTGGACATGTTCCCAGAATATTTTACAGCACAGCAAAATGCAGTAATACCAGCTGAAGAAATGTTCATGATTAAAAAAGGAGCCAATTGCGGTTTTCCTTATTGTTATTTTGATGTGCAGCAAAATAAAAAAGTATTAGCTCCTGAATATGGTGGTGATGGAAAAAAGACAACTCGCTGTGAAGGAGTGGAGCAGCCGATCGTTGCTTTTCCGGCACATATGGCGCCGAATGCATTATTATTTTATACAGGTAACCTGTTTCCTGCAAAATATAAGAATGGAGCCTTTATTGCTTTTCATGGTTCATGGAACCGTTCACCTGAAAAGCAGGAAGGATTTTATGTAGCATTTGTTCCTTTTAAAAATGGTAAACCGGATGGACCCTGGGAAGTTTTTGCCGATGGTTTTGCAGGAGTGGAAACAGTGATGGCGCCAAAACAAGCGCAACATAGGCCTTGTGGGTTGGCGCAGGGACCGGATGGATCCTTATATGTGAGTGACGATGTAAAAGGAACAATCTATAAGATCAGTTATAAAAACAATTAATATTGATGAAAAAAATAATTTCAGCTACTGCTGTATTTGGTATCACGATAATCGTAGCCAGTACATCTTTGCCTGTTGATAAAGCCACCATGGAGAGAGGTAAAAAAGTGTATACTAAATATTGTGTTGCCTGTCACCAGGTTGATGGAAGTGGTGTGCCTGGTTTAAATCCACCATTGGAAAAGACACCTCATGTGCTGGGTACAAAAACAAGACTGATAAGAATTGTTTTAAAAGGAATGAATACGCATGAAGAGATCGACGGTGAAACCTATAGCAATATAATGGCTCCTCATAATCATTTGACCGATCAGCAGATCGCTGATGTGCTGACCTATGTTCGTAATAGCTTTGGTAATAAAGCTATCGTTATAACGCCCGGTGATGTAAAATATGTAAGAGCAAGAACAAAATGATGATTGAATAAAAGAGATCCGTCTAGCGTCGATCCTTTGTAAGAGCAGTGCAATTTGCATTGCTTTTTATTTGTATCACGCAAAATTAATTTGCAGGTTGAACAAATATCTCCCAGCTTTGTTTTCAAATCCGTATTTCCGGTAGATAGATCTTAGTGAATAAAACAATCTGTCACAATTTAAAACCATTTCTATGCTAGAAAATTTAATGGACCTTATCAGGCAAAACGCCGGCAGCGCTATTACTAATAACCCTGCAATACCCAATGAAAGAAATGAAGAAGCTGTACAGGCAACGGGCAATTCAATTATCAGTTCACTGCAGAATGCATTATCGGGAGGCGGAATAAAAGATGTAATGAATATGTTCAGTAATGGAACAGCAGATAATAATCCTGTTGTGAGCCAGGCTAAAGGAAACCTGGTTGAAACACTTAAAGATCGGTTTGGATTGAGTACTGACCAGGCTGCAGGCGTCGCGGATAATGTGGTACCGAATGTGATGAACCAGCTTGCTCAAAAGACTGCCGATCCCGCGGATAATAGTTTTGATGTTCAGAATATTTTTAACCAGTTAAGCGGCGGTAAAACTTCAGGACTCAATAT
>Ga0207676_10003085_pt1 | contig 11895 bp, 10 predicted proteins | sample KBSSwiS72_FD_184307 | JGI IMG/M metagenome (GOLD analysis project Ga0207676, IMG submission 184307) | Switchgrass rhizosphere microbial communities from Kellogg Biological Station, Michigan, USA - KBS Switchgrass S7-2 (SPAdes) (version 2) | ecosystem: Host-associated > Plants > Roots >... | reverse complement strand
CTGTGGCCTTCGAGGTTTTTCTTGAGCTCTTCAAACCCGCTCGTGCGGTCGTCGATGAACGAGCGGGACACGAGCCCCTCCTCCACGATCGTGTGCATCATGGCGTTGAGCAGCGCGACGTCGGTGTCGGGCTTGAACTGCAGGTAATACGCCGCATGCCGGGCGAGCTCCGAGCGCCGCGGATCGGCGAGGATGAGCTTCGTGCCCGCTTTCGCCGCATTCTTGATCCACGTCGCCGCGACCGGATGGTTGACGACGGGATTGGCGCCGATCAGCAGCACGACGTCCGCCTTCAGCACGTCCATCACGGGGTTGGAGACAGCGCCCGAGCCGATGCCCTCGAGCAGCGCGGCGACGCTCGACGCGTGACAAAGGCGCGTGCAGTGGTCGACGTTGTTGGAGCGAAATCCCGTGCGGACGAGCTTCTGGAAGAGATAGGCCTCCTCGTTCGAGCCCTTCGCCGAACCGAATCCAGCCAGCGCGCCACCCCCACGCGCGTCGCGAATCTTCGCGAGCGTGCCGCCGGCAAGATCGAGCGCTTCTTCCCACGTCGCTTCACGGAACACCGCCAGCGGATTCGCAGGGTCCATCACGAAGTCGGCGTCTTTCGGCATGCCGGGCTTGCGGATCAGCGGCTTCGTGAGCCGCTGCGGATGCGCGACGTAATCGAAGCCGAACCGGCCCTTGACGCACAACCGCTCGCGGTTCGCGATGCCATCGCGGCCCTCGACGCGCACGATCGTGTTGTCGTTGACGTGGTACGTGAGCTGGCAGCCGACGCCGCAGTACGGGCAGACGGAGGGAACCTTCTTGTCGACCGGGACGAGGTACGCGTCCTTCGCCGGCGCCAGAGCGCCGGTCGGGCACGCCTGGACGCATTCGCCGCACGCGACGCAGGTCGACGCGCCCATCGGGTCGTCGAGATCGAACACGATCTTCGAATGCGCGCCGCGGAAGGCAAAGCCGATCACGTCGTTGACCTGCTCCTCGCGGCAGGCGCGCACGCAGCGCGTGCACTGGATGCAGGCATCGAGATTGACGGCCATCGCCGGATGCGACTCGTCCGCGAGAGGCTGAGCGCGCGGTGCGAATCGCGGCTTGCCCAGCCCCAGGAAACGCTGCCACTGCGCGAGCTCCGAGTCGGGCTTGTAGACGCGCTCCGGCACGTCGGACGCGAGCATCTCGACCACGATCTTCTGCGCATGCACGGCGCGCTGCGAGGTGCTGGACACTTCCATGTCGTTCGCGGGCATGCGGCAGCAGGAAGGCGCGAGCACGCGCTCGCCCTTGATCTCGACCATGCAGGCGCGGCAGTTGCCGTCGGGCCGCATGCCCGGCGTGTAGCAGAGGTGCGGAATTTCCACGCCGTGACGCGCCGCCGCCTCGATGATCATCTCGCCGGGAGCGGCCGCGACCTCGCTGCCGTTGAGCTTGAACCGGATCGCGTCGGCTTTCATGAGGGCTCTCTCACTTCAACTCCTGCGGAAAATACTTCACGACGCACGCGATCGGGTTGGGCGCGGCTTGTCCCAGGCCGCAGATCGACGCATCGGCCATCGCCCTCGACAGTTCGTCCAGGAGCGGCAAATCCCACCTATCGCGCGCCATGAGCCCGACGGCCTTCTCCGTGCCGACGCGGCACGGCGTGCATTGCCCGCACGATTCGTCGGCGAAAAAGCGCATCAGGTTGAGCGCCGCATCGCGCGCCCGGTCGTGCTGCGAAAGGACCATCACGGCGGCCGACCCGATGAAGCAGCCGTGCGGCTGCAGCGTATCGAAGTCGAGCGGGATGTCGCCCATCGCCGCGGGAAGGATCCCGCCCGACGCGCCGCCGGGCAGATAGCCGTAGAAGACGTGACCGGGCTGCATGCCGCCGCAGTACTCGTCGATCAGCTCCCGCACCGTGATGCCGGCGGGTGCGAGGTGCACGCCGGGCTTGACGACGCGGCCAGACACCGAGAACGAGCGCAGCCCCTTGCGTCCGTGTCGGCCCTGGTCGGCGAACCACGCCGCGCCCTTCTCCAGGATGTCGCGCACCCAATGGAGGGTCTCCATGTTGTGCTCGAGCGTGGGGCGACCGAAGAGCCCGACTTGCGCGACATACGGTGGGCGCAGCCGCGGCATCCCGCGCCTGCCTTCGATCGACTCGATCATCGCCGACTCTTCGCCGCAGATGTAGGCGCCGGCACCACGGCGCAGCTCGATGCGAGGCAGCGGGCCCGGCGGGTCCGCCCGCAGCGCGGCGATCTCGCGCGCGAGGATCGCGCGGCACGCGGCGTATTCGTCGCGGAGATAGACGTAGACATCGTCGATGCCGACGGCCCACGCCGCGATCAGCATGCCTTCCAGGAAACGGTGCGGGTCGCGCTCGAGGTAATAGCGATCCTTGAACGTGCCCGGCTCGCCCTCGTCGATGTTCACGGCCATCAGTCGCGGTGCAGGCTCCGCACGAACGATCTTCCATTTGCGGCCGACCGGAAATCCGGCGCCGCCCAGGCCGCGAAGGCTCGAATCCTCCATCGTCGTGACGACGTCGTCGACGGCACGCTCGCCGTGGACGCATGCCAGATACGTCGCGTATCCACCCGTCGTGCGATAGGCCGCGTAGTCGATGTAGTCGGCCACGAAGGGATCCGTCTGCCCGGCGGCGATCGCTTTCAGGATCGCTTCGGGGGTTGCCCGGTCGATGGGGTTGCGCCCTACGACGGCGGCAGGCGCGTGCTCGCAGCGGCCGATGCAGGGCGCGCCAATGACCCGGACATCGGACCCGCAGGCGTTGGTGAGGGCCTCATGCAAGGCCTGCGATCCGGCCATCTGGCACGAGAGCGTTTCGCACACACGCACCGTCAAACGAGGCGGCGGAGCGTCGCCGTCTTTCACGACGTCGAAGTGATGGTAGAAAGTTGCCACTTCGTAGACTTCGGTCATCGCGAGCGACATCTCGGCCGCAAGTGCCACGATGTGCGCGGCGTAGATGCATCCGTATGCGTCCTGGATCCGGTGCAGGAACTCGATCAGGAGGTCGCGCCGCCGTGGCGCATCCCCGAGCAGCGCGCGCACTTCCGCGAGTGCCTTCGGCTCGACCTGACGACCTTTGGGGCGCCCGCGATCCTTCCTGCGGCCTCCGCGCAGTCTCGACGTATCGATCACTGCCTGATTCATGCTAGGGCCTGTTCACACTATGGGCGCAAACGCGAACGCGTGGCATGGGCCGTCCGGCAAGGCGGACGACGAAGCGAAGACCGGGCGTCTTCGCGAGGAGGACAACGCCGAAGGGCGGCCCATGCCACGCGTTCCCTTCGGGTTGCAGCCGAAAACGCTCAGCGCTTCGTTGCAAAGTCTCGCCGGGTTCCCGACCCGCCTTCGCCTTTGCGCCTTCCGCTAAGCGTTTTCGGCCGTGCAACGCGTTTGTGTCCATAGTGTGAACAGGCCCTAGTCCAGAAAGTCACAGTGTTTTTCGACGTGCGCCGCGAGATCGAGCGAGTGCTCCCGCACGAGCCTCTCCGCAAGCTCCGTGTCGCGCGCTTCGAGCGCCTCGATGATTTTCATGTGGTCCTTGATCGATCGCGCGGCGCGGTCCCGCTGCGAGATTGTCATCCGCCGGATGGCGCGGACGTGGATGAAGAGATCGTCGATCGTCTTGCCCATGAGGTGCGAGCCTGACAGGCGGATGATCGCCTGATGGAACGCGATGTTCGCATCCGAATACTCGTGGATGTGCTCGCCGGGCGTTGAATGGCGGAATTCGTCGAACATCGTCCGCAGCGACGCGATGTCGGCATCCGACGCATTCACGGTCGCGAGCCGCGCCGCCATGCTCTCGAGCGCCGCCCACACCTCGATCATCTCGATGATCTGCTTCTTGGTCTTGCGGACGATGAACCCGCCGCGTCGCGGCACCGTGCGCAGGAAGCCCTGCTGCTCAAGCAGCGACATCGCCTCGCGGATCGGCGTGCGCGAGACGCCGAGCGCCTGCGAGAGCTGGCGCTCGTCGAGGCGGATTTCGTCCCGGTGAGCGTAGATATCGGCGTCCATGATCGCCTGCTTCAATGCCATGTACGCCTGATCGCGCAGGCTCGCGCTCGTGGCGAGGGGTCGCAGCGTCAGCGGAGCCTGGGAGGCCGGGGCAAGGGTCGACATCAGTTATATCCGTTCGTGCAATCTCTGGTATACCATATGCCAGAAATCAAAAATATCCAAGCGTTCAAAATCTTCAACCCCCAATTCGTCTTCACGAGACGGAGGAACAACCATGGATCTCGCCACGAAGCCCGCGACGCCCGCGGCCACTGCCACTGACGCGTCGACGGTTTCCACCGCCGCGGAGCCGAGCCGCGCGCCTCTGGAAATCGACGGTTTCCAGCTCGTCATCGATGCGCTCAAGCTCAATGACATCGATACGGTCTTCACGCTCCCCGGAATTCCGATCACGGATCTCACGAGGCGCTCGCAGGCGGGCGGCCTCCGGGTTCTCGCCTTCCGGCACGAGCAGAACGCGGGCTATGCCGCGTCGATCGCCGGGTTTCTCACCCAAAAGCCCGGTGTGTGCATCACCGTGTCCGCGCCGGGGTTTCTGAACGGGCTCAACGCGCTCGCGCACGCAACGGTCAACTGCTTCCCGATGATCCTCATCAGCGGATCCTCCGAGCGTGAGGTCGTCGATCTGCAGCAAGGCGATTACGAGGAAATGGACCAGCTCGCGATTGCGAAGCCCGTCGCCAAGGCGGCGTACCGCGTGCTGCACGCCGACGACATCGGCGTCGGTGTCGCCCGCGCGATCCGTGCTGCCGTGTCCGGCCGCCCGGGCGGCGTTTACCTCGATCTGCCCGCGAAGCTCTTCGCGCAGACGATCGATGCGGAGAGGGGCAAGAAGACGCTGATCAAGGTCGTCGATCCGGCGCCGAAGCAGATCCCCGCGCCCGACGCGGTGAAGCGCGCGCTGGAGCTGCTGAAGGGCGCGAAAAAGCCGCTGATCATTCTCGGGAAGGGCGCCGCGTACGCCCAGGCCGACGCGGACATCAAAGCGCTGGTCGAGAAGAGCGGCATCCCGTACCTGCCGATGTCGATGGCCAAGGGACTTCTTCCCGACACGCACGAGCAATGCGCATCGGCGGCCCGCTCGTTCGTCTTGCCTGCCGCCGACGTCGTGATGCTGATCGGCGCCCGCTTGAACTGGCTCCTCTCGCACGGCAAAGGAAAGACGTGGGGCGGCGGGGGCGCCAAGGATTGGGGCGGGCAGAAGTTCATCCAGCTCGACATCTCGCCCCAGGAGGCGGACAGCAACGTGCGCATCGACGCGCCCGTCGTCGGCGACATCGGTTCGTGCGTCTCGGCGCTGCTCGCCGGCATGAACGCAAACGAGGGCGCCAACTGGCCGAAGCCATCGGCGGAATGGCTCTCTGCGGTCGCTGACAAGAAGCAGGGCAACGTCGCGAAGATGGCCGAGACGCTCGCGAAGAACCCGACGCCGATGAACTTCCACAGCGCGCTCAACGTCGTCCGCGACATCATCAAGGCCAACCCCGACGCGATGCTCGTCAATGAGGGCGCCAACGCGCTCGACTTCACGCGCTCCATCGTCGACATGTACAAGCCGAGGAAGCGCATCGACGTAGGCACGTGGGGAATCATGGGCGTAGGAATGGGCTACTGCGTCGCCGCGGCCATCACCACGAAGCAGCAGGTGATCGCAGTCGAGGGTGACAGCGCCTTTGGCTTCTCCGGGATGGAAGTGGAGACCATCTGCCGCTACAACCTGCCGGTGTGCGTGGTCGTGATGAACAACAACGGCGTCTACAAGGGCACCGACGTCGATCCGACTGGGCGCGACCCCGCGCCGACGGTGTTCGTGAAGGGAGCGCGCTACGAGAAGCTGATGGAAGCGTTCGGCGGGGTGGGCGTCGTCGCGGCGACACCGGCCGAGCTTCGGAGCGCCATCGAAGAAGCGATCCGGTCGAAGAGGCCGACGCTGATCAACGCGGTCATCGACGAGAACGCCGGCACGGAGAGCGGGCGCATCACGAGCCTCAACCCCGCAGCGGCGAAGAAGAAGTCCTGATCGCCGCAGCCTCGGCAACGACGCTATCGCAACCACGGAACCTTAAGAGGGGACCCTAAATGGGCAAGGCATTGGACGGCGTGCGCATTCTCGATTTCACCCACGTGCAATCGGGGCCCACCTGCACGCAGCTTCTCGCATGGCTTGGCGCCGACGTGATCAAGGTGGAGCGCGCGGGCGAGGGTGACATCACACGCGGGCAGCTGCGCGACATACCGGGCGTGGACAGCCTTTACTTCACGATGCTGAACCACAACAAGCGTTCCATCACCGTCGACGCCAAGAACCCGAAAGGCAAAGCGGTGCTCGAGCGCCTGGTGAAGAAGTGCGACGTCCTGGTCGAGAACTTCGCGCCGGGCGCGCTCGACCGGATGGGCCTCACGTGGGAGCACATCCAGTCGCTGAACCCGCGAATGATCGTCGCTTCGGTCAAGGGCTTCGGTCCCGGTCCGTACGAGGACTGCAAGGTGTACGAGAACGTCGCGCAATGCGCGGGCGGCTCGGCGTCGACGACGGGCTTCGACGACGGCCCGCCGCTCGTCACCGGCGCGCAGATCGGCGACTCCGGGACCGGGCTGCACCTTGCGCTCGGCATCGTTGCAGCGCTTTATCAGCGCAACTCGACGGGGCGAGGCCAGCGAGTGCTGGCGGCGATGCAGGACGGCGTGCTCAACCTGTGCCGCGTGAAGCTGCGCGACCAGCAGCGCCTCGACCGGACGAAGGTGATGGAGGAGTACCCGCAATATCCGAATGGCAAGTTCGGCGATGCCGTTCCGCGCGCCGGCAATGCATCCGGCGGCGGACAGCCCGGGTGGATCCTGAAGTGCAAGGGCTGGGAGACCGATCCCAACGCGTACATCTACTTCATTACGCAAGCCCCGGTATGGAAGGACATCTGCGAGGTGATCGGCCGGCGCGAGTGGCTCGACGATCCGCGCTACGCGACGCCGAAGGCGCGGCTGCCCCATCTCATGGAGATCTTCGGCGAGATCGAGAAGTGGACGATGACCAAGACCAAGTTCGAGGCGATGGACATCCTGAACAAGCATGACATCCCGTGCGGCCCGATCCTCTCCATGAAGGAGCTTGCCGAGGAGCCGTCATTGCGCAAGACCGGGACCGTCGTCGAGGTCGATCATCCGACGCGCGGCAAGTACCTGTCCGTGGGCAATCCGATCAAGCTGTCCGACAGCCCGACCGACGTCGTGCGCTCGCCGCTCCTCGGCGAGCACACCGACGAGGTCATGGTGGAGCTCGGCTACGGCAAGGAAGAGATCGCGGCCTTCCGCGCCGAGAAGGTGATCTGAGGCCGGGGCGGTTCGCGCTTTCGCCGGGCCGCCTCGGAACACACCTCCGCCAACGGAGCGCGCGAGTTCGGGAACCGCGCCGCCGCGCTTCGGGGCGCGCCGCCGCGTGATCTCGGGGCCGCGCCGCCGCGCGATCTGGTTCCCTGCTGCGCGATGCGGTAATGTCCGTGCTGGCCGCGGGCAGCGCGGCTTAGCTCCCCCCGAATGAACGCCAACCTCTACTCGCTGCTCGCGGCGCACTTCCTCGAACGTCCGGAAGAGCCTTGCCTTTTGATACCCGATGGTCCGGTCGTTCACAACGACGATCTCGACGCCGCGTCCGCGCGGATCGCGCACGCGCTGACGGAAGCAGGCGCCCGGCCTGGCGATCGCGTCGCCGTGCACGTCGACAAGTGCTGGGAGGCCCTCGCGCTCTACCTTGCGTGCCTTCGCGCGGGGTTCATCTACCTGCCGCTCAACACGGGTTACCAGCGGGGGGAGCTCTCGTTTCTCTTCGGCGATGCGGAGCCTTCGGTTGTCGTCTGCGGCACGCCGGCCGCCGAATGTTCCGCGGCGCTGCGCCCGCAAGCGCAGGTGCTGACGCTCGAGGCCGGAAAGGGAACGTTGCTCGATCGCGCCGACGACAAGCCGTCGACGTTCGATACCGTCACCTCGGCGCCGGACGACGTCGCCGCGATTCTCTACACGTCGGGGACTACCGGCCGTCCCAAGGGCGCGATGCTGTCGCACCGCAATCTCGGCAGCAACGCGTTGACGCTCGTCGGGCATTGGGGCTTCACGCGCGGCGACGTGCTGTTGCACGCGCTGCCCGTCTACCACGTGCATGGGCTTTTCGTCGCCTGCCATTGCGCGCTGCTGTCGGGCTCGCGCATGCTCTGGCTCCCGAAGTTCGACGCCGAGCAAGTTCGCGGGCTGCTGCCGCGCGCCACGGTCATGATGGGTGTGCCGACCTTCTACACCCGCCTCCTTTCGCTGCCGGCGTTCGGCGCCGGCGATTGTCGAACGATCCGGCTGTTCGTTTCGGGATCGGCGCCGCTGCTCGCTGAAACGCACTCCGCGTTTCACGAGCGCACCGGCCACAAGATCCTCGAGCGATACGGAATGACGGAGACGGGCATGCTGACGTCGAACCCGCTCGAGGGTGAGAGGATCGCGGGGACGGTCGGCCCCCCGCTGCCGGGAGTTTACGTGCGCGTCGTCGACACGGAGCGCAGTCCCTGCGCCCCCGCACAAGTCGGCTGCGTCGAGGTCCGCGGCCCGAACGTGTTCAGCGGCTATTGGCGTATGCCGGAAAAGACGCGCGAGGAATTCACCGACGACGGATATTTCCGGACGGGCGACCTGGGGGAGCTGCTGCCGAACGGCTATTTGCGCATCGTCGGCCGAGCCAAGGACGTCATCATCACCGGCGGCCTCAATGTGTATCCGAAGGAGATCGAGGAAAAGATCGATGCGCTGCCGGGCGTGACGGAATCCGCCGTGATCGGAGTGCCGGATGCCGACTTCGGCGAAGCGGTGGCAGCAATCGTCGTCCCGGAGGACGGCCACCCGTTGACGGAAACCGGTGTGATCGCTGCGCTCAAAGGCGACATCGCGAGCTTCAAGGTACCGAAGCGCGTCCACTTCGTCCGCGAACTGCCGCGCAACGCAATGGGCAAAGTCCAGAAGAACGTGCTTCGCGAGGCGTTCACGAAGCTCTGCAGTGCAAGCCGCCGAGCCTAGGCGCCCATAGCCTTCCACAACATGTACCCCGCGAGCGCGTAGAGAACGATCGCGAACACGCGTTTCAGCACCTTCACCGGCCAGCGATGCGCGGCACGCGCTCCGAACGGTGCCGACACGATGCTGGCTGCAACGATCACGAGCAGCGCCGGCACGTGCACGTAGCCGAGCGTGTGCGGCGGCAGCCCGGCCTCGCGGAGGCCGGCGAAGACGAATCCGGCGCTCGCCGTTGCGGCAACGGGCAAACCGATCGCGGCCGACGTCGCGACGCAGTTGCGCATCGGAACATTGCACGCGGCCATGAACGGAACCGTCATGAACGCGCCGCCCGCGCCGACCATGCTGGCAATGACGCTGATGACGGCGCCGACCCCGATGAGGCCGCCGCGCCCGGGTAGCCGGTGCGTCGGCTTCGGTTGGCGATCGACCCATATGTTGGTCGCGGCCGCGGCGACGAACGCGGCGAAGAATCCCGAAAGCACCGCCGTCGACATCGTGCCCACGATCAACGGTCCCAACAGCGAACCAACGATGAGCCCGGGCACGAGGCCAACCACTACGGGCCAGAGGATTGCGTGGTGCCGCTGGTGCTCCCGCACGGAGGCCGTGGACGTGAAGAGGATCGTGGCGGTTGCCGTCGCGATCGCGATGTGCACAACATGCTCCGGCGGCAATCCTTCGCGCGTGAAGATGAAGGTAAGAAGCGGCACCATCGTCATGCCGCCGCCGATGCCAAGGAGCCCCGCGAGAAATCCCACGACGGCGCCGAGCGCCAGGAAAGCCGCGATCAGCGCAGGGTCCATCGTCTCGACACGTCGTTGACCCATAGCGGGCAAGGCGCGGATACTATCGCCGCCGCGCGAGACTTCGAGACGTGGCGACCGGCAGCGGCGAACTTCGCATGACACAAGCCACGAGGAGGCACGAGGAAGCTTCGATCGGCGCGGCGACTGCGCGCGCCGATTGGCGCGGATTCACGGCGTCCGAAGTCGCGGCGGGTGCGCGGGCAAGCGAATTCGACGACGTCGACGCCGGCCGCCTCTCCGTCGAGCGCAAGTTCGCCGCCGTCCTGCGCCAGAACGGCATCGCGACGTTCGAAGCGCTGTTCGAACTGCGCGGCGGGGTGTGCGTTCGGCGCATCAAGAACCGATCGACCACGCGGATCGCGCTGTCCGACGGCGGCGGCTGTCGCTCGTTGTACCTCAAGCGGCACGAGCGTCCGCGCTGGCGCGAGCGCCTGCGCCCGCTGCTCAACTTCGGACGTCCGATCTTCGGAGCGCGCAACGAATGGCTGGCGATACTGGCGTTGCGCGAGGCGAGCGTTCCCACGCTGACGGCGCTCTGCTTCGGCGAGCACGACGGGCGGTCGCTGCTGGTCACCGAGGACCTGCGCACGGACGTCACGCTGCTCGATTGGGTCAATCGTTGCAGCGGCGGAGCCGCGTCGCGAGCGATTGACGCCGCGCGCAAGCGCGCGACGATCCGGGACCTGGCACGGCTTACCCGGCGCATGCACGACGCGCGGATCTTCCACCAGGATTTCTTTCTGCATCACATCCTGGCGCGTGGCGATTTCGGGCGGCTCGACATGCGCGTGATCGATCCAGGTCGTGCGCTGCGAGAGCCGCGACTGCCGCGCCGCTGGATCGTCAAGGATCTCGCGCAACTCAACTTCTCGGCCCGCAACCTGCCGTGCGCTGACCGGCTGCTCTTCCTCCGCCTCTATCTGGGGCGCCCGTTCCGTCGCTCCGATCGCATCCTCGCTCGCGTGATCGCGATGAAATCGAGCCGCATCGCCGCCCATACCGCGAAGCATGGCCTGTGGGTGGCCGGCGATTGGGAAGCGGCGAGCGGGCGCGCCGACTAAGCCTTGACAGACGCAGCCTTTTTTTTCGCGAGCTTCAGCACGAACGCCCATTCGGCGGGATCGACGGGCGTGATCGACAGCCGGTTGCCGCGCTGCAGGATCCGCATGTGCGCAAGCTCCGGATGCGCGCGCAGCTCGGCGAGCGCGATGAGGCGAATCTTTTCCACGAATCTTACGTCCACGTGAAGCCAACGCGGCGCCTCGCGCGTCGCCTTCGCGTCGTAGTACGGACTCTTCTTGTCGAATTGCGTGGCGTCCGGATAGGCTGGCGCGGAGATTTCCGCAATGCCCGCGATACCGGGCTCCGGGCAGCTCGAGTGGTAGAAGAACGCGCGGTCGCCGACTTTCATCTGGTCGCGCATGAAGTTGCGCGCCTGGTAGTTGCGCACGCCGAACCACGCCGTGGTCTTGTTCTTCGCGGCGGCGAGATCGTCGATCGAGAACTCGTCCGGCTCGGACTTCATCAGCCAGTACCGCATGAAACCCCGCTCGTCTTGGATGGCACTCCGAAACCGTCTCGGATGCCACGCCGAAAGTATCACACGCCGGCGAAGCTCGCCGGCTGCGGCCATGTGCGCCATCGCACCGACATTGTGCCGCGGCCGGTCGATGCTCTCGTCATCCGCAGGAGACCACGATGCCCTACAGAACCATCTCCGATCTGCCCGAAGCCCAGACGGACCAGTACAGCGAGCATCAGAAGGAAGTCTTCCTCAAGGCGTTCAACAACGCGTACAAGGAGTACGGCGGCGACGAAAGCCGGGCCTTCGCGGTCGCGCACGCCGCCGCCAAGAAAGCGCCGCAGAAGGCGCACGCCTAGAGCGGCGCAGCGCTGGTTTTCGCAATCGCAATCGAAGCCGAAGCGCGCACGCGGCCCATGCCGATTTGCGAAATCGATCCCTGGCGCACCCAGTATTTCGAGGCTGCGCACTGCCCGGAAC
>Ga0207676_10003064_pt1 | contig 11921 bp, 8 predicted proteins | sample KBSSwiS72_FD_184307 | JGI IMG/M metagenome (GOLD analysis project Ga0207676, IMG submission 184307) | Switchgrass rhizosphere microbial communities from Kellogg Biological Station, Michigan, USA - KBS Switchgrass S7-2 (SPAdes) (version 2) | ecosystem: Host-associated > Plants > Roots >... | reverse complement strand
GGTCACCATCCATCAGGCGCGAAATCTGCTCTCGCATCACCATCTCCGATCTTTCTCAGTGCCCAGCAACGGGCGCAATTCCGCGGCAATCGCATCGCGCGCCCGGAAGATCCGCGAACGCACCGTGCCGACGGGGCAATTCATGACGCTTGCGATTTCCTCGTAGCTCAATCCTTCGATCTCCCGCAGCGTGATCGCGGTCCGCAGGTCTGCCGGCAGCGCATCCATCGCGTGGTTGACCGTAGCCGCGATTTCCTTGCCTTCGAGTTCCGATTCCGGCGTGCTCACGTCGCGCAGCTGCTCGGCGTCCTCGAAGCCCTCGGCTTCCTCGTTGTCGAAGCCGGTGGTCGTGGGCGCTCGCCGGCCGAGCGCGACGAGGTAGTTCTTTGCGGTGTTGATGCCGATCCGATAAAGCCACGTGTAAAAGGCGCTCTCACCCCGAAAACTCGGGAGCGCCCGGTACGCCTTGATGAATGCTTCCTGCGTCACATCCTCGACTTCCGCCGCATCGCGCACGAACCGGGACAAGAGCCGTCCCAGCTTGCGCTGGTACTTCGATACCAGCAGCTCGAAAGCACGCTTGTCGCCGCGTTGCGCACGCTCGACGAGCTGCTGATCGATTTCGCGATCACCCATCCAATCCCTGAGTCACTTGTTGTTATGCCCGCCGAACGGCGGGTGCGGCATCCGGCTCAACTTCCATGCACCCCGGAGCCTGGAATCATCCGGAGCGCTTGGCGGCGCACGCTTGCAGCGACAGACCACGGCATGGACGGTAAGTTCATCGTGACGTAGGGGTATTGGCGCGTCGCGCGTAGGGCTCAGTGGGCCGCGGCTTTTTTGTCCAGGACAACGGCGGACATGATACGGCCGGTCACGAGACCACGATAGTTGTGCACGATCGGCGAGGCCCAGTGCGCAAGCGCGGAGCGCCGATCGTCGTCGAGAAGCCCGAGCTGCTCCAGGACGGATCGGATGACAGGGCGCAACGCGCGCTTGTTCCCATCGGCTACCTTGATGGCGATGCCGATGCCGGCACCGCGAACGCCGATGCCCTGCACGCCCTCCGCGCCGATCTTCGCGACCCAATCGCCGCGGCCCGCCTGCATGAGCTCCAGGTCGCTTCGGCCTTCGCCCGACACCATCTCCGGGTGCGCCGTCATGGCGTCGGCAAGGATTTGCGGCGCGCGTCCGTAGACGGGGTCTTCGTGGCGAGCGGCGAGCCGCGCGAACGCGAGCGCCAGACGGTGGAGCGGAACGGCGTAGTTCGGCGCGGAGCAGCCGTCGATTCCGCTCTTGAGCTGGGCTTCCGGAGTCGACGTGAAATGGGCTACGGCGCCGCGGATGCCCTGCTGCAGCGGATGGTCGTACGCGAGGTAGCTCGCCTTCGGCAAGGCGCACATGACGCAGTACGCAAGCATGCCGCTGTGCTTGCCCGAGCAGTTGTTCTCGAGCGGCGAGTAAGGCGGCGGCGGCGTGGGTTCGCCCCGGATTTCGTGATAGCGCGGCGGGTGCGAGCCGCATTGCAGATCCTCGACCGTGTTGCCGGCTTTGGCGAGCATGCTGGCCGCCGCCGCAACGTGCCGCGGCTCTCCCGAATGGCTTGCGCACAGCAGCGCGACCTGCGGGCGGCTGAAATCGAAACGCTCGATGCCGTCGGCGGCGACGAACGGCATCGCCTGAAACGGCTTGAGCGAGCTTCGCGTCATGGTCGGAAGGGCGACGTCGCCTGCGCTGTACAGCAGTCGTCCGCCGCGATCGACGACCGCGACCGAGCCCACGTGCACGCTGTCGGCGGCGTCTCCGCGCATCACGACGGCGAGCGGCGCAGCGGCGGGCGCGACGACGTTCGCGTCAGGATTTGCGGCAGTGGTGATGGCAAGATCGGACATGCGGGTTCGGGCAGCGCAACCCCCTATTATCCCCCGGACGGGCCGAGTGCGGACCGGATCTGCTCCAGGGCCGCCGGATCCTCGATGGTCGTAAGATCGCCGGGGTCGCGGCCTTCCGCCAGTGCCTGGATCGCGCGCCGCAGCAGCTTGCCGGAGCGCGTCTTCGGCAGCAGCGTGACGAAATGCACGGCGCCCGGTCGGGCGATCGCGCCCAACTCGCGATCGACCGTGGCCATCACTTCGCTCCGAACCCGTGCCGCGCCTTCCGCACTGGCGACCGTCGACGCGTCCCTGACCACGGCAAACGCAACGGGGGTCTGTCCCTTGAGCGGATCCGCGACACCGACGACGGCGACTTCGGCGATGCCGGCATGCGCCTGCACCGCTTCCTCGATCTCGCGCGTGCCAATCCGGTGGCCCGCGACGTTGATCACGTCGTCGGTGCGACCGAGCACGAAGTAATAGCCGTCACCGTCCCGCGTGGCCCAGTCGAACGTCGAATACGCGAGCTTGCTGCTGAAATCGGAGAAGTACGTCTTGACGAAGCGTTCGTCGTCGCCCCAGATCGTGGTCATGCAACCTGGCGGCAGTGGGGGGACGATCGCCAGCACCGACTTCTCGTCGGAGCCCGCCTCTTCGCCCGTGCCCTCGCGCAAAAGGCGCACGTCGTACCCGTAGACGGGAAACGAGGGGCTTCCGAACTTGCGCGGCGTATTCTCGACGCCGGGTTGCGCGGACAGGATCGGCCAGCCCGTTTCCGTCTGCCAGTAGTTGTCGACGATCGGCACGCCCAGCGATTCCGAAGCCCAGCGCGCGGTCGGCTCGTCGAGCGGCTCGCCCGCGAGGAACAGGTACTCGAGCGACGACACGTCGTGCCGCTTCATGTACGCGGGGTCCTGCTTCTTGAGCACGCGTATCGCCGTCGGCGAGCTGAACATCGTGCGAACGTTGTTCTCGGCAACGATCTTCCACCAGATCGCGGGATCCGGCCGAATCGGCAACCCCTCGTACAGGATCGTGGTGGCCCCGGCGATGAGCGGCCCATAGATGATGTACGAGTGGCCGACTACCCAGCCGATGTCGCTGGTCGTGAACATCGTCTCGCCCGCACCGACGCAGAAAATGCGGCGCATCGACGACGCGAGCGCGACGGCGTAGCCGCCGGTGTCGCGCTGCACGCCCTTCGGCTTGCCGGTGGTGCCGGACGTATAAAGGATGTACGACGGCTCCGACGACTCGAGCCATTCGCACGGCACGGAGGCATCCATCACGCTCGCGCGCTCCGCCGCGTAGTCGAGGTCGCGACCCGCGACGATCGGCATGTTCGCGTCGAGGCCGCGATTGACGATGAGCACCTTTCGCGGCGGCTTGGCGGCAAGCCGCAGCGCTTCGTCGACGAGATGCTTGTAGGGGATCGGCTTGCCGCCGCGCATGCCGGCGTCCGAGGTCACCATCAGCTTCGGCGCCGCGTCGTCGATCCGCGTGGCGAGGCTCGCCGCCGCAAACCCGCCGAACACGACGGAGTGGATCGCGCCGATGCGCACGCACGCGAGCATCGCGAAGCACGCTTCCGGGATCATCGGCATGTAGATCAGCACCCGATCGCCGCGGCGCACGCTCTGGGCCTTCAGAATCGCCGCGAAGCGATTGACCTCGGCCGCGAGCTCCCGGTACGTGTAGCGCTTCTCGTCACCGGTCTCGGTCGAGATGTAGATGAGCGCCGTCTCTCCGCCACGCTGCGGGAGGTGGCGATCCACCGCGTTGTGGCACAGGTTGAGCCTGCCGCCGACGAACCACTTCGCGAACGGCGGCCTCGAATAGTCGAGCACCGCCGTGAACGGCGACTGCCAGTCGACGAGCGCCGATTCGTCGCGCCAGAACGTCTCGCGGTCCGCGATCGAATGGCGATGAAATTCACGGTATCCAGGCATCGATCCCTCCGCAACCCATCCTGCGCAATGCTGGGGCTCGCGGCGCCGCGGGGTATTGCGCGGCGTCAAGATGCATGCGGCTACGGGTGCGTATCGGGCGCGATCCGCACCACGGTTCGCCCGCGCACCATGCCTTTCAGGAATGGGTCGAAGTGGGTCGGCAGCTCGTCGAAATCGATGGTGCGCACCTGGTCGTGCACTCGATCGGGCCTCCACTCGACCGCCAGCTTGTTCCAGATCTTCTGGCGTTGAGCCATCGGCGTGTTCGCGCTGTCGATCCCGAGCAGGGCGACGCCGCGCAGGATGAACGGCGCGACGGTCGTGTTGAGCTTCATGCCGGCAGCAAGGCCGACCGCCGCGACGGTGCCCCCGATCTTCGACGTCGACAAGAGCCATGCCAGGAGGTCGCCGCCCAGGTTGTCGATCGCGCCGGCCCACGTCGACTTGTCGAGCGGCCGGATCTTGGAGAGGTCGATCGCCTGCCGTTGCAGGACTTCCTTCGCCCCGAGCGCGCGCAGGTACCGCGCCTCTTCCGGCTTGCCCGTGATCGCGACGACGTGGTAGCCGATCTTCGCCAGGATCTCGACGGCGACCGACCCGACACCGCCCGTCGCGCCGGTCACAGCGATCGGGCCGTTGTCAGGCTTCAACCCGTTGTGCTCCATTGCCATGATCGCCTGCGCCGCGGTGTAGCCCGCAGTGCCGAGCGTCATCGCGTCGAACGCCGTCATGCTCTCGGGACGCCGGACGATCCAGTCGCCGGGAACGCGCACGTATTCCGAGTAGCCGCCGTCGTGCGCCACGCCCATGTCGTAGGCGTGGACGATCACCTTGTCGCCGCGCTTCCACCGCGGATCCTGCGAGGATTCGACCGTCCCGGCCATGTCGATGCCGGCATTGGTCGGATACTTGCGCATGATCTTGCCGGCGCCGTTGTACGAGAGCGCATCCTTGTAGTTGATCGTGGAGTACTTGGTCCGCACGATGACGTCGCCGGGATCGAGCTCCTCAGCGGATATGGCGACGAAACGGCTTACGACCGCGTCGTTTTCCTGGAACGTCCGGTACGCCTTGAATTTCTGCAATGGAGTCTCCCCTCGAATGCCGTGTAGTTGGATGTGCGATGCGGAAGCGTTGGCGCGACGGCTACGCGGGTGGCCCCCGCTGCGCAGCTTCGGCGGCGACAGCGGTGGCCACGTCGGCAGCGACGTGCGCCTCGCCCATGTACTCGCGGGTCTGCATTTCGACGAGCCGGCTCGCCGTGCGACTGAAATCCTGGCTGTTCGGCCCCTCGCGATAGAGGTCCCACGGAGCGGCCGCGGCGGAGGCCAGTAGCTTCACGCGGTGATCGTACAGTATGTCGACGAGCCAAGTGAAGCGCCGCGCGCGGTCGCCCATCTCGGCGGTCATCCGCGGGATGTCCGACAGGAACAGCACAGAGAAGCGGCATGCGAGGTCGAGGTAGTCACGCTGGGACCGGGGGCCGTCGCACAGCGTCGCGAAGTCGAACCAGACGATGCTCCCCGCGCGCCGGCGTGCGGCGAGCAGCCGGCCTTCGACGACGAGCTTCGGATCCTCGTCGGAGCCCGCGCGCATCGCCTCGAACGCGGACGAGAGCTCGATGTCCGCCTGCGCCCCGAGCGGCATGTGCCACGTCTTGAGCCGCTCCAGCGCCCGCAGCCTGTAGTCCACCCCGGCGTCGACCTCGACCACGTCCAGCCAGTGCTTGATCAGCGTGATGGTGGGCAGGAACCGCTCGCGCTGCAGACCGTTCGGCCACAGTCCGTCCGGCGGATAGTTGGACGTCATCACGAACACGACGCCGCGCTCGAACAGCTCGGTCAGGAGCCGGCCCAGGATCATCGCATCCGCGATGTCGGACACGTGAAACTCGTCGAAGCAGATGAGGCGCGAGCGCTTTGCGATTCGCTCCGCGACGGCTTCGAGCGGGTCTTCCTCGCGCTTCAGCGTCGCCAGATCCTCGTGCACGTCGCGCATGAACGCATGGAAGTGGATGCGCCGCTTGCGGCGGATCGCGACCGTCGAAAAGAAGCCATCCATCAGAAAGCTCTTGCCGCGGCCGACGCCGCCCCACAGGTACACGCCGCGCGGCACGGCAGGCGGTGAGAAGAGCTTCTTGAGCGTGGATTGGCGCGCCGTACGAAACGACTCGAGCTCCGTCGTCAGGCGTTGCAGCCGCGCGAACGCGGCGGTCTGGGACGCGTCGAGCGACATGCCGCGGGCAGCAAGAACAGGCGCAAGCCAGCCGGTGAGCCGGCCTGGCGGAAGCGCCGGGGCGTCGGAGTCGATGGCGACGCTCATCAGGCGGATGCGATGTTGACCACCGGACTCCTTCGCTCCCGTGAAGGCGCCTACAGGTTGAGCGTGCGCCCGTCACCGCGAGTGCCGCTTCCTTGGTCGCTTCCGATAGTGACGGATGCGCGTGGCAGATGCGCGCGAGGTCCTCGCTCGCTGCGCCGAATTCCATCGCGACGACGCCTTCGGCAATGAGCTCGGAGGCATACGGCCCGATGACGTGCATGCCGAGGATCCGATCCGTTGCGGCATCGGCGAGAATCTTGACGAAGCCGGTCGTGTCGCCGAGCGCGCGTGCACGGCCGTTGGCGGCGAACGGAAAGCTCCCCGCGCGGTAAGCGACACCCGCGGCTTTGAGCTGCTGCTCCGTCTGCCCGACCCACGCAATCTCGGGCGACGTGTAGATCACCCACGGCACCGTATTGAAATCGACATGCCCGTGCTGTCCCGCGATGCGCTCCGCGACGGCGACGCCCTCCTCTTCCGCCTTGTGCGCGAGCATCGGGCCGCGGACGACATCGCCGATCGCCCACACGTTCGGGAGGTTGGTCCTGCACTCCGCGTCGACGGCGACGAAGCCGCGCTGGTCGAGCGACAGCTTGACCGCATCGGCTCGAAGGCCCGCGGTGTGCGGCACGCGGCCGATCGCGACGATCAGCCGATCGTAAGTCGCCTCCTGCGCCTTGCCGTCGGCATCCTTGTAGCGGACGACGACATCGTCCGCGCGCGTCTCGACGCCGGCGATTGCGACGCCCGTGTGAATGACGAGCCCCTGCTTCGCGAACACGCGCTTCGCTTCCTTCGCCACCGCTTCGTCCGCGGCGCCGAGGAACGTGGGCAGCGCTTCGAGGACGGTGGTCTCGGCGCCAAGGCGCCGCCACACGCTGCCCATCTCGAGTCCGATCACGCCGGCGCCCACGACGCCAAGCCGTTTCGGCACGTCGGCAATGGCGAGCGCGCCTGCGTTGTCGAGCACGCGCACGTTGTCGAAGGCGACGCCCGGCAACGGGCGAGGCGCCGACCCGGTCGCCACGATCACGTGCGTCGCAGCGAGCTCTGCGGGCCTGGCTCCGTCGACCGCGATGTTCCAGCCGGCCTCGAAACTGCCTGCGCTGAACGAGCCGCGGCCGTGGAAGAACGTCACCTTGTTCTTCTTGAAGAGGTACAGGATGCCGTCGTTGTTCTGCGCAACGACTTTCTCCTTGCGCGCCAGCATCCGCGCGACGTCGATCGCCAGGCTGCCGACCTGTATGCCGTGGTCGGCGAAGGAGTGGCCCGCGTGCTCGAAGTGCTCGGACGATTGCAGCAGCGCCTTCGACGGAATGCACCCGACGTTCGTGCACGTGCCACCCGGCGCAGGCTTGCCTCCGGCGCGTGTCCAGTCGTCGATGCAGGCCGTGCGGAAGCCGAGCTGCGCGCAGCGGATGGCGGCGATGTAGCCGCCGGGGCCGGCGCCGATGACGACAACGTCGAAGCGTTCGGGCGTGGCGGCCATCGCGTGAACGCGCCCTAGAGGTCCAGCAGCAGCCGGGCGGGATCTTCCAGCGCTTCCTTGATGGCCACGAGCGACAGCACCGCTTCGCGCCCGTCGATGATCCGGTGGTCATACGATTGCGCGAGGTAGTTCATCGGCCGGACCACGATCTGCCCGTTCTCGACCACAGCCCGCTCCTTCGTGGCATGCACGCCGAGGATGGCCGACTGCGGCGGATTGATGATCGGCGTCGACAGCATCGACCCGAACACACCGCCGTTGCTGATGGTGTAGGTGCCGCCGGTCAACTCCTCGACCGTGAGCTTGCCGTCCTGCGCGCGCTTGCCGAAGTCGGCGATCTTCGCCTCGATCTCCGCGATCGACAGCTGGTCGGCGTCGCGGATGATCGGAACGACCAGCCCCCGCGGGCTGCCGACGGCGATGCCGATGTCGAAATAGCCGTGATAGACGATGTCGGCACCGTCGATCGATGCGTTGACCGCCGGAAACTTCTTGAGCGCGTGGACCGCAGCCTTGACGAAGAAGCCCATGAAGCCGAGCTTGACGCCGTGCTCCTTCTCGAAGCGCTCCTTGTAACGGTTACGGAGATCGATCAAAGGCTGCATGTTGACTTCATTGAACGTCGTGAGGATCGCAGCGGTCGACTGCGATTGCACGAGGCGCTCGGCGACGCGCTGCCGCAGCCGCGACATCGGGACGCGCTGCTCCGGTCGTTGCGTTTCCGATACGGCGAGCCCCATCCTGGGCGGAGGAGCCGGCGCGCGCGCGACGGCGGGCGCGGCTGCGGAAGTTGCAGGCGCTGCTGCGGACGGTGCGGGGGCCGGCGCCGATGCGGGCGGCACCCCTGCAGGCCCGGAGGGCGACGTGGCGCCCATCACGTCGCCTTTGGTGATCCGCCCGCCGCGACCGGTTCCCTCGATGCTTCCGGGATCGAGGCCGAGGTCGGCCAGCATCTTGCGTGCTGCCGGCAACGCCGTTGTGGTGGAAGCGGGTCCGGCAGGCGCGGGGCCAAGCCGCGAAGACGCCGGCGCAGCGGGGGCCTTTCCGGCGACGGCCGTTGGCGGCGCAGCCGCAGCTTTCGCTGCCGGAGGGTTCGCTGTCGCGGGAGCGGTCGCCGCGGCGCCGGCTTTGCCGTCGCTGTCGATGACCGCGATGACCTGCTGGCCCGCCACCGTCGCGCCATCGCCCTGGCGGATCTCGACCAGCACTCCTGCCTGCGGCGCCGGCAGCTCGAGCACGACCTTGTCGGTCTCGACGTCGACGAGATTCTCGTCGCGAGCGACCATGTCGCCCAGTTTCTTGTGCCAGCTCACGAGCGTCGCCTCGGCGACCGACTCGGGCAGCTGCGGAACCTTGACTTCGACTCGCATCGAGAACCCCTGCAACCTTTCTTATGGCTTGTTCAGGTCTTTGACCGCCACCAGCATCTCGCCCATCTTGAGGTCGGGACCGAACGCTTCCTCGATCAGCTGCTGCTGTTGCTGGGCGTGCTTGGACATGTAGCCGACGGCCGTCGACGCCGAGACGGGCCGTCCCGCGTAGGCGACGACTTGCTTCGGCAACGCGTCCTCGCGCAGGTAGGCGCGCAGCCGGTACCACGCGCCCTGGTTCTGCGGCTCTTCCTGGCACCAGACGACTTCCTTCGCCTGCGGAAACTTCTCGAGCGCCGCCTTGAAGTGGTCGTGCGGGAACGGATACTGCTGCTCGACGCGGATGATGGCGACGTCGCGAATCTTGTGTTCGCGCCGATACGCGGCGAGCTCGTAGTAGATCTTGCCGCTGCAGGCGACGACGCGCTTCACGCTCTTCGCGGTGAGCGACTCGACGTCGCCGATCACGTTCTGGAACTGGCCGTCGGCCAGCTCGTCGAGCGTGGACACCGCATCCTTGTGCCGGAGCAGGCTCTTCGGGCTGATCACGATCAGCGGCCGGCGCCAGTGCCGCAGCATCTGCCGACGGAGCAGGTGATAGATCTGCGCGGGCGTCGAGGGCACGCACACCTGCATGTTGTGCTCGGCGCAAAGTTGCAGATAGCGCTCGGGGCGCGCGGACGAGTGCTCGGGGCCCTGTCCCTCGTAGCCGTGCGGCAGGAGCATGACGAGGCTGCAGATGCGGCCCCACTTCGCCTCGCCCGACGCGATGAACTGGTCGATCACGACCTGCGCGCCATTGGCGAAGTCGCCGAACTGGGCCTCCCACACGACGAGGCGCATGGGGTCGGACGTCGTGTAGCCGTATTCGAACGCGAGCACCGCGTTCTCGGTCAGAACCGAGTCGATGATCTCGAACGATTTCTGGTCGTCCTTCACGTGCTCCAGCGGAATCCACGTCCCGGAATCCCACTTCTCGCGGTTCTGGTCGTGCAGCACGGCGTGGCGATGCGCGAACGTGCCGCGTCCCACGTCCTGGCCCGAGATGCGCACGCCATAGCCCTCGTCGAGCAGCGTCGCATAGGCGAGCGTCTCGCCCATGCCCCAGTCGAGCGGCATCTTGCCCTCGCCCATCAGCTTGCGGTCGGCGATCACCTTCTCGACGCGCGGGTGCAGCTTGAAGCCTTCCGGAACCTGGGACAGCCGCTTCGAAAGCGCCTTCAGCGTCTTGAGCGGGACTGCCGAGGGGTACGGCTCCTTCCAGCTCTTGCCCTTGAACGACGACCAGTCCACGGTGTACGGCGGCTTGTAGTTCGACAGGATCGTCGTGTTCGTGTGGAGGCCCTTGTCCATCGCCGTTCGATACGCGGCGATCATCGCTTCGGGCTCGTCCGCGGCGATCGCGCCGTCGGCGACGAGCCTGTCCGCGTAGAGCTGCCGCGTTCCCGGATGCTGCGCGATCTTCTTGTACATGAGCGGCTGCGTCACCATCGGCTCGTCGGCCTCGTTGTGACCGAGACGGCGGAAGCAGACGAGGTCGATGAACACGTCGCGGTGGAACTTCTGCCGGTAGTCGAGCGCGATCTCGATCGCGAGCAGGCACGCTTCCGGGTCGTCGCCGTTCACGTGCAGGATGGGCGCCTCGGCCATCTTCGCAATGTCCGTGCAATACGTCGTTCCGCGCGTGTCGCGGGGGTCGGACGTGGTGAAGCCGATCTGGTTGTTGACGACGATGTGGATCGTTCCGCCGGTGTAGAAGCCCCGGGTCTGGGCCATGTTGAGCACTTCCTGGTTCACGCCCTGCGCGGCCACCGCGGCGTCGCCATGGATCAGCACGGGAAGAACGGCGTCGCCTTTCACGTCGCCCCGGCGGTGCTGGCGCGCGCGCACCGAGCCTTCGACGACCGGATTGACGATCTCGAGGTGCGACGGATTGAACGCAAGCGTGAGATGCATCGGGCCGCCCGGCGTCACGACGTCGGACGAAAAGCCCTGGTGATACTTGACGTCTCCGGCCGTGTACTCCTGCGAGTGCTTGCCTTCGAACTCGGAGAAGAGATCGGCGGGCATCTTGCCCAGCGTATTGACGAGCACGTTCAGCCGGCCGCGGTGCGCCATGCCGATCACCATCTCCTGCACGCCCTGCGCGCCGGAACGCTGGATCAGGTGGTCGAGCATCGGGATCATGGTGAGCCCGCCCTCGCCCGAGAAGCGCTTCTGGCCGACGTACTTCGTGTGCAGATAGCGCTCGAGCGTCTCGGCTGCGGTCAACCGCTCGAGCACGTGGCGCTGCTGCGCGGCGCTGTACGTCGGTCGCGCGCGTATCGGCTCCAGCCGCTCCTGGATGAACCGCTTCGTCGCCGTGTCCTGGATGTACATGTACTCGGCGCCGAGCGTTCGGCAATAGGTCTCCTGGAGCGCCGCGATGAGATCCGCGAGACGCATGCGTTCGGGGCCCGCCAGGAACGAGCCCGTGTCGAACTCGGTTTCCATGTCGGCGGGCGTGAAGCCGTAGGCCGCGACGTCGAGGTCGGGGATGTAGCGCTTTTCCTGCCGCTGCAGCGGATCGAGGTCGGCGTGGAACATGCCGAGCGTACGGAACTTGCTGATGAGCCGCAGGACGAGCACCTGCTTTCTCATCGTCGACGCGTCGATCATCGCGCCCGCCACCTTGCGGTGCTTGCCGAGCTCGATGAACGACTGGATCACCGGCGCGTGGGCGACGTCGGCCGCTTCGCCGCGCAGCGAATCGAAGTACGTTCGCCACTCCCCGGACACGTCGGCCGGATTGGCGAGGTAGCGCTCGTATTGCTCCTCGATGTAGGGAACGTTGCCGCCGAACAGCGTGCTGCCCGATGCGAATTCCTGCATGTTGCTCATCGTCGAAACCTCGTGATTCGTCCGCACGCTCGCGGCG
>Ga0207676_10003063_pt1 | contig 11921 bp, 16 predicted proteins | sample KBSSwiS72_FD_184307 | JGI IMG/M metagenome (GOLD analysis project Ga0207676, IMG submission 184307) | Switchgrass rhizosphere microbial communities from Kellogg Biological Station, Michigan, USA - KBS Switchgrass S7-2 (SPAdes) (version 2) | ecosystem: Host-associated > Plants > Roots >... | reverse complement strand
TTTCGCTTGTCAGCCGATGTCTAGCCAGTGTAAGGTTGAAGCGGGTTCTATGTCTAGCCCTGCGGTTCTCGCACTCGTGGTCCTGATGCAGGTAGGCAACCCCATCATGCCGCCGCCGGCCCCTGCGCCAAACATCACGGTAAGAAATGAAGTCACCGTTGAAGCGCCGCCGCCTGATCCACAGGCCATTGCCGATGCGTCGGTGCAGAGCGCGCAGGCCATCGTGGTGCAGCTCATCGCCCCGACTCTCGTGCAGTGGGCCAATGACGCAATCAACATGGCCGACATCTTTACGCGCACCCCACCCGAGTGGACGTTTCGCAATGATGTCGTGCGGTCCTCGGCGTTAGCGGTCACGGCTATCGCGATGTCGATGGTGGTGCTGTTTGTGGTGGCTGCGGGCTTCGGCCACATGCTCGGCCAGGGCGCAGCGTATGGCCGACTGGCTTATGGCGCGGTGCTGAGCGGGCTCAACCTGCTCTGGTGGGAGATCGGCATCACGCTCAACAACGCGATCTGCGCCGCCATTGCTGCGCCGACTCTGGCCAGCATTGTGCGCGACCACCTGGCACTCCCCAGCCTGACAACGAACCCCGTCGAAGCCTTCGGCCCGAGTGTCCTCGTGATCGTCTATGCAGTGGTTGCGCTGCTCCTGGTGTTCTCGCTGGTGTTCAGGCTCGCCCTGATCGACATCCTGATCATTGTCGGCTCGCTCGCATTGGTGACGAAGTCAGCCGAACAGACCGACTCGTGGGCAAGCCGCTACACCTCGCTGGCCGCGGGCACGCTGTTCTCGCAGATTGCCATTGTGATCTGTCTGCGACTCGCGCCGGTACTCGGCGGCATTGGCACGGGCTTCGTCGGCACGATCCTGGGAATCGCCGTCCTGCTGCTCGCCCGCAAGATGCCGAGCATGTTCGGTGCGAGCCACCACAGCGGCGGCGGCGGCGGCATTGGCAAGTTCCTGATCCTGCGGAGGCTGTTGTTTCGCGCATGATGCGGTTAGGCGTGTGGCTTCCGCTCTACACCAAGGATGGGGTGATCGCAGGGCAGACCCTTATCGATTGGACAGATGCCATATGGGCAGAGAGTCATGCTTGGCGTCTGAGTAGGAATGGGCACGGTCACTTTTATGTGTGGCGCGGCAAAGTGATTGACGGAAAGTTTCGGCACATCTACTTGCATCGCGCAATCCTCGGACTTGATCCGCGCGAGCAGGCCACGACTGATGTTGATCACATCAACCACGACACGCTAGATAACCGTAGAGCAAACCTCAGGTCAATCCCCCATAACGGTAACCAACAGAATCAGCGCCCGCAGCTAGGCAGGACGTCCCGATACCGGGGAGTGTATTTCGAGCGATGGACTGGTCGTTGGCGCGCTTCTGCGCAAAAAGACCGTGTCACGTATCGGTTGGGACGATTCGATTCTGAAGACAAAGCGGCGGCTGTTGTGTCCGAATGGCGACGTATCAACATGCCTTATTCAGTCGAGGTGCCCTGAATGCGCTGGGTGGGCGTTGGACTCGTCGTCTTCTCGGTGTTCTTCCTCGCGCCTTGGGTCGGCTTGAACTCGCAAGCCTGGTCGCGCTGGTGGTTCGCCGGATCGACCCTCTCAACGCCGGGTGTAGTGCCTGTCACAGCGCCACCACAGGGGCCACTGCTCTCAGACTCATCGGCACTCATGGTCGCCATCCAACCGTACATGGGCGTCCGGTACTTGTTCGGCGGAAACGACCAACATGGTATCGACTGCTCAGGGTTGACGGTCGCCGTGTTCCGCACGCTCGGCGTGTCGCTGCCGCGGACCGCCCAGACGCAATACGACGCGGTCCAACTCGTCACAACACCCGAGATTGGCGATCTCGTGTTCTTCCAGCGAACCTACTCGAGTCCAGACCGGATCACGCACGTCGGGATCCTGGTTGCACCGGGCGTCATGATCTCGGCGATTGAACCTGTCGTAGGCAGACAATCACTCGCAACTCCGTTCTGGTCAGCCCACTTCGCTGGGTTCGGCCGAGTTCGTCATGGCTAGGAGGTATGTCATTGGTTGGACGCTAGCGCTCTCGATGATCCTCGCCGGTGGCGTGAGCATCCTGGTGATTGCTCACGCCACGTTTCTCAGATAAAGGACGAGCGTGGAAACGGTCGGCACAACGATTCGATCAGCACTCACAGGTGCGCAGCAATTCATCTTGCCCGCGGTGCTGCTCCTGGCCATCTCTGTTGGTGGCTATTTGTATATGACGGGCGACCACAAGGGTGCGCGCACATGGATCACCGGCGGCTTGATTGGCGCCGCGATCGTGCTCGGCGCGCAGACCATCGCTGGACTGGTCACGGGTGCGGGGGCACCTCACGCCTAAGTGGACGAGCGCTCACCAGTCATCACCGTCCCGACCGAGCTGGATCGGCGTACGCCATTCTGGGACTTCGTTACGCTCGCGCTCGGGGTGGCGAGCGTCTGGTATCTGATCAACAACGGCTACTCGTGGTGGTGGGCAGTACCCATCGTTCTCTGTGTCGGCGCGTGGACATTGACAGGTGAGCCGGCGTGCGACGTGTCAGGTGTTGGCGCGATCGCCAGCGGGCTACGCAGCAAGCTCGGTATGCGCCGAATCCACGAGTGGCTCATGGCATATGCACACTACTTTCACGTGGTCATCTGGCCACGATGGCAGGAGCAATGGCAGAACTCAAGGTTACGGTCCGTGATGGTGCAGACGTCGATACGCTTGCCGAGATTGCCGCGCGCGAGTGGCGCACCCTGGAGCAGCAGGCTTCGGCGTTATTGGAGCAAGCCCTGAATGCGCAGCGTACTCGCGCTTCAACCAACGACAAACTACGCGCTCGAGCCGCAGAGCGGCAGATCCGATCTCATGGAAGCGTTCGCTCGGGTACTCATGGGGCTGAGCCATCCGGTACAACTCATCGGTCAGGCGCGAACGGTCGAGACACATCCAACGTGGCCGCAGCCGCCGCAGATTGAGCGCCGCTGGCTGGCCGTCCTCGAGGACGACGACAGCGGGTGGCGTACACGCACTCTCACCAGAACACTAGAGGGGGTAGGGCTGCGATGTGCACCAGCGACTGCGGAGATAGAACTGCCGACGCTGATCCGGCCTGACTATGTGGTTGCGAGCGATGACTACTGCGCATCGCTGGTACTGCGACGTTGGCCGCGGGAGGTGCCACCGGGTTGGTTGGGCAATGCCCTCGCCAGCGATCTGCCGGTTCACGTAGGGATTCACATTGAGGCGCAGGACTCGGCCTGGATCGCGCGCAAACTCAAACTGCAACAGAAGCGGCACCAGGACTCGAATGATGCAGGCGACATGCTCACGACGCGTGATTCGCGCCGCGTCCGTGAAGACCTGATCGCCCACAAAGACCGACCGGTGAAGGTGGCGATTGCGTTCACCGTGCGAGCACCCTCGCGCGAGATGCTGCTGAGTCGAGTCGAAACATTACGACACGAGATCGGGCTGGCACTTGGGGATGTACGGCCAGCCACCTGGGAGCACGACCGTGGCCTGGAAGCTACTAGCCCCACAGGCGTATGCCGTCTGCTCGGTGCATGGCACACGCTCGACTGTAATTCGGTTGCGTCGACCTGGCTCTTCCAGCCAGCGACGGTCTACCACAAGAATGGCGCGCCGCTGGGTACGACACATACTGGCTCGATGGAGGTTCGTCTCGATCCATTCGACCCAAGCCTAGAATCGTTTGGCGGCATCGTGCTGGCAAAGGTCGGCGCAGGCAAATCGTATTTTCTCAAGTTGCTGGCTGACAGGCTTGAAGGGGTGGAGGTGCTGATTGTCGAGCAACGAAATCCTGCCGAGTACACCGGGGTCGCCGGCGCCAAATCATTCAACCTGGCGGACGTACCCTATGGCGAACGTGCAGAGCGCTTACGAGGGTACGTGTCCGGTTTGTGGGACGCGGCAAAGTCTGATCCTCGGCCACGACTTCTTATTCTTGATGAGTTGTGGTCACTCCTGCGTGATCCGGCCTTGGCCGCCCTCATCGAAGAGATCGCCCGAATTGGACGGCACCACTACCTGAGCTTGTGGATTGCGACTCAGCAGGTACAGGAGCTCCTGACAAGCGATCAGGGGCTTGCCGTGTTGAATAACTCGGCCATCAAGGTGTACCTGAAACAGAATGGCCCGGATGGCGACTTGCTGGCCGACAAGGTGCGCCTGGGTGACGAGGCGCGCCGGTTTTTGCGGAGCGCCTCTCGCGGTCAGGCACTACTCGACGTGAGCGGCATGGTGGTGCCAGTTGACATTCAGGCTACAAAGGCCGAGCATCAATTGATTACTACTGACCCTAGGGAGGTCCGTCATGACGTGGGCAATTCGACTAGCAAAGATGGGCCTGATCGCGGGGGCACTGCTGGCCTTTGGTTGGGTAGCGGCAGTAGTCGTCGCGGCGGCAGTGTTGCTGTGGCTGCTGCTGATCAGTGAGCCCGACCTGGCCTGACCTTCTACAAGACGGTCAGGTTCGCATAGCCCTGTGTCTCCTCGGAGCCGCGGGGCTTTTCTCTCTCATCTTCCGTGACAGACAGGTGTCACAGCAGCGTGCTAGCGACGAGCCGATCCGCCGCCCCACCAATACCCCATGGCTCAAACGCCAATGGTGGAAGCTACGACCACCACGCGACCTGATGAAGGTCGATGGCCTGGTCATCGACCGGACAAGAAAACCTCACTGTGCCTGGCTCGGCCCCACTGGAGCAGGCAAGAGCGCATCTGTAGCCACCGTTAGACTCGACGGCAAACGCGTGGCCCTGGTGGCCACCCCTGACCTGTCAGACCCACTGGTCGACGCCGTAGCGCGTCTGCACGGCTTCCGCTGGACGGCCTGCGTCAGCACCAACCCCGTCAATTTTCTGATTGGCTCACCCACCGAGGTTGCCGAACGCCTGACTGAGGTGTTCCGCTCCGGCGGCGTCGGTGCCTGGAAGCGAGCCGCACGCCGCGCCACAGCCGACGTGATCCGTCAGATCGACGCGCAGGGCGAGCCCCGCACTCTGCGTCTCATCGGCGAACGGCTCGAGCAGGCCGTCAAGGCTGACCGCGAACTGCGCACCGTCTGCGCCGGATGGGTCGCGCGTTTCCTTGACCTGGCCGACCAGTTCGGCACCAGCATTGGACCTGAAGGCGTCGACATTGCCGAACTGCTCAATCGCGGCATCAGCGTCCTGCTCGACAACGACTCCTTCGACCATCCGTCTCTCGGCGGCGACGTTGTTGCCCTCGGCCTGGCCGAAGCCAAACGCTGCGCCAGTCTCACGCCCCACGGCTTCAGGTTGATCTTCGAAGAAGCGGGCCAACTCGGCGAACGCATCGACCTCGCTGAACCATTCCACCGGGCCGGTCGCCGCCGCAACATCGCTGTCGACGACCTCACCCAATCCGAAGACGACCTGAACCACGGCATCTCCGCCAACATCGCCACGCGCGTCTACTTCGCCCAGGAACTCAAAGCCCTTCAGAAAACAGCCGCCGACCGACTCGGCCTCGACTACCGCGACCTCGACCCCGCCAACATGGCCGACTTTTCCGCCTACATCGCCCATGGCAAAATCCGACGCCTCGTCAAGTTCCCCAAGCCCCCTAAATCCTCCTACGTTCCACCTCCTACGCCATCTCCTACAGAGCAACCCTACGTCCGTAGGATGGTCGTCGAGCAGATCGCAGGCCCGCCGCCACCAGCGCATCCAGCCCTGCCGCTGCCACCGCTAGAAGTGCGCGAGGTGCTGCTAAAGATCGACCGGACGCAGGGCGATTGCTGGCTGTGGACAGGCTCAATCGACAAGGACGGTTATGGCGTCCAGCGCTGGGCGTACCCTGATGGCCGACCAAAGAACAACCGACCCGCCCATCAGGTTGTGTGGGAGATTGCCAACGGCCGCTGGTTCCCGGTCGGCGAGTGGGACCACCGTCGATCGTGTCCGCGGAACTGCGTCAACCCGTACCACGGCGAACCAGTGACGAAGCGCGTCAACGTCCAGAGAATGCACAGGACGCGCGGCCACGTGACGGCAGACTAGAAAGAAGGTTTTACATGACCACTGATCGGGTGGCTGAGATTAGAAGGGGCGACGGGTTCGGTCCTTCAGAAGATACCGAAGATATTCTGTGGCTGTGTGACGAGGTCGAGCGGCTTCGAGAGCTGCTGTCTGAGGCGTACGAGTTCGTCGCCGACAACAGTGACGGCTATAACCCGTTGGCTGAGCGGATTGGCCGATTCCTAGACGCAACAAAGAACCCCCCGACCAATCCTGTCGGGTGAAGAGCAGGACCAGTCGGGGGATTCTTTGGGGAAAGGAATGCGCGATCTTACGGTGGCCGGCAGAACTCTGTCGGCTGAGGCACCAATGTATCGGTGTCCACGCCGTCCTGACGCTCGACCGCGCGCGCGAAGCACTGGAACGTTGTCACGGTCGGCTGGGGCGTGGGCTTGTCGACCGGCGGCTGTGGCGTTGACGTTGGCACCGGGGTATCGGTCGGCACGGGCGTCGGTGTTGCCTGAGCGATGGCCGTGGCTGTCGCAGGAACCAGCGTTGCGGTCGCCGTAGGTGGCACGAACGCCGTAGGAGTCGGCGTGGGCGTGCTCTGCGGTGTCTGTGTGGCAATCGCTGTAGCCGTCGCCGGCAGCGGTGTCGGAATCGGGATGGCGTCCCGCGGCGTCTTGCTGTACAAGTACACGTCCTGCACCGTGCCGTTCCGGAATCTGACCGTCTGACTGCCAGCGGGTACCGCGGCCCAGAACGAGTCGCCCGCTTCAACCGGCCCTTCTGGCCCGACCACCGGTAACCGCTGCCAGGTCGTCCCGTCCAGGCTGTACTCCGTGCCGCGTGAGCCGGCCGCTTTCAGGAACGAGTTCGCAGGTGCAGGCAGCGGGAACGTTACGCTGCCACCAGACTGCACCTTACGCGCGCCTGGCAGGATGGTGAACGGGGTAGCTGGACTGATCGCCACGTTGTCCCAGTGCCACGTGGCGGCCCTGCACGAGCCCTGCCAGCCCACTGTGGACGCACCCGCATCGCCGACACCCGGCCCGCATGGCTTGAGCGGGTTATAGGCCCGCTGGTTCAACTGCACGATGCCCTCGTCGAACCGTAGCGGTCCTGCGGGAATGTCCGTATCGATCCAGTAGAAGTATGGATGAAACGGCGCACCCATGTCCGACGCTGGACGGAACCCCATGCGCAAGTGGGTCTTGCTCAACTCGATGATGAAGTGGTCCCTGCGCGCAGCCGACGTGTGCAGGCCGTAGGTGGCCTGAATGTCCTGCCATTGGTGGAACCCGTCGAAACGCATCCCGCAGTAGTAGATGCTCGTGGACTTGGCGTAACTTAATGGCCCGCATGCGCTCGAGAACGCGGGGATGAAGGTGTGCGCCGCGAACACATTGCCGCCACCTTGCAACTCGACCTGAATGCCATCTTTCGGCGTATGAAAGTCGACCATGTTCAAGGCCATCGGCGGCTCGAGGTCGGTTCGCTCGGGCGCGAACGGCAGGATCATGATGTCGACCCAGTCGCGCGAGCTGGTGCGTTCGGTCGACATATCCCACTCGAGCGTGGCCGTGCCATTACGAAAATCCATGAGCGCAGGCGGGGTCAAGTAGACGGCACCGTAGCCCGCGTTCATGCTGGTCATGATGTGGTTCGAGCAGTCGAACGTCGTCTCACTAGCCAGCGTGATGAAATGGTTATGCACTGAGTTCGGTGTGCCGCCAGGCCAGAGGTCATCGGGCGGCTCGCAGTTCGGGCCGTGGTTTGCCCACATGGGCTCGATCGTGTCGTTATCATGCGCGACGATCGACACGTCCCAACCTGGCGGGACGTAGTGCACGGGCGCGCCAGCTTCTTGATCGAACGTTTCAAGAAAGGTAGTGGGCGGCGGCGTCTGAGCCGCCACGGGCAGCAGCACGACCGCGATCGCGGCCACGGCTACCATGCCTATAAGAAGGAAGCGCATGCGGGGTGCGCCCTCCTTTCAGGATGACGAAGTACAATTGCGGAAACAAAATGCCCCCGCACCGCTTACGACGGCCGGGGGCTGGCACCGAAGGGAGAACCAACGATGCAATCTCAGGCTACCCGAGCGGCTCGTTTCTGGGCGAAGGTGGCACGCGGCAACGATTGCTGGCTATGGCAGGGCGGCCGTAACGCGCGTGGCTACGGGATGGCCGCAAACGGCAAGAAAAGTGGATTCATACTTGCCCATAGGTTCAGTTATGAGTTGGCCTATGGATCTATCCCACCAGGGCTGCACGTCTGCCACCATTGCGACAATCCTCCTTGTGTTCGACCAGACCATCTCTTTGTCGGCACCGATGCTGACAACATCGCGGATATGCTGCGTAAGGGCCGTTACGGTCCTCCTCGCCCCGTATTACGCGGCGATGCCAGTTGGTCGCGAAACCATCTCAATCGGTTGGCACGCGGTGAATCACATGGCCTTGCCCGTATCACAGCGACTCAAGTGCTTGAGATGAGACGACTACGGGCTGAGGGCAAGTCACTTAGCGAACTCATGACCGCGTTCTCGATGAGCAAGTCTCAGACGTTTCGCATCATCACTCGCCAGGCTTGGGCGCACATTCCTTAGGGCAGCAAGCTCGCCGCCGCATAAATTGCCAGGCCAATCGGCACCAGAAGCACTGGCCAGCCGGCACCAACGCCGAACGCTGCCAGAACAAACACGATTACGGCGACGAGAACCAGAGCGCGGGACACGGTGAATACGGGCATGAGTCCTCTCCTTCAATGGTGGTGTGTACACAGTCACGCTGCCGCTTTCCACATCTGCTCACGCGAAGTGCCAAGCAGGCCCATACCAGGCACCATTTGGTTGGTTGAGCAGAACCAGAAGGCTGCCTCAGATTGGCTACGCAGCATGCGCAGAAACGGCACGATTTGATCGGGTTCCCGGAACCATTCCGAAACCCAGACCGCCAGGTCGGGCCTGACCTTGCGGTACGCCGTGAGCAGCGTCTGCGCGGCCGTTGCAGACTTGTTGTAAGGATGCACGGCTACCGCGGCGCAGCCCTGTAGGTGTGGGCCAACCTGCTGCCACCACGTGACATCGCCCGACGCCATCCCAGCCGCGATCATTGGTAGGTCGGGATACGTCTCGCGATAGATGCGCCAATCCTCGATGTACTCGGCTGGCGTCTTGGTCCAGCTCGACGCGCCGGTATTGTCAGGTTCATTGCCGATCTGGTGCATGTCGGCATCGGGCAGGATGTAGCCCGCCGACTCGCGCGCTACCACGCTCAGCACGTTGATCCCCGCGGCTCGACATCCAGTCACGTACTCGTGGATGGCGGGATCGTCGCGGCTTACCAGCCTGATCCACGTGGCGCCTAATCTCCGCAAACTGGTCGGGCTTGGTCTGCCACCGGGGTTAACAGGGTCAACATTGATTCCCTGAATCAAGGTCGAGGGCCGACTTCCTGAGTGCGAACACGTTCCATCTCTTTGACGATGTCGCGGACTACGGTCTTCCGGATGCCACTTGGCCGTTTGGCTTCAGCGAGCAACTTGTCGCCCAGGTCGTCAGCCACATAGGCCAGCCCGTTGATCACACCGTCACAGTCAGGCATAGGCACCTCCCCATTGACAATCTCCGACTCGAGCATCACGTTCTGGTCGACGGGCGTTGATGTGTATTGGTGGGCCACCACGTTGCCACCGATGAGCGAACCTGGCACGATGCCGTAGTGGGCCAGCCACTGCTTGCGGTCAGGCCAGTAGTTGACCCCACCGAAGAGCAGATCAATGAAGTACCGCGACCAGTAGATGCCTGCCAGCGGGAGCCCGTGGTTGATAGCCCACGCGTCCAGCACCGCGAGCGCCCGATTGACGTCATCAACTCGCTGTGCAATCGGAACTTGCCAGCCCGTGCTCTGGTTATCCTCGACGTCTAACCACGGCCGCATGTCGAGGTCGACATCGTCAGGAACGGTCGCCAGCCTGATCCGTTGATCATCTTCCACGGACTGGTCGCCCATGCGCCACGATGGGTCATGCCAGAGCCAGGTATAGATCCCGCAGTACTTCCCGTCCTCGTGGGCGGTTCTAAGTTGTGGCCCGGTGTAGCCAGTGGGCGCGGGTCGCGGGATCGCCTGAGCAATGATGAACTCGGCCTGCTGATATTCGGCCGTGTCGCGATACTGTGCGGGCATTCCGTTGAAATTTGAAATGTCCAGACCGTAAAGCGTCACTTGGTGAACTCCTCGCGCCGTAGCCGCGTCACATCACGACGCATCCAAACCAACCCGTTGAGCGCTCGTTGATCGGATACCAGCATTTCGTGTGCGCCACATATGCTGGTCCGCGCGCCCGTCAGAGCGTAAGTACAAGCACAATTGCGGGCGACTGCATTGACGATCAGCAGGGTTTCGTCCTGATCGCCGGGGAAAACTGTCTGCGGGGCGACCATCAGTCGCCATCTTTCTATGGCTCGCAAACTGTCGAGCCAGTACCCGTCCCAACCGGGGCCAACCGGGGAACTCGCGTTACCGTGCCAAGGGGTTTAGTGTCTGCGAAACCTCCTAAAAGTGGAATTACCGGGTAAGTGCCAGGATGATCCCGCCGACGCCAAGCGCCATACCGATCACGGCAACTGCGATTGCCCAGGACGTGGCGATGCCCGTTCCCTTGCCTTCGCTGCGGTTGAACCGGTCGACCAATGAATCCAACTTCTCGGCCATCGCCGACAGCCGCGCCTCACTTTCTGTACGCGGCATCAACCGCGCCGTCTGATCCGCTAGCGCAGCACGAAACTCATTGACGCTATCGAACCGCTTCTCAGATGCCACTTCGGCCTTGCCCACGGCACGATCGGCCGCGATCAGGGCGTTGGACACGGCTTCCTTCTGTGCCTCGAACCGTTCCTCGAAGCGTCTCTCACCCGAGTGAAACATCTGCTCAACGGCCGTGAATCGCTGTGTATGTCGCTCGTCCAGTGCGGCTATGAGTTCGCGAACAGCCTCGATCTGGGCGGAGTAGTGAACGCGCCGTTCTTCTAACAATCGCTGAAGGTGATCGTGCAGCGTATCGACGGTCCAGCCCGAGACGCTGCTCTCTGTTTCGCCAGACATTTACAGAATCGCTAGGGCGCCCGTGTTGCGTACCACGATCTCGGGGCTGTCGGTCACTCTGACGTACACGTCGTACAACGTCCCTTCGGTCAGGGTGATTACGCCGGTCGGCCCAACGAGCGCGCGGGCGTAGTACGTGACCGGCGACGTGCTGGTATCGGTTTCCCAGCTCGCCGATTTCCAGTCGCCCGCGATCGGCGTCGCCCCGGTCAGGGGAAACGCCATCTCGAGGTTGTCCAGCGTGGGATCGATGGTCAGACCGTCTTCGACCGCGCCGATGGCGACACGTACGAACTCGGTGCTCAACGCGTCCTGAAAATGCATCCGTGCCTCCTATTCCTTGGCCGGTCCAATCGTCCACCGACTGCCGAGCGAGCCTGACGTCCACGGACTGCCGGGGGTACCTGCCGTCCAGGGGCTCGCTGGCACACTCATGTCCCAATCAGGATTGCGTCGCGCCGTGGTGAACAGCACGATCATGTTGTGTGTCTCGGGCACGGTCAGGCTCTGTGCTCGCGGGTACGCGCGCGGCGGCAGATCGCTGATGAACGTCGACTCGCCGACGACCATCGCATCCTGACCGATCAGGTGCCGTTTGGTCAGGTCGAGGAAGGTGTAATCGCGAGCCCGCAGCGGACCGCGCGGTGGGCCTTCTGTCTCCTGGCTTGTTTGGCCTGCCGGCAGTTGCTGGTAGATATGGAGCGGCAGCGTCTGGAGCCATGTGTAATCACGTGCTCGAGCTGCGGCCTTCGGCGGCAGTGCGCTAGCGTCAGAACCCTTGCCGACAGGCTT
>Ga0207676_10003062_pt1 | contig 11924 bp, 11 predicted proteins | sample KBSSwiS72_FD_184307 | JGI IMG/M metagenome (GOLD analysis project Ga0207676, IMG submission 184307) | Switchgrass rhizosphere microbial communities from Kellogg Biological Station, Michigan, USA - KBS Switchgrass S7-2 (SPAdes) (version 2) | ecosystem: Host-associated > Plants > Roots >... | reverse complement strand
GCAGGAGCGTTCACTCAGGCTGCCTGGGATGACGCCTTCAGTTCTAGTGCAATCATTCCCTGATCCCGATGAACTCGATGTCGGGCATGGACCAAATCAAAACCTAAGGAGCAATGAAATGACAAAGATCAAGAACTTTATCAAGGACGAGTCCGGCCTTGAGACTATTGAATACGCGATTGTGGCTGCCATCGTGGCCGCAGTCGCCCTCCTGATTTACGGAGCCGGCTGGGGTGGAAGCGTTCAGAACACTCTCAAGAACGCGGCCGCGAAGAGCACCACTGCCGCTCTCTAAACCGAATATTGGTGGGTAACGAGCTTACGCTGATCAACCTGGCGTAAGCTCGCTCACCATTTAACCACACCGGCCGACAAGCCTTTCAGCGGCCCGAACGCACGGGAGAAGTTCCAAAATGATTCCGCAGAACGTTGCCATGGCGCTGCTGTTCTTTCCTTTGGCTCTCATGATCGTTTACATGGACGTGCGCTACCGGCGTATCCCGAACAAGCTGGTCCTAATAATTCTCATTGGCGGAATCGCAATCAACACAGTATTCAGTGGATTTAATGGACTGCTCTTGAGTCTGGGCGGATTCGCATTTGCCTTTGCAATGATGTTCTTCCTGCACGTCTTCGGCACTCTCGGTGCCGGCGACGTCAAACTTTTCGGGGCCATTGGAGCGATCAGTGGCTTTTATATGGTTTTACCAACGCTCCTGGTAGTGGCTCTCATGGGCGGTGTCCTCGCGATCGGCAAGATGATTTATGCACGCCGGGTCGGCGCCACCATGTTTGGAGTATTTCAGTTTTTCTATGGCTTGCTGCCCGGGCAAACCGTGCCGCGCTTCGAGATACCAGCGGATCGCAGCTACACGTTGCCTTATGCCGTGCCAATCTGCTTTGGAAGTTTGATTTCTTTCTTTCTATTTCACGCCTGAGGCTCGGCCGACAGGCTCTAACGCAACTTCGGTAATGGAGAATTTGAGTCATGCGAAATAAACGTCTCATCCTCGCGCTTACGGGCGCCGTGCTCTGCGGGCTACTCGCTGTCATGTTAATCACTCGCTATCTCGCCAGCGTAAAGAACAGTGCAAGCGAGCTAAATAACGTTGTGGTCGCAAAAGCTGAGATCCCGGTCGGCGCGAAGATCACGGCGGAGCAGTTGACCCTTCTGCCCATTCCCAACGGTTCAGCACCCGAGGGAGTCTTCAGAAAAGTGGAAGATGCGGTTGACAGAGTAGCTCTGATTCCGATCGGTATGCGTGAGCCCGTTACTGAATTTAAACTCGCGAAGATTGGTACGGAGTCCGGACTTAGCGCCGTGATTCCTCCAGGCTATCGCGCCCTGACCGTCAAAGTGGACGAAGTCGTGGGCGTTTCGGGTTTTGTGATGCCTGGTTCGTACGTGGACGTAGTAGCCGTTATCGTTCCTGTTGCAGCCAGCGCAGCCTCTCAAGGTCCAATCTCAAAGATCGTCCTGCAAAACATCAAGGTGCTCGCCAGTGGCGCCAGGCTTGATTCGCCTTCGGACCAACGACAACCAAGCCAGGTCAACGCGGTCACTTTGCTGGTCACACCCGATCAGGCTGAGAAGCTTGTGCTCGCCGCCAATGAGAGCAAACTGCAGCTCGTAATGAGAAATTTCGGAGACCAGGAAGACAGTCAGACTGCCGGAGCTAATAAGTCGTCACTCCTTAGTGGAGAACGTGTGAGACTTCTCCCCGACGTCGTCGAGACAAAACCGGCGCCGGCCCCGGCGGCAAAACCAAAGGTCAAACGAGTCAGCTACCAGGCGCCGTCGCGCGAGGAGAAGCCGGCTCCGCCGGCTCCCATCTCGCGTAACTCAATCGAGCTTATCGAAGGTGCGAAACGACGTGAGGTCGAAATACCGAACAATTAACCCTTGAAGTGGGTGGCTTGCCGTCCTGATGGCCGGCAACAATGCCGCACCGCTCGACAAAGAATTTCACAAAAGTAAGGAGCTAATCATCATGCAGCCGCGTTATTCCACTCGCTTCCTGGTCGTTCTCGCGATGGTCCTGCTTTGCGTATCTCCACTCTGCGCTCAGGACCAGAGCACCAACGTTACCTTCAATAACTCCAACGAAGTCATTCCCATTAATGTGCTTGTTGGTCAGTCGAAACTGATTTCCTTCGGCAGCCCCATCGAGCGTTTCTCGGTTTCCAATCCGGAAATCGCGGAAGCGGTGCTCGTCGGATCAAACCAGGTAGTCGTTAACGGCAAAGGCTTCGGCCAGATCAATTTCATCGCGTGGGAAAAAGGCACCGGGCGATTCCTCGTGTTTGATGTTTACGTCCGGACGAATCTGTCGTTAATTGACTCGCAGATTCGCGCGCTGTTCCCAAAGGACGACATCAGATTGAGCCAGGCCAATGGCTCGGTGGTCCTGTCGGGTCAGGTGAGCGATCCGAAGATCGCGCTGCAGGCGGAATCCGTGGTGCAGGCGGCGGGCTTCAAGACCGTGAATCTACTTGAGTCGCCGGTGAAGAACCAGAGCCAGGTTCAATTGATGGTCCGGGTTGCGGAAGTCAATCGCACCAAGTTGCGCGAGCTCGGTACCTCTTATTTGTACAATTCATCCCCGGGAACCGGCGCGTTCGCCAGCGGTGGCGGTCCAGGCAGTCTCTCTAACGTTGCGAATGGAATCTTAGCCGGCACCTTTAGCGGGCTTAATCTTTTCGTACTGGGCGGCAACATGGCCACGATGGTCAAAGCATTGCAGACTAATGGAGCGCTCCGTTCTTTAGCTGAGCCCAACTTGATTGCCATGAACGGACAGGAAGCAAGCTTCCTGGCGGGTGGCGAGTTCCCGATCCCGATCGTCCAGTCGAGTGGGTCAGCGGGTGTCGGAACTGCCGTGACGATCGTATTCAAAGAATATGGTGTGCGTCTTAACTTCAAACCCACCATCATTGACGAAGATCACATTCGTCTCGAGCTCGAGCCGGAAGTCTCCACCCTCGACTCTGCCAATGGCGTCCGGTTTGAAGGTTTCCTCATACCCGCGTTGCGTACGCGCCGCGCCAAGACGGGAGTCGAATTACGCGACGGCCAGAGTTTCGCGCTTGCCGGTTTGCTGGACAACAGCGAGACACAATCATTGTCAAGGATCCCCGGTATCGGCGATATTCCCATTCTCGGAAATCTGTTCAAGTCGAAACAGTTTCAGAAAAACGAAACTGAGCTGATGTTTATCGTTACGGCGCAGATGGTCCAACCGGTGAACCGCGACGACCTGCCGCGCATACCAAACGTCGAGAGCCTGAAGAATGGATCGTTATTGGGTATCGAACCAAAGAGCGGCGATCTGAAAGGACCGAGCGGCTTCATGATCAATAGCTCGGGCCAGGGCGGCTCCGCAGCTCCGACCACGCAACCTGTCGTGACACCAAAGGTTGAAGGTCCAACGGCTGCGCCTGCTACAAATGGAACAACCAACAAAGCTACAGTACCGGACGTTTCGGCAGCAGTTCCCGCTGCCGGAGCAGTAGAGAAAAAGCCGAATCAGTAGCAAGAAGAGCATCGACTCTTTTACACAGTTAAGAGGGGGTTGAGTTATGTCCCGACTGAATCTTTCTACCGACCATCAGAGAAAAGGCGAGCGCGGATCCGTCGTAATCATGGCGGCCATCTCTATGCTGCTACTCATTCTGATGGTCGGTTTGTGTATTGACATCGCCCGGATCTACACGGCCCGCGCCGAACTTCAGAACGCCGCGGATGCAGCCGCCCTGACAGCCGCGAAGGAATTGGACGGTAGCAAAGATGGAGTTCAAGCGGCATTTACACGTGCAAGTCAGGTCGCAAACAGTTATGGATTTGGGAAAGGCAACGTAACTATTTCCCAGATCAGATTCGCGAAGAATCTCTATCCCGATGCCGACTACGTGGACGTAAATACTGCCGCGCTTAACCCCAACAACATTCGCTTCGTTAGAGTTGTTACCGGAACAGCCTCAACGGAAATGCTCTTCGCATCCAGCGCACTCGGTCCATCATGGTCAGAAAACAGGCAAGCTGTTGCCGGGAACTCCGGGATAACTCCGACGACGCTCTGCGACTTCTTCCCTGCAGCTGTCGCCCTCAAAGATCTTCCTAAGGTCGGTGACGTGATACCCCTGAGATTCAATCAGGGTACCGGAACTGAAGCAGTGCTCAACGATAAGGAATACATCATTCTCGAGGTACCGGACATTAACGGCAACGGAACCGGTGAAACAGCCGAACTCACAGCGGGTCTTGAGAACTTTTGCAAAACGCTCGGCGACAACATTCACATGACGCCCAGCTCAAACAAGAACAATGGGCCAAGGAACTCGGGGGATGGAATTAATACTCGTTTCAACGATTATGCCAATGGATACGGGAACGCGCTTCAGCCCAACGTCTATCATCCTGATAGCAACATCAAGACGGGTATAACGGACCAAGAGTACCGAACCGGTACGGCTGAGAGACCAACGACAAATCAAGAGTATATGGAGCACGGCAGGAGATATTTGCTGATGCCGATAATCGATCCCAATGGGCCACCGCCGTTGTTGCCGAGTTATCCGGCCTACACTACAAACATTCAACACTGGGGAAAATTCTTTCTGAAGGACAAAGCCAAAATCATTCAGGGCAATTGCTCAGCCGACCCTGACTGCGGGGCGATTACTGTCGAAGTGGTCGAGATTTCGGGCCCGATTAGCCCATCCATTCCTACGGCCGAGAGCTCCAGTTTCACGCTTCCGGTCATATTCAGGTGAGGTGGTGAACGTTATGAAAATACCGCCTTTTACGAAGCAAAGCCGTACTCGATTGATAAAGGATGAGCGAGGTTCTTCCATTGTCGAGCTCGCCATCGTTTTCCCGATCCTGCTAATCCTGTTTGTCGGAGTCGCGGAGATTGGTCGCTTGTTTTATACGTACACGACTTTAGCCAAAGCGACCAAGATGGGTGCTCGTTTTCTTACGACCGAGAAGGACGCTGAAATCAGTCCGACAAACCCGAACTACGACACCATAGTCGCGTCAGTTAAGGCAAGAGCGGCAAGGTTGGTAGTCTGTGGTTACGAAGACAGTTGCGGCACTACTAGACCGTCGGTTGTAACGGGCCTAACTACGGCGAACGTTCAGGTCACGCTTCCCAATACAACGCCCGGATTCATCGGGCCCAGGTATGTGAAGGTCGAGATTATAAACTTTACCTTTTCACCGCTTGTCTTCAATGCTGCGGGCGCCACGAAGAGCACGAGTGCGACTTTCTATTTTTCATTAGAGCCAAGCACGCAGATGCGCTACATGCACTAAGGCGCATCTCCGGCCCAGGGAATTATTTTTATGAGAAGTCACAACAGCAAAAAATCGCAAAGAGGAGTGGCCGTGATCGAATTTGCCATGACGGCTGCTTTTTTTATCCTGATGCTTGTGGCGGTTGTCGCTGGCGGACACTTTTTCTACACACACAACGGACTGGTCGAAGCTACCAGACGCGCTGCACGATACGCCGCCAACCAATGTCCCGATCAAGCGGCGTTTGCCACTTGCGCAGATCGTGCTACGACCGTAGATCGCGTCAGGAGAGTCGCGGTCTACGACGATCCCAATGCAAATACATCGACGGCGACTCCCTTTTTGCCTAATCTCACAACTTCGAATGTAACCGTAACTTACTCTACCTCCCCTGCCTTTGGTGTCGCGACGGGTACTGTGAGCGTCAAAATCGAGAATTACCAATACAACTTCATGGGTTTCTCTATAACGATGCCCACATATCAATCAACGTTACAAGGAGAGAGCGCCGGATTCGTACCAGCCAACATTGATTGAAGGCGCTGCGCTGGTGCTTCTGCACAAGAGGGACAATTAAGAGTTTAGTCGTAACTAGTAATCGTAATTAGCCGCGAGTCGTAAAAGAGTTAAAGCTATGCAACCACTAACATTCGTAATCATGGGCAGGAATCAGGAGTCCTCACAGCAGATCAAGGAAGCACTACAGGCCAGCGGTCGTGCGAGAGTGCTCGCCGAGTGCGATAGCCAGGACAAGATGCTGGCAGAGATCATGAGACTTCGTCCGTCAGCAGCAATTCTTATCCTCGATTCGAGCAATCCCGAAAAAGAGTTTTCTTTTATCAGCAAGCTCGTCGGACTACATCCGGGGACCGCAGTTATTGCTGCTGCACCTGATGCATCACCAGCTCTGATCCTCGGCAGCATGCGCGCCGGAGTTAACGAATTTTTACAGATTCCGCTCATTTCGGAAGAATTTCAAACGGTGCTTAGGAGAGTTGCGGAACTGCGCAAAGAAGAACAGAGCTCCGCGGGTAAAGTCGCTCGCGTGATTGCCGTGTTTTCCGGTAAGGGTGGGGCCGGCGTCTCTTTCCTGGCAACTAATTTGGCCGCAGCAGTCGGCGCCCCAACAGCTTTAGTTGATCTTAACCTGCAAGCTGGAGATGCAGCCTCGTTTCTTGGACTGGACGCGAAATACTCACTGGTGGATTTCGCTCGCAACCGGTCGCGACTTGATGATTCGCTCATTACAAGTATGTTGACGCCTCACTCTCCCCAACTCTCTCTGGTCGCTGCTCCCAACGAAGCACACGAGGCGGAAGAGATCAGGCCTGAGGACATCCCGGAAATTCTTCATCTGCTTGGCCAGAAGTTTAATTGTATCGTGCTCGATCTGCCGCATACGTTTGATCCGGTAACGGTCGCGGCTCTCGACTTATCGGACGACATCATCCTGACCCTGACGTTGGATATTCCCGGAATACGCAGTACCAAGCGAGCACTGAAAGTTTTCGATCGTCTCGGCTATCCGCGGCAAAAAGTAAGGGTTGTCGTCAATCGTTGGGCCAAGAGCATCGATGTGGAATTGCACAAAGTTGAAGGTCACCTGGGAGAGCAGCTTATCGGGTTTGTGCCGAACGACTATCGGAAGGTCATGGACTCAATCAATTTGGGACGACCGTTGGTGTATAGCGAACCCTCCTCAAAGATCGCCGTGGAAATAAGAAGAATCGCGGCATCTCTGATTGCTGCACGTGGAGAAACATCTTCGCCACAACCGCGAAAGAAGCTATTCCGATCTATGTTTGGCCGTCAGGCTCCGACTACAGCGCTCGAGCTGTCGACCTTGCCTGACAATGTGTAATAACGCCGGGTCAGTCCCACCTGCGGTACTGACTGTATCCAACAACGGTTTGTGGTGAGTTAAAGAACGAGGGAAAAGAACATGGCATTGAGAGAAAGATATGTACGGGATGGTGACGGCACTGCCGCTCGCCTCGACGACGGAATTTACGGCAACCAAAGCTTTCAGGAGATCAAGGCACGACTGCATCGCGCAATCATCACGCGCATGGATCTCACCAAGCTGAATACTTTACCGTCCGATCGCATCCATTCGGAAGTATCCCGTCTCGCGGAAGATCTCCTGTTGGCAGAGAACCTCCCACTCTCAACCATCGAGCGAGATCGTCTTGTCAGCGAGGTCCATCACGAGCTTTTTGGTCTTGGACCACTTGAGCCGCTGCTTGCTGACCCGACCATCTCCGACATTCTTGTTAATTCCTATGCCAACATCTTCATCGAGCGGCGAGGCAAACTCGAAAAGACTGCGATCTCTTTCAAAGACGACGAACACTTGATGCGGGTTATCGAACGCATCGTGTCAACGGTGGGCCGCCGAATTGATGAGGCACAACCAATGGTTGATGCCCGTCTTCCTGATGGCTCTCGCGTGAACGCCATCATTCCCCCGCTGGCGATCGATGGTCCAACTCTCTCCATTCGTCGCTTCGGCACGGATCCATTAAAGATGCCGGCCCTTATCGAACATGGTGCATTGACTAAAGAAATAGCCATCCTGTTCGAGATGTGTGTACGAGCGCGATTGAACATCATCATTTCCGGAGGTACGGGCGCCGGCAAAACGACTTTGCTCAACGCCATGTCGGCTTACATTCCGGCCGACGAGCGCATCGTTACGATTGAGGACTCGGCTGAGCTACAGCTTCAACAGCCACACTGCGTCAGACTGGAAACGCGTCCGCCAAACATTGAAGGTCGCGGGGAAATTACCCAGCGTGATTTGGTGAAGAACTCCCTGCGTATGAGACCGGATCGCATTGTAGTAGGCGAGGTCCGTGGCGGTGAGGCCATCGACATGTTGCAGGCAATGAACACCGGTCACGATGGATCACTAACCACGATCCACGCCAACAGTCCGAGAGACGCGCTATCTCGACTCGAGACGATGATTCAAATGACCGGCATGAGGCTTTCCGACCGCGCGATGCGCCAACAGATTGCTTCGGCCGTAAACGTGGTGATTCAAGTTGCGCGGCTTACCGATGGAACCCGTCGCATCGTGTCGATTTATGAAATCACCGGCATGGAAGGTGAAATGATCACGATGCAAGAGATTTTCTTGTTTGAACGCACGGGCGTGGATGCGGCCGGAAAGGTCGTGGGCCGTTTCCGAACCACCGGTATTCGACCGCGTTTTGCAGAGCGTTTGAAACAATACGGGATGCAGTTGCCGACGTTCTTCTAGGAGGCGAGATGTTACTCTCAACGCTGATTTTTTTATTCTTCCTTTTACTCACCTACGCGCTTTTCCTGTTCGCTTCTCGTAAGGCAGACGCAAGACAAGTTCGCTTGCAACAGCGCGTCGCCGAAGCGTTGCAGGAGAACTCAGAGCTGACGCTCGAACAATCGATTCAGATTACACGCGACGATTCGATCAGCAGTAATCCGACGCTCAACCGGCTGCTATCACGGCTTAATTTTATTAAGCAGCTTGACAGCCTGATACAGCAGGCCGATATGCAAATTACGGTTAGTCGTTTATTGACTTTTTCCGTAATCGCCGGCGCGATGGCTGGATTGGCTTCATACACGATTATGAACGTGCTGTTGGCTCTTGTAGTCGCCGTGGGTGCTGCCGCCCTTCCACTGCTTTACGTCGCTCGTAAACGCAGGCAGAGGCTTATAAAGTTTAACTCGCAGCTTCCGGACACTCTTGACCTTCTGAGCCGCTCTCTCCAGGTTGGACATGCATTCTCCGAATCGCTTCATCAGGTTGCGAGTGAGATGCCCGAGCCCATTTCTTCAGAGTTTCGCATTACGTTCGAAGAACAAAAATTAGGTCTTTCGACAAAACTGGCCCTCGATCGACTCACGGAACGTGTTCCACTTCCGGATCTTCATCTTTGCGTCACGGCAATTCATATTCAGCGCGAAACGGGCGGTAACCTCGCAGAAATTCTCGAAAAGGTGGCGAATACAATTCGCGAGCGATTCAAGCTGATGGAGGATTTTCGGACTATGACAACAAGCGCACGTGGTTCAGCGTGGATCCTGTGCGGTCTGCCGTTTGTCATTGTCTTTCTCATGACCTTCATCAATCCGAAATACATGGCGCCGCTTATCTACGACAACCGAGGACACTTCGTAATCCTTGTTGCCGTAATACTTCAACTGTTCGGGATACTTGCGATTAAAAAGATCTTGAACATAAAAGTTTAAGACACCTCTTCCAAGAAAGAACGGGCTTGAAATGTTAATCCTGATCGTAATATTGACATTCACTTCATTAGCTCTCGGCGTTATGAGCCTCTACTGGTTGTTTGCTCGACCGCAGGGGGTGGTGACAGCGCGACTGGAAAGCATCGATCCCTCACTGACTCTTATCGAGAACAATCCGGTTACGACTATGGCCGAACGAGTGGCTGAGCCTTTGAATCGTATTGTGCCACTCTCAGCGATGGAAGCGGCAAAACTGCAGAAGCGATTGCTTCAGGCTGGATACCGATCACCGGATGCGGCGATGGCTTTTCGAGCAATACAGATAAGCCTCGTTGCAGCGATTCCAACTTTAGTGATAACGGCAGGCTATCTTCTCGAGCGTACTACAAACTCACTCATCATATTGAGTCTATTGGGCGCTGCTATCGGCTTTTACCTGCCGCGGATGATATTGAGCAGCAAGATCAAGCAACGGCAGCTTCGAATCACCTGGGGGCTCGCCGATACATTGGATTTAATGGTTGTAGCTGTAGAAGCTGGGCTTGGTCTAAATGCGGCACTCAATCGCGTTGCGGAAGAACTGAAAAAGACACATCCGGATCTGCACTATGAACTCGAATTAGTGAACCTGGAAATTCGTGTAGGACGTAGCCGTGAAGAGGCGCTGCGCAATCTTGCCGAACGAACGGGTGTTGATGACATTCGCAGCTTTGTAGCTTTGCTGGTGCAGGCCGATCGTTACGGAGCTTCTATCGCTAAGGCGGTTCGCATATTCGCGGATTCGCTCAGAACCAAGCGCCGCCAGAAAGCAGAACAGGCATCACAGAAGGCAGCGTTGAAGCTTATTTTTCCGCTCACAATATTTCTCTTCCCTGTAATTATTTTAATAATGCTGGCGCCGGCCGCTATGAATCTTCTCGACTTGTTCAGTGGCATGTAACTGGTGGAACCCATATTGGAGGAACCGATGCTAAAAAGCACGCTTGCAACTTTCTTGGCTGTAATTCTCCTGGTAGTGCTGGTGGCGCAACCCAGCGTCGTCACTGCTGAGGGATATGATTGGGCAGCGCTCGTGGCCGCGGAAGAGGCGGCTCAGACCGCTGAGAATGAAGCCGCGCAGGAAACTGCCGAAACCACGAAAAAGAAATCCGGCAATAGTTTTGCGCGTGCGCTGGGGGCTCCCTTCCGCGCACTCGGCCGCCTCTTTGGAGGAGGTAACGGTAAGAAGAGTGAACAGTCAGCCTCGCGGAAGATCAGTGAAAAAGAAGCAGTAACTTTTGAAACTTCAAAGGTAGTTCGAGTGCGGGATGCACGAAGCGAGGGTTCCGGCTCGACAACTCCACCCGTCGTCTTGAATCAGCCTGCCGGGGTTCACCTGCAAAAAGGCCGTGAGCTACTCAACGCCGGTAAGGTGAACGAAGCTATTGCGGAGCTGAGCGCCGCTCAATCAGTCGATCCTAAATCGGCCGAGATCCAGAACCTTCTGGGTGTTGCCTACGGCAGCAAGGGCATGAACGATAGTGCGCTCAAAGCTTTCGAGGCTGCGGTGCGTGCTGACAAAGACAATGCGCAGTATCTGAACAACTACGGATATCTTCTGCTTCAGACCAGCAATTTCGAAGCGGCTCTCAAACAGTTGAAGCGGGCTGCGAAACTCTCCCCAAATGATGCGCGCATCTGGAACAACCTGGCGATTGCCCAATGTCAGCGGGCAAAGTTTGACGAGGCCTACCAGAGTTTTGTTCGCGCCGTCGGCGCATATGATGCACATGTGAACATGGCGGCCCAACTCCTGGCCCAGGGTCTTGGCCAGGAAGCGATCAGGCATTTGGAGATTGCTAACTCGTTACGCCCGGAGTCGGTTGAAATTTTGGCCCGGCTTGCAGGGCTTTACAGAATGACCGGCCGCATCACTGATGCGGAAAACGCTCGCAGGAACCTGCTGGCGCTGCAAACATCGGCGGCGGCGCAGAAATAACTTAACTCACGTTAAACGTAAACAGGATATCCGCGATGGGCCTATTGAACTTTTTGACACGAGCGGAACTCGAGAGGTTCGGCCCACCGACACCTGAAGAGTTCAACGAAATCGGCGTATCGCAGACGCTTCTTTGCGACCTCGCCCTCAAACATCTTTCTCTCATCCCACATCCGACCGCGGATTCCATCGCCGCAAAGCTTCATCTGCCCTCGGCGTTGATGGAAGAGATTCTCTACCAGCTATATAGAGAAAAGCTGATCGAGATGCGGCTGCAAAGCGCCGGCGACAGCGCGCACTACGCGATGCTGGACTACGGTTGGGAACGTCTCGCGCAAATCGAAGCACACTGCCGGTATCTCGGACCGGCGCCAGTTTCAGTCGCTGACTATCTCTACATGACGCGAC
>Ga0207676_10003056_pt1 | contig 11942 bp, 12 predicted proteins | sample KBSSwiS72_FD_184307 | JGI IMG/M metagenome (GOLD analysis project Ga0207676, IMG submission 184307) | Switchgrass rhizosphere microbial communities from Kellogg Biological Station, Michigan, USA - KBS Switchgrass S7-2 (SPAdes) (version 2) | ecosystem: Host-associated > Plants > Roots >... | reverse complement strand
TCCCCCTGAGGGGAAGGACGAGTCATTTCGGCACCGCGTCGAAGGCGATGGTCATGCGGGCTTCGTCCGTCGTGAACGGCACGGTGCCGTGCCACATGTAGGACGGGAAGAGGACGAGGCGGCCCGGCTTGGGCTTCACGAAGTGCTCGGCGGCCATCGGCGGCTGGGTGGCGAAGGGCGGCTGGCCGAAGCGGATCCAGCCTTCTTTGGCCTCGGTCTCCAGGGCCGCGTCCGGCGTCTCGACGTAGAAGGCCGAGGACAGCCAGCCCTGCGGGTGGAAATGGTCCTTGTGGAAGCCGCCGGGCTTCAGCCTGACCGACCAGGCGCCCTCGATCCGGTAGTCGCCGGTGTTACGACCGCGAAGCGGTCCGGCGCCCTCGCCCAGCTTGGCCATGTGCGCCCGGATGGGGACGTCCACGGCACGGAAGAAGGCCTGGATCGCGGGATCGTCCGAACCGGTGAGCATGTGCATAGTCTGGCTGCCCTGCCGCAGCGATTGGTTCGACGGATGCTGCTGGTAGAGATGTAGCTTTTTCAGCGCCTTGCTTAGATCAGCTAAGAACGCATCGAGGTTCTCCCAGCCCTCAGGGACTTCGATGTCGTAGGCGCCGACCATGGCGTCGTAGTCGCAGATCTCGGCGTAGAGCGGATCACCCGCCGCCCGAGCTGCGGTGGCGGCCCAGCCCAACAAGGACTGGTCGTCCGGATACTTCGCCAGGCCCGCCTTGGCCTTGGCGAGCGCCTCGGCCGGTCGGCCGGCGGCGAGGTGGATGATGGCCCACTGGTTGTAGAGGCTGCGAGCCTCGGGGTTCAGACCCTCGGCCTGGCGGGCGAGCCGCTCGGCCTCGGAGAGACGCCCGACCTCCAGCGCAGCCTGGGCGGCGGCCAGCACCACCGGCGCCTCGCGAGCCAGCGTCTGGGCAGCCGCGCCGAGCAGGTCCGCTGCTCTCGTCGGATCGCCGGCGGATTCGATCAGCTTCGCCTTGGCCAACAGCAGGGGCGCGGGCGGGCCGCCGGCCACGAAGCAGGCGTCGATGACGGCTTCGGCTTCCGCCAAGTTTCCCCGCCGCATCCATGCGACGTTGGCGAATTCCATGGCGACGGTGAAATTGCCCGGTGCGCGCTTCAGGCTCTCGCGATAGGCGGCCTCGGCGGCGTTGTGCTCGCCGATGGCCAGCTCGGCGCGGGCCAGGACGCCCCATGTCTCCGCCGCGTCCAGACCGAGGGCAAAAGCCTTCTCGCAGGCCGCCTTGGACGCCGCGCCACGCCCCAGGTCGCCGAGGGTGGCGGCGTAGTTGTGCCAGGCGACGCCGCTCTGCGGGAAACGGGCGATGGCCTGCTCGTCGAAGGGCAACGCCTCCTCACGCCGGCCCAGGAGCTTCAAGGCTGCGGCGTGGGCGGCGAGCGCGCTGTGGCTCGGCGCAGGCTGATCGACCAGCACCTGGGTCAGCAGCAAGGCTTCGCGCACGCGGCTCTGAGCGATGAGCGCGTCGGCGCGGTCGAGGATTTCTTGGGTCAACGTCGGCTCCGGCCGAAGGGGTCAGGGTCGGCCTCGTGCTCGTCGAAGCCAAAGCGTTCGAAACCCGCGCGCATCTCGGGGCTCAACGGGGCCTCAAGGATCAGCGTGCCGCGGGAGGGATGGGCCAGCACCAGGCGCCGCGCGTGCAGTTGTAGCTTCAGTCCGGCCGACAACTCGGCGGATTCGTCGGTGCCGTACTTGGGATCGCCGAGGATCGGGTGACCCATGGCCAGCATGTGGGCGCGCAATTGGTGGGTGCGGCCGGTGTGCGGGTAGAGCGCCATCCAGGCGGCGCGAGGACCGGCGCGAGCGAGCGTCACGAACTCCGTCTCGGCGGGCTCGGCGTCCGGATCCTTCGGATCGGCCGGGATCACCATCTCGCGGTCGCCGACGCCCTTCTTGATCAGCGGCACGTTCAGAACGCCCTCGCCAGGCTTCGGAAAGCCGGAGACGATCGCCCAGTAGGTCTTCACGGCGCGGCGCTTGGCGAACGCGCCCGCCAGCTTAGCGGCCGCGCCTGGGCTCTTGCCCAGCACCAGAACGCCGGAGGTGTCGCGGTCGAGGCGGTGGACCAGCCTTGGCCGTTCGAGGCCTTCGCCCCAGGCGGAGAGCAGGCGGTCGATGTGCTTGGTCGTCTTGGTGCCGCCCTGGACCGCGAGGCCCGCGGGCTTGTTCAGCACGAGCACGTCCTCGTCTTCATAAAGGACCAGCGACTTGGCGAAGGCGATCTCGCGCGGGTCGAGCTCGTTCTTATCACGAGGCGGCGGCGCGTCCGGCAACGGCGGGACACGGACCTGAGCGCCGGCCGTCAGGCGGGTGTCCGGCTTGGCGCGGGAGCCGTCGACGCGGATCTGGCCCGAACGAGTGAGTTTCTGCAGCTGGATGTGGTTCAGGTGCGGCCAGCGGCGCTTGAACCAGCGGTCGAGGCGCACGCCGTCCTCGCCGGTGTCCACATAAAGGGTGCGGACCTCCCTCACGCGAATAGCCGCCGCATGACGAGCAGGCCTGCGAACAGCGCGGAGACCGACAGCACGACGGAGATCAGGCTGTATCCCGCCGCCGCGAAATAGGTCCGCCGCTCGATCATCAGGGCCGTCTCCAGCGAGAACGCCGAGAAGGTGGTGAAGCCGCCCAGCACGCCGACGCCGAGCAGCAGCCGCCACTTTTCCTGGTCCGCACCGCCGCGGTAGGCCAGCGCGCCGATCAAGATGCCCATCAGAAGGCCGCCAATGACGTTTACGGCCAGGGTTCCGTACGGCCACGCCGTCCCGAAGTTCCGTCCCACCTGGACGCCCAGGAGATAGCGGCAGATCGCGCCGAACGCGCCGCCCAAGCCGACCAGCAGGAGATTCATCGGCCCCTTATGCGACGGCTAGGCCACCGCCGCAAAGGGGCGGCTGTGTCGCGTCAGATGCGCTGGCCCACAGAGCTGCGGACGCCGCGCGCGTCATAGACGTCCGGGCCCGGCGGCCTCGGCCCCTTGCCCATCACCACCTCGAGCGTCGAGGCGACGGTCGCCCCGGCGCCGACGCTGAAACTAGTGCCGACGCCCACGGCCGCGCCGCTATGCCAGCCGCCATTGCCGCCGCCGAAGCCCAGGCTGACCCGCGGACTATGGTCAGGCTCTCCGGTCATGAACCGATCAGAAATCCGGAACCAGTCGTAGCCGTCGGCGAGCGCCAGGTCCGCGGCGCGCAGCAGTGCGAAGTCCGCCACCTGGGCCGGCGGAGCGCCCGGTCCGCCGCGGAAGGTGATGCGGTAGCGGCCGGGTTCGATCCGGTATTCGGAATAGCCCACGCCCTGGGGACTGGCGGCGGCCTGGTAGAGGGTCGGTTGGGGCGTCGCGCAGGCGCTGAGCGCGAGCGCAACGAGGATCGGCGGGATCAGCTTTTTCATGGCCAACAGTCCGACGGAAAACCGTTTCGGTTCCGTAACTTCTCTTGGCAAACGGGCGAACGGGCAGCGCCGTTCCGGCTCCGTTGCAGACATGGCCTCGTTGGCGGCGCGGTTGGCCCTCGGGAGGCGACGGCATGCCAGCGAAGACGACCGCGACGAAGCCCGCGACCGAGCCGTGGACATGCCCATCCTGCCGCGCGGTCGTCGCAACGCCGTTCTGTCCGACTTGCGGGGAGCAGCCGATCTCGTCGCGCCATCTGACCCTGCGCCACCTCGCGAGCCAGACGCTCACCGCGGTCAGCACGCTGATCCTGCTGATCACCCTGGCGACGACCTAGCCGAGCCCGAGAGCGCCCAGAAGCTGCGCCATGTCCTGCGGGATCGGCGCCTCGATGCGCTTCTCGCCGCCGGAGGGATGCGGGAATTTGAGCGCCGCGGCGTGCAGCATCAGGCGCGGCACGGCATGGCCGCCCACGACCAGGGCGCCGCCGTAGCGCGCGTCGCCGGCGATGGGACGTCCGAGATGTGCGAGGTGCACGCGGAGTTGGTGCATCCGGCCCGTCTCGGGATCGAGCTCCAGCAGCGCCGCGCCCGGGGCCTCCGAGATCGTGCGGTAGCGGCTGCGCGCAGTCTCCGCGTCGGGATGTTCGGCGGCGCAGGTACGCATGAAGGCCTCGCGGCCCTGCTCGTCGCGGCGCAGGGGCGTATCGATCACGCCCTGCGCAGGATCGGGCGATCCAGGCGTGACGATGGCGCGGTAGGTCTTGGCGAACTTCCTGGCCATCATCGCCTTGCCGAGGAAGCCTGCGGCCGGCTTGGTCTTGGCGGTGAGGATCACGCCGGAGGTGTCGCGGTCGAGCCGGTGGATCAGCCGCGGGCGCGGCTTGCCCGGCTTGGCGAAGGCCCACAGCAGTTCGTCCAGCGTATTGGCCTGGCCGCGCCCACCCTGGCTGGAGAGACCCGCGGGCTTGTTCAGGGCCAGGATGTCGGGGTCCTCGTAGATCACCAGTCCCCTGACCAGGGCGATCTCTTCTGGGTTCAGCTTGATCGGCGCCTTGATCTTGTGGCGCGGGCTCAAGGCCGCCGGTCCTTGCGAAGCGCCGCCCAGCGGTCGAGCCGTTCCTTGATCCGCGCTTCAGAACCCTCGCCCTTCGGCTCGTAGAAGGTCTGGCGCTCCATCCCGTCGGGGAAATAATCCTGGCCCGAAAAGCCCTCGGGCGCGTCGTGGTCGTAGGCGTAGCCCTTGCCGTAGCCGAGGTCCTTCATCAGCCGGGTCGGCGCGTTGCGGATATGGGCCGGCGGCATCAGCGAGCCGGTCTCTCTGGCGGCCTTCATGGCCGCACCGAACGCCTTGTAGACCGCGTTGGATTTGGGCGCGGCGGCCAGGTGGATAGTGAGCTGGGCGAGCGCGATCTCGCCCTCGGGCGAGCCCAGGAAGTCGTAGGTGTCCTTGGCGGCGTTGGCGAGCACCAGCGACATGGGGTCGGCCTCGCCGATGTCCTCCGCCGCTGCCCGGATCAGCCTCCTGGCGATGAACAGCGGGTCCTCGCCGCCCGCCAGCATGCGCGCCAGCCAATAAAGCGCGGCGTCCGGATCGGAGCCGCGGATCGATTTATGCAGGGCGGAGATGAGGTTGTAGTGCTCCTCCCGGTCCTTGTCGTAGGCGGGGCTGCGCTTCTGCAGCACCTGTCCTAGGTCCTTGGTGGTCAGCGGCTTGGCCGAACCGATGTTGAGCAGGGTCTCCGCCAGGGTCAGCAGGTAGCGCCCGTCGCCGTCGGCGAGCGCGCTCAGCGCCGCGCGGGCTTCGGGCTCCAGCGGCAAGGTTCGCCCCTCGAACGCCTCGGCCTTCTGCAGCAGCGCCTCCAGCGCCTCGTCGTCCAGCCGCTTCAGGACAAAGACCTGGCAGCGCGACAGGAGCGCCCCGTTCAGTTCGAATGACGGGTTCTCCGTCGTGGCGCCGACCAGCGTCACGATCCCCTCCTCCACGAACGGCAGGAAACCGTCCTGCTGGGCGCGGTTGAAGCGGTGGATCTCATCGACGAAGAGCAAGGTCGACTGGCCGGCTAGCCGCCGCACGCGGGCCTGTTCGAAGGCCTTCTTCAGATCGGCGACGCCGGAGAAGACGGCCGAGAGCTGCTGGAACTCGTAGCCCGCTTCCTTGGCCAGCAGGCGCGCGATGGTGGTCTTGCCGGTGCCGGGCGGGCCCCACAGGATCATCGAGGCGAGGCGCTTTGCATCCGCCATGCGGCGGACAGGCCCTTCGGGACCTAGCAGGTGATCCTGGCCGACGACCTCGTCCAGCCGCTGCGGGCGCAGTCGGTCGGCGAGCGGGGACGGCGCCTGCGGCGTCAGGCCCGCAGCTTCGAAGAGATCGGCCATGGGCGAGCATGTAGCAAATGGATCGGGGCGGCCCTAGAGCGCGACAGCCGAAAGTGGTTGCCGGTTTCGGCGCCCGTCAGGCTCTAGATTTTTGAGATGAGCCTTTCTCCCGTTCTAGGAACCTGAAACGGAACGGGTCATGCCGGCCTGCGCAGATAGTCCGCGCCGGACGCGGTCGCCCGCTGCGGCCTGCCGTCGAGCAAGGCGCCAAAGCGCAGCCGTTCGGGCGACCAGGCGTCCTTGCCGGCGCGGTAGACTCCTGCCCCGAGCGGCGTCAGGGGGGTGGACCCATCGACGGTGAGGTCCGGCCCCTGGGCGATCACCCGAAAGGATCCCCGCCAAGGGTCGTCGCTCTCGTAGTAGCCGGTCAGCGCCGCAAGCTTGGCGGGCGTCGGCGGGCTGAATTCCGCCCCATCGCGGACATATTCGGTCTCGCCCCACCAGACGCGGACCACGGTCTTGTCCATCGCCTTACGGAACACCAACGGCAGCGGCGTCGCGGCCGGATCGGAGGCGGTGAATGCGTCCTCGCCGCTCTGTTCCAACGTCAGCCGCAGGTCGCCAAGGCGCACGCTCAGGCCACGCGGGTCGATCTCCACCGTCAGGGCCTCGCCGTCACGGGCCTCGAAGCGCCCGACATAACCCGACGCGTCAGGCAGCTTCGGCGGCGCGGGCAGCGGCTCGGGCTTCGGCCCATCCTCGACGACCGCCCGAAGGCGCGCGCAGGCATAGGCAGTGATGTCGCGCGGCCGATAGGGGAACGATCCCATGTTGGTGCTGGCGAAGGCGCCGACGCCGGCGATCGGGTCCACGTGTATCGCCGAGTTGAAGATCAACATGCCGCCGGTGTGGTGCAGCAGCTTGCGGCCGCCGACGTCGACCACCGCCAGGCCGTTGGCGTACTCACCGCCGCCGGAGCCCCAGGCTGGCGCCTCGACCGTGGCCTTGGTGAACTGCACCGCCGCCGTATCCGAGAGCAACGGGGCCCCATGGCCCTGTCCCGCTGCGATCAGGAAACGGATGTAGCGTCCCATGTCCCGCGCGGTGGAAGCCACCGAGCCGGAACCCTCCACCATCGGCGTCCAAGGGCCCGGCGCAATCCGGCCGCCCAGCGGGAAGGGTCGGTTGCCGAACTGTGGCGCGTAGCCGGTGGCGTAGAGCGCCCGGTCGCGGACCAGGATCAACGGCTTGGTGTCCGCCATCTCGAGCGGGGTGAGCACCTCGGTTTGCATGAACTCTCCGAACGGCCGACCCGAGACCCGCTCGACGATATGCGAGAGCAGCGCGAAACCGAGGTTCGAATAGGACCAGTGGCTGCCCGGTTGGTAGCCGCGCCACAGCTTGCGGTCGCCGCCATAGGGGAACATCGGCGCGTCGTCCGGCAGGCCCGAGGAGTGGTTGAGCAGGTGCTGAATTGTGATGATCGCGCCGCCCGGCAGGGGCGCGTCGGGCAGGTAGGTCCGGATGTCGTCGCTGAGCTGCAGCTTGCCGGCCTCCATCAGACGGAAGATGCAGAGCGCGGTGAACGACTTGCTGATCGAACCGATCTGGAAGAGGTGGTCCGGGCCCACCGCCTCGCGCGTTTCGACATTGGCGCTCCCGAGCCGCATGAGCGCTACAGCCCCGCCGGGAACCACCACCGCCAAGGTCAGGCCGGGCAAACCGTAGGCGGCAACGTGGCGCGCGGCATAGACGCGGATGTCCTCCAGCGCCTCGCGATAGCGGGCGGCGACGGTCTTAACGTCGAAGGTCGGAGCGACCTCCGCGGCCCGTGCGGCGGCCGCGACTGCTACACCCGCGGCGACACCCAGCCCGATGACCGATCGACGACGTATGTCCATGAAAAGCTCCCCCTCGCGCGGGTCGAGCTTGCGGGCAGCCTGCCCCTGCGCGCAAGACCTCAGCGGTCGTCGGATAGCTGGGCGGCGTCGAATCGCGCCCGTGCGGCGTCCACCTCGTCGCGGTGCGCGAACGCCCACTCGCCCAGCGCATCGATGGGGCAGCGCAGCGACTGGCCCATCGGGGTCAGTTCATAGTCCACCCGCGGCGGGATGGTCGGGAAGACGGTGCGGGTCACCAGGCCGTCGCGCTCGAGGCCACGCAGTGTCAGGGTCAGCATCCGTTGCGAGATGCCGTTGATGGCGCGGCGGATCTCATTGAACCGGCGTGGACCGGGCCCCAGCAGCATGACGATCATCACGCTCCACTTGTCGCCTACCCGCGAGAGAATGTCAGTCACTGGGCGGCAAGCGCTGGCGACCGAAGCGACGCCGTTTTTCTCAATCTGCGAGAACAGCTCGGCATGTGAGAGGCCACCCTGGGTCCGGCTTTCGAGCGCCTGACCGCCATGGGTTACATCGATGTGCTTGGGTTCCAAAAAAGTGCCTTCTTGTGAGGTTTTGTGCGGTTACTCAAATAGTGCTGGTCACAAACTTATACCAGCATAAGGCCCCTCCTCCCATGAAACTTCTGCACGTTGATTCCAGCATTCTCGGCGACCACTCGGTCAGTCGGAAGATCTCCGCCGCGGTCGTTGCGAGCCTGCAAGCCGCCACTCCGGGCCTGGAGGTCGTCTATCGCGACCTCGACGCCGAACCCGCGCCGCACCAGTCGGGCGCCCTGCTCGCCGCGCGCGGCCTGACGGCCGACGAGCGAAGCGCCGAGCAGGCGCGTGACGTGGCGACGGCCGACGCCATCCTCGCCGAATTCCTGGCGGCGGACGTCGTCGTCTTGGGCGTCCCGATGTACAATTTCGGCATCCCGAGCCAGCTGAAGAGCTGGATCGATCACTTGGCCGTGGCCGGCAAGACCTTCCGCTATTCAGAAGCCGGCGTCGAAGGCCTGGCCGGTGGCAAGCGGGTGATCCTGGCCTCCTCGCGCGGCGGCTTTTATGGCGCGGATTCGCCCGCGGCCAGCCTGCAGCACCAGGAGAGCTACCTGCGCGGCTTCTTCGGCTTCATCGGCATTGGCGATGTCGAGGTCGTCAGCGCCGAAGGGGTCAACATCAGCCCCGACCACAAGCAGACCGCGCTCGACGCCGCCGTGGCGCAGGCCGGGGCCTTGGCCCCGCTGAAGCGCGCGGCCTAGACCCCAGCTAGGCCCGGACGGTCGCCGTCACCTGTTGGCCGTTGCGTTCGATCGTGAACTGCCAAACGGCCGCGCGGACGGCGATCGCACCGGTCAGGTCCCGGACGGTCTGGATGCTGCGGCCGTTGACCGCGCGGATCAGGTCGCCGGGACGCAGGCCCACCCGCTGGGCGGCGCCATTGTCGATCTTGGAGATCAGCACGCCTTTGCTGCCGAACGGATCGAGCCCGTGCTCCTCGGCAACCGCCGGCGAGAGGTTGACTACCGTCGCGCCTTCGAAGGGGTTGGCGCCGGTGACGATCCGCTCGTCTCGGGCTGGCGTGGCGGGCGGGGCCTCGGCGTGCAGGGTGAGCTGCTGGTCGCCGCCGGCTCGGCGAACGCCCACGCGCAAGGTCTCGCCGGGCCGATGGGTCCCGACGGCGTAATTCAAGGCCGCTGCGTCGACCACCGGACCGCCGTCGACCGAGACGACCACGTCGCCCTGCTTCAGGCCGGCCTGTTCCGCAGCGCCGCCCGGCCAGACATCCGCCACCAGGGCGCCGGCGGGCCTGGGCAGGCCCATGGTCCTGGCGATCTCGGGCGTCACGGTCTGCAGCCGTGCGCCCACCCAGGGCCGCACCACCGCGCGGCCACCGTTCATGGCCGTCTCGACCACACGGCGCACCACCGGCGCGGGGATGGCGAAGCCGACGCCGGACGAGGTGCCCGAACGCGAGAGGATGAAGCTGTTCACCCCGATCAGGTCACCGTCCATGTCGACGAGGGCGCCGCCGGAATTGCCCGGATTGATCGCCGCGTCGGTCTGGATGTAGGCGCCGGCGTCGCCGTTCGGGTCGGCGGTGCGGTTGAGCGCCGAGATGATGCCGTTGGTGACAGTCTGGCCGACGCCGAAGGGATCGCCGATCGCCAGGACCAGATCGCCGACCTGGCTGTCGGGGCTCTCGTCGATCACCAGAGTTGGGAGCTTCTCGCCGGGCGGGACGTCGATCTTCAGGACCGCCAGGTCGGTCCGCGCGTCGGCCAGCATGATGCGGGCGGGAAACTCGCGCCGGTCGGCCAGCGCGACAGTGATCTCGGTGCCGCCTTCGACCACGTGATTGTTGGTGACGATGACGCCGTCGGCCCGCACGATCACGCCGGACCCCAGCGACCCCTCGATACGGTTGCGCGGTGCGCCCAGGCCGAACAACTCCCAGAAGGGATCGACCTGCTGGCGGACCATCCGCTTGGACGAGATATTCACCACCGCCGGGGCTGCGCGCCTGACGACGGGGGCGAAGGACTGTTTCATGCTGAAGGCGCTGGTCGGCGCCACGCGCGGCGCCGGCTGGGCGTGGGCGGCCACGGTCGCGGCAAGGGCGACGAGGGCTGGGATCAGGACGCGATGGGCGTGCATGGTCTCTCCAGTGAGCCGAACGAGCGCCACTTTGCCGGTTTTTCGGGCGCAAAGATGGCGCTTACGGCCTCAACGAACGGCGAACTATTCGGCTGCCGCCGTCGCGACGCCGGCCGGCGCGTGGCCGACCCGGACCGCCAGCAGGAAGGCGCAGACCAGGAGGCCGGCGGCGATGAAGATCGGCAGGCCCGGGGCGTGCAGCACCGCGTCTTGGCGCACCGCCCAGGCGAAGGTCAGGCCGAAGATGATCGGACCGACGACCGAGGCGATGCCCTGGAGGCTCTGGTTGGCGCCCTGGAGTTGGCCCTGGTTCTGCGGCCCCACACGGCGCGTCATCAGACCCTGGAGGCCTGGCTGCAGGAAGCTCATGAGGGCGAACACCGGGGCCGAGCCGATGTAGGCCCACCCGTTCGGCGCGAGACCGTAGAGCGTGAAGCCCGCCGCCCCGCCCAGCGCGCCTAGCAAAAGCGCGCCGCGCTCCCCGATCCTGGCCACCACAGGCCCCACGAAGAAGCTCTGCACGGTCACGCCCAGGATGCCTGTCAGCATCATGGTCAGGCCCACCATGTCCGAGCCCCAGTGGTAGCGGAAGCCGGCGTAGAGCACGAATATCGACGGCAGCACGGTGTGCGCCAACTGGAACAGGAAGCCGACGGTGGCGAGGCCAAGAAGCTCGCCGTGGGCCCGCAGGAAGGCCAGCGATCCAAGCGGATTGGCGCGGGCCCAGTTGAACTTTGCGATGCGGCGCTCGGGCGGGAGGGATTCGGGCAGGACGAAGAACCCGTAACACCAGTTGATCGCGGTCAGGCCTGCGGCCACCAGGAATGGCACGCGTAGGGCGAAGTCGCCGAGGTATCCGTGCATGAGCTCGCCCGCCAGGAAGCCCCCAAAGACCGGGCCGACCAGGAAGCCGAAGCTGAACGCCGAGCCCATCCACCCGAAGGCCTTGGCTCGATCCTTGGGCGGCGTCACGTCGGCCACGTAGGCGTTGGCGGTGGAGAAGCTGGCGGCCGTCATGCCGTTGATCACCCGGCCCACGAACAGCCAGGCGAGGTTCGGCGCGAAGGCCATGAAAAGGAAGTCGACGGCCAGCCCACCCAGCGAGATCAGCAGCACCGGCCGCCGCCCGATCCGGTCGGAGAGCATGCCAAGGATCGGGCCGCAGAAGAGCTGCATTACGCCCCAGGTGACCGCGAACAGCACGTTCCAGGTCGACGCCGTGGCGGTGTCGCCCCCGACCAGGTGCTTGATCAGGTTCGGCAGCACCGGGATCATGATCCCGAACGACACCGCATTCATCAGCGCGCAGGCGAAGACAAACCGGAAGGCGGCCTGGCGCTGCGTACCCCTAGCTGCGTCTGTCATGCTTCTCTCCCCGCATGCACCCTGAAACAAAGAGGGAACTGGCGCAACATCGTTAGGCCACCCGCTCGCCGACGGCGACGATCTGGGCGCGCCAGAACTCGGCCAGCCGCATCAGTAGGATCTCATCTGGGAAGCGATGCCGCGCGGCGCTGCCGGCCGGCACCTGGTCGAATCCGCGATGCTCGACGCTCACCCGGGTCTCCTCCCCTACCGCCTCGAATCCAACTTCGACTTCTGTGTGAAGATCGAGCGGGAAGCTCGCCTGGCGCCAAGAGAAAACCAGCCGGCCCGGCGGCTCCC
>Ga0207676_10003050_pt1 | contig 11952 bp, 9 predicted proteins | sample KBSSwiS72_FD_184307 | JGI IMG/M metagenome (GOLD analysis project Ga0207676, IMG submission 184307) | Switchgrass rhizosphere microbial communities from Kellogg Biological Station, Michigan, USA - KBS Switchgrass S7-2 (SPAdes) (version 2) | ecosystem: Host-associated > Plants > Roots >... | reverse complement strand
GCGTGCCCGGCCGTGTTTCGATCTCAAGGAAAGAACGTCGATGGAACGACTGCAAAGCGGTCGTACAGGGCGTACTTACTGCCTTGAAACTAAAACAGTTCGGGGAGGATACACGCGTCGTTCGGCAAGTGCTAGTGGTTTTTGGGGGCGCTGGCAAGTGTTTTTTTGGGGTGGCGCGCGGCGGCCTGCGCCCGCGGGGAATCGGAGCCGCCGGGAACCCGAATCTCCGGCCGTCGAGGGACGAGCCCGGCGACTACCTCGGCTTCTCAGCCGCCTAACTGCCTCGGACCAGCGCCGCTCCGGCCGCCAGCGCCCGCAGCTTGCCGCGCGCGACGGCGCGAGACAGGGGAACCATCCCGCAATTGGTGCAGGGGTAGAGCCGCTCGATCGGCACGTGCTTCAGCGCCTGGGTAATGGTCGCGGCCACGGCTTCGGGCGTCTCGACCGCTTCGGTCGCGACGTCGATGGCGCCCACCAGCACATCCTTGCCCTGGAGGAGCGAGAGGAGGTCGATCGGCACGTGCGAATTCGCGCACTCGAGCGACACCTGCCCGATCGCCGACCGCGCGAGCAGCGGAAACGTCTGCTCGTACTGGCGCCACTCGCTGCCGAGCGTCTTCTTCCAGTCGATGTTCGCCTGGATGCCGTACCCGTAGCAGATGTGGACGGCGGTGGTGCACTTTAAACCCTGCGCCGCGCGCTCCAGCGTGCGCACGCCCCAGTCGCGGACCTCGTCGAAGTAGACGTTGAACGCCGGCTCGTCGAACTGGATTACGTCGGCGCCGGCCGCCTCGATGGCGCGCGCCTCGTCGTTCAGGATCTCGGCGAAAGCGGAGGCGAGCTTTTCCCGGCTCCGATAATGAGCGTCGTAGAGCGTGTCGACCAGGGTCATCGGGCCTGGGAGCGTCACCTTGATCTTGCGCCGCGTCGTGCCGCGGAGGAATCGAGCAGCGTCCACGAATACCGGGTTGCGGCGTGCCACCGGCCCGACGACCACCGGCACCGCCGCATCGTAGCGGTTGCGTATGCGGACGGTCTTGCGGTGCTCGAAGTCGACGCCGTCGAGGGCTTCCAGGAACGTCGTCACGAAATGGCGGCGCGTCTGCTCGCCGTCGGTGACGATGTCGATGCCGGCCTCCTCCTGGTCGTCGACGGCGAGGCGTACGGCATCCGCAATCCCCTCCGCCAGCGCGTCGCCCTCGAGACGCCACGGCGCCCACAGGACGTTGGGCTCCGCGAGCCAGCGCGGCTTCGGCAGACTGCCGGCGATCGTGGTCTCCAGAACCTTGGACATGTCGGATGCTCCGGGATGCAGGGCCGGCCCTTGAAGGGGCATGGGTCGAACCGAGGTGCGCGATTATAGTCACGGCCCTGGAAACGCCGGGCGCGCCGCCGAAGAACCGGTCAGGCCGCTTGACCAATCCCCGGCGAGCCACGTACCGTTGCGCGTCGTCGGCCTTAGGGTCCGGAGCGCCGACCGTGCTCTCCGTCCAGGTTCCATGCCCAGAATCCTCTTTTCCGATCACGAGTTTCCGGATCTCACGCTCGAGCGCGACCTCTTCTCGGCGGCGGGCGTCGAACTCGTCACCGCGCAATGCAAGACAGAGGACGAGGTGATCGCGGCGGCGCATGGCTGCGCGGGCATCCTGCTCCAGTACGCTCCGATCACCGAGCGCGTGGTCGCGTCGCTGCCCGACCTCGGCATCGTCAGCAGAATCGGCGCCGGCTTCGACACGGTCGATTGCGATGCGTGCGCACGGCACGGCGTTTGGGTCGCGAACTCGCCCGACTACGGCGTCGGCGAAGTCGCGACGCACGCGCTTGCGCTCGCGCTTGCCCTGACGCGCAACATCGTCGCTTACCATCGCGACATAGGCGCCGGGCAGTGGCATTACCTGTCGTCCGGACCGCTCCGGCGCGTCGGCGACATGACGCTCGGCATCGTGGGCCTCGGCCGCATCGGCAAGCGGATGGCGCACATCGGCCGCAACGTGTTCAAGCGCGTGGTCGCCTGCGATCCCTACATCATCGATGGCGACTTTCCAGCTTTCGTGGAGCGCAGGACCCTTGCCGGGCTGTTCGCCGAATGCGACGTCGTCTCCCTCCACGTGCCGCTCAACGCCGAGACTCGCGGGATGATCGATGCCGAGACCCTGGACGGCGCGAAGCCGGGCGCCTTTCTCGTCAACACGGCCCGGGGGGCCGTTCTCGACGTGGAGGCGGCGCTCGCCGCCGTCGATGCGGGAAAGCTCGCGGGTCTCGGACTCGACGTGCTTCCCACGGAGCCCGTGCCCGCAGGATCGAAGCTGCTCGGCCATCCGCGGGTGATCCTCTCGCCGCATGCCGCGTTCTTCTCCGTCGAGTCCGAGCGGGAGCTGCGGCGAAAGTCGGCGCAGAACATCGTGACGTGGCTTTCCACCGGCCGCCCGGACTATGTCGTGACCGCCGGAAGGCGCACGCCGCGCCCCGTCGGCGTTTAGACTAGGCGATTCGCGGAAGGCACGAACATCCCATGGCCGGCGTCGACATCCGGGCGGTACACAAGCACTTCGGCTCCACGCACGTCATCCGCGGCGTCGACATCGCGATCGCCGACGGCGAGTTCTGCGTGCTGGTGGGACCGTCGGGCTGCGGAAAGTCGACGCTTCTGCGGATGATCGCGGGGCTCGAGGAGATCGGCACCGGCGAGATCGCGATCGGCACGACCGTCGTGAATCGCGTGCCGCCGAAGGAGCGGGACATCGCCATGGTGTTCCAGAACTACGCGCTGTATCCGCACATGACGGTGCGCGACAACATGTCGTTCGCCCTGATGCTCGCGAAGCGCTCGAAGTCCGACATCGCCGCGCGCGTGCAGAAGGCCGCGGACATCCTGGGGCTCACTCCGTATCTCGACCGCTATCCGCGCCAGCTGTCGGGAGGCCAGCGGCAGCGCGTCGCGATGGGCCGCGCAATCGTCCGCGACCCGCAGGTCTTCCTGTTCGACGAGCCGCTCTCGAATCTCGATGCGAAGCTGCGGGTGCAGATGCGCACCGAGATCAAGGAGCTGCACCAGCGGCTGAAGACAACGTCGATCTACGTGACGCACGACCAGATCGAGGCGATGACGATGGCCGACAAGATCGTGGTGATGCGCGACGGCATCGTCGAGCAGACCGGGGGCCCGCTCGAGCTCTACGACCATCCGGTCAACACATTCGTGGCGGGGTTCATCGGCTCTCCCGCGATGAACATGATTCCCGGCACGGCGCGCACGGCGAACGGCACCACCCGCGTGGAGTTTGGCGACGGCGTCGCGCTCCCGTTGCCGGCGGGCGCTCGCGCCGCGGACGGCCAGCCCGTGCTCTATGGGTTGCGGCCCGAGCACTGCGCGCTCGAGCCGGTTGCGAACGGGGCTCTGCCCGTGAACGTCGCCGTGGTCGAGCCTACCGGTGCGGACACGCAGCTCTACTGCCGGTTCAACGGGCAGGAGGTGACGGCAACGATCAGCGACCGTGCCGACTGCAAGCCGGGCGACCGCATCAACCTCGCGCCGGATTTGCGGCGCGCCCACCTGTTCGATGCGGCGACCGGTTCACGGCTCGCCGCCTGAGATTCGTAGCCAGTCCGGAGCATTCGACGAGATTCGATGCCCCACAACCCAAGGAGGAGCAGTGATGAGTGACATCAAGCGTCGTGATTTCCTGAAAGCCACTGCCGGCGTCGCGGCCGGCACCGCGCTCGGCGGTGGGTCCGCGCTGTTCGCGCCCGCGGCCGAGGCGCAGCTCAAGATCACGCCGGAGAAGGGCGCAAAGCTGCGCGTGCTGCGCTGGAAGCGGTTCGTCCAGGGCGACGAGGACACATGGGCTGCCAACACGAAGAAGTTCACGCAGATGACCGGCGTCGACGTTCGCATCGACGCGGAAGGCTGGGAAGACGTCCGGCCCAAGGCCGCGGTCGCGGCCAACGTCGGCAGCGGTCCGGACATCATCATCAGCACGATGGAGGACGCGCATCAGTATCCCGACAAGCTCGTCGACGTGAGCGACGTCGCGAACTACCTGGGCGCCAAATACGGCGGCTGGTACCAGGCCGCGAAGGATTACGGGATGCACGACAAGAAATGGGTCGCGATCATGATGGGCGCCGCCGGCGCGACGCTCGTCGGCCGCGAAAGCATGATCAAGGGCGCGGGCTTCGATCAGTTCCCGCGCGACATGGGCGGCTTCCTCAAGCTGTGCCAGGCGCTCAAGGGGAAAGGCACACCCGCCGGCTTCGCGCTCGGCAACGCGACCGGCGACTCGAACTGGACGTTCTGGCTCCTGTGGGCGCACGGCGCGAAGATGGTCGACGCCAAGAACAACGTCGTGATCAACAGCCCCGAGACGATCGCCGCGCTGGAGTACGCGAAGCAGCTGTACGACACGTTCATTCCCGGCACGCTGTCGTGGCTCGACCCGAACAACAACAAGGCGTTTCTCGACGGCCAGCTCGCGCTCACGAACAACGGGATATCCATCTACTACGCCGCGAAGACGTCGGAGGACCCGAAGCTCAAGGAAATGGAGAAGGACATCCAGCACTATCCGTTCCCGCTCGGGCTCGACGGCAAGTCGCGCGAGCTGAATCTCGTGTTCCCCATGATGATCTTCAAGTATTCGAAGTTCCCGAACGCCGCGAAGGCTTACCTCGCGTTCATGATGGAGCGCGAGCAGTACGTTCCGTGGCAGGAGGCGTCGATCGGATACGTCTGCCATCCGCTCGCTGCGTACGAGTCGAGCGCGTTCTGGACCGCGGATCCGAAGAAGACGCCGTACCGCGACTGCATGAAGAACATGACGAACAACGGCTACGCGGGCACGCTGGGCTACGCGTCGGCGGCGGCGCAAGCCGACTTCATCATTCCGAACATGGTCGCCGAAGCCGCGTCCGGCTCGAAAACGCCGAAAGAGGCCGCCGAGCGGGCACAGAAGCGAGCCGAGCGCTACTACAAGGTGTGATGCCGCGCGGAAGCTGACAGGGTGGCCACGCCGCTCTCGCGCGCGCTCGACAATCGCGCCGTTCTCGGGGGGCTGTTCATGCTGCCCGGGGCGGCGCTTTTGCTCATCTTCCTCACGTATCCGCTGGGGCTCGGGACCTATCTGGGATTCACCGACGCCAAGGTCGGCCGCGCCGGCCAGTGGATCGGGCTCGAGAACTTCGAGTTCCTGTGGGACGATGCCGTCACCCGGCTCGCGCTCTTCAACACGCTCTTCTATACGCTGGTCGCGAGCATCTTCAAGTTCGTCCTCGGCCTGTGGCTCGCATTGCTGCTCAACAAGCACATTCCGTTCAAGGCGGCAATCCGCGCCGTGGTGCTGCTGCCATTCATCGTGCCCACCGCGCTTTCGGCGATCGCCTTCTGGTGGATCTATGACGCCCAGTTCTCGATCATCAGCTGGGCATTGACGAGGCTCGGGCTCATCCACGGCTACATCGATTTCCTGGGGCAGCCGTGGGCGGCGCGGTTCTCGACGATCGCCGCCAACATCTGGCGGGGCGTGCCGTTCGTCGCCATCACGCTGCTCGCGGGCCTGCAGACGATTTCGCCCTCGTACTACGAAGCCGCCAGCCTCGACGGCGCTTCGCCGTGGCAGCAGTTCCGCTACGTGACCTTTCCGCTGCTGACGCCGATCATCGCCGTCGTGATGACGTTCTCCGTGCTGATGACGTTCACCGATTTCCAGCTGATCTACGTGCTCACGCGCGGCGGTCCGCTCAATTCCACGCACCTGATGGCCACGCTGTCGTTCCAGCGCGCGATCTCGGGCGGAAGCCTGGGCGAGGGCGCGGCGATCTCGACCGCGATGGTGCCTTTCCTGATCGCCGTGATCCTGCTGAGCTACTTCGGCTTGCAGCGCAGGGCGTGGCAGCAGGGCGCGGCGGACAAATGACGGCCAGGGCCGAAGCGTCCGCCGTCCCCGTCGAAGCGAGCGATACGCAGGGCATGAATTACCTCGTGTCGCTGCCGCGGCGGATCGTCACCGTCTACATGCCGCTCGCGGCGTTCCTGATCGTGCTCCTGTTCCCGTTCTACTGGATGATCATCACCACGTTCAAGCCGAACGAGGAGCTGCTCTCGCGCGAGGGCAACCCGTTCTGGGTGAAGAACCCGACGCTCGCGCACGTGAAGAAGCTCCTGTTCGACACCGCGTATCCCGACTGGCTCTGGAATACGGTGCTGGTGTCGGTGACGGCAACGTTCATCTCGCTGTTCGCGAGCGTGCTCGCCGCGTACGCGATCGAGCGGCTGCGCTTCAGGAGCTCGCGTTACGTCGGGATGAGCATCTTCCTGGCCTACCTCGTGCCGCCGTCGATCCTGTTCATTCCGCTCGCCGCGGTGATCTACAAGCTGCAGCTCTTCGATACGCGTCTCGCGCTGATCCTCACCTATCCGACGTTCCTCATTCCGTTCGCGACCTGGCTCCTCATGGGTTATTTCAAGTCGATCCCGCTCGAGCTCGAGGAGTGCGCGCTGATCGACGGCGCGACGCGGCTCCAGATCCTCGTCAAGATCATCCTCCCGCTCGCGGTGCCGGGCCTCATCTCCGCCGGGATCTTCGCGTTCACGCTATCCTGGAACGAGTTCATCTATGCGCTGACCTTCATTTCGTCCTCGGAGGTGAAGACCGTTCCCGTCGGCGTTGTCACCGAGCTCGTCGAAGGCGACGTCTACCACTGGGGATCGCTGATGGCGGGAGCGCTGATGGGATCGCTGCCCGTCGCCGTCCTGTATTCGTTTTTCGTCGAGTACTACGTCTCCGGCCTCACCGGCGCCATCAAGGAGTGAGGGCCGCCGCACGGACGCCGTTCGTGCGATGCGGTAGAATTTGTCTTTTGCAAGTGGAGATTCCCATGAGCGTCCAGGACAAGATTCGCGAGCAGGTGACGGGAAACCGCATCGTGCTCTACATGAAGGGAACGCCGCAGTTCCCGCAATGCGGATTCTCGGCGACGGTCGCGGAGATCCTCAAGCGGTGCGGCGTCACCGATTACAAGTCGGTCGACGTGCTGCAGGATCCCGAGATCCGGCAAGGCATCAAGGAATACGCCAGCTGGCCGACGATTCCGCAGCTTTATCTCGACGGCGAATTCGTCGGTGGCTGCGACATCGTGAAGGAGATGTACCAGGCGGGCGAGCTCCAGCAGCTCCTCGCGAAGCAGCCCGTATAGCAAACCGGGGAGATACCGTGGCTGCCCGCGGGAGGGGCGTGCGGCTTTGGCTGTTGCTTGCATTCGTCGCCTTTTCGCTCGGCAGCGCTCACGCCGGCGAGAGCGGGGCTGCGCCTTCGCCCCCCGCTGACGGCAAGACCGCCGCTCCCGCGAAGCCTGCGGTCGCGCCGAAGTCCGCCATCGTCCGCGAGCGGACCGCTTCGGGAACGGTGACGATCTTCAACCGGCCCATCGTCACCTTTCGTTCGACGGTGCTCGGTGTCGGGCCCGACGATCGCGCCGAAAGCGCCGAAAAGCGCATTCTCGCGCTGCTCGAGCGCGGAGGCGAAGGGCGCGTCACGGTCGAGAAGATCGACTTGGGCGACGTCATCAAGATCGACGGCGGGCTCGCGTTCATCCTCTCCGACAGCGACGTGCAGCCGCTGTCGGGCGACACGCTTGCGACCATCGCGGACCGCGCCGTCGCCGCGCTCACCACCGCGATCGCCGAGACGCGCGAGGCGCGCAACGCGCGCCTGATGCTGGAAGCGGCCATCTGGGCGGGTATCGCGACGATCGTCTACGTGCTCTGCCTGCTGGTCCTGCGCTTCGCCCGCCGCGGAGTCACGCGGCGGCTGCTGCACGTTGCGGACGTGGCTGCGGTCAACTTCAGGATCGGCGGCACCGCGGTCGTCAATCGCCGTCGCGCCTTCGCCATCGCGCGTCATCTCGTGCAATGGGTGTTCTGGGCCGTGGTCCTGCTGCTGACCTACCAGTGGGTGGGGTTCCTCCTCGGCCGCTTCCCGTTCACGCGGGCCTGGGGCGAACAGCTCAACTCGTTCCTCGCGACGACGACGATCGACTTCCTGACGGCGGTCGCGGCGTCGATCCCCGAGCTCCTGGTCGTCGTGGTGATCTTCTTCCTCGCGCGCACGGTCGTCGGCATGCTGCACAACTTTTTCGACGGCGTGCAGGCGAACCGCATCGACGTCGGCTGGCTGGATGCGGATTCGGCGCGCCCGACGCGACGCATCACGACGTTCGTCGTGTGGGTGTTTGCCCTGGCGATGGCGTACCCGTACATCCCCGGTTCGGGCACGGAAGCGTTCAAGGGCTTGTCCGTGCTGCTGGGGCTCATGGTCTCCATCGGCGCGTCGGGCATCGTCGGCCAGGCGGCAAGCGGGCTCATCCTCATGTACACGCGAACGTTCCGGCCGGGCGAATACGTGCGGATCGGCGAAAGCGAGGGGACGATCGTCGACATGGGAATGTTCACGACGCGTCTCCGCACGGGTCTCGGCGAGGAGGTCACCGTGCCGAACACGCTCGCGCTGTCGGCCGTCTCGCGGAACTATTCGCGAGCGGTGAAAGGCGCGGGCTTCATCCTGGATGCCACCGTGACGATCGGCTACGACGCCCCCTGGCGGCAGGTGCAGGCGATGCTGATCGAAGCTGCGAAGCGCACGCCCGGCGTACTGGCGGATCCGGCCCCGCATGTTTTCCAGACGGCGCTCTCGGACTTCTACGTCGAGTACCGCCTCGTCTGCCAGGCCGTGCCGAAGGAGGCGCACGCGCGCGCCGAAGCGCTGTCGCTCCTGAACGCGAACGTGCTCGACGTGTTCAACGAGCACGGCGTCCAGATCATGTCGCCGCACTACCTCGGCGACCCGACGACGGCCAAGGTGGTGCCGAAATCGCGGTGGTACGAAGCGCCGGCGCGGCAGCCGCGATAGGAGCGGGACGCGTCTTGCCCGCGTCTCGCGAGGAAGCCCAACCTGCGCCACCGATCGGCGCACAACGAGCGAGCCCCGATGGAATCCTTGAAGACCACGAGCGACACCCTGTTCATCCTCCTGGGCGCGGTCATGGTGCTCGCGATGCACGCGGGGTTCGCCTTCCTCGAGCTTGGCACCGTCCGCCGGAAGAACCAGGTGAACGCTCTGGTCAAGATCATCGTCGACTTCGCCGTCTCGACGATCGCCTACTTCTTCATCGGCTACTCGCTCGCGTACGGCGTCAACTTCTTCTCCGGTGCCGAGACGCTTGCGCAGAAAAGCGGCTACGAGCTCGTCAGATTCTTCTTCCTGCTCACGTTTGCGGCAGCCATTCCGGCGATCGTGTCGGGCGGCATCGCCGAGCGGGCGCGCTTCAACACGCAGCTCGCGGCGACGTTCTTGCTCGTCGGTTTCGTCTATCCGTTCTTCGAAGGGATCGCCTGGAACCAGCACTTCGGCATTCAGGCGTGGATCAAGGGCGCGTTCGGCGCGGAATTCCACGACTTCGCGGGAAGCGTCGTCGTTCATGCCGTGGGAGGATGGGTGGGGCTCGTCGCCGTCGTCCTGCTCGGCGCGCGCCGCGGCCGCTATTCCGCCGAGGGCGGGATATCGGCGCATCCGCCGTCGTCGATCCCGTTCCTCGCACTGGGCGCGTGGGTGCTGTCCGTGGGCTGGTTCGGCTTCAATGTGATGAGCGCGCAGACGATCGACAAGATCTCGGGGCTCGTCGCCGTCAATTCTCTGATGGCGATGGCGGGCGGGACGATCGCTGCGTTCGTCGCCGGCAGGAACGACCCGGGATTCGTACACAATGGTCCGCTGGCCGGGCTCGTTGCCATCTGCGCGGGCTCGGACGTCATGCATCCGATCGGAGCGCTCGTCACGGGCGCCGTCGCGGGAACGCTGTTCGTCTTCCTGTTCACGGTGACGCAGAATCGCTGGAAGGTCGACGACGTGCTCGGCGTCTGGCCGTTGCATGGGGTTTGCGGCGCCTGGGGCGGCATCGCGTGCGGCATCTTCGGCAACAGAGCGCTGGGAGGGCTCGGCGGCGTGTCGTTCGGCGCGCAGCTTTCGGGAACGCTGCTCGGAATCGCCGTCGCCGTGATCGGCGCGGGGATCGTCTACGGAACGCTCAAGGCGACACTCGGCTTGCGCCTCGACCCCGAAGAGGAGTTCAACGGCGCCGACTTGAGCATCCACAAGATCGGCGCCTCCGCGGAGCGCGAGACCTCCTGGTAGCGCGGGACCGGGTTGTCCGCTGCCATTGGAATCAGGTCCGCGTGCGCTGCACGCGGCGCACCGCCGCGACGCGCTTCAGCCCGCGCATGATGTGCGCGAGATGGCGGCGATCGCGCACCTGCACGCTGAAGAACATGTTGATGAGCCCGGCGCCGTCGGGACGCTCCATCGACACGTTGTCGATGTTGCCCTGGGCGTCGGCGATCGCCGTCGCGAGGTCGGCGAGGAGGCCGCGCCGATCGGCGACGAGCACCCGGATGCCGGCGTCGAAGACGCCTTCGACATCCTGCGCCCAGTCCACGTCGACGTACTGATCGGCGTCGCCGCGCTGCTTGCGCAGCGTGACGCAGTCGCGAATGTGGACGATGAGCCCTTGGCCCTTGCGGAACTGGCCGATGACCTTGTCGCCGGGGATAGGCCGGCAGCATTTTCCATACTGGATCGCAACGCCCTCGACGCCGCGCAGCGTCAGCGCCGCCGGCTGCGCCGTGCCGCCCGCGGTCGTGGCGTCGGCCTTGCCCGCGGGCCGCGTCAGCGCCTGCGCGACGACGAACGAAAGCCGCTTGCCGAGGCCGATGTCGGCGAGGATCTCGAGCTGGCTCTTCGCGCCGAACTCCTTCTGTAGCGCTTCCCAGCGCTCCCACGAGACTGCTTCGGGCGCCACCTTGAGCGTCGCGAGCGCCTGCTCGAGGAGATGCTCGCCGAGCGCCGCCGATTCCTTCTGCTGCAGGCCCTTGAGGAAATGACGGATGCGCGACCGCGCCTTGCCTGTCGCAACGAACGACAGCCAGGATGGGTTCGGCCGGGCGGTCGGCGACGTGAGGATCTCGACGTGGTCGCCGTTCTTGAGCTCGGTGCGGAGCGGCATGAGCTCGTAGTTGATTCGTGCCGCGACGCAGTGGTGGCCGACGTCGGTGTGCACCGCGTAGCCGAAGTCGACCGCGGTGGCGCCGCGCGGCAGCGCCATGATCTTGCCCTTCGGCGTGAACACGTAGATCTCGTCCGGGAAGAGGTCGCCCTTGATGTTCTCGAGGAACTCCTTCGAGTCGCGCGATTCGGACTGGATCTCGAGCAGGCTTTGCAGCCAGCGATGCGTCTCCCGCTGCGCCTGCGCGAGATCGAGCTCCCCGGCCGTCTTGTAAAGCCAGTGCGCGGCCACGCCGGTCTCGGCGATGCGGTGCATGTCGTGCGTGCGGATCTGCGTCTCGAGCGGCGTCCCGAACGGACCGAACAGCGTCGTGTGCAGCGACTGATAGCCGTTCGCCTTCGGGATGGCGATGTAGTCCTTGAACTTCCCCGGGATCGGCTTGTACATGCTGTGCAGCGCGCCGAGCGCCGCGTAGCAGGTTGTGGTGTCGGCAACCAGCACGCGCACGCCGTAGATGTCGAAGACCTGCGAGAACGTGTAGCGCTTCTCGCCCATCTTCTTGTAGACGGAATAGATCGTCTTTTCCCGGCCCGAGACCACGGCGTTGATGCCGGCCTTCGCGAAGCCCTCGCGGATCACGTCGAGCAGCCGGTTCATCACCTCGCGCCGGTTGCCGCGGGCCGCCTTGATCGCATTCGCGAGGATGCGAAAGCGCATCGGGTAGAGGTGCTTGAACGCGAGGTCCTGCAGCTCGAGGTACAGCGAGTTCAGGCCAAGCCGGTTCGCGATCGGCGCGTAAATGTCGAGCGTCTCGTGCGCGATCCGGCGCCGGTGCGGCGGTGCCATCGCGTCAAGCGTGCGCATGTTGTGCAGGCGGTCGGCCAGCTTGATCAGGATGAC
>Ga0207676_10003049_pt1 | contig 11954 bp, 4 predicted proteins | sample KBSSwiS72_FD_184307 | JGI IMG/M metagenome (GOLD analysis project Ga0207676, IMG submission 184307) | Switchgrass rhizosphere microbial communities from Kellogg Biological Station, Michigan, USA - KBS Switchgrass S7-2 (SPAdes) (version 2) | ecosystem: Host-associated > Plants > Roots >... | reverse complement strand
GGTCTGTACAGATCTGTACATGCGTTTTTGTTTGTTCAAGATATTTGTTCCACTCTTCGCGAAGATCCGGGTTGAGCGCACAACGAAGTGCTGCCGTGTAGACCTGGACGCCGCCCTTTTCAGTTTCTAGCGCCTGGAAGAGCAAGTCAGTAGGAACGCTGCCGAGTAGTTTCTTTGTATTCATTGTGCCCCCTTGTTTCCTGCGGGTTGTTGATATGAGGTGAGCCGTTCGAATTGAGGACGAGCAAGGCAATCGAATGCCTGAAAGTCGGACTCAAATGCGCCGCACCTCGCAATGCACTCGGTGAGTAGCAAGAGTTAAGCCACAAAAGGCACAAAACGAAACCGCCGAATAGTTTCGTCTGTGCCTTAGTAAATCTTTTGTGCCTTTTGTGCTTTTTTGCGGCTTAATAAATGTTGCCGCCGGCCTGTGTTGAAGTCACCGATCCGTTGTTTACGTTCAGCGTGTAAGCAACGCCGCCGGTGCCGGTCCAGGTTGATAAGTTGAAGGTGCCTCCTTGGGGAACTTTGTAGACGCCGATGTTGAGATAAGTCATAGGTGTTTTATCCGCAAGCACCTGAGCCGGCCCAGGCGCCTGAAGGAAATAAGCTGCGCCTGTACCCACCATGGTCGCCGCACCAGTCGGCAACACCAGTAACGCCGTCTCCTCGTCAATTCCGATGCCTCGCGGTTGCGCGGCCCAACCGTTGTTTACAATGCGCGCCAAAAAGACGAGCGATCTTCCCATGCGATCGCGCGTCACAAAATGCGAGTCGTAAAGCTTGCCTACTCCCAATGCAGATTGAAACAGATCGCGATCGAGCGTGACGTAACGATGAAATGGATTCGCCAGCGCCTGACTCGAAGTCACGGAGCCGACCGCGCCCGTGTAAATAAATTGACTGAGTACCGCGAGACCTGCGCTGGTTCCGCCAACAGGCGCCTGTTTGGAATTGAGCAGAAAATTTACACCAGTCTGCACAGCGGTTCCGCGCCATAACGCAACGTACGTCGACTGGTCACCACCGGCGATCCAAAGTGCCTCCGCGTTTTGAATCTGAGTGCTGACATACGCGGAGTTCGCGCCGGTCACACTCGTGATAATGATCGTTTCAACTGAATCCATCTGCGGACAGAGTTGTTGGATGTAAGGATTGTAAGCGTCTGTACCAGTGGTCCGGATCACAAGGAAGTCGCCGCCGCCCGCGCGCTGGCACATCCATTGAAACGCGGCGTCAACGTCAGTTCCTCCTCCCATCAAGACTAGCCCCGGACTCAGCGTCTGAGCCGGTTGCGCGTCGGCAGGATTACCGACAACAAACGAGGTGAATCCGGTTTTGTTGCCGGCAGCATAAACCGATACCGAGAGCCCGCATAAAACTACGAGCATTAATATGAGCGAACGCAGACAAGTTGGCATTGGAGTCCTCCTGAAGTGTGAAAGAGTGTCGGACCTTATATCACTTTGCGGCGACAGAGAGAATAGCGTGACATCCGCGCCGCAATCCGTTCAGCGCGCTTTCAATCCTATTCACCGCAATCACGGAGCGGTTCATTGCAAATTGAAGTGGGGAAATCCCTTCGCAGCGTATAAAGGCTCCGAAACTTTTGGCGGAGGTATCCCCCGTGGAAAAAAGCCGTTTATTTGAATCACTCGGACAGGATATTAGATACGGACTGAGGGTTCTACGCAGGAATCCCGCCTTTACACTCACGGCAGTAATAACTTTGGCACTCGGCATCGGCGCCAACACGGCCATCTTCAGCGTGATTTATGGAGTGCTGTTGCGCCCGCTCCCGTATCGTGACGGGGAACGTCTGGTCGTGTTGAATCAACAGGCTCGCCTTAGCAACATAAACCGTCTGGGTTTCTCGGTTAAGGAGTTCCATGATTATCGCGACCAGACGAGAACGATGGAACTGGTTGAGCACCACGCCATGAACTTCATTCTGTTCGGCCGCGACGAGCCGGAGCGCGTGCAGACTGCCGTGGTGTCCGCAAACTTTTTTGACGTTCTTGGGGTAAAGGCACTCCTCGGTCGAAGCTTTGTGCCGGAAGATGAGAAGCCGGGTGGGGAAGCCGTGCTCATGCTCAGCTATAAATATTGGGAGCAGAGTCACGGGCGCGATCCGAACATCGTGGGGAAAGTCTTCCGTATGAACAATCGACCTCATACGGTCATCGGCGTGCTGCCGCCTGTTCCGGAGTACCCATCTGAGAGCGACGTGTACATGCCCACGGCGAACTGTCCGTTTCGCTCGAGCCAGACGATTATTGATAACCGGCAAGCGCGGCTGCTGTCCGTAGTCTTTGGACGGCTTAAACCTGGAGTCGAAGTGGCGCAGGCGCAGGCGGACGTCGCGAGCGTCGCCGGCAACTTACAGTCAACATACCCGGACGTCTATCCCAAACAGATTGGCTACGCGACGCAAGTGGATCGGCTTGACGCAGTGCTCACGCAAGGAGCTCGGCCCACTTTCCTGATACTGCTCGGAACGACTGTGCTGGTCCTGCTAATCGTCTCGGCCAACGTCGCTAATCTAAACCTGGCACGCGTCCTCCAGCGACAGTCCGAGATTGCGATGCGCACGGCGCTTGGTGCCAGTCGCGCGCGGCTCATCAGGCAGATGGTGACTGAGAGCTTGCTTCTGTCGTTGATTGGAGGCGCGTTGGGTGTGCTTTTGGCATGGTCCGGGCTTCCACTGCTCACGTCCTTCGCTGAGCGTTTCACGACACGCACTGCCGAGATCAAAATTGATTCTTCCGTGTTGCTGTTCACTGTGGTCGTGTCCGTATGTACGGGCCTGGCTTTCGGTTTACTGCCGGCGCTCTCCATGGGTCTTAACCGTAAAAAGGATCTCGCCGGCACACTCAAGCAAGCTGAAGGTCGCTCGACGTCAGGCGGGAAGAACCGCATTCGTGGTCTACTCGTAACGGCGCAGGTGGCGATCTCTTTCACGTTGCTTACAGCCGCCGGCCTGCTGCTCCAAAGCATTATCAAACTTCAGCATGTCGACTCCGGCTTCAATCCCGAGAACGTGTTGGTGATGCGTCTCGCGCCAAACTGGTCCAGGTTCAACAACGCGGCGACGGCGAACGCGCAATTCATCTCGTACTTCCGGCGGATGTTGGAGCGAGTGAGTCAGGAGCCCGGCGTAGCGGAAGCATCCGTTTCGTCGACCTATCCGTTGAATCCGGCAGGCATTACGCAAGGACCAAACAACGTCACAATCCAAATAGAAGGACGGCCGCGAGATGACGCCCAACCGCAAGTACAGCTCGATCCCCGCGCAGTGAGTCCCGGCTACTTCCGCATTCTCGGCATACCGCTTGTCAGTGGCCGGATGTTTACCGACGCCGATGATGAGAAGGCGCCGCGGGTCGTCATCGTGAACGAGGCGGCTGCGCGTGCTCGCTGGGGTGCGGAAGATCCTGTTGGCAAGAGGATTTCTTTCAATAACGGCGAGACGTGGATCACCATCGTTGGCGTAGTGAGCAACGTGAAGCAGTACGGGTTAGAGAAAGCGGCAACAGAAGAGATATACAGCCCGGTGGCCCAGGCTCCTTTCGGGTCGTTCCTGGTGATTAAAACGAGAGGAGCCCCGATGGGAGAGTCCAGGCGAATACGTGACGCGATACATCAGGTAGACGCCGAGACAGCGATCGATCAAGTGAAGACTCTCCAGCAGGTGGTCGACGACTCCGTGACGTCGCCGCGTCTGACGGCGTGGTTGATCGGAATCTTCGCGCTCCTCGCCCTGGTGATCACAGCCGCCGGGATTACGGGCGTTATGGCGCTGGCAGTGACACAGCGAACGCGTGAGATCGGAATCCGGATCGCGCTCGGCGCTACGCGTCCGCGGATCATAGCCATGATTATGCGGCAGGCGTTGTTACTGGTCGTGCTCGGCCTCGTGGTGGGTTTGGCCGGGGCGCTATGGCTTAACGGACTGATCGCTTCGCTCCTGTTCGCAACACCAAGCGCGGATCCAGTCACGTTTGCGGCAGTCTCATTCCTGCTAATTTTGGCCGGGGCCGTCGCGTGCCTCATACCTTCGCTCAGGGCAACCAGCATCGATCCGATCTTGACTCTTCGGCGCGAGTGATGGTCCTATAAAACGCTTCGCCTTTTCTCGTAAGTCCACGATGCTTAATTACCTCGAGAATGAGCTTTGGCAACGCGGTGAATACACCATCAGCACGGATCGTTCCCGGCTGAACCTAAACCTTATTCACGACTTCATCAGCAATCACTCATATTGGGGAACTGGTCGGGCGCTGGAGGTTGTGAAACGCTCGATCGACAACTCACTTCCGTTCGGCGTGTACAAGGGTGACGAGCAGGTGGGATTTGCGCGAATCGTGACGGACTATGCCACGTTCGCGTGGGTGGCTGATGTTTTTGTGGTGCCGGAACACCGCGGGCGCGGGTTATCGAAGTGGCTCATGGAGGTCATCATCGCTCATCCGCAGCTACAGGGATTTCGCCGCTGGGTCCTGGCGACGAAAGACGCACAGCGATTGTACGAGCGATTCGGATTCATCCCGTTGCACCGTCCTGAACGTTGGATGGAGCGCCCCGATCCGAACATGCAGGAGTCGCCGGATTACTGGCAGCCGTAAAATCCAGCCACAGATTACACAGATTGTACGTCACCGCACTGTGAAGACTGATGGTGGCACCACGACCGTGGCTTCGGGGTTGTAGTAATCGTAAAGGGTTGAGGGGGCGGTTTTTGCCTTTAAGCCGAAGCGGGGGCGGAATTTGAAGTTGAAGGAGGCGCTGCCGCCTGATTCCGGCCAAACGTAGACCACCACGCGATCGGGAAGCACGTCGTATTGAGTGATGGTCCAGTCTTTCATTGCGGCCTGGAGCGAGCTCCGATCGATCTCCGCACCCGGCGGGATTCCGATTTCCGCGATCATCATTCCATAGCCGCGAAATCCCACGCGAGCAGCTTTAACACGACACGTGATTTCGTCGTTGATATTTGCATCAGTCTTGTCAAACTTCACTTGCAGGCTCAGATCAGCTTTGGAATTGGGCTTCGCCGCAGACCAGGGCACATAATAATTAGCCACTGCCTGAACAGACACGAGCGGCAAACCATCCGGACGCTTGATTTCAACCCGGTTCTTCCCGACTTTCAGAAACTGCGAAATATCTACCATGACGGGATTGTTCGAACGATCATTGATTTGCACCGTTTGCACGCGGTTACCGTTAACGACGATGTCCGTTGAGTACTGAGCACTAGTCTGATTACTATTCGCAAACAGTAACAACATCGCATCGAGCACGTTTACAGTCGCCTGCGTCGAGTGCCACACTCCGTAACGATCTTTCTGTTTCAGCAGGAAAAGCAGACCGCGATTGATCAACTTCCTATCACCATCGTTCTTAGCCAGTGCCTGGATGGCGAGCGCCGTCGTCTCAACGCGGCCAGCGTGTCCCCAACCGTGGAACGGGGTGCTGGTTTCGAGTGTCCAGTAAGTCGAGTTTCCTTCTTCACGAGCGAGGGCAAGAAGTTTCTCCACTGCGGGCTTTGCGCGCTCAATCTCTTTTGCGTCTGTAGCGGCCAACGCATACGAAGCGAGTACGTAAGGCTCGTCGACTCGCTGCGTCTCCCGGCCGAGAAAGTCCAGCGCGCGTTTCAACGGATCTGAAGCCTCAGCGTCTATTCGCGCGAGAACGCGGGTGACATACGCCGTCAGCACGACACTCGAACCGTCATCCGAACGCGACTCGCGCCAACCCCCATCAGGTCGCTGCTGTTTCACCAGCCATTCGCGAGCTTGCTTAACAACATCCTGGTCCACCGATGTCACATCCCCAGCATCGACCAGGAACTGTAACGCATAGGCGGTTAGCGCCACATCGGAGTCACCGTAGCCCCAGTAAGTAAAACCACCATTCTCCGCGCGGTAATTCAGCAAGCGACTGTAGCCGTCCTTTAAATAGCGTTGCGCTAGTCCGCCCAGAGGAAAACCTTCGCCGCTGTTTTTGTAATGGCGTAACAGCAGCAGGCTCGGATACGTGGACGAGATCGTTTGTTCGCCACAGCCGTGTGGCCGCTCCATGATCGCTTCGACACCCTCGGCCACGTGCGTTAAAAGGTTTGGATAGATCTTCACTTCGCCGCGGCCGGAGTTCGGAATCATGGTTTGCGGAAGCTCCAGCTCGAGCGGTCTTTCGTCATCGAGAACGTCAGCGGCCGTAACCGACAACTCTTCGCCATCAGGATGAACGCTGACTGGCTTTTCGATCGCGTCGTGATCGTCACTGCCGCGTGCAGTGATGCGTTGCTTGCCATCCTTCACTGACGCGACCACGCGGAAGTCAAACATCTCTCGCTTCGCATCGCCCGCGACCACATTCGTCTGCTTCTGCGCTGGTCCAAGCAGCGAAAACCAACTTTCCGGCTTGATTTCCAGATCAACCTTTTGCGCTCGTGACAAGTAGTTGCGCACAACAACGGGCAGGGAAATCTCGTCGCCTTCGGTGAGCACGCGTGGCGGATCGTGTTCTACAAAGAACGGCTGAAAAGCTTTGATTTCCTTCTCGGTTGTTCCGATGCGCCCGTCTTCAGTGGAACCGATGACCACCATCTTCCACGTCGTGATGTTGTCGGCCAGTTTGAAGTTGATCTGCGCGCGTCCTCGTTTGTCGGTTTCGATCGAAGGTTGCCAGACCAGTGTTTCGGGGAAGTACTCTCGCAAACGTGGTGTCGACATCTGTTGCGAGCCCGGCCTGGTAGCGATGGGTTTTTTACCGGAGCTAACTGAGTTAGCAGTCTGAGTCATCATCGTCGGTGATGCTTCGGCACTGACAGTCACGGTTTGTGTAATGGCGCCTGGTTCCAGAGGCGCGTTCACTTCCATGATGTTGTGCGGGCGGACAAGAACTTGAGTGATCACGCTACGCGTAAATCCAGTGGCGTCAAATGTGAGCTCGTAAAATCCAGGTGGCAAACTGCCGAAGCCGTACCTGCCGTCGTCATTGGTGGACGTTTCGAAGGTTGGACCTGCGGGTAAGCGCTTGGCTGCGATAGTTACTCCGGGAATAACAGCACCCATCGGATCGGTCACAACACCAACGATCGCTCCCGTAGATCCGGAAAGTACGAGTGCTGAAGAAAATGAGATCGGTGCAGCGGTCTCGCGCAGTTGTTCTGCCATGACACCAGCGAAAGTAGCGACGGAAAGATCGTCCGTGGTCCCCGACTTTGCATCCGGTCCCATACTGCGTATGACGACAACTCCCACCGTTTGTGTAACGGGCGTGACGTTCATTTGCATCGACGGAGCTGCACCAAAATTTGCCCGGTTCTCGACCTGCACGCGGTTCGTGTTAATAAACGCCTGAGTTTTGAACGTGTTGTAGTAAGGACGTCCCCAGGGATCACGCAAATTTTCAAAAGAATCGCCCAAACTTTGCAGTGCCTGGTGCAACTCCTGATCAGATTGTGGAAACGTCTTTGTTTGCTTGAGACTCTTAGTGAGCGCAGCTTCTATTTGCGCGCGGGGCTCGTCGAAGTAATCGATGGCGGACTTCCAAATAATGAAATCGTCGAACAGATACTGCGCGTCAGTCGAGAATTGCTTATCAGGTCCAGCACTGCGGATCTTGAGTACGAAATTGCTATCTTCAACCGCAAAGTCGAGCCGGTATGATTTATCCCAGCGATCGACGATCTGGTCCAGGTTTAAGCCGTCGGTTGAAAGTTCTTCACGCAGCGTTGCTGTGTCGCGAATGAATTTTCCGGTTCGCTGGTGATAGCGCATGACGGCACGGTCGATTGTTTCACCTAACGGACGAAAATAGGGCCAGGTCATTTGCTCGACGACAAAATCATCCGGCGTCTTGTAGCGTTTATCGGCGCCGCTGGTTAACAGAGTCAAATTATCGTTTTGCTTGTCGAAGGAAAATTCGGCTCGGTAAGGCATGCCCCACGGATCGCGCACGCGGTTGAAATCGATCTGCGACTGCGACAACGAGTTTCGCAGTTTCGCCACATCCGAAGGATATTCCTTCGTGTGCTCGTAACGATCGGAGAGCGCTTTTTTCAGTGGCTGGAGTTGGTTTTTGATTGAGTCGCGAAACAGTGTTGCAGCATCCGCTTCGAATTCATCGCTGGAATAAGACTTCGGGAAGTAATTGCTCGTGTTTCTCAGCAGCACTGCCGCCACGAGATCCAGGTCTGAAGAAATGGGTTGTGATGTATTGAGGCGTTGCAGATCTCTTAAACTGATGCCTGCTATTTGATCGTCGAACCCAAGGAATTGCTGGATGGCGTTATCGAAACCGTAAGACTGACCACCAAACTCCTGATCAGTACGAAACCGCTCGACCACGGCCTGGTCCAACACGACCACGCCCAACGCACTCTCTTGCGAACGATCCTCAGACGAACGCACGCTGAAATTGAGCTGCGCGTCTTCGCCGGGACGATACGTGTCGCGAGAAGATCGCACGTTAACATTCAGCTCGACATTGTGTGGATATAGAACCGTGCGTGTTCCGACATCGCTCAACGACTCGGCAGCTTCAGGATAAACAACAATGCTGACACGATTCTTGAACTCCGGCCTGAAAGGAAAACTGATCGAGGCACGACCGTCGCGCAGTCGTACGCGTTCGGACCGGATTAAACCCGCTTCTCCCGCGAGGTCGGCAATCACTGTTTCTTCATCGCCGCTCGCAGTGATAACCGCATTGATTGGCTCCCCGGGCCGGTAGATTGTTTTGTCAGTCTCAATACGCACTCGTGCGTTATTGTTAAAGCGAATTTGCTCGGTTTCCGTTCCTTTTCGACCACTGGAGTCTGACGCGGAAAGAACCACGCCTATCTCGTCTTCATCTTTGAATTCTTTTGGGACACGCGCGCTGATTTGTGCCAAACCATAACGATTGGTCGTCACTGTTGCCATGGATTTTGTGGTGTCGGGATCATCAACGTCATCAGTGAAACTGACGTTCAGCTTGCAGCGCGCGGGTGATCCGTCAGCATAGAAGGTTGACACGTAGAACTTCACGGGCAGTTCAGGGCGGTAGCTCCGGTCGTACTTCTCCAGGAAATAGACGTGAATCGGATCCTGTGTTACACGGACGTCAAAACGACGTTGTTCTGTTCGGTTGGTTGTTGGATCGGTGAAGTAAGCGGCGTAAGTCACGTCTCGGAAACGCCGGTAATCAGAGTCTTTCAGATCTTCATGAAGTGAGCTGAGATCGAGTTTGACTACAAAGGATCCGTCCGCCTTCGTTTCTCCTTTTTCTTCAGACTCTTCCGTAATCTCCCATTTCTGTTTGCGATAATCCCACTCGCGTTCAGATTCGCGCACAACGCGCACATTCCCACGCAACAACGGCTGCCCAAACAAGTAGTCAGCCTTTACTGTGACTGTCGCGTTTTGTCCCGGCAGATAAAACTTTCGATCCAGATCTACGTTGACTTTGAAGTTCGGCAATTCGTAGCGACTGATGCGAACCTCTTGTCCCGCCAGATCCTCGCCACCTTCAATGCCCACCCAGATCCGGTAATCTCCCAGGCGCGTGTTTTCCGGAAGGCTCCAATCAGCGCTGGCGATCCCAAAGCGTGAGGTAGTCGCGGTGGTGCGATAAAGGGTTGCACCTTCCGGATCACATATTTTGAAGTATGTGTTTTGGTTCGCCAGCGCTTGCGTTGAAGGAGTGAGGACGAGAGCGCGAATGTGCATCACCTGGCCCGGTTGATAGAGCGGCTTGTCGGTGTTGATGAGAATGCGTGCAAGCTGATCGACGAGAACCTCACCTTTCGTCTGAACAACAATTGCGCCTTTAGTACCAGTCACCTGAAGCTCGCCACCGGCAGATTGAGAGATATAGGGAAGCTGTTGAAAGCGAGGCGGCAACTCAAAATCCAGCAAAGCATTGCCTTTGGAGTCAGTGGATTTCGAGGCCGTGAGCTTCACGGTTTTGTCGTCGTTGCCTTCGAGCGTGACCACGGCGTCGACGCGAACATTCGACGCCGGATGATGTGTTATGGGGTGAGCTGCGTGGACGCGGGCCTGATAACGATTTCCTTCGCGCACCATCTGAGCGGCCGTGACTCGCAGCTCAAAAACATCCGGCGTCATCTCAGACAGCGAGATGATCCCATCGGCGAGTGTTTCAGCAGGAGATTCCTGGGGACTGAGCCGGTAATGAAGTCGATACCAAAGTACGCGGTTAGGTTCTCTCTCGTCGGTGCTCGAGAATGTATATGGCATCGACATTCTGAGCGTTTGGCTGCCGCGAGTTATCGTCTGAACCTGGGTTGTCCTGGCTATGCTTTTATCGCGCGGGTCGAGTAGCTCGAGCTGAACGTTTGCCTTTACGTTGCCGATCGAAGGATTCTCGACTGCGAGCAAGACTTCCGCCGGATTCTTTTCGAGAAAAATCTTGCTACTGGCCTCGTTAACTCGTAGCTCATCACGCGCGCGCGTGAGTTGGACCAACGAAAGAAAGGGCACAGCAAGGCACAATAGGGAAAGAAGCCATCGACGGCTCATAGCTGCCTCCAAAGACACTGCCACACAGAAGTGAAACTGAAGAGTTTCAACTGACAGCGACTCTTTTATTTTTTCGGTTTAGTTGAGCCTGGGGATAGCTCGTGCTCGCGATACTGGCTTGCGACTTCGCTCCTGTGATGCAAAAAAATGTAGCTCGGTTGTGCTGAGTAAGATTTTTTGGTTACCGAGTCTGGTAACACTTTAAGTCGGACGACAAGAAACGCCGAAGGCGTTGGCTAATTTAAGCCCTGAGTAAGATTTTGGTTACCAGGTGTTGAGCAGTGTAAATCGGAAGACAAGTAACGCCGAAGGCGTTGGCTAATTTAAGCCCAAGGTTGGAGCGCAAGCGACAACCTTGGGTTAACAAATAAGAATATCGATCCAACCCTGAAAGGGTTCGCCAATTGCCGAACCCTTTCAGGGTTGGATCTTTTTGTTGATTGCATTCCCCAGGGTTGTCGCTGCCGCTCCAACCCTGGGCTCGAATTAGCCAACGCCTTCGGCGTTTGCCCTTCGAGGAGCACGTGCTGGACGTTACTAATACCTCGATCGGGTTAGAGCACAGATCCACATTGCGGTAATGCGCCAATTGGACATACGTGGCAGAATGGCGCTTTCTTCAATGGAGCACTAATACGTATGGCTAAACCGGTATTGCTGACGGTCGATGATGATCGTGAGGTGTTGCGCGCAATCGAGCGCGACCTGCGACGGAAGTATGGCAGCGACTATCGCGTGTTGCGCGCCGGCTCAGGGCAGGAGGCGTTGGAAATTCTTCGGGAGCTGAAGATCAGAAACAACTCGGTCGCGCTCTTTCTGATCGATCAAAGGATGCCCGGAATGTCCGGAGTCGAGTTTCTCGCGCAGGCGATCACTCTCTTTCCGGACGCAAAACGGGTGCTGCTGACAGCTTACGCTGACACGGATGCCGCGATCGCTGCTATCAACGAAGCAGGCATCAATCATTATTTGCTCAAACCCTGGGACCCGCCCGAAGAGAATCTCTATCCTGCGCTGGACGAACTGCTCGAGGATTGGGAGGCCGCGTTCCCGCCACAGTTTGAAGGCATTCGCGTGTTAGGGAACCGGTGGTCGCCTGCGTCACATAACATCAAAGATTTCCTGGCGCGCAATCACGTTCCGTATCAATGGCTCGATATCGAAACAGCCGACCCGGAGGTCCGCAGTCTCGTCGAGTTGTTGGACGAGGAAGAAACGCACAGCTTGCCGGTAGTGATTCTTCCAAACGGCACTCGTTTGAAACAGCCCTCATTGGCAGAACTTGCCGAGCACGCAGGACTCAAGACTCACGCTGCAGAAGCGTTCTACGATCTCGCGATCGTCGGTGGTGGCCCGGCAGGATTGGCCGCGGCTGTCTACGGCGCCAGCGAAGGCTTGCGCACAGTGATGATCGAGCGTGAA
>Ga0207676_10003037_pt1 | contig 11982 bp, 11 predicted proteins | sample KBSSwiS72_FD_184307 | JGI IMG/M metagenome (GOLD analysis project Ga0207676, IMG submission 184307) | Switchgrass rhizosphere microbial communities from Kellogg Biological Station, Michigan, USA - KBS Switchgrass S7-2 (SPAdes) (version 2) | ecosystem: Host-associated > Plants > Roots >... | reverse complement strand
CGAGCTCGGGCTGCTCGAAGGTAAGACTGAGGAACTGATCAAGGAGAAGAAGTACGAGAAGTTTTACATGCACGGGCTGGGGCACATGCTCGGCATCGACGTGCACGACGTTGGGCGTTACTACTATGGCACGGAATCACGCGCGCTCGAGCCTGGCGTGGTGATGACTGTCGAGCCGGGGATTTACATCGCGCCCGATACTAAGGACGTGCCGGAGAAGTATCTCGGGATTGGCGTGCGGATCGAGGATGATGTGTTGTGCACAAACAACGGCCCGAGAGTGTTAACAACCAAAGTGCCGAAACACGCCGAGGAAATCGAAGCACTCATGAATCAGTAAGTGTTCCAATCGAAGAGCGGGGGCAAGCCCCTCTTCCTGACTTGTTCGTTTTTCTTGAGCGCCTCAAACCAAGAACAAGTCAGGAAGTGGGGCTTGCCCCCGCTCTTAGAAGAATCCTGTCATTTCATCTTTTGAATGATCGCGTCGGCGAATTCGGCTGTTTTGGCGGTGCCGCCGATGTCGCGGGTGCGGACTTTGCCTTCTTCGAACGTTGCCATGAGAGCGTTCTCAACCCGGTCGGCGGCCTCACGCTCGCCGATGTAGCGCAACATCAAGATCCCTGATTGGAGCAGCGCCGTCGGATTCGCGATACCCTGCCCGGCGATGTCGGGCGCCGAGCCGTGTACCGCTTCGAACACCGCGCCTTTCTCACCGAAATTCGCTCCCGGCACTAAACCCAAACCACCAACAAGACCAGCACAAAGATCTGAAACAATGTCGCCGTAGAGATTCTCGAGCAGCATGATGTCAAACTGCTCAGGTCGCATCACGAGCTGCATGCATGCGTTATCGATGATCTTGTCGTCAGCAGTGATCTCGGGATAGTTCACGCTCATTTTCCGAAAGCAGTCGAGAAACAGACCATCCGAAAGCTTCATGATGTTCGCTTTATGCACCGCCGTCACCTTCTTTCGCGACTCGCTCCTGGCATGCTCAAAAGCAAACTTCGCGATGCGCGTCGAAGCCTTTTCCGTAATGATCTTCAAACTCTCAACCACACCCGGCACCACCACATGTTCCAAACCGGCATACAAACTCTCCGTGTTCTCGCGAACGACGATCAGATCGAGCTCCGGATAACGACACGGCACATTCGGCAACGCCCGCACCGGACGTAAGTTCGCATACAAGTCCAACGTCTTGCGCAGTCCGACGTTGACCGAAGTAAACCCTTTTCCAATCGGCGTCGTGACCGGACCTTTTAGCGCGACCTTGTTGCGCTCAATCGAATCGAGCAGTTCCTGCGGCAGCGTTTCGCCAAACTTTTCGAGCGCCTGCGCGCCCGCGTAATGCGTCTCCCATTGAATCTCAACGCCGGACGCTTCGATGATTCGGACTACGTTTGAAGCGACTTCGGGACCGATGCCGTCGCCTGGAATCAGTGTGATACGATGCATGGCTGGATAGTAACCAAATGGCGTCAATTAAAGGAAGTGCAAACGTTGTCATCATTGGTGGCGGCGTCATTGGTCTAACCATCGCGCGCGCACTCGCGCTCCGTGGCGTGCGTGATGTTTGTTTGGTTGAACGAGCGGGTCTCGGATCTGAGGCGTCGTTTGCGGCTGGCGGGATGCTGTCGCCACAAGTCGAGGCCGACGCTCAGGACGACTTCTTCACTTTCGCTTGCCAGAGCCGCGATCTGTACCCGTCGTTCGCCGCAGCCTTGCATGAAGAGACGGGAATTGACATCGAGCTCGACGCGACGGGTACACTCTATCTCGCCCTCACCGAACACGATCAACAAGAGATCGAAAAGCGATACCATTGGCAACGTAGCGCAGGTTTGCCCGTTGAGCTTCTCAGCGCAACAGCGGCGCGTGAGTTAGAACCCTCCATCTCCGATTCCACACGGGGCGCATTGCTGTTTCCAAACGACATCCAGGTCGAGAATCGTCGACTTCTCAGTGCGTTGGCTAACAGCGTAAACAAGCTCGGCGTGGATGTCGTCACGCAGACGAATGTCGACTCGTTAATTATTGAAGGAAACTCTGTGCGTGGTGTTCAGACGAGTCGCGGCCGGATCGAATGTCCGGTTACCGTGATCGCTGCCGGAAGCTGGACGAGTTTCATCAAGAGCTCGTCGCCATGTAAGATTCCCGAGATCGAGCCGGTGCGTGGCCAGATGGTATGCCTTGAGGCTAAGCCGCAGTTGACTCGCCACGTCATTTACAGTCCTCGCGGCTACGTCGTGCCGCGCCGTGACGGCCGCCTGCTTGCCGGCTCGACAAGCGAGCACGCAGGTTTCGCGAAATACATAACCGCGGGCGGAATCAGCACGATTCTGCAAAATGCGCTGGAGATTACTCCTGCCATCGCGAATTTGCCCATAGTCGATGCCTGGGCGGGCCTGCGGCCAAAGCCTGCTGACGGTTTGCCAGTGCTCGGACGTTGTGATGAAATTGACGGGCTGTTTTACGCAACCGGGCACTATCGAAACGGAATCCTACTTGCGCCTTTGACTGGTGAGTTAATTTCCGAAGCAATTGTCTCCCGTTAAAAGATGACTTCAGCTGTTCGATCAATCTTTCTAATACTGTTGGCGATGTTGGTGGCGGTGTCGACGTTTGCCCAGGGACTCGCTCCCGCCGTGAAGCCCGACCTGAAACCTGACACCCGTCCCGCGCAAGCGCTTTACGAAGACGCAAACGGCTACCTGGGACGAAAGTATCAGGAGTTCAACAAACAGAAACTGCCTTACGACGCAAAGCTCGAAGCGCAAACAAAGAAGGAGCAGAAGGATCTCGCGGTAAAGAACGCAGCAACTCTTCAAGCTCGCTCGCCTCTGGCAGGGGAGGATCTTTACTACCTCGGCCTGCTGCATCATCTCGCCGGTGACGGAGACGCGTCGCTCGCGGCGATGCGACTTTTCCTGAAGGACGATCCGGACGGTCAAAAGGCGCAGTCGGCGCGAAACGTCGTGGTCTTGTATTCGATCAGGAAGGACCTGGTGCCTGAAGCGAATGCCGCGGTCGCGGCGTATGCTCGACACCAGCCACAGAACGCTGACGATCGCTATCGCATGGAACTGCTTATCACTGACGCATACATGCGCGCGAAAGACTACTCTGCGATGACGACGCACGCGAAGGAAATGTTGGCAGCGTCGAAGAAGTTTATCGACGCGAACAAAGAAGAGGTCTTCCGGCGCGATGAGATGTTGCTGAGGTCGGCGATACTTCTTGCAGACGCTTACGCCAAAACCAACCAGAAAGATCTGGCGCTTGCGACGTTGAATGACCTGCGACGTTTGTCGATTCAGTTGCCATCGGCGAGTCTGTACAAGAATGTGACGATGCGACTGATGCGACTCGATCCGTTGCTCGATCCTGGTCAACTGTTCGATGCCGGTCTCGTGTCAAAAACGCCTTTGCCGGAACTCGTCGCCGAGGAGTGGATCGAACAGAAGCCGGTGAAGCTGAGCGATCTTCGCGGCCAGGTTGTGTTACTGGACTTTTGGGCGCCGTGGTGTGGTCCATGCCGTTACACGCTGCCAAACATGTCGCGCTGGCAGACTGCATTCAAGGACAAGGGATTCGTGATCCTGGGCGTGACCAAGTACTATGGACACGGCGACGGCGAGGCTCTGGCGCCGCCGGAAGAGCTTGTTTACCTGCGGGAATTCAAAAAGCGAAACCGCTTACCGTATGGATTTGTGATCTCGGATTCAGACACGAACGATTTCAACTACGGCGTGTTTTCGATTCCGACATCGTATTTAATCGATCGCAAAGGCGTGGTGCGTTACATCTCCATGGGCGCCGGCGAAGCAGAGATCGCAAACCTCGGAGACATGATCAAGAAGTTAGTTGAAGAGAAATGAACCACAAAGAAACAAAGTCACAAATACTTTAAATAAATCATTTGTGCTTTTGTGCCTTTGTGGTTAGAGAATTATGGACAGTCAAGGCATTTCATTAATTAATATTGTGATTTCGTTTGTCGCGGGCGTGCTCTCGTTTCTGTCACCATGCGTGTTGCCGCTGGTGCCCGGATACATCTCGTTGATTTCCGGCGTCAGTATTGACGGCCTGAAAGAAGGCACGAGCAATCGCCGCTCGGTGATTATCAACTCGCTGGCATTCAATGCCGGCCTGTCCGTCATTTTTCTCGTTCTCGGCACGACAGCGGGACTGGTTGGCGCTGCGATCACCAGCAACCCGTGGGTCAGAATCATCGGCGGACTCGTAATCATCGCTTTCGGTTTACAACTGATCGGTCTGCTCAAGATCTCCGCGCTCTACAAAGACACACGCTTTTTCTCCGATGACAAACCGCGCGGTGTGTTTGGCTCGGCCGCACTGGGAATGGCGTTTGCCGCCGGCTGGACTCCGTGCATTGGTCCAATACTCGGCGGCATCATCGGTCTCGCAGCCACAAGCGGTGGCTGGCGCAGTGGCCTCGTACTTTCCGCGTTTTATTCCGCGGGACTCGCAGTGCCGTTTCTTTTGACCGGCCTGGGTATCAATCAGTTTTTGAGCTTCTATAAAAACTTCCGCCGGCACCTGCACAAGGTTGAGGTCGTCTCAGGCGTGGTGCTGATCCTCGTGGGCCTGCTCGTCATGAGTGGACAATCGACGTTGCTGGCCAGCTCGAAATTGCTGACCTGGATTCCTAACGCTGAAAGCTGGTTGAAGCTCGACACAAAAACTCCCGCACCGCCAACTCCGGCGGCGAATACAAATTACGAAGCCGTACCCGACGTCGAGTTTCAAACACTCGCCGGCAAGCCGTTTCGTCTCAAAGAGCTTCAGGGCCAGGTAGTGCTGCTGAACTTCTGGGCCACCTGGTGCATCCCTTGCCGTGAGGAAATTCCGACGCTGAACACTTTGCAGCACGAACTGCAAGCTGAAGGGTTGAAGATCATCGGTGCGACACTGGAAGACAGCGCTGACGGTGTGAACACATATCAGCAAGAGGTGGAAAAGTTTGAATACGATGTCTTGCTGGGCGGCAGCGACGCGAAAGTAAAATTTGCAGCAGCACAGTTGCCGACAACTTACCTGATCGACCGGCAGGGACGCATTCGTCAAAAGATCATTGGGGCCCGAGACAAAGCTGGATGGGAAGCGGCAGTCAAGCCACTGCTGGCCGAAACGCCCGCAACTGCAAGTGCCGCGAATTAAACACAAAGTAGTTCAACGGAGTAATGCCATGAGGAAACTAACAGTCGTCCTCTCCCTTTTCACACTCGTCGTTTCAGCTTCGATTGCACGCGCGCAGGCGGGCCATGAATACTCGCCGTTGGCTGAGAAGACAGTGAATTACAAAACATGGTCGCTGCCGAATCTCGTCACGCAGGTGCCGGAAGATTTGCGCAAAGTGATGGCGGGGAAGAAGCTGGTGATGATTGTTTACTTTGCGCCGTGGTGCGGAAACTGGAAGAACGAGGCGCCCATCGCTGCGAAGCTGTACGAGAAGTACAAGGACAAGGGATTTCAGGTGATCGGTATCAGCGAATACGCGCCGCCCACGGACACGTTCACCTATTTTGGCGCGAAAGATCCGCCGTATCCGGTCTTCGTCGAATCAGAATCGAGGGACGACAAACAGAAGACGGCGCATTACGGTTACCGTCAACTAACCGGCGACACGCGTAACTGGGGCTCACCGTGGAACATCTTTCTCGAACCTGACAAGGTGAACGCAAAAGGCGAAGTCCTCGCGGAAAAGGCGTGGGTTGTGAACGGCGAGTTAATCGAAGACGAAGTTGACAAGTTTATCGCCTCAAAACTTGGCGCCGCCGCGTCGGCCACAGTGATTCAACCGTGTAAGCCTGAATGAGCCTGCGCGTCCTTTACCACGGTCACTGTTTCGACGGGGTTGCTTCTGCGGCGACCTTTACTCGCTTCTATAAAGAACGAATTAATCCCGAAGCCGAAGTCCGCTACACGGGACTGCTGCACCGCCCCGGCAACTTGTTTGACCTCGCCATGTTTGATTCCGACGAGAACGCGATCGTCGATTTCAAGTACGCGGCTTCCGAGAAACTCACGTGGTGGTTCGATCACCACGAATCAGCTTTTCTAACTCCCGAAGACGAAGCCCACTTCCGCGCCGACACCTCAGGCCGGAAGTTTCTCGACGCGCACAGAAAGTCGTGTACGGAGTTTATCGCCGACGTCGCCCACGAACGTTTCGGTTTCAACGCCGAGCCGATCCAGTCGCTGGTCCACTGGGCCCACGTCATCGACGGCGCGCTTTATGAGTCGCCGGCGCAATGCGTCGAGCTGAAGGAACCGGCGTTGCAACTGATGCAGGTTATCGAAGCGGATCCCGACGACGCCTTCATCGAACAGATCATCCGCGATCTCACGACTAAGTCGCTCGAGGAAGTCGCAACGGGCGCGGAAGTACAGCGCCGCTTTCAACCGATACTGCGGCAACACCTCCAGACATTGGAAACCGTCAGACGCAAAGCAACGAGCGCCGATGGCGTGGTACAGTTTGATCTGATCGACGAGGGTTACGAAGGCTTCAACAAGTTCATCCCCTATTACCTCCATCCTGAAACCACTTACTCGGTAGCGCTGACGCGCGGCACGCTGCGGACGAAGATCTCAGTGGGCTCGAATCCCTGGGCGCCGGTCCCCCGCACACACAACATCGCGAAGATCTGCGAACGCTACGGCGGCGGCGGCCACGCCGTAGTCGGCGCAGTTTCCTTCAAGCCGGAAGAAGTCGAAGAAGCACGTGCGGCCGTGAAAGAGATCGTGGCTGAACTTTCAAGGGGAAATGGGTCTTAAGTATTTTTTAAACCACAAAGTCACAAAGAAACAAAGTTTTTTACTGAAAAGAATTTTGTGTCTTAGTGCCTTAGTGGTTATTAGTTTTTGGAATGTTTGCGCGGCGACGCTGCCCGCCGGGTTTACTGAAACAACAATCTCAGGGCTCTCCAATCCCACCGCAATGGAGATCGCTCCCGATGGCCGCATCTTTGTTTGCCAGCAAGGTGGCAGCCTGCGCGTGATCAAGAATGGTGCGCTGCTGTCGTCGCCTTTTCTGACGCTGAGTGTCGACGCGAATGGCGAGCGCGGACTGCTCGGCATCGCTTTCGATCCAAACTTCGCCGGCAACAACTTCATTTACGTTTATTACACCGTCTCAACCAGCCCAAGACACAATCGCGTCAGTCGCTTCACTGCGAATGGCGACGTTGCCGTGCCGGGCAGTGAAACGGTGCTTCTCGAGCTCGACAATCTCACGTCGGCAACAAACCACAATGGCGGCGCGATCCACTTCGGACCTGACGGAAAGTTGTATATCGCTGCCGGCGAGAATGCCACGCCTTCAAACGCGCAGACGCTGAGCAACATGCTCGGAAAAGTTTTGCGTATCAACTCAAACGGCACCATTCCCAACGACAATCCCTTCTTCAACCAGGCCACCGGAAACAATCGATCGATCTGGGCGCTCGGCTTGCGCAATCCGTTTACGTTTGCGTTTCAACCGGGAACAGGACGGTTGTTCATCAACGACGTCGGGCAAAATACGTTTGAAGAGATCAACGATGGCATTGCCGGCTCGAATTACGGCTGGCCAACCGAGGAAGGACCAAGCGCCAACCCCAATTTTCGACCGCCGCTGTTTGCTTATCAACACGGCATCGGCCCCACCACCGGCTGCGCGATTGCGGGTGGCGCGTTTTACAACCCGGCCACGGTGCAGTTCCCGCAGAGCTTTGTTGGCAAGTATTTCTTTGGGGATCTGTGCAGTGGTTGGATCCGCGTGTTTGATCCCGCGAGTGCAACGGCGAGCAGCTTTGCGAGTGGGATTTCGAGCCCCGTCGATATGAAAGTTGGCGCGGACGGAAGTCTTTACTACCTCGCGCGAGGGCCGGGCTCAGACACCGGCGCCTTGTCCCGCGTTCAATTTGCGGGGCCGATGCTGGTAACTGAAACTGGTTCAGACGTCGCTATCGCACTCGATTCATTCACGATGCTCAGCGAGCCGTTTTCACTCACGAACCCTTTCAATTTCAGTTCCGACCACCGGACGCGGCTGATGCTGTTTGCGATGAACATGGATCTTTTGCCGGGTGAGAATAGTTCGGTGGTGACCGTGAGAGCTGAAGACGCGGGAATGACTACATTTCCGCTGGCGGTAGAGTTCGTGGGCAAAGTGCCGGGGCTCGATCAGTTTACACAGATCGTGGTCAGGCTGCCTGATAACACACCTTCGGGTCAGTCACTCTTCGTGAGCGCAACGTTACGCGGACTGACGACCAACAAGGTCAGAATTAGGATGAACTAATCCGTTATCCGTGTAATCTGTGGTTATGCCGAGGCGTTTGATTTTGCAGTTGAGGGTCGTGACTTTCACGCGCAACAGTTTAGCCGCGCGTCGTTGATTCCCGCCCGTGCGCTGGAGTGCGCTGCGAATGAGTTCGCTCTCGTATCGCTGCACCTCTTCCTGTAGCCCGAGTGGCTGACCGTTCCGCGGTTCTTCACGGCTTGCGAGTGACTCCACTTCACGCAACAGCATTAACGCCACTTCCCTCAGACTTTCGAGATTGTGAATCGAGCTGCTCATTACATTTAGTCCTTGCTCAAGAGTTCTCTGAAGAACGCCACTGCGCGTTCGTCGCCTGTTTATTCAACACGATGGCCATCGTTGATTTGTTCCGTAAATCACGATTTTGTCCTTATTGCTGCTTCAGCAGCTCTTCGAGAAACTTCAGCACTTCCGGATCCTTGCTGCGGCTCAACCAGCCGATCGCGCGTTTGCGACGCTCCATCGGCGCCTGCGGGCTGCGCGCGATCTCGATCAGCTTGCGAACCACGCGCTGGTCATTCAGTCTGCTGCTGCCGGCAGTGGCGAATCCGACGCCTTGCCCCGATCCAAATCCGGCTCCGGCTCCGCCTCCAGTTCCGGCTCCGGCTCCGGCCGCGGCAAAGTTTCCGACATAGAAAGCAGTGCCGTAACCGAGTGAGTTGATGATCTGATCTTTCAACTCCTCATTCTTCTCGGTGTCGTAAAGACTGAGCAGAAACTCCACTGATTTGTCTCCAGCACGTCGAGAGATGGCGCTGATGGCGGCCTTACGCAGCTCGATGTTGTCGGAGCTACGCGCGATCTCGAAAAGCCTGGTACCTGCTCGCTCACTCTTACGATTCGCAAAGCCGGAAATGACAGCCTTGCGAATTTCGAGGCTCTGGTCCGCGTCGTAGATGCGGAACAACGTGTCGACTGCGGGCTCACCCGGTCGGATGGAGATGTTTGCGATCGCAATCTTTCTTACCGGCAGTATCTTGCCGCTGATGGCGATATCGCCGAGCACGGTGATCGCCCGCTCGCCTGTGTGCTTGCTCAAGGCGTAGAGCGACGCTTCCACGATTTGTTGATCCTGCGAATTTAGTGCGAACTCGCGCAGCGCATCGACGACGCTGTCGTCGTTAGTGGCGCCGAGTGCAGAGATAGCCCGTGCCCGCAGTTTGATATCGGTCTCACTGCGCGCGAAGCCAAGGATCACGGGGGTAACTGTCTTGCCGCCGTGACGACCGAGCAACGCCAATGCAGCGCCCTTGCAACGAACCGTCTGAGTTGAGCCGGGCTTGAGCCATTCGGTTGCCGCCATGATGCCGCGTTGTAGATCGGTCTGAAACAAAGCCTGCAACACCACGATCTTGAATTCACACGGATCGTCGTTATCGTCGTCGTCGTTCAGACTACCTACCACCACCGGTTCTCCTGCTATGCCTTGTATTCCTTGCGCAGGCTGAGGCGCGACCGCAACCGGCGTCAACGGGGCGACTGTGTAGATAGCCGGACTTTCGACGAGTTGAGCAGCACCGACAATCGCTCTTCCATTCAAACTCGAGATGAGATCCTCGTAAGCCACGACGCTCGTTGCCGGCATTTGCGCGAGCAGCAGGCGCGCGTCTTCTTTCCACGTTGTGTTCGGGTATATCGCGAGCAGCCGGTCGATGGTCGAACGGCACTGGTCGTACTTGTTTAACTTCTGTTGGGTGTACGCGAGCCAGTAGAGCGCGGCTTCGATGTTCTTCTCATTCGGATATGAAGCGACGTACTCACTGAACTTTTCCTGCGCCTGCGCCCAGTTGCCGTCAGTGATCAGATCGCGCGCGCTCCGAAATACGGTGGTGGCGTCGCTCTGCGTGCTGCGATTCGACGAAGCAGACGCGGCGCTGGGTCGTTGTTGACCAGGAGCGACGCTCGCAATACTCACGATTGCGAGGAGTATCAGTGTAAGGTTCTTCAACATTTCTTTAGCCTCTTCTCTTTAACGATTGTTCGTGCCCCGGTCCTGGTAATCGATTAACGCCGCGACGATTTCGGTTTTCTTTACGCGTTCCTTGATCGCGCGCACGTCTTCCGGGCGTGCGTGATCGGGGAGGTTCGCGATGTCGATCAGGAACGGTTCCAGATCGGTAAGCAGTGTCTTGGTTGGAAACTTTGCTTTCATCTCAGCGTCGCGACGCAAGACCACGTTTTCGTTCAGCAAGCGACGCGAGAGCGCTTTGTCGTAAGTCACGTCGATCTCTTCGTCGCTGTCGGAAACGGGTACGTTTCGGATCGAGCGCAGCAGGTTCTGAGATTGTTCGATGTGCCTGGCGGTATCTAGATCATCTATATCGAGGAAGCCGAGATTTGTAGATAAGACGTCCGATTGATCGGTGACGGTGGCTGGTTTATGTCGGGGCTTCGGTTTCGAGTGCGACGCCACTTGTGCTCTTGAATCCTGCTCCGGTGTCGTGATTGCCTTCGGACCTCCGGCTTGGTTCGGGTCAGTAGCGTTACGCGGTAGCGTCGGGTCGTTTGGTTTCTCTGCCACTGTGGGTTTTGGAGCCGGCTGGCGCGAGATGACATAGACAAGTCCAACTGCGATCGCGAGCAACAACACCGCGATCGCGCTCACGACCGGCGACGCAAAGATCGCCATGACACGCCTGTACCAGCCATTGCTTGCGCCATTGCCTTCGTCAACCGTGTGCGCCGCGATTCTGGTCCACAGAAACGGCGGCACTTCAACGTGCGCGTCGTAGAGCGCAAACAGCTCCTGTTCCGCAGTCAGCTCCGCAAAGCTCGCCGAGCAATCGCTACACGCGATCAAATGCTCGCCGACCTGCGCTTGATCGGGCGCCGCCAACTCGCCGTCGAGATATTCTTCCAAAAGCTCCAAACAATCTTCACACTTCATAACCGACTCCAGCGTAAGGCCTGATCCTCTTTCTCATCTCCGCGCGGGCGCGGTGCAAGTCAGTCTTCAACTTGGCCAACGAGAATCCCGTGATCGCCGCTATCTCTTCGTAACTGCACTGGTGCAGCACCTTGAGCGTGAATACCAGCCGCTTGTCTTCATCGAGCGCGGCCAGCGAACGGCGAATGAGCGCGTTCAGTTCCTTGTTCAACAACCCGTCGACAGGCACCGGTTTGTTATCGCTCAAATCCATAACCGACTTATCAGCGAGGTCGACGTGATTGTTCGCGCGGGCGCGGGCCCGGAGCGACTCGCGCGCGACGTTTCGGGCGATGCCGAAAAGCCACGTGGAGAGTTTCGTTTCCGCGCGCATTGTGTGAATTGAGCGGTACGCGCGGACGAAAGTCTCTTGAGTGAGCTCTTCGGCAAGGGCACGGTCGTTGACCATGTCGTAAATGAAACTGATGACGGGCCGCGAGTATCTTTCAAAAATCAGGCGAAAGGCGTCAGAGTCGCCCTGGCACACGCGCGTTACCAGGTCTGCTGAACTGTTCATCAAAGTTCCCGCGAAGGCGACCGTCAGCGGTTTCATAATTCTCGGTAGGTTAGTGGTTCGGCAGGGATAAAAGTTTCAGAAACTTAACCACAAAGACACTAAGACACAAAGTTAAAAAAATTTGTGCCTTTGTGCCTTAGTGGTTAAAAAATCTTTTTCGGGTCAACGATCTTTCCCGCGATGGCAGAGGCCGCGACGACGTAGGGT
>Ga0207676_10003036_pt1 | contig 11982 bp, 6 predicted proteins | sample KBSSwiS72_FD_184307 | JGI IMG/M metagenome (GOLD analysis project Ga0207676, IMG submission 184307) | Switchgrass rhizosphere microbial communities from Kellogg Biological Station, Michigan, USA - KBS Switchgrass S7-2 (SPAdes) (version 2) | ecosystem: Host-associated > Plants > Roots >... | reverse complement strand
AACGCCAACGCCGACGCCAACGCCAACGCCGACTCCGACTCCGACTCCGACTCCGACTCCGACTCCGACTCCGACACCAACACCGGCGCCTGCTCCGCCTCCACCTTCCACGACAGGAACCTTGCGAGTATTGAGTTGGAATATATCGTTTGGAAAGGGTACTGACGGGGTAACAAATTACGACCGAATAGCTACGTGGATCGCAAATATGAATCCGGATCTTGTCGCTCTGTGCGAAATGCCGGCTGAGCAAGTTCCCCTGCTGGTAAGTCTCGTAAACCAGAAAACGGGACGGACCTGGTTTTCATATCACGTAGTGAAGTTTTCCGGAGTTTCAGAAGGCAATCTGATCCTGTCGAAGTACAGTTTCAACAGCACCTCTGCCCGCTACTTGAGCTATAACCGTTCGGTGGCGCAAGCGACGGTGAATGTGGGAGGCAGGACTATTAACTTCTTTGCCACTCACTTGGATCCGGACTCTTCGGGGGTGCGCTACACGCAAGTGGGAGAGCTGATGAGCTGGGCCGGAGGGTTCAGTGAGTCACGTATTGTGGCAGGTGACTTTAACGCCGGTCCGGACACGTCGGAGTCAATCCGCATGACGGGCACGTATTACGACAGTTGGATGCAGGGGATGAGTATCGGAACGGCGTCTGCATATCCGGACAATCCGGTGGCCATACAGACACGGACGCGCAGGGGCAGAATCGACTACATCTTCTATTCTAAAGGTTCAGGAAATCTGTTCTTAAGAAGTACCAACATTCCGGACATACGAAACCTGAGCCAAACAAATGTGGTGGTCTATCTGGGCACGCTGGATGACAAGGGCGTGAGGCCCTCAGATCACAATCTGGTGATCGCACAATTTGACGTGCGATAGTTCACCTTAAATACTAAAAGGCACAAACGAATTTAGTTCGTTTGTGCCTTTTGTTCTTTCGTCAGGGTGTTAAGGTCTCGCCGCCCTGAAGTTGTCGAAGATGACAGTTCCGGGGCTACCAGTTTCTATCCGCCAGGTACCTGCCTTCAATTCAAAGAGAACACTGGAGATAGGAACGGCTGAAGTATTCCATGTGGCAACATGCCGCTGGGTCCATGTGCCCGGGACACCCGCATTCGAAGGTGCAGTCTCAAATATGAAGTTCCCGGTTAGAGCGTCATGTCTGAACCGCCAGAAAGCATGGTTAACCGGATCGAAAGCGGCTGTAAACGGATGGTTCTTCACGCCACCAAACTTCGTCTGCAGGAACAACGTTCCACCTTCGACATATACTCGATAACAGTTATTTACATCGAGTCCGATGGTGAAGAACGCGTCTGCTGCGGTTGCGGAGTTCGGGGCCTGCACAATCTGAACCTGCGCATAGCCACCTACAAAGTTGTATGCCGTTGACGATTTGATTCCGTTGTAATGCGAACTATCGACATTCTGCTTTAATGGTCCGATTTCCAGCCGGTTAGTTTCACTCACCGTCACAGCGGCATCTGTAAAGCCGCTGAAAAGGTTATTAGCGACCCACTTGGATGTGTTGAGAGAGCCGTCATTGAAGTCGTCTGCCAACAGTTCTACCTCGCCACCACTTGGCGCGGTGTAGGTAAAGCCGTTTGTCAATGTGCCGTTCTGTCCATCCGGATTGCTAACAACGACGTTGACAGTTCCCGCGGTGTGAGCGCCGGTTGTTGCAGTAATGGTGGTGCCGGAGGACACATTTACGTTGGTGGCCGCCACTCCGCCGATGCTCACAGTCGCACCGGCCACAAACGCACTTCCGTTGATGGTTACTGAGGTACCTCCAGCCGTAGGTCCGGAGTTGGGTGTGATACCGGAAACACCTGGCGGTGGCGCGGATGCATAGACAAAGCCGTTCGTCAGGCTTGCTGACTGTCCGCCAGGATTGGTGACGGTCACGTTCACCGAGCCGCTCGCGTGGGCCGGCGCGACAGCATTAATTGTCGTACTTCCGACAACGATAGCCGACGCGGGAGAACCACCGAAACTCACCGAAGCGCCCGTTCCGAAACCACTGCCTGAAATAACAACGCCAGTGCCTCCTGTAACAGGACCAGACGACGGTGAGACGGTGTCAACGGCAGGAGCTGTATTTGATGTCGGGCCAAAAAACTCCGACATGTTTGGGGCCGTGGCAGCAGCACCTGGAAAACTGGTCAGGCCTAAAGCTTCAGCCATTGTTCTCAGAGTGCTTTGGTGTTGGTAGAACGTAGAAGACTCAAAGCCCTGCTTAGCTTTCGGGCTGATGACCACTGTCACTATGTGCCCGCCGCCATTCTGAGTATCACTGTCCACGGACTCGTCAAAGGTGATAATGAGAAGTCCGTTCTGTCTGAATGCCGCACTCGCGATCAATGGATCGATATTAGTCTTCAGCCAGGCGTCAGTGGCTGCCAGCTTGTCCTCGTTCGTACAACTTGGAATACCCGCCGGACAATCGTGCGCATTGTTCTGCTGATTGGGAATAATGAACGAGTAGTTCGGCAGTTGATTATTTGCCAGGTCTGAAGCGAACTGTGTAAACGGCACAAGGTTATTTGCCTGAGCCGGATTATTTAACACATCTGAGAAGTACGTGAAGGGATTATGACGCCGGACATAGGGGTACTGATCTCCGCCAGTGTATCCAACGGAGGGTAAACTTTGCGCGTACGACTTCCAGGTCTTACCCGCGGAGTTCAGTTGGCGAACTATGTTATCGGCGGTAACCGTCCCGGAGAAGTTACTGTCGTTGGTTATATTTTGTCCTGTTGTCAGCCAGAAGTAATCTCCGATCGAGGGATGCGTGTTGCCGAAGTAGTTGATGGCAAGGCCGTAACGATCCGCGAGCTTGTTCAAATAGGGCATCGACGAACTACCGATAACACTTTCGAAGCTTTGGTTCTCTTCAACTACTACAAAGACTCGATCGAACAGCGGAACAGGAGTCTGGGTCGTCGTGTAGGTGAACCCTTGGGTCTTTGTTCCACTCTGGCCGTCTGTATTAGTCACCACCACGTCGACAGCGCCAGCAGTGTGAGCAGGGGCCAGGGCGGTAATCGTGGTGCTGTTTACTACTGCGACGTTCGTTCCGGCTGTTCCGCCAAACGTAACCGAGGCGTTTGCCACAAAATTGGCGCCCGAAATGGTCACGGATGTTCCGCCGGCTGTTGGGCCGGATGTTGGTGAAACCGAAGTGACACTTGGCGCCGGCGGCGTTGACCCTCCGCCACCGGATTTAGGCAGAATGGTCGCGTCGTTTTTCAAGGAGCCGGGAGCAGAGTTCACGTAAGTTCCCGGCGAGAGCACAATCTGATCTATAGACAGACCATCCTCTTTAACCTGTATCCTGATGGTGTGTGAACCGGTCGATTCGAATCTGAGCAATGGCCCTAATACACCAACGCCCCAACCATTGTCCTGCCAGCCCCAGTTAGAAACGCCACACCCGGAACAGTCCTCAAGATTCATTTCAGCGGCAGAGGTGGTCCCAATTCGATAGGCCGGACTGCCGCTTGTATTCAACGAGTCTGAAAACTGAATAAAGACAGAATCATTCCCCCAGAAATCATTTTGAGCCTTGCTCCGGAGCCAGAGTCTATAGTTAATGCCGGCTTGGGCATTAAAGGTCATTTCAAAATAGTCGCTTGGACTTGCGGACGGCTGTTGTTTCTTTGGCGCGCCGGCGTCAGGATTGGAAATCCGGTTTCCTCCCGCTGCTGAGCTGTCAGCCACAACCGACCAATTACCTACCTTCACAGGCGCTTCTGAGGCCCACAACACAACATCGTTTGCGTTGGGTGGTGGCGGTGTGGGTGTAGTCGCACTCGCTACATTGCTATATGGTGAAAATCCGCCACTGTTACTCGCTCGCACGCGATAAAAGAAAGTTTGTTGCGCACTAACTTGCAGATCGGAAAACGTGGTCTGGTTTGCCGAAAGCGAAGTGATTTCCGACCAACTGCTCGAACCGTTTGGACTACGCTCTACCCGATAACCCGTTTCGGTGGCTACATCATTCCAGGACAGGTTGATTTGAGTTGATGAAATCGCGGCAGCCGCTAAACCTGTTGGTGCGTTTGGTGCCGACTCAGACCCAGCCGTCGTAAAACTCCAGGTTGGTCCACTGTTCCCAAGGTTAGCCATCGTCTTGCTGACGATTCTCCAGTAATAAGTCGTTCCTGGAGACAGTGCCGGTAGTTGATAGGTTTCCGGGTTACCTGGATATGGAGATCCGGTGTTGATGTCGGATGCGAACAAAGGTGGATTCGGAACTGTGCCAAAGTAAAGGTCATATTTATGAGCCCACAGCCCACCTTCCCATTGCAGCGTTACGGTCGTTAATCCAAGCGCACCATTTTGTGGAGAAGCATAATCAGGAGGATTCGGAGGTGGCTGGGGAACAAACGGCGTGTTCTCGCTCGTTGAGTTCCATTTACGTTCGAAGTGATTGACAAACCAATCGAAAATCCACTGCTTCTTGGTGAAATAATTATGCTCTTCCTGCGACACAGAGGACGAGGTGGTCCAGTTCGATGAGCCAAAAATCGACATCTTCTGGCCGTAGAGCATAACCACCTTCTCATGATTCAAGCCAAGCCGCTGAGGGTTTCGATTCTTAACCTGAACCCCTGCCATGTACATCCGATCGACATTCCATGAGTGCCAGAACTTATCCGGATTGCGGTATTCATTCGGTTCGGTCAGGAGTCGTACAGGAACTCCTCTCGCCACTGCAGCAATCATCGCGTTGGTGTGGCGCTGATCTGTAATCCGGTACATGATGACGTCGATTTTCTGCGGTTCAGCGGTATAGGCATATACAGCTCGATTAGCAAATTCGCTGTCGCCGGAATCGGGAGACCAATTCAACTCCGGATCAATCGGAAAAGTTGGATAGACGCGTGTAAGAGGACCGGTGATGTTTGCATAATTGGCGTATCTGTTCGTATTGGTCCAAAGATCGTCATATCTTGTTTTGAAACTGTTTATCAGGGAAGGATCATTAGTGAAATAAATTGCCTCATCGATATAGTCCTGATACGGTTTTGAGGGCACAAAAAAGGCCGGAGAGTAATTCGCCCCGCTGAACTCCATTTTGTTTTGACCGGCGAAGAGCATCATCTTCCAATGAAGAATTCCTTCGCTGACGTTGTAGCGCATAGGAATTCCCGCCGCCGATAACATGTTGAGCACCTGTTGATTTCCGCTGTAAATCGGATTGGCGCGCGGGTCTACGAGAACACGTACCCGAACACCCTGGTTATGCTTGGCAATAATCTTATTGGCGTAGGAGGTGTCCTGCATAAACCAGAAGGCGACATCGATGCCAACTGTCTCTGCGTCAATGAGGTCCCAAAGTGGTTGTCGACAGTCTTCAAACGCAGTGTCACAGAGCCGCTCCTGCGCGTGTACTTGGGTGGGAACCAGGAAAGGAACCAGGACGACAAGCAGTAACGTGGCCACGTGGAGGAGAATTGTTTGTTGAAGTTTTTGCATATCGGTTCCTATTCGAGATTTCTACTCGTTGCTGATTCAATTCTAATAAGGGATTATTAACTTGGCATGCGGCATTGACCGCCTTGAAGCAATCAACAGCAATGAGGGGAGAGAGTTCTGTAAAAAGAGCGTTCCGTAACAGAGCAAAACCTCTGGGGCTAAGCATTTCGAATGGCGGCATATTATCAATAAACTGCTAATCCGCCAATTTTCCATTGTCACTAAACTATGAAGGTTTACTGACGTTTTGTGTCGTGGACGATCAGAATCTTGCGAGATACACACGAGATCCCAATCCAGCCCATCAACGGTAAGGACACAACCTGGGGAGGCGATCACCACCAGGTATCGCTAATTGCACGCACTGTTTCAATGGACTACCTGGTGACCTTCGTGGAGTTGTTGCTGGGTGTGTTCATGTTACCGTTCAATACCTCACACCTGGGCCAGTCTGCCTACGGTCTTTGGATTCTCACAGCCTCGATCACTTTTTACTTTTCCATGCTCAATTTGGGATATGCCGGGGCACTGGTGAAGTTTGTAGCGCAATATCGGGCACACCGAGACGCCTCGGGCTTAAATCAAATCGTGAGCACGATGTTCTTCGTTTTTGCCGGAATCGGGCTTGTTGCTTACGGCGTCGCTGCTGTTATAGCTCTCAACCTCCAAACACTTTTCAATCTCAGCTCCGAGCAGGCCGCTACCGGCCGTTCTATATTGCTCGTCATAAGCGCTTACATCGCTTTGGGATTTCCGTTTAGCGTGTTTGGCGCAATCATGAACGGATTTCAGCGCAAGTACCTGAACGGTTTCATTGGGATCACGACGAGCGTAGTCGTGGTTATAGTAAATGTACTGGTGCTGCTGATGGGGTATGGACTGCTCGAGCTTGTAATTTCGACTACAGCAGTGAAAGCTTTAAGCTACGTGGGTTATCGTGCGAATGCCTACAGAGTGTTTCCAGCTCTACAGATAAGGATCCGCCACATCCAGTTCTCGCGGCTGAAAGAGCTCACGGGATTCAGCGTGTATATGCTCTTAATCGACATGGCAAATAAGTTGAATTACGCGACTGACTCAGTAGTGATCGGAATTTTCCTGAGTACAGCCGCAGTCGCGATATGGGCTGTCGCCCAACGATTAGTCGAATTGACCCAACGGCTCACTGACCAGTTGAATGGCGCGCTGTTTCCGGTAGTGGTCGATAGCGCCACAGTAGGTAATGTTGACCGTCTCAAACTGGTTTTTTTACAGGGCACTCGGCTTTCACTGGCAATGGTTTTGCCCATAGCAACGACCCTGGCTATGTTGGCCGAGCCTGTCGTTCTCCTTTGGGTAGGTCCTCAATTTCGGGCCAGCATTCCCGTCATTCATATCCTGGCGGCTGTAGTGACGTTTCGAGTTGGAAACGCCACCGCCACAACATTGCTGAAGGGCGCTGGACATCATCGGTTATTGGCACTTTCAAATCTTGGGATCGGTTTCGCGAATGTCGTCTTGAGTATCATACTGGTTCGAACCTACGGCCTGCAGGGAGTTGCTGCAGGGACTCTCATACCTTTGAGTTTGATTTCCATCTTTGTTTTGTTTCCCGCCGCCTGCCGTCGTGCGAATCTTTCGATCGGACATGCCATTGCCAGTGCGGTATGGCCTGCTGTCTGGCCCGCCATTTGTATGGGAACGTTCCTGGTATTCAGTCGGAACCTTTTCGGAACCGGATTTATCTCGATATTTGCTCAGGTAGTCGTTGCCGCTTCGATCTACCTGATTCTCTTTCTATCATTAGCCATCGGGCGTAGCGAGCGGGAGTGGTACCTGACAAAAATTCGCCAAGTAGTTAAATTGCAACGTGTACGTGCTGCCTGAGTTGTTTTCAACATGAAGTTTTCAGTGCTCATTCCTACATATAACCGCTCTGAGGAGCTCCGTAAAACTCTCCAGAGCCTAAGCGAATTGTCGTGCAGTAAAGAGTGGGAAGTGATCGTGGTAGATAACAATTCAAACGACAACACGGCGGAGGTTGTGGCCGAGATTAGCAGGACGTTTCCCGTTGAGATGCGTTACTTATTCGAGGCGGAGCAAGGTAAACCGGCGGCATTAAATTCGGGAATTTCCATTGCTCGCGGAGATGTAATTGCTTTTACTGACGACGATCATCGTTTCGAGCGCGATTGGCTTGAACAGGCGGCAATCGGTTTGGAACGGTTTGGATGTGACTACGTTGGCGGAAAAATTTTGCCGATGTTCGAAGGTTCTCTGCCGCGCTGGCTAACGACTTCATCAGCACGTCACCGGTCCGTAATTGGAATGGCCGATTACGGTCCGGAAGCACATGAGTTTGCTGACAAACCCGCGATGGGTGGTAACTTAGTTATATATCGAGAGGCGTTTTCTCGCGTCGGTCTGTGGGACAATCGATTGGGTCGCCGTGGAAAAACGTTACTTGGCCAGGAACAGCGGGAATGGTGCTTGCGCGCCCGAGCTGCCGGTTTGCGCGGTGTTTACATTCCCGAGATGGTCGTTTACCACATCGTCCCGGCAGACCGTCTTCAGAAGAAATATTTCAGACGTTGGTTTTATTGGCATGGCATTAGTCGCGCGATTCTTCATGAAAACTTCGGACTAGACATGGAAGCGCCGGAAGAGACGGTACATGACTTTTCAAAAGTTCCTCGTATAGCCGGCGTCCCGCGATATATGTTTCGTCAATTTTTCTCCGGCGTGCAGAATTGGGCCGGAGCAGTTATAAAAGACGACGCGGCAAAAGCGTTCGATCAGGAACTGTGGCTCTGGTTCTTCGCAGGCATAGTGCGGCAAAGATGGAAAAACCGGCACACCCCCATACCAGCTTTTAATAAGCTGCCCGGGCAACCGATTAATGGATGAAATAGAGGCTCATGAAAGCGATCATATTAGCGGCGGGAAAAGGAACGCGTCTCGAAGGCGCAGCGGTGAAGCCAAAGTGTTTAGTCGAGATCGGTGGTCTAACTCTCCTGCAACGCCAGATCGAGGCCTTGCGCAATGTGAACATCAAGCGCATCGTTGTGGTTGTCGGCTTTGCTGCTGATCACATTCGCGACGAATGCGACAACGATATAAGCTTCGTGGAAAACATACATTTCGCTGAGACGAGCAGCATGTATTCGCTTTGGCTGGCCCGGAATCATCTGGCTGATGGGTTTGTGGTGCTGAATTCCGACGTGCTCTTTCATCCGCAATTGTTGGCGAATCTACTCGACTCCTCGCAGGAAGATGCCCTCCTCATTTCCGATGCCGAGACGACTCCGCTGGGCGACGAGGAGATGAAGGTCAAAGTTAAGGAAGGCCTGGTGGTTGATATTTCCAAGGACATCGATCCGCTTGAAGCAGATGGCGAAAATGTCGGAATCGTAAAATTCAGTGCGTCAGGAGCGAGGGCTTTGGTTGGATACATGGCCGAGTTGATCGCTAATGGCGCGGTGAAAGACTGGGCGCCCAGGGCTTTTCGTGAGTTTGCGTTGAATCACCCGTTACACGCGTTGAGCACCGCCGGCCTGCCATGGATTGAGATCGACTTCCCCGAAGATTATCAGCGGGCGAAGACCGAAGTTTACCCCCGAATAGAATCACAGCCCTCTCCCGGCGAAACTTATCTCGCGCAAAGGCGCCAAGACACAAAAGACAGTGAAGTAGTTTACGATTGAGTTTAGAGTTCAGCCCTTAGGCTGCGGTTGAGCAAGCTAAGCTTGAACTCTAAACTACCTTCCATGAGCCTGAAGCGCGTAATCAATACAGCCCGCGATATCGACAAGCAGTGGCAACGTTGGCGTTCGCCTGATCGACGACGAGTGCTGGTTAACGCGCGCACCGCGATGAACTACGCCACGATAGCGCCAATCACTGAGCGCTTGCAGCGCGATCAACGGTTAGAGTTTTACTTCGCGTCGAGTGAAAATCCGGCGCAGACACAATCGATCTATGCCGATGCTGTGCAGCCATATGAATTGGTCACGCCGGTTCAGGCTTCGCTAATGCAGTTTGATGTTTACCTGGCGGCTGATTTTCTCTGGATGAAGTTGCTGCGTGGCACTTGCCGGGTGCAGACGTTTCATGGCGTCGCGGGGAAGTATCGCACTGTTTACGACTCACCTTCGGAGTCGATGCGAGGCTGGGATCGGTTGTTCTTTATCAATGAGCTACGACTGCGGCATTTCGTCGAGTGTGGCGCAATTGATGAAGACAGCTCCGCAGCGCGTTTGATTGGCATGCCCAAGCTTGACTGCCTCGTCGACGGATCTTTAAAGAGAGACGAACTACTCAGCGCGATGGGAATCGATCCCGCGCGAAAAACCATCCTGTATGCACCCACCTGGTCGGCACATTCTTCCGTGGTGGGCATAGGAGAAGAGTTGGTCCAACGTCTTGGCGACGCAGGCTATGCTGTTATCGTCAAACTGCACGACCGTTCGCGAGATTTGCAATACGTGAATTCGGGAGGCGTGGATTGGGGCACCAGGCTTGAGCCTCTATTGAAGAAGTTCGAGGGTGTGTTGGCAACCGGAAACAATTCTTCGAAGTACCTGCCGGCGGCAGACATAATGATTACCGATCACAGTTCGGTGGGGTTTGAGTATCTGTTAATCGATCGGCCATTGATTCGGATACACGTACCGGAGCTGATTAAGCATACCGACATTGAACCGAGCTATGTGGATCTGCTCGCGAGTGCGTCGACGAGTGTGACGAGTGTTGATGAAGTGATGACCGCGGTGGAGCGAGGTTTTATTGATGCGCGCGACAATTCAGCAACTCGGATCGCTGTGGCAAACGAGATGTTTTATAAGCCAGGCACGGCCACCGATCGCGCTGTCAAGGAGCTGTACGAGCTGATGGAGCTTGAAGCGTGAACCGCTGGTGAATTTCCAGAAGCTAAAAACCGCCAGCTTTCATGAACTGCGCGTGCGTGTGGCGCAGAGGGTGGCGGCTTTCAGCGAACGGCGCGGGTGGTCCGATCTCGTAAAGCTGCCGCCGGACGATACGTTCGCAAGCAATGGTCAGGATCTGCTTGAACATTTCCGTTCCAGCTTCGAGCCGGCATTCTTCGCCAGTTTCAAGAGCCCCGAACAGACTGTCACCGAATTCAAATCGCGCTGGCCTGAGACCGCGCAGCTATTGATCGACAAAGCCGATCGTATCTGCGACGGTAAATTCGATCTGCTCGGCTTCAAGAACCTCGACTTCGGCAAGCCGATCGACTGGCACTTCGAACCGCTGAGCGGAAAGCGCATTCCACTCGAACACTGGAGCAAGCTCGACTTCCTAGACGTCGGCCTTGCCGGCGACAAGAAGATCACGTGGGAGTTGAACAGGCACCAGTATTTCATGACGCTGGGACAGGCGTATCTCTTAACCGGCGACGAACGTTACGCCCGTGTCTTCGCGGCTCATCTCGACTCCTGGATGGATGCGAATCCGCCGAAACTCGGCATCAACTGGGCCAGCAGTCTCGAAGTCGCTTTCCGATCGATGTCGTGGCTGTGGGCGTTTCACTTCTTCAAGTCGTCGCCCTCGTTATCAACTGTAGTCTTCAAGCGCGCGTGGAAGTTTCTGTATCTCAGCGCGCGCCACCTCGAGTCGTACTTGTCGACATACTTCAGTCCCAACACGCATCTGACCGGCGAAGCGCTCGGACTCTTTTATCTCGGAACGTTGCTGCCCGAATTCAAGGAGGCGAAACGCTGGCAGGAGCTCGGCCGCGAGATTCTGATCGAACAGCTTCCGATTCACGTTAAGCGCGACGGCGTCTACTTCGAACAAGCCAGTTATTATCATCGCTACACGACGGATTTTTACATTCACTTCCTGCTTCTTTCACGCGCAAACAACGTCGCACTTCCGCGCGCGGTTGAAGAAGCGCTTGTCTTGCTGCTCGACCACCTGATGTACATCACGCGCCCCGACGGCACCACGCCATTCTTTGGTGACGACGACGGTGGACGTTTGGCGATGCTCGATACGCGCCCGGCGAATGACTTTCGCGGCACGTTGGGAACCGGATCGGTGTTGTTCGATCGCGGTGATTACAAGTTTGTCGCCGGTGATGCGGCTGAAGAATTGTTGTGGTTAACCGGCGGCGAGGGATTGAGCAAGTTTGATGCAATCGTCGCCATCGAGCCTGCTAAAACATCCGTGCCTTTCTTCGACGGTGGTTACTTCGTCATGCGTGACGGGTGGTCACGCGATTCAAACTACCTGCTCTTCGATTGTGGATCACACGGCGCACTCAACTGCGGCCACGCACACGCCGACGCTTTGTCGATCGACGTCGCTGCAAATGGTCGCACCGTTCTCGTCGATCCCGGCACCTATACTTACACGGGCTCAAAGGAACTCCGCGACTGGTTTCGCAGCTCGCACGCGCACAACACGGTTACTGTCGACGATGAGTCGTCGTCTGTGCCAAACGGCCCTTTCACGTGGAAAACGACCGCGCAAAGCGCGCTTAAGGAATG
>Ga0207676_10003035_pt1 | contig 11983 bp, 12 predicted proteins | sample KBSSwiS72_FD_184307 | JGI IMG/M metagenome (GOLD analysis project Ga0207676, IMG submission 184307) | Switchgrass rhizosphere microbial communities from Kellogg Biological Station, Michigan, USA - KBS Switchgrass S7-2 (SPAdes) (version 2) | ecosystem: Host-associated > Plants > Roots >... | reverse complement strand
GGGTCGATCGAACTGTCGTTGGAGACCACCGCCATCTTGGCGCGGCTGCCCGGATCGCGGGCCACGGCTCGGATCTCGATGACCCCGTCGTAGACCTCCGGCACTTCCTGGGCGAACAGCTTGGCCATGAAGCCGCCGTGGGCGCGGGAAAGCAGGATCTGCGGGCCCTTGGTCTCGCGGCGGACGTCGTAGATGTAACAGCGGATCCGGTCGCCGATATTGAAGTTTTCGCGCGGGATCGACTGGTCGCGGCGCGCGATGCCTTCGCCGCGGCCCAGGTCAACGACGATGTTGCCGTACTCGACCCGCTTGACCACGCCGTTGACGATTTCGCCCACGCGGTCTTTGAACTCTTCGTACTGGCGCTCGCGCTCGGCCTCGCGGACCTTCCCGGTCACGACCTGGCGGGCCATCTGGGTCTGCACCCGGCCGAACTCGAAGGGCGGCAGGACCTCCTCGTAGACCTTGCCCACGACGGCGTCCTTGTCGTTCCGCTTGGCGTCGGAGAGGCGGATGATGCCGACCGGCTCTTCCGCCGGGACCTCTTCGCCTTCCTCGTTGATGGTCGGGGCGTAGACCACATCATCGGCGACCACGGTGATGTAGCGCTTGACCAGGGTCTCGCCGGTCTTCTGGTCGATCTTCACGCGGATGTCGTGCTCGGCGCCGTAGCGCGAGCGGGCGCCCTTCTGGATCGCTTCCTCGATCGCCTCGATGACGATCTCGCGGTCGATGGACTTCTCGCGCGCGACGGCGTCGGCGATCTGGAGAAGCTCAAGCCGATTGGCCGAAATGCCGGTCAGGCTCATGGGATGTCCCTCTTATTCGGAAGTCTGTTGTTGTTCGGATTGCAGGCGGGCCGCGCGAACGTCGGCGCCCCGCTTCATCAATTGGTCGGTCAGGATCAGCTTGGCCTCGACGATCCAGGAGAACGGGATCATCGCGGTCTCTTCCTCGCCATCGAGGTCGATGGCCACCGCGTCATCCTCGACTCCGGCCAGCATGCCCTTGAAGCGCTTGCGGCCCTCGGCCATGCGGTCGAGCTCGAGGCGCGCCTCATGGCCCTCGAAAGTCGCGAAATCCTTCAGCCGGGTCAGCGGCCGGTCGACGCCGGGCGAGGAGACCTCCAGCGTATATTCGCCGGCGATCGGATCTGCCGCGTCCATGATCTCGGAAATCGCTCGGCTGAGCCGCGCGCAGTCCTCGACGTTCATGTCGCCGTCGACCGGGCGCTCGGCCATGATCTGCAGCCGGCGCGCATGCTCGCCGCCCATCAGGCGCAGGCGCACGATCTCATAGCCGGCGGCCTCGGCCACGGGGTCGAGCAGCTCCAAAAGGTTCAGGTCTTCGGCGGTCTTCCCACGCATGGGCTTCGGCCTGGCTCCGGCAAAGAAAAAAGCGGCCGGGCCGGAGCCCGCCGCTCGTAGGCGCCATACAGCGCTAACGGACGATGTTGAGGTGAATATAGGCGGTTAGGTGGGGTTTGTCAGCCCTGTTGAGTCGGAGGTGGTTGCAGGGCGTGCACCGCGCCGGCGACCAGCGCCCAGGCTAGGAGCGCGAGCCGCGAGGCCATGTCCAATCCAAAGAGATTTGGAGGTCTGCCTACGCTCTGCCAGGCGCCGGACGAAGGCCTGTGACGCGGAATCGCCGAAACACAAAACACCTGGGCCCCGCCTTCGCGGGGATGAGCGGTTTGCGGGGTGGCGTGGCGCCTCACCCCGTCTTGAACCGCAGCGTCCAGGCGGCGAACGCCTCCAGATATCCCCGAAGGTACCTGGCCGTCGCCTCGTCCGTCAGCCGCCCCTCCGCGTCGAATTTCTCGTGGGCGCGGAAGACCAGGATCTCAGGCTGGGGCATGCAGTAGGAGTTGGTGAACTCGAAGGCCTGGCGAAGCTGGCTCTGGCCCCGCGCGCTGCCGGTCTGGCCGGGCGAGGCGCCGATGATGCCGACTGGTTTGGCGCCCAAGGGAGCTGCACGGGGCGGTCGCGATGCCCAGTCAAGAGCGTTCTTCATCACCCCGGGGACGCCGTGATTGTATTCCGGGGTCACGAACAGCACCGCGTCGGCCTCGCGGATCGCGTCTTTGAAGGCAACGACGCCCGGTGGGTCGCCGCCCGCCTCCACGTCGCCGTTGTAGAGCGGCACATCGATCAGATCGAAGGTCGCCAGCGTCATGCCCGGCGGCGCCAACTCGACGGCTGTCCGCAGCAGGGCGCGGTTGAAGGACGCTTGGCGCAGGCTGCCGGCGACGCCGAGGACGCGAAGCACTGGGGTCTCGGTCATGGCGCGACTATGCGGAAATCGGGTCCGCCACGCACCCCTAATCGCGCCGCCCTTGGCCTCCCAGGTGGAGCGGAGGTCCCGGGCCGGCCACGTGGCTGGCGCGGCTCGGCGTAGGCCGCGGATCGTCGCAGAACTATCATTGACCCGCAATTTCCCGCCGGATGTGTCACTCGGCGCCTAGCCCCTCGACGCCTGATAGTCCACAGAGCCGCGCACTTCTCCTTGTGTGTTTGAAAGGCCAGCTCCCCATGGACCTCTCCAAGATTCCCGTCGGCGTGAACCCGCCCTACGACGTCAACGCCATCATCGAGATCCCGCAGGGCGGCGAGCCGGTGAAGTACGAGATCGACAAGGACTCGGGCGCGCTGTTCGTCGATCGTTTCCTGCACACCGCGATGTTCTATCCGGGCAACTACGGCTTCATCCCGCACACCCTGGCGGACGACGGCGATCCGATGGACATCATCGTGGTGGGCCAGACGCCGGTTGTGCCCGGCGCCATCATCCGAGCGCGGCCGATCGGCTGCCTGATGATGACAGACGAGGCCGGCGGCGACGAAAAGGTGCTGGCGGTGCCGGTGGACGCGCTGCATCCGTTCTACACGGGCGTGGACTCCTGGCGTTCGCTGCCGAAGATCCTGACCGAGCAGATCGCCCACTTCTTCCAGCACTATAAGGACCTGGAAAAGGGCAAGTCGGTGGAAATCACCCGCTGGGCCGACACCGAAGAGACCGCCGACCTGATCCGCGCCGCCATCGAGCGCGCGAAGGGCTAGGCCCTGACGAAGTCCAGGAACACCGGGGCGCAGTCGCCGAGGCGCTTTTCCTCGTAGCGGGTGGTGATGTGGTCGGCCGGCGCTGAGCGCCAGTCGTCCGCGCGCTCGGCCGTCCAGCTGAAGGCGGGGTTGGCCAGGATCTTCTCCAAGCTCCAGTCGACGTAGTGCGCCACGTCGCTGGCGAAGCGTAGCGTTCCACCCGGCCGGATCAGGCGCGCAAGCTCGGCGACGGTGTCGGCCTGGACTAGGCGGCGCTTGTGGTGGCGCGACTTGGGCCAGGGATCGGGGAACAGGATAAAGGTGCGCGCGAGGCTGGCGTCCGGCATCCGGCTTAGCAGCTCACGCACGTCGCCGTCGTGGACCCGGACGTTCGACAGGTGGGCGTCGTCGATGTGGCGGAGCGCGCTCGCCACGCCGTTCTGGAACGGCTCGGCGCCCAGGATCACCACATCGGGGTGTTTCGCGGCCTGGGCGGCCATGTGCTCGCCGCCGCCGAAGCCGATCTCCAGCCAGGCCTCGGCGGCGCTGGGCATGAGCGCACGCAGGTCGAAATCCCCCCCCGGCGGCCGGATGCCGGGCAGCAGGGTCTCCAACAGCGCCGCCTGCCGTGGCTTGATCGGCCGCGACTTGATGCGGCCGAAGGTGCGCAGCGGCGGGTGTGTGTCGGACATTGAACTACCGTGTCATCCCGGTCTTCGCGGGACGCAAAAGACCGAGACCCTTAGACGCCGAACGCGCAAGTGGGAACGCGGCGCACCCGCGGCGAAAATCCCGCCGGCTGAAGTTGATGGGTCCCGGACAAACCGCTGGCGCGGCTTTCCGGGATGACATCATAAAGGGGCGGAACCTACGCCAGGCCCTTCAGGGCGTCGGCGAGGTCGGTGCGTTCCCAGGAGAAGCCGCCCTCGTTGTCGGGCTGGCGGCCGAAGTGGCCGTAAGCCGCGGTGCGGGCGTAGATCGGCTTGTTGAGGCCCAGGTGCTCGCGGATGGCCCGCGGCGTTGCGCCGCCGATCATCTCCGGCAGGGCGAGCTCCAGCTTGGCCGGATCGACTTCACCCGTACCGTGCAGGTCGACGTAGAAGCTGAGCGGCTCGGCGACGCCGATCGCATAGCTGATCTGGATGGTGCATTTGCGCGCCAGGCCGGCGGCCACGACGTTCTTGGCGAGGTAGCGGCAGGCATAGGCGGCCGAGCGGTCGACCTTGGTCGGGTCCTTGCCGGAGAAGGCGCCGCCGCCGTGCGGGGCCGCGCCGCCGTAGGTGTCGACGATGATCTTGCGGCCGGTCAGGCCCGCGTCGCCGTCCGGCCCGCCGATCTCGAAGCGGCCGGTCGGGTTCACGTGCCATTTGGTCTTCTTGGTCAGCAAGCCCGCCGGGAAGATGCCTTCCACATAGGGGCGAATGACCTGCTCGATACGCTTGGGCGTGGCCGACTGCAGGCCGATGCGCTTCTTGTGCTGGGTGGAGACGACGATCTGCAGGACTTCGACGGGTCGGCCGTCCTCGTAGCGCAGAGTGACCTGGCTCTTGGCGTCGGGCTCGAGCACGGCGCACTCGCCGGAATGCCGGACCTCGGCCAGGCGCTTCAGGATCTCGTGCGAATATTGCAGGGTCGCCGGCATGAGGGCCGGAGTCTCGTCGCAGGCGTAGCCAAACATGATGCCCTGGTCGCCGGCGCCCTCTTCCTTCTTCGCCGAGGCGTCGACGCCCTGGGCGATGTGGGCGGACTGCGGGTGCAGGTAGCAGGCGAACTTGGCCTTGGCCCAGTGGAAGCCCTTCTGCTCGTAGCCGATGTCCTTGATCGCCTGGCGGACCTTGGGCTCGAGGGATTTGACAATGTCGCGGGTGAGCGCCTTGTTCTCGGACTTGGAGCCGCCTGGACGCCCGGCGCGGACCTCGCCGGCCAGCACGATGCGGTTGGTGGTGACAAGGGTCTCGCAGGCCACGCGCGCTTCCGGCTCAGCGGCCAGGAAGGCGTCGACGACGGTGTCGGAGATGCGGTCCGCGACCTTGTCCGGATGGCCCTCGGAGACGCTTTCCGAGGTGAAGATGTAGCTGGAACGGCTCAAGGCGGGGGCTCCGAGAAAATAGACCTGGACGCCGGCATCGGACGGCGGCGCCCCAAGAAGATCGGAAGCCTATAAAGAATTCTTTATGTGGAGCCAAGCATGGGGTTCAGGCCTCGGTGTCTTCCGACATCACCCTGACGAGGTCGAGGATCTTGCGGCGCACCCGCCCGTGGGTGATCCGCGGGAAAGAAGAGGCCAGCTCCAGGCCCTCCGGCGTCATCAGGAAGTCCTGCACCGTCTCGCGCGGCAGGTTCGAGCCGGCCGGTTCCGGCGTGTCGCTGAGACCCTCGTAGAAGTAGGCGATGGTCGTGTTAAGCGCCCGCGACATTTCCCAGAGCTTGGAGGCGCTGACCCGATTGGCGGCGCGCTCGTATTTTTGGACCTGCTGGAAGGTCAGGCCGATGGACTCCGCGAGGCGCTCCTGGCTGATCCCCAACTCCTTGCGCCGCATGCGGATTCGCAGGCCCACATGGCGGTCGATGGGGTTGGGCGCCCGGTCGCTGTCAACAAGCTTGTCCATAACAGAACGTCCTTAGTCGTGCTTGGACCGGGAAGGAATAGATGACAGCTGCGTCATCTAATCGCGGTCACCGAACGCGATAACCAATAGCTGCAGCTGTGGACAGTAACAGCAGAGCTTCAAACCAGGAATCACCAAGATTAACGAATGGTGTCGCCGGCAGGGCGGCGGGCAGGCGCGCATCGATGACTCCGAAGCCGCCGAGCCCGATGCGGGCCCCCTTCAGAACGCGCCCGTAGGCGTCGATCACCGCCGAGACGCCGGTGGGCGTGGCGCGGACGATCGGCAGGCCCTCCTCGATGGCGCGGTAGCTGGCGATGTTGAGGTGCTGCAACGGGCCGCTGGTCATCCCGAACCAAGCGTCATTGGAAACGTTGAGAATCCAACTCGGACGCGTGCCTGAGCGCCTCACCGCCTCGCGGGTGAATCCCGGGAACAGCGCCTCATAGCAGATCAACGGCTGCAGGGCGGGAACTCCCGACGGCGTTATCGGACGGGGCGGCGGTCCGGCTGTGAAGTCATCGGGCATGTGAACAAGGCTGCGAAAGCCGACCTTGGTGGCGAGGTCGCCCAGCGGCATGAATTCGCCGAACGGTACCAAGCGGTGCTTATCGTAAATGCCGGTGACCCGGAGAAGTTCAGCGTCGCGGCCGAGCGCAATGAGGCTGTTGAAATAGAGCAGCGTCTCGCCGGGGCCGCGACCCACCCGATTAGCGCCCATCAGCAGCGTCTGGCCCGGGTGCAGCGCATCGCGCAGGCGGACCGCATAGGGCGAGCCTGGAGCCAGCAGCTCGTCGATCACCGCCGGCAGGGCGCCTTCCGGCCAGACGACGATCGTTGGGTTCACAGGCGCAGGGCGGTGGGTGAGGTCGATATAGGTGGCGAAGATCAGCTCGAGGTTTTCCGGCCGCCACTTGTCCTTCTGGTCGATGTTGGCCTGGACGACGCGGATGACGGGGGCCTGCGCCGAGGGAGGTGCGGCGTGGTCGAGGCGCCAGAGGCCGAAGCCGTAGAGGCCGCACAGCGCCAGGCCGGCGACGGCCAGCACCCCTGCCCTGACGCGGCGATGTACAGACGCGGCCAGGATCGCCGGCGACGCGGCGATGGCGATGGTTATCCAGGTGAGGCCGTAGGCCCCGAAGACGGCCGCGGCCTGCGAGGGCGCCGAGCCAGCGCGCCAAGTCTCGCCTGGCAAATTCCACGGCAGGCCCGTGAAGATGTGGCCGCGCAGCCATTCGCAGCCCGCAAGGCAGCCCGCAAAGACCAGGACGCGCGCGAAGCTGCGGGGATTGAGGACGCGATAGAGGAGGCCCGCCGCGGCCCAGAAGAGCGCCAGGCCGCCGGCCATCATCACCAAGGCGAAGGGCGCCATCCAGCCCTGGTTCTTGGCGTCCACCATGAAGGGCTCTGTGATCCAGAACATGCTGACCGCGAAATAGCCGAGGCCCGCCAGCCAGCCGCGAAAGAAGGCCGAGCGCCGGGGATGCGGCCCTTCGGTGGAAAGCAGGATCAGCAGCAGCGCGTAGCCGAGGAGCCCCGGCAGGATTTCGAACGGCGGATGGGCAAGTGCTGCGGCCAGGCCGGCGGCGAGCGCGAGAACCCGCGCAGTCCACCCGGCTGTCCATCCTGAGAGACGCGACACGGGCGGTTTAGTCCCGCGGCTCGGTCGGCCAGGCGCGGCGAACGCGGACGCGTTTGACCCGACGCGGGTCGGCCGAAATCACCTCGATCACAAAGCCGCCGGGGTGCTCGATCACCTCGCGCCTCTGCGGCACCCGGCCGGCCAGCGCGTTGAGCAGGCCCGCAACCGTGTCGATCTCTTCGTCGAGGTCGGGCGGCGCCAAATCGACGCCGTCGCCGATGGCCTCCTCCAGCTCCTCCAGCGGGGTGCGGCCGTCGGCGATCCAGCCATCGCCGTCGGCGACGACCGCCGCACCGTTCTGGCCGTCGGCCTCGTCGTGCTCGTCGTCGATGTCGCCGACCAGCATTTCCAGCAGGTCTTCGAGGGTCACTAGGCCGTCGGTGCCGCCGAACTCGTCGATGACCAGCGCCATGTGGGTGCGGCTGGCGCGCATCTGGCCCAGCAGCTCAGAGGCGCGCATCGACGCGGGGACGTAAAGCACCGTGCGCACCAGGTTGTGGCGGCCGGACAATACGTGGTCGTCTGGCTTTGGCCTGCGGGTCTTGCGGGCGAGCAGCTTGAAGACGTCCTTGACGTGGACCACGCCCACCGGATCGTCGAGGTTCTCCCGATAGACCGGCATGCGGCTGTGTTCGGCCTCCACGAACCGGCCGACCAGCTCGTTAAAGGTGCAGGCGCGGTCCACGGCCACGATGTCGGCGCGCGGCTTCATGACGTCGCCGATGCGCAGGTCCTGAAAGGCGCGGGCGTGGCTGACCAGCTCGCCGGTGGCCGCGGTCGGCGGCTCAGGCTCGGCGAGATCGAGGTCGGCTACGCCGCGGCGGAAGATGTTGAGCAGCGATTGGAGCCCACCAACCTTTCTGGGGGCGGATCCGAGGCTACTCGGAGGATCGGGGTCGTTCATGGTCTCCTTCACCGGCCGCATAGGGATCCGGAATTCCCAGTCCGGCCAGGACGACGCGCTCAAGGCTTTCCATGGCCTCGGCCTCATCATCGCCGATGTGGTCGTATCCTAGTAGGTGCAACACGCCATGCGCCACCAGATGCTGCAGGTGGTGGGCGAGCGGCTTGCCCTGTTCGGCAGCCTCCCGGGCGCAGACGCCGTAGGCAAAGGCCACGTCGCCCAGAAAATGCTCAAGGTTGGGCGGCGCCGGAAACGACAGGACATTGGTCGGCTTGTCCTGATGGCGGAAGCGCGCGTTCAGGTCGCGGACGGCGGCGTCGTCGGTGAGCAACAGGGTGACGCCTTCGGGCGTCGCGCCCTCGCTGTCGAGCGTCGCCTGGGCGGCGGCGAGAACCAGAGACTCGGCGTTGGGCAGGGCCGAGGTCCAGGCCGGGTCCTCGATCTCGATGTCGATCACGTCCCCCGCCCGGCTGGAGGGTTCTTGGCCGCATCGGCGTCGTAGGCGCGCACGATCCGCTCGACCAGCGGGTGGCGGACCACGTCGGCAGCGGTGAAGCGGGTGATCTCGATGCCCTTGACGCCTTCCAGCAGGCCGACGGCGTGGGAGAGGCCGGAGTCGCGAGTGTTGGGCAGGTCGATCTGGCTGGGGTCGCCGGTGACCACCATGCGAGCGCCCTCGCCCAGGCGGGTCAGCACCATCTTCATCTGCAGGCGCGTGGCGTTCTGCGCCTCGTCGACGATGACGAAGGCGTGCGCCAGGGTGCGGCCGCGCAGGAAGGCTATGGGGGCGACCTCGATCTCGCCCTTCTCACGCCGGCGGCGCAGCTGATCGGCGCCCAGGATGTCGGTCAGCGCCTCCCAGACCGGCGCCATGTAGGGATCGACCTTTTCCGTCAGGTCGCCGGGCAGGAAGCCCAGCCGCTCGCCGGCCTCGACTGCGGGGCGCGAAACGATCAGACGGTCGACCTCGCCGCGCAGCAGCAAGCCCGCGCCATGCGCCACCGCCAGGAAGGTCTTGCCGGTGCCGGCCGGCCCCAGGCCAAAGACCAGTTCGCATTTGGAGAGCGCCTGGAGGTACTCAGCCTGGGTCGCGGTCTTGGGCGCCACCTGGCCGCGGCGGCCGATGGGCAGGTGGCCGGGGCCGCCCGTCCCAGTGCGGGCATTGCCGATCGCCACGCGGACGTCGGCCTCGCCGATCTCGAGACCCTGGTCGGCGCGTTCGGCGATGGACTGGACCGCCTTCTTGGCCTGGCCGCGTCCCTTGGAATCCCCGCTCAGCGAGACCCCGCCGCCGGGTGTCTCGACCAGCACGCCGAAGGCGTCTTCGATGAGGGCCGCGTGGCGCGAGTTGGCGCCGGAAACCGCGCGGGCGGCGACGTCGGACAGCGGGATGAATTCAGGCGCGCGGCTCACAAAGCCATCTCTTCGGCGGGCTCCACTTGTTGGGCGAGCACGCCGCCAAGGCTCATCCGCGCAGCGTCCTCGATACGAACCGGAACGATCTGGCCGATCAAGCGATCCGGCACGTCGGCGTGGACCGCCTGCAGGTAGGGGCTGCGCCCGATCAGTTGGCCCGAATGGCGGCCCTTCCTCTCGAAGAGCACCGGCAGGGTTCGGCCCACCTGGCTCGCGTTGAACGCGCGCGCCTGCTCGTCGAGGAGCGCGTTGAGGCGGGCGAGCCGCTCGTCCTTCACCGCTTCGGCGACCTGCCCGGGCATGGCTGCGGCCGGGGTGCCGGGTCGGCGCGAATATTTGAATGAGAACGCGCCGGCGTGACCTACTTCGCGCACCAGGGCCAGCGTTGCCTCGAAGTCGCTGTCGCGCTCGCCCGGGAAGCCCACGATGAAGTCGCCGGAGATGGCGATGTCGGGCCGCGCGGTCCGGATGCGCTCGATGAGCCGCAGGTAGCTGTCGGCGGTGTGCGCCCGGTTCATGGCCTTAAGGACCTTGTCCGACCCGGACTGCACGGGCAGGTGCAGATAGGGCATCAGCTCGGCCACCTCTCCGTGGGCGGCGATCAGGGCGTCGTCCATGTCGCGCGGATGGCTGGTGGTGTAGCGGATTCGGTCAAGGCCCTCGATCTTCGCCAGCCGCCGGACCAGCGCCGCCAAGCCGCCCTCGCCCGAGTACGCGTTGACGTTCTGGCCAAGGAGGGTGACCTCGCGCACGCCCTTGGCGGCCAGGTCGCGGGCCTCAGCCAAGATCGCGTCGGCGGGGCGCGAATATTCGCCACCGCGCGTGTAGGGCACCACGCAGAAGGTGCAGAACTTGTCGCAGCCCTCCTGCACGGTGAGGAAGGCGGTGACGCCGGTCGGGCGACGCTCCGGCAGGGCGTCGAACTTCTCATCCGGCGCGAAGTCGGCCGACAGCCGTTCGCCGCGGGCGCGGTGGGTGCGGGCAATCAGCTCGGGAAGCTGGTGGTAGGCCTGGGGACCCACGACCAGATCCACCGCGGGCTGGCGGCGCATGATCTCCTCGCCCTCGGCCTGGGCGACGCAGCCGGCGACGGCGATGGTCATCCGCGACCCGCCCTCGGAGAGCCGCTCCTCGCGCATCTCCTTCAGCTTGCCGAGCTCTGAATAGACCTTCTCAGTGGCCTTCTCGCGGATATGGCAGGTGTTCAGCACCACCAGGTCCGCGCCCTGCGGCGTATCGGTCATGGCGTAGCCCAGCGGCGACAGCACATCGGCCATCCGCTCGCTGTCATAGACGTTCATCTGACAGCCGTAGGTCTTGATGAAGAGGCGCTTGGAAGGCGCGGTCGCGGACATGGGCCGGGTTATGGGGTCGGCGAGCGGGCTGCGCAACTCCCCTCCCCTGTAGGCAGGGTGGACGAGGCGGAGCCTCGCCGGGTGGGGAAGTGTGGGCCAGTGCGCTGACTCAGCGCTTGATCGCGAGTTCCCCACCCTGGCCGCTCCGCGGCCTGTCCCTTCCCTCGGGGGAGGGGAACGCGACACTCATTTTTCCTCGATCGGCATCCCGTAGAGCTCGAGGCGGTGGTCGACGAGTCTGTAGCCGAGGCGCTTGGCGATGGCTTCCTGCAGGGCCTCGATCTCGTCGTCCATGAACTCCACCACCTTGCCCGTCTTCATGTCGATCAGGTGGTCATGGTGGGTTTCGGGGTGCTCCTCGTAGCGGGAGCGGCCGTCGCGGAACTCGTGGTGGATGATGATGCCGGCCTCCTCGAAGAGGCGCACGGTCCGGTAGACGGTGGCGATGGAGATGTGCGGGTCGACCGCGTGCGCGCGGCGATGCAGCTCCTCGACGTCGGGGTGATCGTGGGCCTCGGAGAGCACGCGCGCGATGGTCCGCCGCTGCTCGGTCATGCGCATGCCCTTCTCGACGCAGAGCTTTTCGATGCGGTCCGACAAGAAGGGCTCCCGAGAATCCGTTGACGTGAGGATAGGTCTAAGTTGGCGCGGACGTAAGGTCGAGACGCATTACCAGGGCGTCCATCCGTCCGGCCTCGCCGCGGTCGTAGTAGTAGAGCCGCCGGCCCGCTTGGTGGAATCCCAGGCGCTCGTAGAGGGCGATCGCCGCATCGTTGTCGACAGCGACCTCTAGGAAGGCCTGCGCCACGCGCTGCTGACGCGCCACGCCGAGCGCGGCCGTCATCAAGGCCTGGGCGACGCCGTTGCGGCGCGCGGTCGGAGCGACGCCCAGCGTCAGGACCTCGACTTCGTCAGCGGCTATGCGGCAGAGAATGACGCCCAGCGGCTGGTCGTCCCGGGCGAGGAAGCCGTAGATGCCCTCGCCCTCCAGCAGATCCTCGAACTCGTCCTCGCGCCAT
>Ga0207676_10003031_pt1 | contig 11986 bp, 9 predicted proteins | sample KBSSwiS72_FD_184307 | JGI IMG/M metagenome (GOLD analysis project Ga0207676, IMG submission 184307) | Switchgrass rhizosphere microbial communities from Kellogg Biological Station, Michigan, USA - KBS Switchgrass S7-2 (SPAdes) (version 2) | ecosystem: Host-associated > Plants > Roots >... | reverse complement strand
GTTCGGCGCCGCCGCATCCGCGGTGGCGGCCTTTTTCTCGCCCTTGATTTCGGCGAGCACATCCGCGAGCGGGTCCACCACTTCCGACTTGAACTCCGAAACGGGTGGTGCCGCAGCCGTGCCGGACGGATTTACCGCCGCCGCCGGCGCGCCGCCTTCGATGTCCGCACCGATGAACGCGGGTGGCGCGTAGTTGACGCCGGTCTCCTTCGCCCAATCCTTGGCGATGAGCCCGGTGGCAGACGCGATCATCATCAGGATGAACAGCAACACGATCACGAGCGACGCCATGCCGACCCGGTCGGACTTGAGGCGCTTCCAGGCGAGCGCCCACAGTCCCGGCGAGACGGTGTGCGGAATCGCGCGTGCCATCCGCGCGGGCGCCTTCGGCGCCGTGCCGTTGGTCATCGATGCGCTGGTCATTTGAGTCTCCCCCCGCAGCCGCTTCGCGAACTCCCCCCGAGGGGGCGAGCGCCCTCATTGGCCAATACTGGCGGCCTGGCGGCGCTCATTTGAGCTGCACCCTGGGATCGGCCGCCTTGTACATGAGGTCGGCAAGAAGATTGGAAGCCATCGTCGCGAACGCGACGTAGACGGTGAGCGCCTTGATCACCGGAAAGTCCGAGCGCTCGACGGCGAGGATCACCTCGCGCCCGATCCCGGGGATCGAGAAGAACCGCTCGATCAGGAACGCGCCCAGGAGGAGCGACGGCAGTCCCGCCATCAGATGCGTGATGATCGGGATCGAGGCATTGCGCAGCACGTGCAGCCACATGATCCGGTTCTCGGAGAGACCCTTGGCCCGCGCCGTGCGCACGTAATCCTGGTTCATCTCGTCCAGAAAGAACGTCCGATACAGGCGCAGGTCCGGCGCGAGGCTCACGACGAGGCCGATCAGGATCGGGAGGCGCGCGTACGTGATGAGGTTCTCCCAGAAGCCGTTGCCCCATCCCTGCACCGGAAACCAGCCGAGCTTGTACGCGAAGAAGTACTGGAACACGATGATGTACACCAGCACCGAGATCGAGAGTCCGACCGTGCACGCAATCATCACGGCCCTGTCGGTGAGCGAGCCGCGCACGTAGGCGACCGCGAGCGCGAGGCCGATCGCGAGGAACGTGTCGATGATGAGCAGCGGCACGAGCACCGTGAGCGACGGGCCAAGGCGCGTCGCGAGGATGTTGGACACCTTCTCGTTCGTGCTCCACGACGCGCCGAAGTCGCCGGTCAGCACCTGCTTGATGAAGATCCACAGCTGGACGAACCAGGGCTGATCGACGCCCAGTTGCCGGCGGATGTTGTCGATCTGCTCCTGGTTCGAGATCTTGCCGGCCAGCACGTAGGCCGGATCGCCGCCGACCCAGTTGAACAGGATGAACACGAGCACGATCACCCCGAGCATCGTCGGCACCATCTGCCACAAGCGTCGGATGATGTATGCGGTCATTCGAGAGCCTTCTCCCCCTGCGCGATCCGTACCTTCATGCTACTCCCCCGGACCGCGCTTTCCACCGCCCGCGCCGGCCTGCGCCTCAGTTCGCGCGGGCCGCGACGTCGATGTACTGCCACTCCGCGCGCAGGATCGGATGCTTCTTGAACCCGACCACCCACGGTTGTGCCAGCATGTTCCGGTAGCGGCTGATGTCGAGCCGCCACGGCGCGTACGCTTCGATGATCTTCGCCATCTCGTGATACAGCCGGTCGCGCTCCGGCGAGTCGGGCAACTTGAGCGTCTGCTCGTACAGCTTGTCGTACTCCGGAATCTGCGCGCAGGCGTTGTTGCTCTGGTAGATGTTGCGGCCGTACAGGATCTGCATGAAGTTGTCGCCGTCGGGATAGTCGGCGATCCACGACGCCGTGCGCATCATGAGCTTGCACTGCTTCTCGAGCTTCAGGAGCTCCGCGAACTTGTCCTTCTGCACTTCCATCCGGATGCCGATCGAGTCGAGCGTCTTCTTCCACATCTCGTCCATCTGCCGCCACAGCGAGTCCGGCCGCGACGCGTAGCGGATGACGAGCGGCTTGCCGTCGGGCAGCGTGCGATAGCCGTCCGCGCCCTTCTTGTAGCCGAACTTGTCGAGAAGCGCATTCGCGCCGGGCACGTCGTATTTGACGCTCGACCTGTACGCCGGGTCGTGCCCGTTGACGCCCGGCGGAATCGGAAACTGCGCCTCGACCGCCTCGCCGTTGCGGACGACCCTGATCTCCTCGTCGACCGGATACGCCATCGCCATCGCGCGGCGCAGCGCGATCTTCTCCTTCGCAAGGCCACCGACGACTGGGTCCTGCATATTCCAGTAGTGATAGGAGATCTCGGGGTCGACGAAGCGCGAGAGCTTGACGCCCTTCTTCTGCATCTCGGGCGTGAGCGTCCCGCCGGAGAGGACCTTCGGCGCGAGCGGCCCTTCCATGTTCATGAGGTCGAGCTCGCCGTTCTGGAACGCGAGAAGCCTTGCCTGGTCCTCCTCCATGATGCTGATCTCGACGCGGCCGATCTGGGGCATCTTCTTGCCCTTCATCTCGCGGACGATCTGCGCATCGGCGGGATCGCTGCCTGCCTTGAAGTCCCAGACGAAGCCCCGGAAGTCGGGGTTCGCCTCGAGGACGATCTTCGACGAGCGCGTCCAGCTCTTCAGCAGGTAAGGACCCGTGCCGACGGGGTTCGACATCGCGCGGCCGCCCGAATCGGCATAGGCCGCGATCACCTCCTTCGCGACGGCTCCCATCGGCTCGTGCGCGACGACGTAGGAGAAGTTGTGGTCGGGCTGCTTCAGCTTGATGCGCAGCGTATAGCGGTCGACCGCCTCGAGGCCGGGAATCTTCGCGCTGTAGTCGAAGCTGCCCATCTCCTTCGCCTTCGCCGCCGCCTCGTCCAGCCCGACGATCTTGCCGTCGACGAGCCAGGTCCACGGCGAGCGGATCTTCGGATCCATGAAGCGCTTGATCGAGTACACGTAGTCGTCCGCGACGAGCTCGCGCTTCGCGCCTTTGAACGCGGGGTCCGGCGTGAAGTAGATGCCTTTCCTGATCTTGAACGTGTAGGTGAGCCCGTTGTCGGTGACCTGCGGCATCGCTTCGGCGGTGAGGGGAACGAGCTTCGCCGGCCGCGCGAGGTAGTCGTAAGTGAGAAGCGTCTCGAAGATCATCTGCTCGACGGTCCCCGAGTAGAGATCGTGCGCGCCGGCGGGGTCGAATCCTTCCTCGCCCGCGGGAAACACGTGCCGGATGACCTTGTTCATGTCGGCGGCGCGTGCGGTCGGCGCAGCGAGCGCCGCCGCAACCAGCACCGTGGCGGCGATCGCCGCGATTGCTTCTCTCGCGCTCGCGGGACGGCGCTGCGCCGTCTTCGACGTGCGCATGAAGGGTGAATTCGCTTCCATGGTCACTTGTGCGGTTCGATGTCGAGGTACATGAAGTCCGCCTGCAGGATAGGGTGTTTCTTGAATCCCTGCACCCACGGGCGGATGAGCTCGTTGCGGATGCGCGAGATCTGGAGGCTCCATGCGCCATCCACCTCCATCTGGCGCGTCATTTCGAGGAAGAGCCGGTTGCGCTCGGGCGAGTTGGGGATGAGCCGGGACTTTTCGTAGAACCGGTCGAACGCCTTCGACTCGTAGCAGCCGTTGTTGCTCTGGCCCGTGTTCGGCCCGTACAGGAGCTGCATGAAGTTGTCGCCGTCGGGATAGTCGGCGATCCACGCCTGGCCCCACATCTGGAGCTTGCAGGCCTTCGCCGCCTGGATGTTGTCGACGAGCGGCGCAACGTGCACTTCCATCTTGATCCCGATGCTGGAGAGCGCCTTGTGCCACACCTCGTCGAGCTCGCGCGACGAGCTGCTCGGCTGCGAAGCAAGCTGCACGACGAGCGGCTTGCCGTCCGGCAGCGTTCGCCAGCCGTCGGCGCCCTTCTTGTAGCCGAAGTAATCGAGCAGCTTGTTGGCGGTATCGGGGTCGTACTGGATGATGCTGCGGTAGTGCGGATCGTGGCCCACGACCCCGGGCGGAATGGGCATCTGCATGTGCATCGCCTGCCCCTTGCGCACAACCCTGATCTGCTCGTCGACGTTGTACGCCATCGCCATCGCCCGGCGCAGCGCGATCTTCTCCTTTGCGAAGCCCCCAATGACCGGGTCGCGAATGTTGAAGGTGGTGTACGTGAGGTCGGGGTCGGCCACCCGATACAGCAGGATGCCTTCCTGCGCGAGTTCCGGCTTGAGCTGGTCGCCGTCGAGGACGTTCGGCGCGAACGTCTCGGGCACGTTCATGTAGTCGATTTCCTTCTGCTGGAACGCGAGCCAGCGCGACTGCGCCTCCTCGATGATGGTGATCTCGACGCGCCCGACCTGCGGCATTCGCCGGCCCCTCATCGTGGCGTAGAGCGCCTTGTCCCAGGGGTCGTCCGTCGGCTCGAAATCCCACACGAAGCCGCGGTATTCCGGATTCGCCTCGAGCACGATCTTGGAGCGCCGAGTCCAGCTCTTGAGCTGATACGCGTTGGTGCCGACCGGATGCCCCATGGTGTCGTCGCGATACGCTTCGATCACCTCGCGCGCCACGGCACCGAGAGAAGCGTGCGCGGCCACGTAGACGAAGTTGTAATCGGTCTCCTTCAGCTTGAAGCGCAGCGTGTAGCGGTCGACGGCCTCCATCCCTTCGACCTTCGCGTCGTAGTCGAACTTCCCGGTCTTTTTCGCCTTGGCCGCAAGCTCGTCGAGGCCGACGATCTTGCCCTCGAGCAGGAAGGCGTACGGCGAGCGGTTCTGCGGATCCATGAACCGCATGTACGAGTACACGAAGTCCTGCGCGGTCAGCTCGCGCCTCTTGCCCTTGAACGCGGGATCGGGCGCGAAGTAGACGCCCTTGCGGATCTTGAACGTCCACGTCTTGCCTTCGTCCGCGATCACGGGCATCGCCTCGGCGGCCTGCGGCACCACCTTCGACGGCCGCGCGAGGTAGTCGTAGGTCAGAAGCCGCTCGAAGATGGCCTCGAGGATCGTCGCCGAGTAGAGGTCCGAGATGCGCACGGGATCGAACCCGTTCTCGCCGGTCGGAAAGAACCACCGCACGACCTTGTTGGGATCGGCCGCGGCGTCAGCCGGCACCGGCGCGATGCAGGCGGCGATGGCGCCGAGCGTCGCGCAAGCGATGAGACGGAGGGAAGTCCTGCGCGGCATTGCGGGTGGGCGGGAAATGAAGGCGGCGTAATGTACCATTTCACCCTCCTCCGGCGACGCCTTTGCCCTATGAAAATTGACCGACCGTCGCCTTCGTCGACAGTCCCTGAGCTCACGAGCGTTCGCGCATTCCCATGGCGCGCGCGCTGAAGCCGGCCTACTGGGACGAGGCGACGCGCGTGCTCGCGAAGACCGACCGCGTGCTGCGCAAGTTGATCCGTGCGCATCCCGACATCCATCTGCGGCGCCGCACCGACGCGTTCACCACGCTGGCCCGCGCGATCGTCGGCCAGCAGATCTCCGTCAAGGCCGCGGAGTCGATCTGGCAGCAGTTCGTCGCGACCGTCGCGCCGGACGTCAAGGCCAGGGGCCGCCCGCGCCTCGATCCGCTTGCCGTGACCGCCGTCCGGGAGCTCGCGCTGCGCCAATGCGGCCTCTCCGGACGCAAGGTCGAGTATCTGCGCGACCTCGCCTCGCACTTCGCCTCGGGAAGGCTCGATCCGAAAGGCTGGCGCAAGATGGACGACGAAGCGCTGATCGCCGCGCTGGTCGAGGTCAAGGGCATCGGACGCTGGACCGCGGAAATGTTCCTGATGTTCCACGAGCTGCGCGCCGACGTGCTCCCGGTCGACGACATCGGGCTGCAGAAGGCGATCGCGCTGCACTATCACAATGGCGAGCGGCCGACGGTCAAGGCGATGCAGGATCTCGCGCTCGCGTGGCGCCCGTATCGCAGCGTCGCGACCTGGTACCTGTGGCGCTCGCTCGACCCGATTCCGGTCGAATACTGATGCCCGCGCCGTGATGTCGGCCGCGGAGACTTCGCCGCATCCTTACGAGGCGCTCACGCCCGATCGGGCGCTCGATGCGCTCGCAACGGTCGGCATCCTCGGTGACGGACGGCTGCAGGCTCTCGGCAGCTACGAGAACCGTGTGTACCTGGTCGGCGTCGAGGACGCGGAACCCGTGGTCGCGAAGTTCTACCGTCCGGGCCGCTGGTCGGACGCCGCGATCGCGGAGGAGCACGCGTTCGTCGGTGAGCTCGCGGAGCGCGAGATTCCGGTCGTCGCGCCGCTTGCTCTTCCGAGCCGCACGCTGCATGCGGCCGAGGGCTTCCGCTTTGCGGTTTACCCGCGATGCGGCGGTCGGCCGCCCGAGCTCGAGCGGAAGGACACGCTCGAGTGGATGGGCCGGTTCCTGGGTCGCATCCACGCGGCCGGCGCCTTGACGCCGTTTTCGCACCGGCCCGAGCTCGATGCGCACACGTTCGGCAGCGAGCCACGCGATTGGCTTCTCGCCCACGACTTCATTCCGCAGGATTTGCGCGCGCCCTGGCAGGCGATCGCGGCACAAGCGCTCGACGGCGTCGCGCACTGCTTTGAGCGTGCCGGTGCCGTGCGCCTGCTGCGCCTGCATGGCGACTGCCACGCCGGCAACGTGCTGTGGATCGAGCACGGCCGCAACGGCCACGCGATCCACGGCCCACACTTCGTCGATTTCGACGATGCACGGATGGGTCCGGCGATGCAGGACCTCTGGATGCTGCTCTCCGGCGATCGCGCCGACATGTCCCGGCAACTGGGATTCGTCCTCGCCGGGTACGAGGACTTCTTCCCGTTCGACCGGCGCGAGCTGCACCTCATCGAGGCGCTGCGCACGCTGCGCCTCCTCCATTACTCGGCGTGGCTGGCGCAGCGCTGGGACGATCCCGCGTTTCCGGCAGCGTTTCCGTGGTTCAACACGCAGCGCTACTGGCAGGACCGGATCCTCGAGCTGCGCGAGCAGGTCGCGCTGATGCACGAGCCGCCGCTGTCGCCCAGCTGACGTCATGGACGAATGGATACCGCGGCTGCTCGACGCGCTCGCATTGCCGCAATACGGCTTGAGCACCGTGTTCGTGATTGCGTTCGTGTCGGCAACGCTGCTGCCGATGGGATCGGAGCCGGCGGTGTTCGGACTCGTGAAGCTCAACCCCGACCTGTTCTGGCCTGCCGTGCTCGTCGGCACCGCCGGCAACACGCTCGGTGGCGCGCTCACCTGGTGGATGGGTTACGGTGCCGAGCGTGTCTACGAAAGGGTGACGAACGACCCCGGCACCTCCAACCCGCGGGCGCTGCGCTGGCTCGAGCGCTTCGGCGCTCGGGCATGCCTTCTCTCGTGGCTGCCGGTCATCGGCGATCCGCTGTGCGCGGTCGCGGGCTGGCTGCGCCTGCCGTTCTGGCCATGCGTCGCCTACATGGCGATCGGCAAGTTCGGGCGCTACGTGACCATGACGGCGCTCCTGCTGTGGGTGTTCCCCGGCGCCTTCGTCTGGTGAGCGCCGTTCGCGACGGTTTCAGCCGAGGCGCAGCATTCCGTCGATGAGATGCAGCGTGCGATCCGTGCGCGCGGCGAGATCCGGATCGTGCGTCACGATGACGAGGCTCGTGCCGATGGCGCGATTGAGGCCCAGCATGAGGTCGAACACCTGGCCCGCCGTGCGCCGGTCGAGATTGCCGGTCGGCTCATCGGCGAGCACGCACTGTGGCTTCGTCACGAGCGCCCGGGCGAGCGCCACGCGCTGACGCTCGCCGCCCGAGAGCTCGCCCGGCAGATGACGCTCGCGGTGATCGAGGCCGACACTTCGCAGCAGCTCCTTCGCGGCCGCGCGCGCTTCCGCCGTCGGCATCCGGCGGATCACGAGCGGCATCGCGACGTTCTCGAGCGCCGTGAATTCCGGCAGCAGGTGGTGGAACTGGTAGATGAACCCCAGTGCGCGGTTGCGCACCGCCCCGCGGTCTTTTTCCGACAGCTCGGAGAGGTCGACGCCGTCGACGCGGACCGAGCCGGACGTCGCCGCGTCGAGACCACCCAGGAGATGCAGGAGCGTGCTCTTGCCCGAGCCCGACGCCCCGACGATCGCCACGCGCTCGCCGCGCGCGACGGTCAAGTCGACGCCCATCAGCACCGGCACTTCCAGCGGGCCGCTCACATAAGTCTTTCGCAGGCCCACGCATGCCAGCACAGGGACGGCGCTTACTGGACCACCTTCGTGCTGCGCACTCCGGTATTCGCCGTCGGGGCGGCCCTGCGGGGTCACTGGACTACCCTCCGCGCTACGCGCTTCGGGGCTGATTCACCCTCGGGGCGGCCCGTCGGGCTCATGCGCCGTCACTCATAGCGCAACGCCTCTGCCGGATTGACCTTCGCGGCGCGCCACGCGGGATAGATCGTGGCCACCAGCGCGAGCGCAAGCGCGATCGCCGCGATGGTGATCACATCCCCTCGCTGCAGATCGGACGGCAACTCGCTGATGTAGTAGACCGACTTGTCGAGGAACTGGACGTTGAACAGCCGCTCGATGCGCGGCAGCACGGTGCCGATGTTGAGCGCGAGCAGAATGCCGCCGATCACGCCCAGCACCGTGCCGATGAGGCCGATCAGCGCGCCCTGGATCATGAAGATCGCCGTGATCGATGACGGCGCGGCGCCGATCGTGCGGAGGATCGCGATGTCGGCCTGCTTGTCGGTCACCGTCATGACCTGCGCCGACACGATGTTGAATGCGGCGACGGCGATGATCAGCGTCAGGATGATGAACATCACGCGTTTCTCGATCTGGACCGCGCGGAAGAAGTTCGCGTGACTCCGGGTCCAGTCGCGGACTTCGCCGTTGATCGGGAGCGTGCGCGCGAGGTCGAAGGCCACCGCCGGCGCCTCGAACATGTCGTCGAGCTTCAAACGTACGCCCGAGACGCCGTCAACCTGGTAGAGCCGCCTTGCATCGTCGAGATCGATCAGCGCAAGCCCGCTGTCGAACTCGAACATGCCCATCTCGAACACGCCGACCAGGTGAAATGTCTTGAGCCGCGGTAGCGTGCCGGCCGGCGTCATGGTTCCCTGCGGCGTGATCATGACCACGGGATCGCCGATGCGCACGTTGAGCGCGCGTGCGAGCTCGGCGCCCAGCACGATGCCGAACTGCCCGGGCTTCAAGTCGGTCAGCGCACCGGCGCGCATGTGCGTCCCGATGTCGGCGACGGTGGCTTCGCGCACAGGATCTATGCCGCGCACGATCGCACCCCGATTCACTTCCCCCGCCGAAAGCATCGCCTGCCCGAGCACGTAGGGCGCCGCCGCCTTGACGTGCGGATTGGCCATGGCGGCTTTCGCGACGGCGGCGTCGTCCGCAATCGCCGGAATGCCGCGGATCTCGATGTGCGAGGCGACGGCGAGGATGCGGTTGCGAAGCTCTTCCTGAAAGCCGTTCATCACCGACAGGACGACGATGAGCGCCATCACGCCGAGCGCGATCCCCGCCATCGAGGTGAGCGCAATGAACGAGATGAAGCGATTGCGCCCCGACCCGCGCCGGGCGCGCGTATAGCGAAGGCCGACGGCGAGTTCGTAAGGCGACAAGGGAAGTGTCCGCGAAAGCCGAATCGAGAGCGCTGCCGGAAGAGGACGCCGTTACGGGGACGCCATTTGCAAGCGACGTGCAGCGCGTGCCGATTATCGCATGCAAGCGGCGCCGGCCGGCTGCTAGACTCGCACGACCTTGCGACGTCGCCGGAGGCCCTCGCGTCGCCGACCATGCAATTGATCCTCGCACTGCCGGCTCTTTTCGAAGAGCGCGACGATACGGCTGCATCGAGAGGTGCGCGCGCCCTCTCGCAGATGATTGCGCTCGCCGGCACACCGGAGCGGCGAGCGGGCGGCCTCGATGCAGCGCTCGCCGCGCACTACGGTGTCGAGCAGCAAAACGACTGGCCGCTTGCACCGATACGCCTGGCGGCGCTCGGGATCGAGCCGGGCGATGGGTATTGGCTCGGTGCCGATCCCGTGACGGTCGAAGTCGGCATGGCGAGCGCCGAACTTGCGGGAATCGTCGCCGATCTCGATCGCATGGAGACGGATGCTCTGGTCGCAACGCTGAACGCGCACTTCACAAGCGACGGGCTCGCGTTCCTCGCACCTTCGCCCGGCCGATTCTTCGTCCGCGCGGCGAGCGCGACGCGCTTGTCGACGGTTGCGGCAAGCGCCGCTCTGCGGCGTCCGTTGCGGGCGCTGCTTCCGCAAGGGCAGGATGCCGCGACGTGGCGGCGCTGGCAATCGGAGATCGAGATGCTGCTGCACGAGCACCCGGTCAATCTCGAACGCGAGCGCGCGGGCCGGGCGCAGGTGAACGGCTTCTGGTTTTCGCAGGGCGGCACGCTTCCGCCGCGGCGACACGTTGCGACCACGATCGCGACGTTCGCCGGGGATGGCATCGCAGTCGCGCTTGCCGCCTTCGCCGGCGCTCCCGCGCATTCGCTGCCCGACGACTTAAGCGGCGCGCTCGCCGCTGCCCCGTCCGCCGAATCGATCGTTGCGGCGCTCGACCCGGCGCTCGATCTTGCGTCGATCGAGCGCGCGTGGGCGACTCCAGCGCGGGCCGCCCTGGCCGCCGGCTCGCTCGACTCCGTGCAGATCCTGGCGCAAAGCACCGGCGACGCGATCATCTGGCACGTCGGGCGCCCAGGATTGTGGCAGCGAATCGCCGGGCGATTCGAAGCGCGTGATCTTCGCGCGCTGCTCGACGCCACGAGGCAGGTTCCATGAGGCCGGTTCCATGAGGCCGGTTACATGAGGCACGCATGAGGCAGATCGTGCGCCGGACGGTGCCCGATGCGGCCACCGTCCTGACGGCCGCCGGGGTCCATCCCGTGCTCGCGCGCGTGTTCGCCGCGAGAGGCGTGGCGAGCGCGGATGACCTCGGCTGCGATCTCGCGTCGCTGCCCCGGCACACGACCATGAAAGGGATCGAGGCGGCCGCCGCGCGGCTCGCCGACGCGATCCTCCACCGCGAGAAAGTGGTGATCGTCGCCGATTACGATGCGGATGGCGCAACCGCTTGCGCGGTGGCCGTGCGCGGACTGGGAGCGCTCGGCGCCATCGTCGATTTCCTCGTGCCGAACCGGTTCGAATACGGCTACGGGCTCACCCCGGAGATCGTCGCGCAAGCGGCGGCGCTCGCGCCGCGCCTGATCGTGACGGTCGACAACGGCATCGCGAGCCATGACGGCGTCGCCGCTGCGGTGGCGAGCGGCATCGAAGTGCTCATCACCGACCATCACCTGCCGGCGGCCACGCTTCCCTCACCCGCGCTAATCGTCAATCCCAACCAGGGCGGTTGCGCGTTTCCCGGCAAGCACCTCGCGGGTGTCGGGGTGATGTTCTACGTGCTGCTCGCCACCCGGGCGCTGATGCGCGAGCGCGGTTCGTTTGCCGGTCGTCCCGAGCCCAACCTCGGCACGCTGCTCGATCTCGTCGCGCTGGGAACGGTCGCCGACGTCGTGCGCCTCGACCGGACCAACCGGACGCTCGTAGCGCAGGGCCTTGCGCGCATTCGCGCCGGGCGAGCACAGCCGGGGCTCAGCGCGCTGTTCGCCGTCGCCGGACGCGATCCAAGGCGCGCGACGAGCTACGACCTGGGCTTCGTCGCCGGTCCACGCCTCAACGCCGCCGGACGGCTTTCGGACATGACGGTGGGCATTCGTTGCCTGCTTGCCGACGGCGAAGGGACGGCGGCGCCGCTCGCCGTCGAGCTCGACCGCCTGAACCGCGAGCGCCGCGAAGTCGAATCGGCGATGCAGGAAGCGGCGGTCCTTGCCGTCGAGTCCGGCGCGCGGCACGCCGCAGGCGACGATGACTACACCGTGTGCCTGAACGACCCGGACTTTCACCAGGGCGTGATCGGGATCGTTGCGGGGCGGCTCAAGGAGCGCTACCACCGTCCGGCCGTCGTGTTTGCGAAAGGCAGCAACGGCGAGCTCAAGGGCTCGGGACGGTCGA
>Ga0207676_10003024_pt1 | contig 11992 bp, 10 predicted proteins | sample KBSSwiS72_FD_184307 | JGI IMG/M metagenome (GOLD analysis project Ga0207676, IMG submission 184307) | Switchgrass rhizosphere microbial communities from Kellogg Biological Station, Michigan, USA - KBS Switchgrass S7-2 (SPAdes) (version 2) | ecosystem: Host-associated > Plants > Roots >... | reverse complement strand
CTTTCGGCTCCCATGAACGGCGCGACTTGGGTCGGATCGCCGCAGTGGACATTGAAGCAAAAGATGGCCAGGAGCGACTTCGATACGGCGCTCACAACGCGGCTGGATGGTCTGCCGGCAGACAACATCGCATGGGCAAACCCCGGGAAGAGGCCCGCGCAGGCAGTCATTCTCGGCGGAGACGAAGCGCTGGGTGGAGCGGCCACTGGTCTGCGCGCGACGGATTCAGCGCTGACGGCCGCGGATACGAACACGTCGGGAGCTCTGGATACGGCTCAGCGGAAAACGGGGAATGCGCTGGTGAAGTCTTTTCGTGGCGTGAAGAAGGCGTTGAAGGCGGCGACGGGGAGCAACAACTCCGAGAGCAAAGAGTAATCCTCCCACTCTTGCTACGCAAGCATGGGGCACCAGCTCTGGCTCATCCGAAACTTTCTAATTGTCCACAGTCCGCCCAGACCGTTGAGGGGCTCAATACAGTCAAGTGAAAGTAGTTCGGACTAAGGGCAGTGGGCATAGAGAAAGCGCACCAACGATCCGACATACAGCGCTCCCAAAACGAACCAACCTAAAGATTTGGTGCATCCTTGGACGGGATAGTTCCCCATGCACTTCTTTCGTCTTTCCAGGGTCGAACGGTCAGATTAGCTCAACCGGTAGAACCTGGCGGCGTTTTCGTAGAAGATGTTCTGCTTTTGGTCCGGGCTGAGAAATGGCGCGGATGAAACTGCGTCGACGGCCATGGCGATACCTTCTGGCCAGTACATCTGGTCTGAACCGAACATCAATCGCTTTTCGAACCCAGCCCTCATCAGAGCTTCGAGGTAGTGGTGGAACTCCGCCCTCGGGAGAAGCCAGTTGATTGCACCGAGGTCAGCGTTGACCTGCGGGTAATGGAAAAGGATTGAGATCGTGTCGTCCAGATAAGGCCAGCCTGCGTGCATCAGATTGAGGCGGAGCTTCGGATAGCGATTCAGCGCTTCTTCGACGAGGATGGGATCTCCCAGACGGGCGCGAGCTTTTCGGCAACAGGAATCAAAGGACATGCCGGGCGGCATGGTTCCCGTGTGCAAGGCTACGGGGATATCCAGCTCTTCTGCAAGAGCCAGGTACGCAGCGTACTTCGGATCATCGAGTGTGAGTCCCGCATATTGCGTCGTGACTTCGCCGAGGACTTTGAGGCGACCCTCTTTGAACGCGCTTCTCAACAGGTTCAGGTCGGGCAAGGGGGTATCTTCAGAGCCGCGCACGCCGGCACCGGGGATGATTCTGCCGGCATCGGCATCATGCCAGGACATTGCGGCCGCAATGCGGTCGCCATCGCCCCCGCTGACGATACCTTTGACGATGTTCAGTCGTTTCATTTCAGCAAGACAGGCGGAGCGGTGGGCTGCGCCGTTTTTTAGCTGTACGGCTTTGCCGGTGATTGGATTGACTGCAGGAGGAATGGGCATGTCGTCCGGGTATGCGTGAAGATGCACGTCAATGATCTTCTGCCGGACTGGTATCGCTGCTATCTCTGAGGGGATAAGGCTCAATGCTACAGAGCTTGAGCCAAGCTGTAGGAATCGGCGGCGGTCGATGGACATGGGGGAACTCTTTTCGGAGAGTACAGGAAGCTGCATGAATCGAGCAATCAGCTTGAAGGGTGTGCGTCTAAAGCCATCGCGATTGTGAAGATTTCTCAATTGGCCACCAAACGAGAGTTACGCGAATCGCTGCTAACGAAGTTGCGAAAGGCGGAAGTAAGTCCTTAGACGATTTACCGGAACAGATCGAGTGGGGTCATTCGGATCAACGCGAATTCTTAGTTCGCTGCCCCAGGAAGGTGCCGAATGTAGGCTTCCGCATACCGCATCTCGAAAGTTCGGGACGGCTGTCACATCCTTGGTTCAGAACCGGAAGAGATAGCTGCCTTTGATGAAGAACTGGCGGCCGTCGTTGAGGTAGTCGGGGCCGCGTGGGAGGATGGGAAAGCCAGGGTCGCACCGCTGGGGAGTTGTTGCGGGCTGGAGTGTGCAGAGCGTGTGGTTGTAGTTCTGCAGGTCGTTGTTCCAGCCGGCGTAGATCACGGTACCGGGGTGCGGAAGCCAGGTGAGCAGGGCCTGGGTCTGGATCTGCTTTGTCCGCTGCAGTGAGGTCTCGAGGGGATTGGCAAGGGTGGTGTCGTACTCGGCGATGATGCGTGCGGACCATGCGCGGGTGAACTGGTAATTGAGCTTGGTGCGAAAGACCTCGATCTCGTAGACGAGTTTGCCGTCGCTGACGGACTTGTCGCGATCGAAGAGCCAGGTGTTGTCGACGGTGAGCTTGCGAAGCGGGTTGACGCCGACGATCGCCTGGACGGTCTGCTGGTTCATGAGGAAGGGCGCTGAGCCGGAGACGGGGTTGTAGTTTACGTTGCCGCTTCGGAGGGCGATGATGTTGAAGTTCAGCAGAGACCATGGCTGGCCGCGCGCAACGAATCCACCCTGGTTCTCAGTGAAGTTGCGGTTGGACGCGAGCGGATAGCCGTTTTGGGGTCCGACGGTGTCGGAGTTTTGGCCAATCACCGGCGCCAGAACGATGCTGCGGGGCAGCAGCCAGAACGGATCGAAGGTGGTGTAGCGGAAAACGCGGTTGTGCTGGTGGTCGAAGGCGATCTGCTGGTTCAACTCGAGGCCGAAGGACTGAACGACGCTCTTCTTCGGGTACCACTGGTAGTTTCCGTGGAGATGGTTGCTGCGGATGTTGGCCGTCTGAATGAAGCCGAGGAGGGTTTCAAAGCCGCGGCTGATGTCCTGGTACTCGTTGAACATGTTAAAGGCGTGGCCGCTGCGTGTGACCTGCACATCGGCGGCAGGACCGGCGGAGTAGCCAGATGGAAAGACCGAAGCGGCGCTGTTCGAGTCACTCTGATGCGTGGAGCTCTCGACCATCTGGGCGAGCACGGTCCAGTGTTTGTCGATGCGCCAGGTGAGATCGGCTCCCCCGATCCGGTTCCAACCGCCGCCGAATTCCTCGTCGGTATACATCAGGCCTACGTTCGATCCCTCGCCGATGTCTTGCGAGACGCGGCCCACGTAGAAGCCGGCCTTGTTGTCGTGGAGTGGATCTCCGGGAGGGATGGTGCGTCCCGGCTGGCGATCGTCGATGGCGAGGAATCCAAGATTAGTGTGTCCAGTCTTGCCCGTTACACGCAGACCCCAGTCGGGCCGAATAATGTTCCGCGTATAGAGAAGCGTGAGGGGCGTGGAGAAGTAGCTGGCGTTCTCGAGGAAGAAGGGACGGAGTTCGGGGAAGTAGACCGGGTATCGCTGATCGACGGTGAACTGCGGCTGATCGCTTTCGACATCGCTGAAGTCGGGATTGAAGGTGGCGTCAAAGACGATGGAATCGCGCCAGACGGCTTTGGCTTCGCCGCCACCAGTGGCTTCGGCATTCCGGGTGCTGAAGTAGGGATTGTTGGGATCGAGCGTGTCGAGGACGTGCACATTCTGCCCAAGCACGTATGGGTTGAGCTGGATGTTGTGGGAGCCGGTGACGCCGGCGATACCTCGAAGAGCGCCTTCCTGACTGAGTACTCCACTGACGCTCGCGTTAATCCGCGGCCAGAAATCGACTTCGCTGTTGCGCGGGAAATTGCGCCAGAAGACCACGCCCCAATCGTGTCCTGCAGCCGGGAAGCGGAGACTTCGGAATGGAATGGCGATGAGAGCCATCCATCCCTTGCTGGTGACGCGGCCGTCGGAGTTCCAGACCTGGTCGTAGCTGTAGTCGGGACCAACGGCTTCAGTCCAGGATGCGTCGGCCTGCACGCCGGCAGGATTCACTTCGAAGCGCACGCCACGCTGGCGGTCCTGGAAGGGGTCGAGCAGGACCGAAACCCAATCGTCTTTCTGGATGTTTTCGCGCCGTGCGAGATGAGAGCGGATCTGGTCAGGATGGTGATCGAAGCAGATGAAGACCACGTAGAGCGTGGTGGTCGTTCGAGCGAGCCAGGCCTCAGTGTTCTCAGTGGCAGGTGCTCCATCCGTGGGCTGGTTCTGGATGAACTGTTCGACATGGGAGAGGCGGTCGCGCAAATCCGGACGCGGCGCCATATCGTTGAAGTCGTTGAGCGTGAGCTCATGGTCGATGAGCGGCACTTTCACGCCGGAGGTTGGCTGCGTTCGAACGGGTGTCTGCGGAACAGTGGAGGGCTTCGGCTGTCCCTGGGGCTGGTTGCCTACTTGAGCAAGTGAGCAGGCGGCGGAGATGGAAAGAGCTGCGAGAAGAACACCAGACAACCAGATGGGAGAACGCACTCGGGCTCCAGCCTTTTTTAGTTCGCGAATCTGCGGGCGAGATCCTGTTGACTCGCCATACAAAGGATAGCTGAATTGGTGGACGAGGTCTGTTCTTCGAGCAGATGTCACAGATTAGGATTCGGATGCCGGAGGCGGCAGCCATTGCGGGTCGTAGATAATTGAGACACGATGGCCCTTTTGTGGAGTCCGGAGAGCTGGTCGCAGAGGCTGGCGGAACTCGAGGCGCGTTCGGGCGAGCTGAAGGAAGCTCCGCTGCGGCGAGACGTGCGCTCGCTGGGAACTCTGCTTGGCGAGGTGCTTCGCGAGCAGGCGGGCGAGGACTTGTTTGCGCACGTGGAAGCATTGCGGCAGGGGACAATCCGACGGCGGGATGCCGAGGCTCGGGGAAACGAAGAAGAGGCGGAACGTCACGGCGCCAAGGCGCTGGAACTTGTCCACTCGCTGCCTGCCGAACGGGCGCTCCTGCTGACGCGGGCATTCGCGTTTTACTTCGAGCTGATCAACCTGGCGGAGACGAACCACCGCAAGCGACGGCGCATTGCCCTGCAACTGAGCGGCGAGGCGGAAAGACAGCGCGGTTCGCTGGCTGGAACGCTCTGCGAGATGCGGCGAGTGGGAATTACGGCTGATGAAGCGATGGGATGGCTACGACGAATCCTGATTGTGCCCGTGTTTACTGCGCACCCAACCGAAGTGGCGCGGCGCACGGTGATGACGAAGCGCCGGAGGATCGGAGAGTTTCTGGCGCGGCTGGACCAGATTCCGGTGCCGGAGCTGGAACTGGCGCGGCTCGAGAACGCGATTCGCGCCGAGATCACCAGCCTATGGCAGACGGATGAGGTGAGGTCGCGGCGGCCCACCGTGTACGACGAAGTGAAGATGGGACTCGATTATTACGATGTCTCAATTTTTGCCACGCTACCCGGCCTTTACAGAGAGATCTCGGAGGCCCTGCGGGCATCCTACGGGCTGGAGGTCGAGCCGCATGAGCTGCCCCAGGTATTGAGGTTTGGCTCCTGGATCGGCGGCGATCGCGATGGAAATCCGTTTGTGACGCCGGAAGTGACGCGCGATGCGATTCAACTTGCGCGGGGGCATCTGCTGCTCTACTACCAGGCACGGCTGGACGAGATTATCGATTTGTTGACGACAAGCGCGCAGCAGCGTCCTGTGAGCAAGCAGCTGCGCGAACGGCTGGATGCGTACGTGGCGCTGGTACACACTCCGGAGGCGCAGGTGTTTGGCGCCCAATATGAGTTTGAGTACTACCGGCGGTTCATCATCTGTGTGAAGGCGCGAATCCAGCGGACGCTGGAACTTACCGGCAAACATGGTTCGACGATGCTGCCGGTGATGCCGTACACGCTAACGCAGGGACAACAGAAGCTCGCGCAGGTTCTGCCGGAATACTGCTCGGTGGATAAGTTCCTCGAGGATCTAGAGGTGCTGCGGGCATCGCTCGCTGCCAACGCCGGACTCCGAATCGCGGAGACGCTGATTGATCCGTTGATTCTGCAGGTGCGGACCTTCGGGCTGCATCTGCATACGCTCGATATCCGGCAGCATGCACGCGTCCATGCGGCGGCGCTGCAGGAGGCGATCAGCGACACAATTGCGCCGGTGCTGCCTGGGGAGATGTCGGCTGAGACGACTGGGGTGCTGGAGACATTTCGCGTTGTCGCTGAAATGAAGGAGGGCTGCTCGCCTGAGGTAATCCGGCAGTACGTGATCAGCGGGGCTTCAAGCGTGGAGGATGTGCTGGCCGTGGTGCGATTGGCGCGACTGGGCGGCGTGACCGTCGAAGGATCGAAGCGTGATCCGGGGTTGATGCCGGTACCGCTGTTCGAGTCGATCGAGGATTTACGGGAGGCGCCGGAGATTTGCCGCGAGTTGTGGAGCCGTCCGGATTACAAGAAGCTGCTGGCGTCGTGGGGAAACTGGCAGGAGGTGATGCTGGGGTATTCCGACTCGAACAAAGACGGCGGAATGCTGACCAGCACGTGGGAGATCTTCCGCGCGCATCGAGGATTGCACGAGGTGGCACGCGAGTGCGGAGTGAAGTTGCGGCTCTTCCACGGCCGTGGCGGAACGGTAGGCCGAGGCGGCGGGCCAACACATCGCGCGATCTTTGCGCAGCCGATGGATGCGTTCGAGGGACAGCTGCGGATCACAGAACAGGGCGAGGTGCTGAATTTCAAGTACGCGGACGAGGTGCTGGCGGAGCGCAATCTTGAGTTGATGATTGCGGCATCACTCGACGCGCTGGCGCGGCCAAATGCGCGCGATCCGCAGGGACACTTCACAGGAATCTTGAAGCCGGAGTGGGAAGCAGCGCTCGACGAGCTGTCTGAGATTTCGTTCGGATTCTATCGGAAAAACGTGCTCGAGAATCCGGATGTGGTGACGTACTTCGAGCAATCGACTCCCGTCGGAGAACTGGAGCACGCGAAGATCGGGTCCCGGCCGGCGCGGCGGAACAAGTCGCCCAAACTATCGGATCTGCGCGCGATTCCCTGGGTTTTTGGATGGACACAGTCGCGGCTGCTGGTGCCGGCATGGTTCGGCGTGGGATTTGCAATTGAGGAGTTCACAAAGAACGCCAGATCGCTCGATCTGCTGCGGGTGATGGCCAGGGAGTTTCCGCTGTTCATCGATCTGCTGCGCAACGTGGAGATGGCGCTGGGGAAGGTGGATCTGTCGACGGCCCGGTTGTACTCGGAGCTGGTGGCAAACGCAAAGCTGCGCGAGCGGATTTACGAGATGTTCGAAGCGGAGTTCCATCGGACGGAGAAGGCCATACTCGCCGTGACCAGCCAGAAAGAGCTGCTTGAAACGAACAGCGTACTGGCGCATTCGATTAAGCTTCGTAATCCGTATGTGGATCCCATGCACCTGATTCAGGTGGATATGTTGCGAAGAAAGCGCGCCGGCGAAGATACCCCCGAGGTGAATCGCGCGATTTCAGCGACGATCAGCGGGATCTCGGCGGGTTTGAGGAATACGGGGTGAAGCAGCTGCTAGCTGCCAGCTTCCAGTTCTTAGCTCCAGGCTCTTGGTCGACAGTTCGAAGAGCCTGCGAACTACGGTTAAGGCAGTGCGCGCGGTCATGCGGAACCCGATTTCTGTTTCTCACGTTCACAACGGGCAGGTTGAAAAAAGTAGCGTAGAGTCCTATGTCTCCACAGGTAGGAGTGGGGCACCGGCTTCTAGGACAGCAGCCCTTTGATCCGTCCCTCAAGGGTTGCTTGTGCTTGTTTCGCAGGAAACAGTCTTTCGAGCCACCCCAGATCTGCCTCCACCGTTACGTCCTTGTCTGTGATGTCGATGAACCCTTTAATCGGCGCGCTGACGATCCCCAGCTTCGCGTCGAAAGAAAAATTCATTCTGCTTCCAGTCCACTGCCTCGATTCGTTTGCGATCTGTATTGGAACAGTTCCAAAGCCTTTGAATAGATCGTCAAATGAGCGATCGACAGACCGCACTATTTCATCTTTCCGTCGGTTGTGCGATACAGTGACCCGCATACTTCTCCATTCGGTCGCTCCCGCTTCTTCCCGGCGAGCTCTACCACGCACGGAGTTGCTGGAGCAGATGAGCGACAGTCGACTCTGACGCCGCTAGCTTTGATGCGGGATAAGCCGCAATTGCCGCTGTCTTCGGGACATGGTTGACGATGAGATAGGTAAGACTCAGCCGGGCTACTTGCCGATGTGAGAAATCAACCGCATGTCCCTTGGCTGCGCTCGGGATAGCAGTTCGTGTGGCGGGTCAGTCGGTGGATTTGAGATGGGTTGGATTGGATGGTAGCCTGCGGCTGAGCCCCACGCGATTGGCGAACATGGAAGTTGCTTCCCGCACAGGCAGGAATGCCGGCGCGGGGCCGGCATGGATTGCGAACGAGTGGCAGAATTATCCTGCGATGGCGTTGGCGGTTTGATCGTTGCTGTCGATCAGGGGACGGAAGGCGTTGATCAAATTCTCGACCTGAGCCTTCTGCAGCCGGAGGAGATCGAACTTCCGGGTGATCTCGTTCAGCTCGGTCATGGCTTGTTCGTAGGCGACGCGATAGGGATCCATAATTCTCCTCACTTCTGCTGTGTTACTGGGCGAAGTCTAGCATCGGTAACGAGTGAAAATATCGAAAGTCTCCGCAGGTAAGCACCCTAAAGTAATGGGATTACAGTAGCAACTGCGATGAATATCAATGTACTCGAAAGAAAGCAGGCGGAGTATGGATCACGGGCCGAAGGTGGTAGTCGTCGCACAATCGGCCCGTGACGCTAGCCACCCCCCCAACGTTCCGTACGAGGTCGTACAGGCTAGACGCTTTGAAACTTAAATAAATGCGTTGTTGAATCGATACTACCGTGATCCTGAGTGGAAAACGTAAATGAGGCCCCGATCAGAAGTGACCGAAGTGTGCTGTGGAGGGGATGTCTGCTTGTGGAGGGATTGAGGATTGCGACGAAAAGACTTCGCGAGAGCTCGTCGACAGATTCGAGCGCCTCGCATTGGAAACGGGAAAGCTATCAGACGTTAGTGGTGAGGGTTGATCCGACCGAAGAGAACACAACATTGATGCCGGACGCGAGTGATCCCATTCCGGTGACAGAACCGAGGGCGATCATTGCAAAAACCAGGGAATACTCAACCAAGTCCTGCCCGCTCTCGCGGAGGACCAGATTGCGAAGGAAGCATACTGCCGTCTGGATAAGGTTCATTTCGATGCTCCTGCAGGATTTAGGCCTGTCCGGTAATTGTGTTATCGGCTCCGCGGACGAACAATCCACTGTTTGTAATCGCCGGCGAATCAGTAGTAACTGGTTTGCGGTCCACGAAAGTGTTAGTTCCGAACCAGAGTACGGTAGTGTTCGGAGATGGTCTCCATTCGAGCTGCGAATTCGTACGATGCAGTGGCGATTGCGCGCGTGCATGTGGAGAGCTGGCGTACCACCTACGCTGGAATCGTGCCGGACGACTATCTGGCAGGACTCGACGAGACCCTGCGCGTAAAGCTGTGGCAGGAGTGGTTGAGCAGCGGCGCCGTGGTGCTGGTGGCCGAGCGGAAAGGCGGGGTAGTGGGATTCGTACACGCTGGAAATATTCGTGAAGCGATCGAGACCGCCGATGCCGAAGTCTATTCGCTCTATCTGCTAAAGGAATCACAGGGGCGCGGAATCGGACGCGCTCTGCTCACAGCGGTCGCGGCCGTTCTGCAACAGCGCGGATTCCGCAGCATCGCCTTATGGGTACTCGAACGAAACCGCTCGCGAAACTTTTATGAGATCTGTGGCGGGCGGCTTGCGGCCTCCAAAGTGATCGAGATCGGAGGTGCGCGGCTGATGGAGGTCGCGTACTGGTGGCCGGACCTCGCTGTGCTTGCTAAGCCTGACTAGTTCTGGACGCAGGAAAAGCCAAGGGCCGGAATCGCTTCCAGCGCTTGGCTCTGTCTGCTGCGGATTGCTGAAGATTCTGCCGAGAATGTGGCTTACAGCGGCTGAACGTCAGACGCTTGCCAGCCCTTGGGGCCCTTCACTACGTTGAACTGCACGGCTTGACCTTCCTGCAAGCTCTTGAAGCCGCTGGAGGTAATCGCCGAGTAGTGCACAAATACGTCTTCACCGTTCTGGCGCGAAATGAAGCCAAAGCCCTTCGCGTCGTTGAACCACTTCACAGTACCTTGTTCCATTTTTTCCGTGTTTCCTGGTATTGAATTGCGCTGGATGAATCGGAGCGACCACTGGCAGAATCTTGCTGGATCGGCATTTCAGGATTTCCCGAAATGCAAGGGCGAGTTACTGCTCACGCCCGGTTCCACTCTAACGCTGCTTTCAGTGTACCATCGCGCGGCAAAACCATTCTCCGTTATTGGCGATAACGAAAGTCGGGGATTTGGAACTCCGTTGACACAGGAGGGGTTACCGCCGTCGATTGTGATAGGGTGAAAAGTCGCTATGACAGACGACCGAGTTCCCAACTTGCTCGCACGCGCTGCTGCGTCTTTAGAGCGGGAGTTTGAGCGCCTGCCTCCCTTCCGGCCGGAGCGTACCGTGGACTCGGATGGCGACGCCTTGTCGGAAGTCCTCGAGGAAACCGCGCGGCGACTGGGCGACAACTATCCTTACTTCCATCCAATGTACGCCGGGCAGATGCTGAAACCGCCACATCCGGTGGCGCGAGCGGCATATGCCCTGGCCATGACGATCAACCCCAACAATCACGCGCGCGATGGAGGACGAGCCAGTTCGGCCATGGAGATCGAAGCCGTGGCAGAGATCGCTGGGATGTTCGGCTGGAGCGAATACCTTGGCCACCTGACATCTGGGGGCACGATGGCGAACCTCGAAGCCCTTTGGGTGGCGGGACAGGTGGCGGAGAAGGGACCAGGGACCAAGCTCCGAAACCGAATCATCGGTTCGGAGCAGGCGCACTACACGCATCATAGGATTTCGAGCGTACTGAAGCTGAGGTACAGCTCAGTGGCGGCGGATGCCCGGGGCCGGATGCGCCTCGATGCGCTGGAAGATGAATTGCGAGAAGGCGACGTGGGCACGGTGGTCGTGACCCTGGGAACGACTGCCATCGGCGCGGTGGACCCGCTACCTGAAATTCTGCAACTCCAGGATAAATATGGTTTTCGGGTGCATGTCGACGCTGCCTATGGCGGTTATTTCAAGCTCATCGAGAACAATCTGGAGGAGCCGGCGCGACGGGCATACCAAGCCATCGGCCAGGCGGACTCGATCGTGATCGATCCGCACAAGCATGGTTTGCAGCCATATGGATGTGGATGCGTCTTGTTTCGTGATCCCGCGGTGGGGCGTTTCTACAAACACGACTCTCCTTACACCTACTTCACCTCAACGGAGCTGCATCTGGGCGAGATCAGCCTTGAGTGCTCGCGGGCGGGGGCTGCTGCGGTTGCCCTTTGGGCCACGCAGAGATTGTTGCCATTGCGACCGGATGGGGAGTTTGCGGATGGGCTGACAAAGGGCCGGAGAGCAGCATTGGAACTGGATCGACGGCTGCGGACCGACGCAAGGTTCGAGGCACTTGCGGGCGGAGGACCGGAACTCGACATCGTTGTCTGGAAGATCAAGGCCGACACCGCCAGAATGGCCTCGGCCATGGCGCAATCGATTTTTTCGGCCTGCGCAGAACGCAACCTGCATCTGGCGCTAGTACAATTGCCGCAATTCTGGTTTGGACCTGCCAGCAGCCGTGAAGAGCTGGTGACCTGCCTCCGGTCTGTGTTGATGAAGCCGGAGCATGAGGCGTGGCTGGATCGAATCTGGGAAGAGTTGTGCGGCGCCAGCTCTAAAGTGGAGAATGGCTGAAGATGGCTGAGGGAAGAACTTCTATCGCCGAAAGTGAAAACGTTCTCATTGCAGCCGGTGAGTGCGAGCTCACTGTTCTTCCCCGCTTTGGTGGCAAGATCAGTTCAATTCGAATCGGACAGAACGAGCTTCTTCAACAACCGCTATCTCCGATTGCCGTCCGGACCAACTCGATGTCCTTCGACCAAGGCGACGCAAGCGGATGGGACGAGTGCCTTCCCTCCGTTGGCGCATGTTTGGTCAAGACGGAAGCAGGACCGGCCGCGATTCCTGATCACGGGGATCTCTGGCGCGTCGAGTGGGAGAGAAGGGGAACAGCCTCCCCAACGAACAAAAACCCTTCGACCCCGGTAGGTGGCTGGGAACAGG
>Ga0207676_10003019_pt1 | contig 12004 bp, 11 predicted proteins | sample KBSSwiS72_FD_184307 | JGI IMG/M metagenome (GOLD analysis project Ga0207676, IMG submission 184307) | Switchgrass rhizosphere microbial communities from Kellogg Biological Station, Michigan, USA - KBS Switchgrass S7-2 (SPAdes) (version 2) | ecosystem: Host-associated > Plants > Roots >... | reverse complement strand
ACGTTGATCGCCGGGCGGACGCCCTGGTAGAACAGGCCGGTTTCCAGGAAGATCTGGCCGTCGGTGATCGAGATCACGTTGGTCGGGATGTAGGCAGAAACGTCACCGGCCTGGGTCTCGATGACCGGCAGCGCGGTCAGCGAACCGCCGCCGTTGGCATCGTTCATCTTGGCCGCGCGCTCGAGCAGGCGGCTGTGCAGGTAGAACACGTCGCCCGGGTAGGCTTCACGGCCCGGCGGGCGGCGGAGCAGCAGCGACATCTGGCGATAGGCGACCGCCTGCTTGGAAAGGTCATCATAGACGATGACCGCGTGCATGCCGTTGTCGCGGAAGAATTCGCCCATGGTCGCACCGGTGTAGGGGGCGAGATACTGGAGCGGCGCCGGCTCGGACGCGGTCGCGGCGACGACGATCGAGTATTCCATCGCGCCGTTCTCTTCGAGCTGGCGGACGATCTGGGCGACGGTCGAGCGCTTCTGGCCGATGGCGACGTAAATGCAGTAGAGCTTCTTGGATTCGTCGGTGCCGGAATTGACGCTCTTCTGGTTGATGAAGGTGTCGATGGCGACGGCGGTCTTGCCGGTCTGGCGGTCACCGATGATCAGTTCGCGCTGGCCACGGCCGACGGGTACGAGCGCGTCCAGCGCCTTGAGCCCGGTCTGCACCGGCTCGTTGACCGACTTGCGCGGGATGATGCCCGGCGCCTTGACCTCGACGCGCTGGCGGCTGGCGGCCTCGATCGGGCCTTTGCCGTCGATCGGGTTGCCGAGCGCATCGACCACGCGGCCGAGCAGACCCTTGCCGACAGGAACGTCGACGATGGTGCCGGTGCGCTTGACCTGATCGCCTTCCTTGATGTTCGAGTCCGAACCGAAGATCACGACGCCGACGTTGTCGGCTTCGAGGTTCAGCGCCATGCCCTTGATGCCGTTGGCGAATTCCACCATCTCGCCGGCCTGGACCTGGTCGAGGCCGTGGATGCGGGCGATGCCGTCACCGACCGAGAGCACGCTGCCGACTTCCGAGACCTGGGCCTCGGTGCCGAAGTTGGCGATCTGGTCCTTGATGACCTTGGAGATTTCTGCGGCGCGGATTTCCATGTTCAGCCTTTCGTGCAATCTTGTGCGGGCATCAGCCCTCTATCGACCGGTCGGGTCGGGCTTCAACCCCGCATCTGCAGGGCAAGAGAATTGAGACGGGTGCGGATCGAACCGTCGATCTGCTTGCTGCCGATGCGGACGACCAGCCCGCCGAGCAGCGCCGGATCGACCGTCGCCTTGATCTTGACCTGCTTGCCCTCGCGGGCCTTGAGCTTCTCGGCGAGCGCCGAAACCTGCTCGTCGGTCAGCGCGTGGGCGCTGGTCACTTCGGCGGTGACTTCGCCACGCTGGGCGGCTGCAATCGCGGCGAACGCGCGGACGATGTCCGGCAGCGCCGAGAGCCGGCCGTTCTGCGCCAGGACACCGAGGAAACTGGTGGTGACTTCCGAAAGCCCCATCACCTGGGCGACAGCGGCGATGGCCTTCGTCGCATCGGCGGAGCTGACCTTGGGGCTGCGAATCAGGCTGCCCAGTTCCGGCGAGGCGACCACGGCCTGGCCGAGCGCATCGAGGTCACCTTCCACGGCGGTGACGAAACCCTTTTCGCTCGCCAGGTCGAACAGGGCGGAGGCATAGCGCCCCTGCAGGCTTGCGGTAATGCCGGCGGAATTCTCCACGCGTGACGGTTCCTTTAGACCGGGTGCCAGATCGACGAGCCGACTGCATGGAAGAACAGGCGGCGCCCAAGCGCCAGCCGCGTCCCCCGCAGCCCTCGATTGGGGGCGCGCATAGCGACTCATTCCCGCCTATGCAAGGCAGCCGGTGCTGCATTGCCAGATAGAACCAAGGTTGTTTTGATCGCAGGTTTCGGGAAGTATGGCGCCGCGATGCAGGGCAGGGGGTTGCCAGCACTCCTCCGGCTTGGAATGACCCTGCGATGTCCACCGTGCAAGACCCCCGCTGGCAGTCCGTCATCGCCCGCGACCGCGCCGCCGACGGCCGCTTCGTCTTCGCGGTGACGAGCACCGGGATCTACTGCCGGCCTTCCTGCCCGGCCCGCCGCCCGCGCGCCGAGAACGTCCGCTTCTTCGGCGATGGCAATGCCGCCCGCGATGCCGGCTACCGCCCCTGCCGGCGGTGCACGCCCGATGAGACGAGCCGGGAAGCGGAGGCCGTCGCTCTGGCGATGTCGCGGATCGCGGGGGCCGCTGTCCCGCCGACGCTGGTCGCGCTCGCCGCCGCCGCCGGCTACAGCCCCGCCCACTTCCAGCGCCTGTTTACCCGCGCAACCGGTGTCTCGCCCGCAACTTATGCCCGCGCACTCCGCCACGAGCGGGCCGAAGCCGCGCTGGCGCAAAGTCCTTCGGTTACCGCCGCGATCTACGAGGCCGGGTTCAACGCGCCGTCACGCTTTTATGAAGCGGCGAGCGGCCGGCTCGGGATGGCGGCTTCGGCCCGAGTGCGCGGCGGCCAAGGTGAAGTGATCCACTGGGCAATCACCGAAACCTCGCTCGGCCCGCTTCTGGTCGCCGCGACCGGAAAAGGGGTCTGCCGCGTTGCTTTCGGGGAAGGGCAAGCGGAACTCGCCGCCCGCTTTCCGCAGGCCACGCTGTTGCCGCCGGATGAAGCGTTCGGCGCGCTGCTGGCCGAAGTCATCGCCGCGATCGAAGCCCCGGCCCAGCCCCACACGATCCCGCTCGACGTCCGGGGCACCGCGTTCCAGGAGAAAGTCTGGCAGGAACTCCGCCGCATCCCCCCCGGCGAAACCCGCAGCTACGCCGAGTTGGCAGCGTCGATCGGCCACCCCACCGCCACCCGCGCCGTCGGCTCGGCCAATGGCGCCAACCCGGTCGCCGTCCTCACGCCCTGCCACCGCGTCGTCCGCGCCGATGGCTCGCTCGGCGGCTACGCCTGGGGGGAGGGGATCAAGCGGGAACTACTGCGGCGGGAGCGACCCCGGCGCTGACTACCACAGCCGCTGCACGGCAAACCCATCGAACAGCGCCTCGTTGGAGACCAGGACCATGTCCTCCGCTTGTGCCTGGGCGATCAGCAGGCGGTCGAACGGATCCTTGTGGGCAATTCCCATTTTGCCCGCCAGCCGCGCATGGCGAAGGGTGATGGGCAATTCGCCAAAGCCCTGTCCCGCCACGATCGCCTCGAAATCGCGGGCCAGCAATTCCGCCCCCGGCAGCTTGCCGATGCGGAACTTGGTGGCGATTTCCATGGCGGAAGCCGCGCTCACGCTGACCTCGTTCGCCTCGTCGGCAATCGCGGCGCCGGCCCGGCGGCTCAAGGCTTCGTCGCCGGCGAGCCACCAGATGAGCGCATGCGTATCGAGCAGCAATCTCAAGCGAGGTTCCAGCCGTCCGTTTCGTCCTCGGGCAGGGGCTCATCGAAGCAAGCATCGATGGCAATACGGCCTTTGAACTCGCCGAAGCGACGCTTGCCGACCGGTTTCACCGGCACCAGACGCACCGCCGGCACATTGCCACGGGCAATGACGACATCATTCCCTGCCAGCGCGTCGGCGATGAGTCGGGAGAGATTGGTTTTGGCATCATGCACGGAAAACTGCGCCATGGATTGCTCCTTGGCTAACCATATAGCTAATCTGGCCGCACGCTGCAAGCAGGGTGCCTGTGGGTAGTGTCTCAGTTTGAATTTTCCCGCCCTTGCCGCGCCGGGATTTAGTTGTGGGAAAAGCCGGGTGACAGCTGGCGGTGTTCCATGCGCCATCGACGGTTCAGTGTCGGTTCACAGCGAATCACGGAAAAGCGTGTCTGGTTTTCCCGACATAAATTCACGCTGTTTTTGAGCTGCGCTAAATTGGCGGTGGATTATTCCACCTTGTGGATTCGATGGACAGACGCCACATTTAACGCTATCCGCATCCTTGCGGATAGCGTTAAACCTGCCGGTGGTGTCCCGGTGCCGACCGAAATGGGGACTTGCGCCCGGCCCGAACACAGGGCAAGGGCTGTTTATCATCCCAAATACGGCAATCGGCATTGGAACGTTTCCGATTTGTCAACCGTTCGGCGGTAGGCAAGCTGTGGAAAGGTATATGGTGCGTCATGCCTAAGGGTCCGCAAGGACAGAAGCGACCAGCCGATGCCGTGACGCGCGCCGTCATGATCGGTAGGATCGCGACAGGCGAGATTGTTGAGGAGGTCGATTATTCGGTCTCTGAAGCAAAGCAAGGAAGTGCTGGTGGCAAGGCTCGTGCCAAGCACTTATCGACTGGCGAGCGCTCTAACATCGCGAAGGCCGCAGCCAACGCGAGGTGGAAGAAAGAAAGGACGGCTGACATGACGAACCAAGATCATCTGATGGCCGCTCTCTTCGGCAATTCCGCAAGAGAGCACGTCGATATCAAGTTTTTTGTGCTTGGCGCGATGGAGCTAACGGCTGACCAGCTCTGCGAAGAGGCGGTTAGCATGCTTGAACAGATGGACGCTGGCGTCGGCGATGTCGAGTTCGTCGAAGCTTTTGAGCAGCGGGAAGCCGCCGAGTTCGTCGCGAGCATTTGAATTATCGGGAGAGGCGCTGTAAGCCTCTCCCGATGACCTCGATCTACAAGCATTTCGCAAAAGAGACGCGGCTGCCCGTTAGGCTTCGCGATATCCAGCAGTTTATCCTCGAAAAGGGTGTCGTTTCGAGGATCGAGCGTCATGCCTGCCAGACGAAGAACTCGCTCATCGGCATTTTCCAATCTTACTACGACTTAGCACAGCCCTATTGCGAGCATCCTCTGATCGTCCGGATCGGCTATTCCGCCACAGCCAGCGAGGGCGCTCAAAGGCTCGTACAAGCCAAAGAGATGCTGCACTCGCTGGACCAGCAAGCGGCGCGATCCCCAACAGAGGCTGCGGTTGCTCAGCTCATAGACGACCTGTTGGTAGAGGCGGCCGAACGAGAAATCGGCCTCCCCGCGGCGGTCGATCATTTGAACTTCCTAAACGCTCTTTGCGTTTTGATGCCTCTAGCTGCGCTGGACATCATTCGTCCAGCATTCAAGGCGGGAACTAAGACCCTCGCCCAGGTTGCTGCCGAGGCCCGCCTCCCCGCCCATTTTGTGCGAGTTACGCTCACCGACGAATGGCGGGAATTCGCGGACAAAAAGCAATAATGCTTGCTTTTTTACAAAAGTTCAGTATGAAATGAGGCATGAACAAGCTGCCTCTCGCGAAGCGTACTCAAATCCTCGCCATGCTCTGCGAGGGTTGCTCCATGCGCTCAATCAGCCGCATCGCGGACGTGTCGATCAACACGGTGGCGAAGCTGCTGGTTGAGGCCGGGGAAGCCTGCCTCGCGATCCATGACGAACACGTGCGCGGCGTGAAGGCGAGCCGCATCCAGTGCGATGAAATCTGGTCGTTCTGCTATGCCAAGCAAAAGAACGTCGCGGATGCCAAGGCCGCTCCGGACGGTGCTGGCGACGTGTGGACCTGGACCGCCATCGACGCCGATAGCAAGCTGATGGTCGCCTATTTTGTCGGGGACCGTGGCGGCGAAAGCGCGATGATCCTGATGGATGACCTTCGCGCTCGCCTGTCCAATCGCGTCCAGCTTACCACGGACGGCCACAAGGCATATCTTGAGGCCGTGGAAGGCGCATTCGGCGCGGACGTGGACTACGCCCAGCTCGTGAAGCTCTACGGCTCAGTAGGCGGCAGTGGCCCCGAGAAGCGTTATAGCCCTGCCGACTGCACGGGGATCAAGAAAGTCCGCCGCGAAGGAAATCCGGACATCGCCCATGTCAGCACGTCGCATGTGGAGCGGATGAACCTGTCGATCCGGATGCAGAACCGCCGGTTCACCCGGCTGACCAATGCATTCAGCAAGAAGCTAGACAACCATATCCACGCACTGGCACTCTACTTCGCATTCTACAATTTCTGCCGCATCCACAAGACGCTGCGCATGTCGCCTGCTATGGCGGCGGGGATCACAGATCGGCTGTGGTCGCTGGATGACATCGCGGCAAAGATGGATGCGATGGCACCGGCCCCGGCGAAGCGCGGTCCCTACAAGAAGCGCGCGCTCGAAAATTCAAACTGATACACTACCCGCCGGGCGGCAGGGCTGTCTCACGACGAACTGGCCGATGTCCTGGGACGGGGTCCAAATCCGCGCGGCACATTCCCGCCGAGGGTGGTGCGCATCATGGTGGCGGCACTGCTGGTGCCGATGATGTGGATCGTCCTGGCCGGGCTGGGGCTGGCCGCCGCCGTCACGGTCATGCCGGTGCGCACGGCGCGCGAGTGGCTGCCGGTCATGGCGCTGGCGGTGCTGGCTGTGGCCGCCTGGCTGGCCTGGCTGCTGGCACCGCGCCTGATTGCCGCCGGGAAGCAGTGGCAGGCGGGACCGGTTGTGCCGTCGCCACGTGGGCGGCCGCATCTGCGGGTGGTGAAGTAAGCGGGATTCAGGAAGGCAGGAAAAAGGGAAGGCCGGGGATTTACCATCCCCGGACCCCAGTAAACCTTTCCCGGATGTAAGCCCGCCACCTAGCGCACGCCCCAAGCGCCGCAGGCTTTAAATCCGCTTCGCGGAAGCACGTCCGCCGAGCGGCGCACAACGCAAAAGGCCACAGGGGTCCGGGGATGGTAAATCCCCGGCCTTCCCTTCCTTGTTCTTATGCCAGCATCCGCACCTTCGGTTCACGATCCCAATGCCGCGCCGGTGCGACCGAGGCGAACTGCGCGATTTCCACGATGCCTTCGTCCGGCTCGATACCGAGGGAGGCGAGCAGTTTCTGTGTGGCCGGGCAGGCGCCGATGGTCTTGGCGTGGCTGTAGGCGTCCATGAACCATTGCTTGGCGGCGGAGTCCCGGGCGAGGCGTTCGGCCGCGTCGGGCATCACGATGGAGGCGACGGCGTCGAACAGGACGGAGGGGCTGCCGGCGAGTTGGCCGTGGGCCTTGAGCGTGCCGCCCTTGAGGGTTTGCTCGCCGACTTTGGGGGAGACGAGCATGACGGTGGCGCCGGCTTGTTCGAGTTCGGCCTGGAGTTTTTCGATAGCGGCCTTGTCTGACCCTTCGGCGAACAGGAGGCCGATCTTGCGGCCGGTCAGCGGCGGCTGGCCGTGCTTGAGGATGGAGAGCGCGGGGGACGGTTCCATGTCGACGGGGGCGCGGGCGGCGGGGGCGGCTTCGGGGAGCGGCATGGCGAGGCCGTCGGCGACGCGGGTGGCGAGATCCTCGTCGATGTTGAGCAGGCGGGAGAGGACGCGGGTGCGGACGTGTTCGAGATTGACCTTGGACAGTTCGAACACCAGCGCGGTGGCGATGTGGGCCTGCTCGATCGGGGTCTGCGAGCGGTAGAACAGGCGGGCCTGCGAATAGTGATCGGCGAAGAGCTCGGGGCGGAGGCGGAGTTTTCCTTCCTCCTCCGGGCGCTCGATGGCGGGGAAGCTGGTGAAGCCGGTGGCGGGGCATTCGCGCGGGCCGGAGGGTTCGTTGACCTCCGAGAGGCTGTTGGGTTCGTAGTTGGCGCGGCCCTGGGGGACGGCCATCTGCATGTGGCCGTCGCGCTGGAAGTTCATGACCGGGCATTTCGGCGCGTTGATCGGCAGCTGGTGGAAGTTGGTGGAGCCGAGGCGCTTCAATTGGGTGTCGAGGTAGGAGAACAGGCGGCCCTGGAGCAGCGGGTCGTGGCTGAAATCGACGCCGGGGACGACATTGGCCGGGCAGAAGGCGACCTGTTCGGTTTCGGCGAAGAAGTTGTCCGGGTTGCGGTTCAGCGTCATGCGGCCGACGATGCGGACCGGGATGTCCTCCTCGGGGATGAGCTTGGTGGCGTCGAGAATGTCGTAGGGCTGTCTGGCTGCCCAGTCATCGTCGATCACCTGGACGCCGAGGTCCCAGGCGGGGAAGCTGCCGCTGTCGATGGCTTCGAAGAGGTCGCGGCGGTGAAAGTCCGGGTCGGCGCCGGCGATCTTGACCGCTTCGTCCCAGGTGGTGGACTGGATGCCGAGGACCGGCTTCCAGTGGAACTTGACGAGCTTGCCCTCCCCGGCTGCGTTGACCAGTCGGAACGTGTTGACCCCGAAGCCTTCCATGGTGCGCAAGGAGCGGGGCAGGGTGCGATCGGACATGGCCCACATGATCATGTGCATCGATTCGGGCATCAGGCCGATGAAATCCCAGAACGTGTCATGGGCGGTGGCGGCCTGGGGGTAGCCGCGATCGGCCTCCATCTTCACTGCGTGGACGAGATCGGGGAACTTGATCGCATCCTGGATGAAGAACACCGGGATGTTGTTGCCGACGAGATCCCACACGCCTTCGTCGCTGTAGAACTTGACCGCGAAGCCGCGCACGTCGCGCGGGGTGTCGACGCTGCCGGCGCCGCCGGCGACGGTGGAGAAGCGGGCGAAGACCGGGGTCTGCTTGCCCTTTTCGATCAGCAGGCCGGCGCGGGTCAGTTCGGGGATGGGATCGGTGCATTCGAACACGCCGTGGGCGCCGGAGCCGCGGGCGTGGACGATGCGTTCGGGGATGCGCTCGTGGTCGAAGTGGAAGATCTTCTCGCGCAGGACGAAATCTTCGAGCAGGGTCGGGCCACGGGCGCCGGCCTTGAGGCTGTTCTGGTTGTCGGCGATGCGGATGCCCTGGTTGGTGGTCAGGTGGGCAGCGGCATCGGTGTGGTCGGCATCGTGGGGGACGTGCTGGTGGGTTTCGCCGCCGTTGCCGGTGGTCTCGCTGGAAGTCTTGCCGCGCTTCGCCATGTTGCCAGTTCCTGTGCCGGGAGGGATCAAGTGCCCAACCGGCTCAGGGGACGGCGGTTCCTTGCTCAGGGGACGAGTATGGTGTCGCGCGCCTCGGCGAGGGTCTGCGGATAGTCGAGGGTGAAATGGAGGCCCCGGCTTTCGTGGCGCTTGAGGGCGGAGCGGACGATGAGGTCGGCGCTTTGCAGGAGATTGCGCAGCTCGATCAGGTCGGTCGAGACGCGGAAGTGGCCGTAGTAGTCGTTGACCTCCTCGAACAGGAGCTTGATGCGGTGCTGGGCGCGTTCGAGGCGGCGGGTGGTGCGGACGATGCCGACGTAGTTCCACATGAAGCGGCGGATCTCGGTCCAGTTCTGCTTGATGACGACCTCTTCGTCGGAGTTGGTGACGCGGCTTTCGTCCCACGGGCGGACTGGCGGGGGTTCGTCGAAGCTGTCCCAGCAATCGAGGATGTCGGCCGCCGCGGCTTCGCCGAAGACGAAGCATTCGAGAAGGGAGTTTGAGGCGAGGCGGTTGGCGCCGTGGAGGCCGGATTCGGTGCATTCGCCGGCGGCGTAGAGGCCGGGGAGATCGGTGCGGCCGGCGAGATCGATGACGACGCCGCCGCAGGTGTAGTGCTGGGCGGGGACGACCGGGATCGGCTGCCTGGTCATGTCGATGCCGAGGCCGAGGAGCTTTTCGTGGATCGTCGGGAAGTGGCCGCGGACGAAATCGGGATCGAGGTGGCTGATGTCGAGGTGGACATAATCGAGGCCGAAGCGCTTGATCTCGGCGTCGATGGCGCGGGCGACGACGTCGCGCGGGGCGAGTTCGAGGCGGCTGTCGTAGAACGCCATGAAGCGCTTGCCGCTGCGCGGATTGAGCAGGCGGCCGCCCTCGCCGCGCACGGCTTCGGTGATCAGGAAGTTCTTGACGTCGAGGTGGTAGAGGCAGGTCGGGTGGAACTGCATCATTTCCATGTTGCCGACGCGGGCGCCGGCGCGCCAGGCCATGGCGATGCCGTCCCCCGTTGCGCCGCGCGGTGCGGTGCTGAACTGGTAGACGCGGCCGGCGCCGCCGGTGGCGAGCAGGGTGGCGCGGCCGGTGTGGGCTTCGACCCGGCCGGTCGCTTCGTCCAGCGCGTAGACGCCCCAGACGCGGCCGGAGCCGGAATAGCGCAGTTCGTGGCGGCCGGTGATGAGATCGATGCAGGTCTGGCCGGGGAGCAGGGTGATGTTGGGGTGCTTTTCCGCCGCGCTGAGCAGGGCCTGCTGGACGGCCTGGCCGGTGGCATCGTCGACGTGGACGATGCGGCGGTGGGAGTGGCCGCCTTCGCGGGTGAGGTGGAGGGTGCCGGCCTCGGTGTTGAACGGGACGCCGAGCTCGACCAGGCGCTCGATCGCATGGGGCGCGCGTTCGACGACGAACTCGACGGTTTCCTGGCGGTTGAGCCCGGCGCCGGCGACCATGGTGTCGCGGATATGGTCCTCGAACGTGTCCCCGGTGCCGAGCACGGCGGCGATGCCGCCTTGCGCCCAGGCGGTGGAGCCGCCGGTGAGGCTGCCCTTGGCGAGGACCAGGACCTTGTGCTGTTCGGCCAGCGCGAGGGCGGCGGTGAGGCCGGCTGCACCCGAGCCGACGATGACGACGTCAGCGCGCATGGGCGGGCCGGGCAGGCGGGTTTCGGTTCATCGCTCCACGCTTTTGCCGATCCGGAGAGGTTTGGAAAGCGACAGATTGCGACCCTGTCGGTCTTTCGATTGAAACGGAATAAGGATATATACGTATTACAGGACGACGGATCGAATCGTCGCAGCGAGGATGCCCGGGTTTCGGGCTTGCGGAAGCGAGGGCCGGTCTTGGAGTCGCGAATATGCGTGCGTTGCATTCCTTGTTGTGCAAGCTGAACTGGCACCGGCCACACCGGCGCCGGGCGCAGTGGGACGGGCTGAATTACGTCGCCCCGTGCCGGACCTGCGAGCGGCCTTTGCGGCGCCGGGAACATGGGCGCTGGGTGGCCGACTGGATGGAGGCACGCGAGCAGCGGGCCGCGCCGGGAGAACCGGGCTGAACGGACTTCGGCCGCCGCGTTTCAGCTCCGCGTGGTGAGGCTGACGAAGACATCCTCGAGATCGGCTTCGCGGGTGGTGACATCGACGATGGCGAGGCCCTGGGCCTGGACCAGCGAGAGGATTTCGCCCGCCGTGGTGCGGTCCTTGTCGTAAGTGATCTCGAGCGTGCGTTCGCCGGCGGGACGGCACTTGAGGAAGGCGGGGTGGGCGGGCAATGAGTCCGGCTCGCGGTCCAGGGTCAGCACGACGATCTTTTCCCGCGCCATGGCGACGAGCTCGCGGGTGGGCTTGTCGGCGATCAGCCGGCCGCGATCGATGATGGCGATGCGGTCGCACAGCTGCTCGGCTTCTTCGAGATAGTGGGTGGTGAGGACGACGGTGACGCCCTCCTGGTTGAGGCGGGTGACCAGTTCCCAGAGCTGGCGGCGCAGTTCGACATCGACGCCGGCAGTGGGTTCGTCGAGCACCAGCACCGGCGGCGAATGGACCATCGCCTTGGCCACCAGCAGGCGGCGCTTCATGCCGCCCGAGAGCGTGCGGGCATAGGCGCGGGCCTTGTCCGACAGGTGGACGGCGGCGAGGAGTTCGGCGCTGCGACGGGCGGATTTCGGCACGCCATAGAAGCCGGCCTGGTTTTCCAGCACTTCATACGGCGTGAAGAACGGGTCGAAGACGATTTCCTGCGGGACGATGCCGATGGCGCGCTTGGCATTGCGGCGATCCTGGTCGATATCGAAACCCCAGATCGCGACCTCGCCGGCGGTCTTGGACACGAGGCCGGCGAGGATGTTGATCAGGGTCGACTTGCCGGCGCCGTTGGGGCCGAGCAGGCCGAAGATCGAGCCCTGGGGGACATCGAAGCTGACGCCGTCGAGCGCCAGCTTGGGCTCGGCACCCTTTCCGGCGGGGGCGTAGCGTTTGACGAGACTGCGGATCGAGATGGCGGGGGGCATCGTCATGGCGCGGGTATTGGGGGCGGCAGCAGCGCATTGCAAGCCGGCGGTCGCGGTAGTATTGGCCGGGCATGAGCGACGCACCCGAGAGCATCACCGTCCATAGCCGCCGCGTGTCCTGCGATGGTGCCGGCGGCATCCGCGCGTTCGGCGCGGTCAAGCCGGCGGCGCTCGGGCATCCGCGCGTGTGGCTGGAGATCGACGAGAAAGGCTACGTCGATTGCGGCT
>Ga0207676_10003015_pt1 | contig 12010 bp, 8 predicted proteins | sample KBSSwiS72_FD_184307 | JGI IMG/M metagenome (GOLD analysis project Ga0207676, IMG submission 184307) | Switchgrass rhizosphere microbial communities from Kellogg Biological Station, Michigan, USA - KBS Switchgrass S7-2 (SPAdes) (version 2) | ecosystem: Host-associated > Plants > Roots >... | reverse complement strand
CCGCGCAGCACATCGCACCGAACACGACGTACGGCGTGATGCGGAATATCGCAGATGCGTTGTCCGCGACCACGGCATCCTTGACGAACAGCTTGCGGATCGTGAAATACGGAAGCAGGAGCGGGGGCGCGCGCTTGTTCTGCAGCCACGCCCGGCATTGATTGACCCAGCCGACGAGCAGCGGCGCCAGCAAGAGCGCGAGCGCGAGCTGCAAAAGCTGGGAGCCGATGCCGGCGATCGTCATGCGAGCGTGCTCGAGGTAGCGCTCATCGGACGAAGAACAGCAGTGCCAGCAGGGTGAGGAAACTGTACGTCAGGTAGATCGATATCCGTCCTTGCTGCAGCAGGCCGGTCAAGCGCGCAAGCCAGTCCGCGCCGCGCGCGACCGGCAGGTACAGCGCGCGCCAGAAGCGGTCGTCCGCCTTGACCGAATAGCGTGGCTCCGAGTCGAACGGCGAGGGCAGGTGACGCTCGATGCGGAAGAACGGCTCGAAGATCTGCCGTATCGGCTGGCCGAAACCTTCGGCGGTGTCCTGCATGCGCGGTGTCTGCAGCGCGAACCCGCAATCCCACGCGGGCGCGAACCGGACCCGTCCGTGGTACAGCCGATGGACGATGCGCATCGTCAGCAGCACGACGCCGACGATGACGGCGAAAACGATGAGCGGGCTGTAGCTCGAGCGGTCCGCGGAGAGCGGCGCGAGCAACAGCCAGTTGTCGGCGATCGGTTGCGAGCCGGCTCCGCCGATCAGCATGCGGTGCACGGGCTCGATGAGCGCGATCACGTTCACCGGAAGAACGCCGAGCAGAACGCAGCCGACACCGAGATAAATCAGGGCGGAGCGCTCGAACGGGCCCGCGTCCTTCGCGTACGCGAGGTTCGCCTCCCGCGGCCGGCCGAGGAACACGACGCCGAAGAACTTGACCATGACGTAAGCGGCAAGCGCCGCCGACAGCACGAGCGCCGCCGCGGCGAGCGGCACGAGCATGTTGACGAACGACTGCGGCAGGCTCGGCGTGAACAGGAACGCCTGCAGCAGCAGCCATTCGGAGACGAAACCATTGAGCGGAGGGATGCCGGCCGCGGCCAGCGTGCCCACGAGCGCTAGCCACGCGACCCAGGGCATGCGATGGATGAGCCCGCCCAGCTTGCCGAGGCTGCGCTCGTGTGTCGCGTGGAGCACCGAGCCGGTGGCGAGGAAGAGGAGGCTCTTGAAGAACGCATGATTGAGCGAGTGATAGAGCACAGCCGTGAGCGTGATGGCCGCGAGCAGCGACTTGTCGTAGGCCTTGAACAGCAACGCGAGGCCAATGCCTGCGACGATGATGCCGATGTTCTCGATGGACGAGTAGGCGAGCAGCCGCTTCATGTCCGTCTGTACGGCGGCGAAGATCACGCCGAAGAGCGCCGTCACGAGGCCGAGCGCGAGCGCGACCACACCCCACCACCAGAGTTGCGCGTGGAGCAGGTCGAACACCACGCGCAGCAGGCCGTAGATCGCAGTTTTCAGCATCACGCCGCTCATCAGCGCCGAGACGGGCGACGGCGCTGCCGGATGTGCCTCGGGCAGCCAGACGTGGAGCGGCAACACGCCCGCCTTGGCACCGAAGCCGCCGAGCGCGAGGAAGAACGCAGCCGTCGGCCACGCGCCGGTGAGCGCGACCGCGCGCATGGAGTCGAACGTGTAAATCCCCGTGCCGCCCTGCAGCACGCCGAAGCACAGCAGGATGGCGATCGCGCCGATGTGCGCGATCACGAGATACAGAAAGCCGGCCCGGCGGATCTCGGGAATGCGGTGCTCGGTCGTGACGAGGAAGAACGACGCGAGCGCCATCGATTCCCACGCGACCATGAACAGGTACGCATCGTCGGCGACGAGCACGAGCGCCATCGCCGCGAGGAACGCGTGATATTGAAAGCAGATGACGCCCGGAGGCGTTCCTTCGCTCGAGCGGAAGTAGCCGGCGGAGAAAAGCGAGATCGCGGCGCCCGCCCCGCCCAGCAGCAGCAGGAAGAACGCGGACAGCGCGTCGAGGCGCAGGTGGAACGGCAGGTCCGGAAGCCCGAGCGGCAGCACCACGGCCGACGACGGGAGCGCAATGGCGTAGCCGCCTGCGACGGCGATCGCGAGGCCGACGAGCGCGCCGGCAGGGAACAGCACGCGGCCGATCAGACGCAGGTCATGCGGACGCGCGAGGCCCACCCCGCCCATGACGAGCCACGCGACGATGGCGGCAATGACGAACGAGAGCGGCGTCGCGGTCATCGCCGCGCAATCGCGACCAGCGCTCGAGCAGCTCGCTCACGGTGGTTTGCGGCCGGCCGCCCGCTCACTTGACGCGCATTCCCGGCTGCGCGCCGCTGTCGGGTGTGAGCAGGTAGATGCCGGGGCCGTCGCCGGACGCCGCGAGCACCATTCCTTCGGAGAGGCCGAATTTCATCTTGCGGGGGGCAAGGTTCGCGACCATCGGCGTCATGCGTCCTATCAGATCCTCGGGTCGGTAAGCGGACTTGATGCCGGCGAAAACGGTGCGCAGACGTCCTTCGCCGGCGTCGAGCGTGAGCTTCAGGAGCTTGTCGGCGCCCGCGACGTGCTCCGCGTGAACGATCTTTGCGATACGCAGGTCGATTTTCGCGAAATCGTCGACGTTGATGGTGTTGTTGTCCGCCGCGGTGGCGCCCGTGCCGGCCGCCGCTGCGGCTCCGACGGCGGATGCGGATGAAGCAGCCGCGGGAGGCGATGGCCCGGCCGGCGGTCCTTCGAGCAGCGCGTCGATCTGCTTCGGGTCGATGCGAGCCATCAGGTGCGTGTACGGCCGTGTCGACGTGGCGACGCCCTTGAGGTCGTCCCACCGCAGCGGCAGCGGCATCCCGAGCCATGTCGCGACTTTCTCGGCGAGCGCGGGCAGCACGGGCGCGAGGTAGTACGTGAGCACGCGGAAGGCGTTGAGCGCGTCGGAGCAAACATCCTGCAGCTCGGCGCGGCGCGACGGATCCTTCGCAAGCTCCCACGGCTTCGCCTGGTCGAAGCGCTCGTTGATCTTGTCGGCAATCCGCATCACCTCGCGCAGCACCTTGCCAAACTCGCGCGCTTCGTAGTCGGCGGCGATCTGCTCGTCGGAACCCCAGGCAATCATCGTCGACCCTGCACGGCGGACGACGTTGTCGTCGCTGTTCGCAGGTGGCGTCAGCTTTCCATCGAAGTGCTTCGTGATGAACGTCGCGGCGCGGCTCGCGATGTTGACGTACTTGCCGATCAGGTCGCTGTTGACGCGCGCGATGAAGTCGTCCGGATTGAAATCGATGTCCTCGACCTTCGCGTTGAGCTTCGCCGCGATGTAGTAGCGCAGCCACTCGGGGTTGAGGCCGAGGTCGAGATACACGTCGGGGCTCACGCCCGTGCCGCGCGACTTCGACATCTTTTCGCCGGACGCGGTGATGAAACCGTGCACGAACACGTTGTCGGGCACCTTGTACGGCGCGCCGGCGAAGTTGAGCATCGCCGGCCAGAACAGCGTATGGAAGTAGACGATGTCCTTGCCGATGAAGTGATACTGGTCGACGTCCGGGCTTTGGAGGAAGGTCGCGAAGTCGATGCCTCGCTGCGCGAGGTGCGCCTTGAGGCTCGCGAGATAGCCGATCGGCGCGTCGAGCCAGACATAAAAGTACTTGCCTGGCGCATCGGGAATCGGAATGCCGAAGTAGGGTGCGTCACGGGAGATGTCCCAGTCGGCGAGTCCCTTGTGCTCGGCGTTGTCGCCGAGCCACTCGCGCGCCTTGTTGGCGACTTCGGGCTGCAGGCGGCCGGGTTTTTGCGTCCAGTCCTGCAGGAAGGCCACGCACGCCGGATCCGACAGCTTGAAGAAGAAGTGGTCCGAGATCCTGCGCACGGGCTTGGCGCCCGAGACCGTCGAATACGGATCGATGAGATCGTTCGGCGAGTTAAGCACGCCGCAGGATTCACAGGCGTCGGCGTATTGGTCCTTGGTGCCGCACTTCGGACACTGGCCCTTGATGTAGCGGTCCGGAAGGAACATCTCCTTGACCGGATCGAAGAACTGCTCGACCGGCTTCGTCGTGACGAGCGACGGCACGCGATCGCGCAGACGGCGGTAGATGTCCTGCGACAGCTCGACGTTTTCCGGCGAATCGGTCGAGTGCCAATGGTCGAAGCTGATGTGAAAGCCGTTCAGGTGCTTCGGCCGCGTGGCCGCGATTTTCGCGACGAGCGCTTGCGGGGTGATGCCGTCGGCGTCGGCTTTCAGCATGATCGCCGCGCCGTGCGTGTCGTCGGCGCAGACGAAATGAACCTCGTGGCCCCGCATGCGCTTGTATCGCACCCAGATGTCCGCCTGGATGTATTCCATCAGGTGGCCGATGTGGAACAGCCCGTTCGCGTACGGAAGCGCCGTGGTGACGAACAGCCGGCGGCGGCCGGCCGAGGCGGCGGAAATCGCGGACATCGGGGAAAACCTTGTTTTCGCGGGGGAAACAAAGATTCTAACAAACGGCCCCAGCACGCGAGTCACCGAACACGCCCGTTTTTAGCTAATATCAAACTCCGTTCGACATCCGTTCGCCCACACGCCGGAGCATTCGATGGCCATCACCGAGGCCGACATCCAGACCCGTCTCCGCGCCCTGATCGATCCCAACACCGGGAAAGACTTCGTCAGCGGCAAAGCGGTCAAGAAAATCCAGGTCGGCGCAGGCGACGTCGTCGTCGACATCCAGCTCGGCTATCCCGCGAAGACGCAGCACGGCTACCTGCGCAAGATGATCACCGACGACGTGGCCAAGCTGCCCGGCGTCCCGCGCGTCACCGTCAACATGACGCAGAAGATCACGTCGCACTCCGTGCAGCGCGGCGTGAAGCTCGTTCCCGGCGTGAAGAACATCATCGCCGTCGCGTCCGGCAAGGGCGGCGTCGGCAAGTCGACCACAGCCGTCAATCTCGCGCTGGCTCTCGCGGCGGAAGGGGCGAACGTCGGCGTGCTCGACGCGGATATCTATGGTCCCTCGCAGCCGATGATGCTGGGGCTCGCGGGCCGGCCGGAATCGCGCGACGGCAAGACGCTCGAGCCGCTGGAGGCGTACGGGCTGCAGGCGATGTCGATCGGCTTCCTGATCGACCAGGACACGCCGATGGTCTGGCGCGGTCCGATGGTCACGCAGGCGCTCGAGCAGCTCCTGAAGGACACGAACTGGCGCGATCTCGATTACATGATCGTCGACATGCCGCCCGGCACGGGCGACATCCAGCTGACGCTTGCGCAGAAGGTCCCCGTGACCGGCGCCGTGATCGTCACGACGCCGCAGGACATCGCGCTGATCGACGCGCGCAGAGGACTCAAGATGTTCGAGAAGGTCGGCGTGCCGATCGTCGGCATCGTCGAGAACATGAGCGTGCACATCTGCTCGAACTGCGGGCACGCGGAGGCGATCTTCGGCGAGGGCGGCGCCGCCAGGATGTGCGCCGACTACAAGGTGCCGTTTCTCGGGGGGTTGCCGCTCGACATCCGCATTCGCGAGCAGACCGATGCCGGCCGGCCCACGGTCATTGCAGATCCGGACGGAAAGATCGCTCAGATCTATCGCGAGATCGCACGCCGCACCGCGGTGTTCGTCGCGGAGAAGGCCGAGGACTTCTCCGCGAAGTTCCCGAACATTGTGATCCAGAACACCTGAGCGTCATCGCTGTCGAGCCGGCCAAGCGCAATCCGCCACGGGGTCGACGCCGGCCTCAGGTGCGTTATGCGCAGGGCCGGCGATAATAGTGCAATAACACGGGACACCGTTGCCATGTCGATCAAGTCGGACAGGTGGATTCGCCGCATGGCGGCCGAGCATCGGATGATCGAGCCGTTCGAGCCTGGCCAGGTGCGCGAAGCGAACGGCCACAAGATCGTCTCCTACGGGACGTCGAGCTACGGCTACGACATCCGCTGCTCGCGCGAATTCAAGATCTTCACCAACATCAACTCGACGATCGTCGACCCAAAACGATTCGACGCGGGCTCGTTCGTTGATTTCACGGGCGACGTCTGCATCATTCCGCCGAATTCGTTCGCACTCGCACGCACCGTCGAGTACTTCCGAATTCCGCGCAACGTGCTGACGATTTGCCTCGGCAAATCGACGTACGCACGTTGCGGTGTCATAGTAAACGTAACGCCCTTCGAGCCAGAATGGGAGGGCTTTGTCACGCTCGAATTCTCCAACACGACTCCTCTCCCCGCCAAGATCTACGCCAACGAAGGCGTCGCGCAGGTGATCTTCTTCGAGTCCGACGAGGTCTGCGAAATCTCGTACAAGGACCGCGGCGGCAAGTACCAGGGGCAGCAGGGCGTCACGCTGCCCAAGATCTGAAGTCGCCCGCGGATGAGCACAGCGGCGACGTCCGCTGACAGCCGGTCGAAGCTCGCATCGGTCGCGATCATTGCGACGTGTCAGGTCGCCGCAATGGCGCTGTGGTTCTCGGCGTCGGCGATCGTGCCCGCGCTCGTCGGCGAGTTCAAGCTGTCCGGCTTCGCCCAGGCCACATTGACGACGGGCGTGCAGGTGGGCTTCGTCCTCGGCTGCCTCGCGAGTGCGCTCCTTGGCCTCCCCGACCGTGTCGATCCGCGGCACTTGTTTGCGACGTCCGCCGCCGTCGGCGCCGCGGCCAACGCCTTGCTGCTGGTGGTCGACATCACGTCGCCGGTCGTTCCGCTGCTGCGGGTCGTCACGGGAGCATGCATGGCCGGCGTCTATCCCGTCGGCATGAAGCTCGCGTCGACATGGGCGAAAGGCGACATGGGACTGATGGTCGGAATCCTCGTCGGCGCGCTCACGCTGGGCTCGGCGTCACCGCATCTCTTCAATGCGCTGGGCGGCGTGAACTGGCGGATTCCGCTCGGGTTTGCCTCGGTCAGCGCGGTCGTCGCCGCGGTCCTCATCCTGTTCGCCGACATCGGCCCGAATCGCGCCCCGTCGCCGCGCTTCGATCCGCGCATGATGATGCAGGCGTGGCGCGATGTCCCGCTGCGGCTCGCGAACCTGGGCTACCTCGGGCACATGTGGGAGCTCTACGCGATGTGGGCGTGGATCGGCGTGTTTTTCGACGCGAGCTTTGCGTTGGCGATGCCGGCTCCAAGTGCCGCGACGGCAGCGAAGCTCGCCGCGTTTGCGACCATCGCCGCCGGCGCCATCGGGTCGATCGGCGCCGGCCTTCTCGCCGACAGGCTCGGACGCACCACGCTGACGATCGCGGCGATGGCGGTCAGCGGCACGTGCGCCGCGACGGTGGGCTTGCTGTTCGGCGGCAACCCGGTGTGGCTCGTCGCGCTGTGCCTCGTATGGGGCGTGAGCATCGTCGCCGATTCCGCGCAATTCTCGGCGTCGATCGCGGAGCTCTCGGACCGCGCGTGGGTCGGCACGATGCTGACCGTGCAGACGGCGCTCGGATTCACGCTGACGCTCGCGACCATCTACTCGATGCCCTTTCTCATCTCGGCGCTGGGCTGGCGCTACGCCTTCATCCCGCTGGCGATGGGGCCCGCTTTCGGCGTCTACGCAATGGCGCGCCTGCGCGCGCACCCGCGCTCGGTGGAGCTGGCCGGCGGGCGCCGTTAAGTAGGGTCAGAGACGACTTTCCGCAAGCTAAATGGGGTCAGAGACGACTTTGCACGTTCAACGTACGCCGACCGGGACCGTGCGCGGAAAGTCGTCTCTGACCCCACTTGGCGCGCGCGAGGTGTCTCCGACCCCCATGGCGCACGCGCAACCGTCGGGGTAGGATCGTCGTCCTGCCGGCGACGTTGGCGCCGGCTCGTCGCTTGTCCACCCACATTTCCACGGGAGGTCACATGGCGTATCACCTCGAAGGGCGTTTGCTGGAGGTCTGCAACTGCCGCGTGCTGTGCCCGTGCTGGATCGGAGAGGATCCCGACTTCGGCACCTGCGACACCATCGTCGCCTGGCACTTCGACAAGGGAACGATCGACGGCGTCGACGTGACGGGCAGGACGATCGCGATGATCGCCCACGTCCCGGGCAACATCCTGCAGGGCAACTGGACCGCCGCGGTCTATCTCGACGACCAGGTGACGAAGGCGCAGGAGGAGGCGCTGCTCGCCGTCTACACGGGAAAGAAGGGCGGTCCGATCGCCGACCTTGCGAAGCTCGTCGGCAAGGTCGTGTCGGTCGAGAAGGTGCCCGTCACTTTCACCGTGCAGGGCGGCCGAGGCACGCTCAAGCTGGGCGAGGCGGGCTATGCCGAGCTCGAGCCGTATACGAGCGCCTCCGGCCACACGACCACGTTGACGGACACCGTGTTCTCGACGGTTCCCGGCGCGCCGGTGTTCGTCGGAAAGGCGCCGCGCTACAAGTCGAAGAACGCGTTGGTCGGCATCGACCTCGACATCAAGGGTCACAACGCGCTGCAAAGCACGTTCGTGTTCCAAAGCTAGAACCGGCACGCCGCGGGCTCCGCTCCGAATCCGGGGGTGCGCGCGCGGCTGTCACCGATGGCAGCCACCCCGTCCGCCAATTCCACGGCGCTGTTGCTGCGTGCCGACGGGCAGCGCGTGCTGTTCTGGCCGCTCATCGGACTGCTCGTGGTCGCTTCATGGGCCACGCTGTGGTGGTGGAGCGCGAGTCCGTTTGGACGCCTGCTCGGCCACGGCGGCTGGGGCGACGCGGCTGCGTTGGCCGCTTTGTGCCGCGCGGTGCCCGCCGGCGACGTCCTGGTTCCGGTCGCACTCCACAGTGCCGCGTGGGTCCTGATGATCGCGGCGATGATGCTGCCGACGACGTTTCCGCTGCTCGCGTTGTTTCGTCGGATCACCGGCGCGCGCCCTGACGCCGGACGGCTCGCCGGCCTCGTCGTGCTCGGATTCATCGCCGCCTGGTTCGCGTTCGGCGTTGCGGCTCACGGCGCCGATGCCGCGATTCGTTGGGCGGCCTCCGGAAACGGATGGTTCGTGGCGCACGGCGCGTGGGTTGGCGCCGCCGTGCTGGCCGGCGCCGGTCTCTTCCAGTGGAGCGAGCTCAAATACCGCTGCCTCGATCAATGCCGGACGCCGTTCGGCTTCATCACCTCGCGCTGGCACGGCGTGTCGCCTGCGCGGGAAGCGTTCCGCATCGGGATCGACCACGGCATCTTTTGCGTGGGCTGCTGCTGGGCGCTCATGTTGACGATGTTCGTCGTCGGAATCGGCAGCGTCGGCTGGATGCTGGCTCTTGCGGCGCTGATGGCCGCGGAGAAGAACCTCCCGTTCGGCCGACGGCTGCGAACGCCGATCGGCCTCGCCCTGCTCGCAGGTGCCGCTGCCGTGCTGCTGACGGGCGCCTGAAAATAGGGTCAGAGACGACTTTTTGCCAGCCGTTCTGCGGCCGCCGGCCGACAGGTTGCAAAAGTCGTCTCTGACCCTACTTTTCCGTAGCCAGCGCGGGCGAATCGTCCCATAATGCGCGCCTTTCCATCGCCCCCGCCGACGCTCCGCCAGAGAGCGGCCCGCCGGTGCGGTGCGCGCGGCTCCCGCCGCTTACACGACAGGACCCCGGTCTCATGAAATTCCGCTTTCCAATCGTCATCATCGACGAAGACTTCCGTTCGGAGAATACATCCGGACTCGGCATCCGCGCGCTTGCCGCGGCGATCGAGAAGGAAGGCATGGAAGTGCTCGGCGTCACGAGTTACGGTGATCTGTCCCAGTTCGCGCAGCAGCAGTCGCGCGCATCGGCGTTCATTTTGTCGATCGACGACGAGGAGTTCACGCCGGGTCCGGAGCTCGATCCTGCGGTGCTCAACCTGCGGAAGTTCATCGAGGAAATCCGCTTCCGCAACGCGGAGATCCCCATCTATCTCTACGGCGAGACGCGCACGTCGCGCCACATCCCGAACGACGTGCTGCGCGAGCTCCACGGCTTCATTCACATGTTCGAGGACACGCCGGAGTTCGTCGCCCGCCACATCATCCGGGAGGTGAAGAGCTACCTCGACTCGCTGTCGCCGCCGTTCTTCCGCGCCCTCGTCGAGTACGCGCAGGACGGCTCCTATTCGTGGCACTGCCCGGGCCACTCCGGCGGGGTCGCATTCCTCAAGAGTCCCGTCGGGCAGATGTTCCACCAGTTCTTCGGCGAGAACATGCTGCGCGCCGACGTCTGCAACTCGGTCGACGAGCTCGGCCAGCTGCTCGATCACTCCGGTCCCGTCGCGGCGGCCGAGCGCAACGCCGCGCGGATCTTCAACGCTGACCATTGCTTCTTCGTCACCAACGGCACGTCGACGTCGAACAAGATGGTGTGGCATGCGAACGTCGCGCCCGGCGACATCGCCGTCGTCGACCGCAATTGCCACGTTTCGATCCTGCATGCGATCACGATGACGGGCGCGATCCCGGTGTTCCTGCCTCCGACGCGCAACCACCTCGGGATCATCGGACCGATTCCGCTCGAGGAGTTCAGGCCCGAGAACATCCGCAAGCGGATCGAAGCCAATCCGTTCGCGCGCGAGGCGAGGAACAAGAAGCCGCGCATCCTGTCGCTCACGCAAAGCACCTACGACGGCATCGCCTACAACGTCGAGATGCTGAAGCAGACGCTGAACGGCTCCATCGAGACGCTGCACTTCGACGAGGCGTGGCTGCCGCACGCCGCGTTCCACGAGTTCTACAAGGACATGCACGCGATCGGCAAGGATCGTCCGCGCAGCAAGGATTCCCTGATCTTCGCGACGCACTCGACGCACAAGCTCCTCGCCGGGCTGTCGCAAGCATCGCAGATCATCGTGCAGGAGTCCGAGAACCGCAAGCTCGACCGCCACATCTTCAACGAGGCGTACCTCATGCACACGTCGACGTCGCCGCAGTACGCGATCATCGCGTCGTGCGACGTATCGGCGGCGATGATGGAGCCGCCCGGCGGCACCGCGCTCGTCGAGGAGTCGATCATCGAGGCGCTCGACTTCCGCCGCGCGATGCGCAAGGTCGACGACGAGTGGGGCAAGGACTGGTGGTTCAAGGTCTGGGGCCCCGAGCGGCTCGCGCCCGAGGGCATGGGCAAGCGGGACGACTGGCTGCTGCGCGCGAACGAGCGCTGGCACGGCTTCGGCAACCTCGCGCAAGGTTTCAACATCCTCGATCCGATCAAGGCGACGATCATCACGCCTGGCCTCGACGTCTCGGGCAAGTTCGCGAAGACGGGGATACCCGCGTCGATCGTGACGCGCTTTCTCGCCGAGCACGGCGTCATCGTCGAGAAGACGGGCCTTTATTCGTTCTTCATCATGTTCACGATCGGCATCACCAAGGGCCGTTGGAACACGCTCTTGACCGCGCTGCAGCAGTTCAAGGACGATTACGACCGCAACCAGCCGCTGTGGCGGATCCTTCCCGAGTTCGTGGCCAAGCAGCCGCGCTACGAGCGGGTGGGCCTGCGGGACCTGTGCCAGCAGATCCACGACATGTACAAGATGCACGACGTTGCGCGCGTGACGACGGAGATGTATCTCTCGGACATGCAGCCGGCGATGAAGCCGTCCGACGCATTCGCTTGCATGGCGCATCGCGAGATCGAGCGCGTCGAGATCGACAGCCTCGAAGGCCGCGTCACGAGCGTGCTGCTCACGCCCTATCCGCCCGGCATTCCGCTGCTGATCCCCGGCGAGCGCTTCAACCGGACGATCGTCGAATATCTCAAGTTCGCGCGCAACTTCAACGCGCAGTTCCCCGGCTTCGACACCGACATCCACGGGCTCATCGAGGAGCACGATGCCGGCGGGACGCGCTACTTCATGGATTGCGTGAAGCAGCGCTGAGAACGCGCGTCGTCGTCCGTCGTTTGTCCGTGGCCTTGGCGAGGGCTTGCGTGCTTAGCGTGCGCAAACGTGACCGCCGTGCGGCCGTGGCGAGGACTTGCGTGCCGCTGTCGTTGGTCGCGCGAGCGTGGCAAGGGCTTGCGTGCTTAGCGTCCGCAACCGCCTTCCTGCGGGTCCCGGTGCGGCCGGCGGTGGGAAACACACTTCCC
>Ga0207676_10003013_pt1 | contig 12014 bp, 9 predicted proteins | sample KBSSwiS72_FD_184307 | JGI IMG/M metagenome (GOLD analysis project Ga0207676, IMG submission 184307) | Switchgrass rhizosphere microbial communities from Kellogg Biological Station, Michigan, USA - KBS Switchgrass S7-2 (SPAdes) (version 2) | ecosystem: Host-associated > Plants > Roots >... | reverse complement strand
ATCTTCGTCACGCTCGCGCGCGCCGGAACGAAGACTGCGGCGTAAGGAGACTATCGTGAAGCAGCTCATACACATTTTCAAAAAAGACTTCCGCCATCTCTGGAGTGAACTACTGCTGTTTGCTGCATTTCTCGGACTCTATGTATGGACGGAACTTCATCCGGACACAGCGTTCATCACACTGCCAGTTCTGGCTAAGGTGATGATTCCCATTGGTGCAGCCTACGTGATCGTCCGGTTGGTTCATGCCGAAGCGATTCCCGGCCACAATCAATTCTGGCTGACACGTCCTTACCGATGGAGGAGTCTGCTGGGGGCCAAACTTGTCTTCATTCTTTTGTGCGTGAATCTGCCGATGTTTGCAGCAAGGGCGACCCTGCTACTCCTGCAGGATTTTCCATTGTCGCCGGGCCTGCTGAACCTGGCGTGGTCGCAGCTCGAAATGACGGCAGTCATTTTCCTTCCTCTTGCAGCGATTGCTGCATTGACAGCCGGACTTGCATCGTTCATTTCAGCGCTGATCGTCGGGATTCTGGTTCCGGCGGGCGTGCTGGTTCTGTTCCAGTACCCTTACTTTCAGCGAGCGACATTTTTCGGACCTGTCGAGACCGACAACTGGATTCCGGGATTCTATGCATCCGTGATGATGGTGCTCGTCGTGGGAGGGCTGCTTTACGGGCAATACAAGAGCCGAAGGAACTGGCTGTCTCGCGTTGTCGCGCTGGTGACGCTTGTAGCGGGTTCGATGATTTGTTTGCATGTTCCTCAAGCAATGTCAGCCGGGCTGAATGCCTGGATCGCAGAGCCACTTCCTGAAAATACCGGTATTCAGCTTCGACTGACTCCGGAAATGGAAATGCAGCCGTTCAAGGATGGAAGTTTTGTCAGTTCCAGAATGCCTGTCTCGATCAGCGGGGTTCCCGAGGGACACCTCATCTATGTTCCGAGATTTCCAGTAACTTTCAAGGGAGACGGCGGAAGAGCACAAGCGTGGTTCAGCGGCTGGTCGTCTCTGTACAGGCCGCAGCCCGCAGTTGTGAACTATCAATCGAAAGCATTTACAACAGACCCTTCTTTCGTTTCAGTACAAGTTGCCAATTCTCGAGGCAGGTCCCTCCATGCACAGGCATCCGTCGATCTCTACCTCTTTCCCCCCGCGATTACGAAAAAAGTCCGACTTGGAAATACTCCCGCGAATGTCGGCGGCGGTTTTCAGTGTTATTTCAATCTTCTCGCCGGCGGTGGTTTCCGGTCGACACGTTGCCGTTCGGCGGTCGGATGGCCATTCATGATGAGGGTTTCCATGACTCGCGGTGAGCCGGCAGAAACGAAAACGTACGAAGACGAGAGTCAGTACCCGCTGGTTCCCTCGAACAACTTTACCCTGAGTTCCGTGGAAGAGCGGTCTGTGGGATGGGCGGAACCGGTATCGCCGGAGTTCACCGTGTCCATCCTGGGGCCACCCCGGCACTTTCATCGTGAGGTCGATCTTGATGAGGTTCATGTGACACTTCTGCCGGCAACCGAGAGGCGACAATGACTCAGCTCCTGCACATTCTGAAGAAAGACGTTCGCCACCTCCGATATGAGTTCGGACTCTATCTGCTGCTGCTCGGCTGGTATGCCTGGCTTGAAACACGTGTCTGGAACTTTTCCACACATGCCCTCCTGATAGGCGTAAGATCCGTTCTCTCACCTTTGCTGGTAACCATCTTCGCAATCTATCTGATAGTGCGACTGATCCATTCTGAGGCCATACCCGGAGAAAATCAGTTCTGGTTGACGAGGCCGTACTCCTCATGGAATTTGCTCGGCGCGAAGATCACGTTGATGTTCATGGGTATCAGCCTGCCGATGATGGTCGCTCGCCTTGTCGTATTCCGCATTCAGGGGTTCCCCTTCCTTCCGGGAATCTGGCATCTCTTGTGGTCGCAGCTGGTCATGACTGGGGTCATTGTCCTGCCAATAGCGGCTCTGGCTGCGCTTTCGTCCGGTGCGGTCCAGTTTGTCATATTCGCCCTGATCCTGATTCCGCTTGGCTCGATCGTCTATGGAGATACCGCCTGGTTGAATCGCTGGCCGGAGAATACGCATTGGATGAGGAGTGCCCTATCTGCGTTTGCCTTGTTTGGAATCGCAGTGTGGGTGCTCCAGTCACAATACAGGACTCGGAAGACGGACTTCACTCGTGGTTTCGCTTCGTGCGCACTCGTGGTAGTCATCGTCGCCATCGGATACGTTCCCTGGTCGATCGCATACACCATGAGTGCATGGCTTGGGTTCTCCAGGTCGATGACGGAGACATCATTCCCTCACGTTCTCCTCGGAAAACAGACAAAGTCTCAGGCATCTCAGCCGAGCGATGTCGTGTTATGGCAAATCCCCGTTGCTATTGAAGGCATTCCGAGAGGGTACACAGCGGAACTTCAACCCTTGCTCGTGACGCTTCAAACTGGATGGAAGACAAGGTGGCAGTGGTTTGATAGAGATTCCACTCTAACCCCTGCCGCGGAGGGCACCCACCGGGCTACGGGAGCCGTCGAACATTCCTATTTTGAAGCCTCCAAAGCAAGCCGGGTTACGGTCCGCGTGAGGGTTGACCTGATGCTGTTTCCCCCGGTATCGACCAGACAAATCCATCTGCAAAACGACTTTATGAGTATTCCGAATGGGTTGCAGTGTCACGGCGTTCGACCCGACGACTGGTTCGCGAGGGCCTTTCCACTACTAACGTTTTTAGGAGCGGAATGCCGTGCGCCATTCTCATGGCCAGCTCTTCGCGTTGGCTTCACGACGACTGAAGGGAAACGTCTGGGTCCGAATACGTCGATTCCGCCAGATCTGGAAACTTACTGGAATTCCATTTCGCTGTCGTCTGTCGAGTCCCATTCTGTGGGCTTTCCATATTCGGGCCCTGAATATTCGGCCCCTGAGGATGTGGTTTTGACGTTTCAAGGCCCGCCCCAACACCTGTACCAGGAATTCGAATACCCCAATGTCCGGCTCGACGAGTTCATTGAGCCTCGCTGAGGTAAAGCGCAGTCGGTTGTTGAATGAGCTAAGCCGAGTCTGCCCGTAACAGACGGAAGGTGAGTTCACATTTAGAAGACCCGATTTGAAGGAGAACAGAAATGCAATGGAAGTCTCAAGGCCGAACCGCTTACATGATGCAATCACTTTTGAGTCGCGGTACTGGCGAGATGAAAATATCCCGCGATGCGCCGTACAACGTTGGCGATTACGTGCGTGTGCGTCGCACCATTCGTGCTCCTCTGCAGGGGCAAAGTGGGAGGATCGTTGAAGTCTGCATGCGTGATGAGCGCGCTCCATATCTCATTCAATTCAGCAATGGTCTGCAGTTTCGATATCTATTCGAAGAACTTCAACGAATCCCATAGCAAATCGATCCATCCCGTCCTGGAAAGACAGCAGAATGGCGGGAATCGGTTTTCCTTACTACATTGCTATAGAGTTCGAGCGCAGACGTTCTTCTCTTCTCGCAGGAAAGTCGTTCCACGATTTTTCATTTCAGAACAAGGATGGCAACGTTGCGGCGCTCTGATGGGAGCCGTTGAGCCGATTGAAATGGACGTCTCTCCAATTTCTTCCTGCAATCCAATCTCCGACACCAGCCGAAAGATTATGGAACGCATGTGCCTCTCCGGCCGCGCTCCTTCGAATTCACGCGCGCTCTTCGACTCAACATTTTAGAAATCGTCATGGCCCTCGGTGGATGGCTCTGCCCGGGGTTATTCGCAATATCGAGTTCCCCATTGTCAAAATCGCCATCCCTCTTCTCCGCTCCGAGCGTCTGGCTGCGTTTCCACATAAAATTCCGAACGCGAGATTGAAATAACGCGTCTTTATACTTCCTATATTTTTCGCAAACCATGGGCTGTCCGTCATCGAGCGGACACACGGGGGTCGACGTTTCGAACAACCTGACGCCCATCGATCAAATATCGGTGCGTTCGTCCACAAGAAGTCCGCTTGCTCGGGCGACATGTACTTGACTGGTTCCAACCGCTGTTTCGGGAGCCGTCATCGTCGTCGCTTCCGTTTCTGTGACCGTACACAATCACGTTGCGAGGCTTTTCCGTACTTAGTCACCAGAATGTCATCTTCTCTCAGGCGTCTCGCGGCCACGACACAAAGCGGATACCACCTGGATGGAACCGTAGCCGTAGCCGAAGATTTCCTTCAAACTTGATGCTTCCGAAGACTCGACCTGTTGCTGTCGCCGACAGAAATCCTCTGACAAAACGGGAGAGACCATCGCAGGCTTCGTCGAATAATGGTATCGAAGGGCGACGTCATGTCTGAAACGTTAGGGTACAATCGCGCACATGTCGAAAACGGTTTTGTCGTTTCTGCTCCTTCTCGCCGGGATTCTTCAGAAAGTGCCGGCGGGACTTCCGCCAGATGACACAAAGTCGCTCATCAATAATGAACGCGTTGCGGTATGGGATGTGACCTGGCCAATAGGTAAGGCGGCCCCAATGGCTCAGAGCCAATTTGACATCGTGTTGGTCGATCTTGCGAATGCATCGGCGAAAGTCACCAATGCAAAGGGGAAAACAAAAGCAGCGTCGTTCAGAGTGGGACAGGCGACCTTCATTCCTAAAGGCGACTCCCAGGTGGAAGAAGGAACGGGCAATTCTTCGCGCCACGCCATCGTGATCGAGTTAAAGGATGTGACCCAGGCTCCGCTGGTACACGACAGTGCTTTCCCTGAAGCATTTCCAAGAGACGGGGCGAAGAAACTCCTGAACAACAATCGCGTCACCGTCTGGGACTACACCTGGAGAATGGGCGTGCCCACTCCTGTTCACTTCCATTCCAAAGACGTCGTCGTCGTTTACCTCGAAACCGGCGAAGTTCGATCCAGGGCCCTTGATGGAACCAGCACCGTCAATGTACTCGAGCCGGGTTTGACCCGCTTCAATGCCCGCAATCGCACACATAGCGAAGAACTGATAAAAGGTGCCTCGCGCGCAATCATTGTCGAATTGGATGATGTGAAGCCGAGGCGGAAATATCCGATTGAAACTGTGATCCAACACTGATGCCGTATTCACCGTATCGAATCGGTCATGGGAAATCTTCAGGATCACTGTGCCGACGTGGTCCGCGTTTCTGTATCGCGTTTCTGACTTTCCCCTAATGGTGGTCCGTCTTCGATACGTAGCCGGCTATTTCGGAAGCGCAAAACTGAGAATCAAGTCCCCGCCCCTTCGGCCTCTGTCACCGCCGCCCGATGCGACTGCGATAAATTCCTCGCCGTTGACCACGTATACCGCGGGTGCCCCGAAGACGCCTGCGCCAGTGTTGAACTTCCAGAGCAACCGGCCGGTCTTCGCATCATACGCAAAGAAATATCCGGCAATGTTGCTGCCGCTTCCCACAAACACCAGACCGCCGGCGGTCACGACCGATCCGGCCTGCCCATATCCTTCATAGGTCTGTTGCCACGCCAGTTCGCCGGTGACGGGATCGAATGCCGAGAAGTAACCCTTTGCGGGACGAGGTGAATTCGCCGGACTGTCGATGGCATTGACATAGAGCAGCCCCGTTCGGGGGCTGTACGACAGGGGACCGTAATTGGTGCCACCTCCGGTGCCGGGCGCATAAATTTGGTTGGAACCGATTGGCGAAAATTGGGGGACCGGCTTTCTTATCGCGAGTTGATCGGCAGGAATGTCCATAGGAAATACCGGACATACCGGACTCATCGGCTGACCGTTCGCTTTGTAAGGAATGGGCTGGGTCGGCCAGGGCTGATCTCCGGGACGCGCCGGACTCACCGGGACGTCTGTTTCCTTGATCATATGGACGGGCTTGCCGGTCTCGCGATTCAGGATGTACAGGAAACCGTTCTTGCTCGCCTCCGCCAGGGCCTTGACCCGCTGACCACGCACCTGCATATCGAAAAGAATGGGGGGACTGCCCGAATCGTAATCCCATACGTCGTGGTGCGTTTGCTGGTAGTACCAGCGAAGCTTTCCCGACTCCAGGGTGAGTGCAAGGATTGCGCACGTGAAAAGATTGGTTCCCGCCCTTTTCGTACTGTCACCATATGGGTTTCCAACGGCGACATAAAGCATCCCCAATTCGGGATCGATCGCGGGAGTTTCCCAGATCCCTCCGCCATTTCGCTCCCCGCCGATCCAGGTGGGACCGGCGACCTCCCATCCCTGGTCCTTTTCGTCCTGGGGAACCGTGTTGAAGTGCCATAGGACCTTACCCGATTTCGCGTCAACTGCCAGCACGTGACCGCCAGGGATGTGGCTTTCACTTCGCGTACTTCCGATATAGAGGACTCCGTTGTAAACCTGAGGAGCGGTAGTGAACCAGTACCCGAGACTGATGGCGCTTTTGACGTCGGGGTATCTCATCTTCAGCACGTCCAGGATCACGCTCGCCTGGCCCTTTTTTCCGAAGGTTTCAATTGGCTTTCCCGTTTTCGCATCGAGTGCAAACAGAAACGAGCCACCTGCAGCATAAATGACGCCGTCTGCATAGCAGACGCCACGGTTTCGGAAGACATAACCATCCGCACTTCCACCCCCAAGCAGAGCGGTCACATCGTAAGTCCAGAGCAGGTGGCCATCCGCGGCGTCGACAGCATAAACGCTGCCTCGGGAATCGGTCACAAACAACATGCCGCCGACAATGATCGGCGTCGTCTGATTGCTGACTCCATCAATGACTCCGTGCTGGAACAGCCATCGGGGTGTAAGTGATTTCACATTGGAAGTGTTGATCTGAGTCGCCGGTGAAAAACGCGTGCCTGCCAGATCCAGATTGTGAAGGCGCCAATCGAGCGACTGCGTTGCAGTGTTCGGCTGCTGCGCCGAAGTCCTCATCGCTGCAGAAGCGATCGTAACGCTTCCAGCAGCCAGGAATAGTTCTCGCCGTGTCATAGCCATAGTCTTATTTCCCGCTCCAACGATGATGTCGAGGCCGTTGATGTTTCATATTGTTCCTCAGCGAGGTTTCGTGTTGCGCGGATTATGGCCTTTGTGTCGCCGCCGGGCAAGCACTGGCAGGCCAGCCACTGCGGCGCATGCCTATCGGTTCGAAGGATGTCTCTCCGATATAACCAAGCCTTTTCATTATTTGCTGTCGCACTTCCTGCGAATCAAAGCCCAATCCTGGGCAGCGAAGAAAAAGAAAGAGGCAACGCGCTTATCGAGTCTGCCGGCCATGGCGGGAAATCGGTTGGAGAAATATCAGAGTTCAGTGATGGAGCGCTGTCCACGGAAGTTGATTTTGCCTTACCTGCCCTTTTGCATCTGCTCCAATTCGGCGACTACGCCATCTACGGATTGGATCATGGTCTGGACATGTCTGCTGACGTTCTGCGCTCTTTGCATCTTTAGTTGGTCTTGCGACAGTGTCTTGTCCGACATCAGGACCTGCAACCGATTCAACAGCAGAGTCAGATCGGCTCCCAGCGATTTCATCCGATCCATCAGCAGATGCATCTCGCTATTGCGTTGCATCGACGAGGCAACAACCTGCATGTTGCTCATCGTGCCTTTCATGTGTGTGGTCATGTCCGTCACCGACATGGGTGACGCCGTCATCGGGGATGTGGGCACAGGACTAATTTGCATGTTGCTGGTGGGAAGTTGCGCGACCATAGTCACAACGGCACCGGCTGCGAAAACGACGACGTTTATGGACAAACGGGCGGCTCGATTCATAAAACCTCCAAAATCCAAACTGCAATTGGTGGCTGGGATTGTACGTTAATTCATAATCTTCTTGACGCTGATGAATTGCCCTGCGATTTCATCAACGTCAACGAACCGCCAATGAATCTCCACAGATCACGAATCAAACACCACCCTCCGGAGGACGAACCCTGTTCGTGCCGACAGAACACTAGAAGTGCCCGCAACCAGCCGGGAACAGTGCCAGCGCAAGGCCGTTTACCAACAGGTGAGAGAGAGTGCTCGCCGACGCCATCGACGAAATGCAGGTGCTAATATTCTGCTGCAGCATGGAAAGCGTCGGGTAACGCCTCTTTGGCTGCTGCGGATAGACCATCCATGCTGACGCGGTTTTTCTTCTGTGCCCGTCGTGACGCGGATCCGCTTCGCGATCCCGCGTCCTCCGACACGCTACCTGCGTATTTGCTCATCATCACCGAAATAATTAAGATTAAGGCGCCCCCCCACTTAATGCATCCATGAGATCGATACGGCGGTTACTTGCACGAGTTCTTCCGACTATTGTGGCTTTATTTGTTGCTGCGTCCTCTTCTCATTCTCAGGCTGTCCGCGGAACTATCGAAGGCCGTGTTCTTAATGCGGATCGAACACCCGCGTCAAAGGTCTATGTCATCGCATGGGAATCGCCCGATGCGAAGGGCATGTATCTCGACAATCCTGTCGCCATAGGAATTACCGACGCCGAAGGAGGCTATCGGCTCTCGGACATGCCCCCGGGTCGATACAAACTCTTTGCAAACATGGACTGGTACCGTGCCCACGATCCGAAAGCCATGGATACTTTACCCGTTGTAGCGGTCCGATCCGGAAGACCGGGAATTTACAACTTCGATTTGCCCCAATCTCCCGCAGGTGTAACAGTCAGTGGACGAATTATGGGCGATGTTCTCGACAAAGACCTGCAATCGATAGCTCTCAGCTCCAGCGCCGTTTCCCTCCGATCCGATGTGGATTTTGACGGGTCTTTCGTCTTCCGAGGCGTTCCTCCGGGCTCATACTCCGTGACATCGGAGCAGTCTCCCCGACCTTTCCTCTGGACCTCGCGGGAAGTCAACGTCGAGGATCGGGACATCACCAGCCTTGAGTTGGCACCACCGGGAATGACTCTGCCCGTCATGGGACGAATCGTTGTCGAAGGAGCCGGTCCTGCGCCCTCGTTCTTTTTTGCTCTCGAGGGGAGCCTGGGTTCTGCACACAGCGGATGGATTTGGGTTACCCACACGATCCGGTCGGGACCAATGGTCGTCCAGACGGGCTGGGCGGATCGGTACGACGACGTCATATTCAATGCCAGCTTGCCAATCGGTGTGTATCGCATCGCCCTGGGAGGGCTGCCTCCCGGCTATCGGATCAAATCCTTCACCTACGGCAATACGAATCTGCTCGAGAATCCGATCAACGCTACAGGGAAACTCCAGCAGCTCTCCATAACTCTTGTCCCTCCGACGGATGCCCGTGTGCGAAAAATTCGAGGCAGGATCATCCGCGATGTTGCGCTTCCGCCAGATATCACGATAAACACAGTTCGTCTCGCCAGCCCTCTTCTGCTGACGCAATTCGATCTTGCCGTTGCGAGAGATGGATCCTTTGAGGCTTCGGGCGTACCGCAGGGCGTGTATGGATTGAACGTCGCCGGCTTGAACTGGAAAATCACAGTTCCGGAACGAGGTGTGGACGGACTTGAGTTTCGTATAAGCCGTATCCTTGTCCGCCGCGAGGAAATGTTCCGTAGAAGTTCGAATTTATCGACTCTTTCATCCACAACACAAGGCGAGGCTCAAACTGCAACGCAATCGCAGGAACTCCGGGGAAGTCTCGATGTCAAAAACGGATCACCTCCGAGTTTTTACCTCCTGCTGAAGCCAGACACAGGGAGCGAGATTCCCATTTTTTTCAGCGGGACCACGTTCAGTCAAAGGATTCCACTGGGAACCTACAGAGTCGCTGTCGGAGGTCTCGAAAATCGTTACCAGATCCAATCCCTCACTTACGGAGACGTCGATCTGCAAAAAGAGTTTTTGCGAATCACCCCCAATGGTGACGGTGAGCGCAAAGTTTCAGTGGCAATCACGTCGGATGACCGCGCTCGTGAGACAGACGCTGTAGCCGATGAAGTGCCGCAACCCTTTTCCGCTGTTCTGAAGACGGTACAGGGACAGGTTGTCGTAGAAGGAGGATTGCCTCTTCCTGTACTGACGATAGCGGTCCGGCCGAACGTCGATGTGACGGAGCCGCCGTTTTCGAATCCGTATAAATGGAACAGCCGAGAGAGCGAGACTTCATTCAACATTCAGAGCGATGGCCACTTCTCAATCGGTTTGCCGGAAGGGCGCCACCGCATCCGAGTTGACCCGTATCCCGAATCCCTCTACCGTTTGAAATCGGTCAAATACGGATCATCGGAAATCGTTGACGGATACGTGGAGGTAGACGGTGGCCGTTTAAGGGACCTCGTAATTACGATTGCCCCTGCGCCGCACTCTTCATGGACAAAAGCGAAAGGACTAGTCCGAGGATTCGACAACATGCCAGTGGGCGGTCGTGTGATCCTTCTGGGAAAAAATACTCGCCTTCGGATCGAAGCGACCCCGGCTTCGAATGGGTCCTTTGAATTCCCCAAAGTACCCCCGGACACCTATACCCTGTCGACGGTTCCCAGGATGAGCGGCGTCGTGCCACAGACGGGTATCGTCATCGGGCGAGAATCTCCGTTCCTGAGTCTTGCCATTCCAAAGCAGCACCTCATCAGCCTGCAGTTCAACGATAATTCGCCTTTAACGGGAAGCCTGATTTTGACGGTGAACAGGACAGAAACATATACGGTTTTCTTTCCTGCTTCTCTTGTCATGCGCACAGCCGGAGAAATGGTCTGCGTCGTGGATGTCTGCTCCCCTTCGTTCGAGCGGCTCAGCGGCAGCCCGATGGTGGTGTCGACCTCGCCGGACCGCAAGACCATGGTCCTCAGGCTTGCGGAGGGAGAATACCTCATTCACGCGACTGGGTTCGTTTCCGAACTGGAAGTGAAATCCTTATCCGGTGGCTCGGTAATTCTGAATCAGGACTCACTCGTCATCGGGGTATTTCGGTGAGGACGATGAATTAGAGTTTCATCAACGTCCACCGAGACTCTATTGCGGAAAACTGCACGGTCTGAGGGCTGCCGATCTGTAAATTCCGATTGAGAGAGTCACTCGAGTCCAACAAGCATCCGCAATAGCCGCCAACCGGCACTAGGCTACGGGAGTTTGAGAATCCATATTGCCCGCAGCAATCAACTCGAGTGGAACCAGGCCTCTCCTGATGGCGTGTTGAGTCAGGTCCGCGGTCGTTCGCACGCCCAGCTTGTCCATGATGTTCGATTTATGGAAGACCACGGTTCGAACAGCGATCTGTAATATGACCGCAATCCCTCGAATGGTTCGGCCTTCCGCTACCAGTTGAAGCACCTCCAGCTCGCGCTGAGTCAGCTGTATGGAATGTCCGTTACGGGATGGATACGATTCTGCAATATTCGCCGCGACTGCCTTGGCGATCCGGGGGCTGACATATATTCGTCCAGCGAGCACTTCCCAGATCGCATGGCTCAGCACATCTGTCGCGGAGTGCTTTAAGACGTAACCGCGGGAGCCTGCACGAATCGATTCGGTTGCGATCTCGACATCCATATGCATTGAAAGAAACACTACTTTGGAATGCGAACCGGTCTTCTTCAGACGCCGGACTGCGTCGATGCCATTCAGCATCGGCATCGAGACATCCGCTACGATAACATCCGGCTTCAGCCTTCCTGCGGCTTCCAACATGGCCCACCCATCTCCGACTGCTCCCACGAGCTCAAACTCGTTCTGCAATAATCTCCGGAGCCCGTCGATGACAATCGTGTGATCGTCCGCCAGCAACAGACTGGGCTTTCGGCAGTGGCTATTCGTTGGCACTTTCTTGCTCCTTCCAGGTAACGGGTATGGTAATTCGAATTGCAGTCCCCTCCGCCGGTGCGGACTCGATGTGGAAGTGTCCCTGCATAATCTGGACACGTTCCTCCATGCTGACCAGGCCAAGGCCTGAAGTCCGGCCGGCCTTGAGGTTGAACCCTGCTCCCTTGTCGATGATGTAAAGCTGAACGTAGTTGTGGTTGTGGCTGATCCGGATCCAGGCTTCACTCGCACAGGAGTGCTTGACGACGTTTCGGAGAGCCTCCTGCGCGATGCGATACAGACATATGGAAATGTCGGGAGGAACTCGTTCCATTTTCATTTCTTTTTCTTCAAGGCTGAA
>Ga0207676_10003006_pt1 | contig 12025 bp, 11 predicted proteins | sample KBSSwiS72_FD_184307 | JGI IMG/M metagenome (GOLD analysis project Ga0207676, IMG submission 184307) | Switchgrass rhizosphere microbial communities from Kellogg Biological Station, Michigan, USA - KBS Switchgrass S7-2 (SPAdes) (version 2) | ecosystem: Host-associated > Plants > Roots >... | reverse complement strand
ACTTCTCCAAGACCAACTATTCTTCGGCCCGCGCCAGCATGCTGACCACTTACCGCCACATGCTCGCAAAGAAGAAGTTTGTCGCGGATCGTCTGGCCGACGAGATTTATACCGTGTGGGCCGAAGAGTGGTTCAACGCAAAGAATTTACCACTGCCTCGCGGCTTCAAGCCCGATATCTTCTACCAGCCCTTCGCCAAGGAGTGCCTGACCGCCTGCGATTGGATCGGCACCGGGCGCGGCCAGATAGACGAACTCAAGGAAACCCAGGCCGCGATCCTGCGGGTGAACTCCGGTTTTTCGACCCGCGAGATCGAAGTCGCGAAATTCGGCGGCGATTGGCGAAAGATTTTCCGTCAGTTGGAGCGCGAACAGCGGCTCGCCGATGAACTCGGTCTGTCGTTTTCGCGGGACGCGACCAAGGACCAGACCGGGTCGGGCCAGACGGTCATGGACCAGGGCGCAGACCAGCAGGACCAGCAAGACCAGCAGGATCAAGCGGCATGAGAATCCACATCGCGTTCGTGTCGCCCGAGCACTGCGACTTCGCGGCTGAACTCGCGGCGGCGGCGAGGCTGGAGCCTGTTGCGGATATCTCCCCGGTGTGCGTTCGCTATGGTATGGATGTGGGCGGCAAGCCGTTCGCCTATGCCGGCGGCGTCGCGGTGATCCCGGTTCACGGCTTGTTGCTCAACCGCTTCCCCGGCTCGGTCGGCATGGCGACCGGGTACGACTTTGTGCGCGGCCAGCTTCGCATGGCATTGGCCGACCCGGATGTGGCGCACATCGTGTTCGACATCCACTCGAACGGCGGCATGGCGGCGGGCTGCGAGGAACTGGCGCAGGAAATCTACCGCTCGCGAGAGGTCAAGCCGAGCCTTGCGGTGGTTGATTCCAACTGTTACTCCGGGGCTTTTTACATCGGCAGCGCGGCCAGTCGGATCGTCTCTACCGTATCCGGCGGGGTTGGTTCTATAGGCGTGGTGGCGATGCACGTCGATCACTCGAAAATGCTGGAAAACGAAGGTCTGAACGTGACCTTCATCCAGGCAGGCGAGGAAAAAACCGATGGCAATGCGTATCAGCCCTTGTCGGAACGCGCGAGGGAGCGCATAAATTCTACCGTACAATACCATTATGGGTTATTCACCGAAGCCGTCGCCAAGTTTCGCGGCATCCCGGTGGAAGACGTTCGAGCGACCGAGGCGCGTTGCTACACGCCGCCCCAGGCGCAAGGGCTGGGGCTTATCGACGGTGTTGTCGATGCCACCGATGCGGTCAGGGGAATGCTGAACACTAGCGAGGGCCAGATGGAAATCAGTCAGGACGATATCGCGCGCATCGCCGCCGAAGCCGCTACGAAAGCTGTCGCCGAAGACCGGAACAGGATGTCGAAGATTCGCAGTTCGCCGCACGCCAAGGGCCGCGAGAAGCTGGCCGACCACCTCGCCCTCAACACTTCGATGAGCGTGGATGAGGCAGCCGCGATACTGGAGCACGCGCCGGCCCAGGAAGAGCAAGCGGCCGGCAACAACTTCGCGGCGGCGATGAGCCTGACCCAGAATCCGAATGTCGGCCCCGACAACCCGGCCAACACTTCGGACCCGGAGGCCAGCGCCCCCAACCGCATTCTGGCGAACTACAAGGCGATCACCGGCTACGGCTACCGCAAGTCGGCATAGGGGGCTTGTATGGCAGGTTCCTATCCGGACCTCCTGGCACACGGCGTCGAGGACGCCGGCCGGTTCGACCAGTTTGACCTGTTCGCCGGTTCCGGCCCGTGGCACACCACCCAGATGCTGGTCGAAGACAGTCAGGCGATCGAGCAGTTCGCCCCGGTTGCCTTGAACACCGACGGCAAGGTGGTGCCGTGGGTGTCGGGCCTGGACCCGGAACTGGAAGCGTTCGGGATCATGGCTCAGCCGGTCGATGCCAGCACTCCCGGCAAGTTCGCGCCGATTTTCATCTCGGGCGGCTTCAATCACGAGGCTCTGGTGTGGCCTGCCGCCACCGACACGCTGGCCGAGCGGCAGAATGTGTTCGCCCGCACGCCGATTTATGTACAACAGCTATTGTAGGGGGTTTGTATGGCAGGCTCTTACCCGGACCTCCTGGCGCACGGCGTCGAGGACGCCGGCCGGTTCGACCAGTTCGACCTGTACGCCGGGTCGGGTCCGTGGAACACGTCGCAGATGCAAGCCACCGACGGGTTGGCGATCCAGCAGTTCGAAGTTCTCGCGGTTACCGCCGGCAAGCTGGTCGCCTATACGACAGGCGCGACGGCGGTTGCCATTGCGGCGCAGCCGGTGGAGGCGGCGACTCCTGGCGTGTTCGTGCCGGTGTTCCTGACCGGCGGGTTCAACCACGAAGCCCTGGTGTGGCCGGGAGGCATCAACACACTGGCGCTGCGGCAACTGGCATTCTCCCGTTCGCCGATCTACGTCCAGCAACTCCTCTAAGGAAGGCCGCGCATGGCTGTCTCTCTGTATTCCACGCAGGAGTTGCTTGAAGTCCAGCAACGCCTGGAGAACCTGCCCGACGGGTTCTGGCGCAACCGCTACACCCGCGTGATCACCAGCGACCGCGAAGAGATCATGTTCGAGGTCGCCGACCGCGACAACCGCAAGCTCGCGCCTTTTGTCGCGCCGAACGTCCAGGGTCGTGTCATGAGGGGCCAGGGCTACGAGGCGCGCACCTTCCGCCCGGCCTACGTCAAGCCCAAGCACATCGTGGACCCCACCAAAGCCATACCCCGGATGATGGGAGAGCCGATCATGGGCGGCATGTCGATGGCGGCGCGCTTCGATGCCGTGGTTGCGAACAACATGCGCCTGGAGCTTGAGTCGATCCAGCGCCGCTGGGATTGGATGGCGTGCCGCGCCACGGTTGACGGCTTCGTGCTGGTCGAGGGCGACGACTACCCGTCCACCCTGGTGGACTTCGGACGCGATGCGACCCTGACGGTCCAGTTGACCGGGACGGCGGTGTGGAGCGCGACGGCGACCGCCAACCCGCTGCAAGACCTGGCCGACGCCAACGACGCCGCGTTCGCGCTCGGCAACGCGCCGATCACCGACCTTGTGTTCGGAATCACCGCCTATGCCAACTTCATCAAGAACGCCGACGTAAAAGAACTCCTGAGCACGATGACCCGTGCCTCGAACAGTTCCTTTGCGACGATACCCTTGATCCAGAACGAAAACTACCAGAGCATGGGTTTTATCGACAGTCCGGGCGGCGGGAGGTTCAACCTCTGGCGCTACTCCAACTGGTACTCGGCGGTGTCGTCTACGGGCGCCCTGACGGTCGAGCAATTCCTCGACCCGGAGTTCGTCGTCGGGCTGGGGCCGGGCCTCGACGGCACGGCTCTGTTCGGCGCGATCATGGACTACGACGCCGGGTTCCAGGCCGAGGCTACGGTCTTTCCAAAGATGTGGACCGAGAAAGACCCGAGCGTCGTTTACACGATGTCGCAGTCGGCGCCTTTGTTCGCGCCGCTCAACCCGAACAACTCGTTCGTGATCAAGACCGAGGCACCGTAAGACGACACATCTATGAGAGGTGGTTGAGATGCCCGAGCGCGTTGCAATACATCGTATCGTCGTTGGCGGCGGCGGTGACGACAACAAGAACCGCCGGGTGATCGAACCCGGCACGAGGTTCAATACCGAGGAATATGAAATCAGCGCCGAGCAACTGGAGAAGTACGACCGGCGGCGCGTCACCCGCGAACCGCGCGACCAGCAACAGGACGACGGCGGGCCGCGCGCCAACAGCCGCATGGGAAGGGTGGTCGAGGGCCGTTCCGGCCCGGCGCAGGATGTCACCAACCCGACCCCAGGCTACAACGAGGGGGGCCGCGTGCTGCGCGAGCCTACCGACAACCGTGATGCAATGCGCCAGGGGCGCCCGGAGGCCGCTCCAGCCGCTCCAGCCGCTCCCGAGCATGCCGAAACCCGTCGCAACACCCGGCGCTCCGACAGCGACCTGTGAGCGATTGGTTCGCGCTGCGCACCCAAGCGCGGCGCGACATCTTTCGCGCCTTCACGGTCAGGGCGACCTACAGTGACCCGACGATAGGGGAGCCGGTCGATCTCGCGGTCAACTGGCATTCCCGGTTCGGGTTGCCGGTCGGCGACCTCGCCGGCAGCGATTATTCCGGCGTCTTGGAAACCATCGACCGGCTCGTCTTCGACCGTGCCGAACTCTCTGAGAAGGGGCTGACCTTGCGGCGCGGTGGCCGGGTCGCGCTGACCGATTACGGCTATGGCTTCACCCTGGACGTGCGCGAGCCGAACAGCGGCCCGGTGCGCGAAATCTGGACGGTCGCAAATTGAGCATTGTCATCGAAGCGGTCGGGTTGCACGACCTCAAGAAGTTCTACGACCTCGCCCCCAGAGAGGCGACCGTGTCGGCGCGCGTCGCGATCAACGAAACCGCCCAGCGCAAGGCGCTGCCCTTGGCCCGCGTCGCTATGGCGGCGCAGGTCAATTTTCCGCGCGGCTACTTCGGCGAGATCAACCGCACCGGCAAGCCTAATTTCGGGATCGAGTACCGCGCCCGCGACAACAGCCTGGAGGCCGGGATCGCCGGGCGTCAGGAGCCGACCTCGCTGTCGCGGTTCTCCACCGAGCGGGTAAGGTTTCGCCAGGGCCGGCATCAGCGCGGTACCCCGATCAACGTGACGGTGCATCCCGGCCGTACCAGGGAATTAAAACACGCTTTCTTTCTACGCCTGAAGAACGGCAACATCGGGCTGGGTATCCGCCTCAAGGACGGCCAGAGCCTGACCAATACGGTGGGCGCGAAAATCATAACATCAGGGCCGTTGAAGGGGGTCGCGCTGTTGTACGGCCCTTCGGTCGATCAGGTGTTTCGTACCGTAGCCGTGGACATTTCACCCGAAGTCCTCGATGCTCTGACGGTAGAGTTTTTCCGTCAGTTCGAGTTTCGCACCCGTGCAAACCTCTAGGCAACTGGATTTCCTTGTTCGTCTGACCGCGCACCTTGAGGGTATCGTGCCGGCTAACGGGTATGACTTCGACCTGACCGACAAGGTGTTTCGCGGCCGGCGCGTGTTCGGCGCCGACGACCCCGACCCGCTCCTCTCGGTGGTTGAGCACCTCAGCGCCGATGTTACGCTCGACACGGCTGGCGAGAACCGCACGTCGCGCAGCGAAACCTGGGTACTCTTGGTGCAGGGCTGGGCCAGGGTCATAAACGAGCACCCGACCGATCTGTTGTACAACCTCAAAGCTGCCACCGAGCACCGGCTGGCGCGTTGCATCCAGACCAATGGCGGCGGCGGGCCTTTGTACCCGGCGGAGTATTTTCTCGGGCTGCACCGGAAAAACGTCACTATGCTGACGATTGGGCCTGGAGTGGTCAGCGCCCCGACCTCGGCGGACTCGAGTATGCGGTCTTTCTTCTACTTGCCGCTCGGCGTCGGTTGGGCGTCCGATGTGTGCGATCCTTTTGTGGAGGGGTAAACCATGCAGGCGATGAATACGCGCGACTACACAATCGGTCGCGGCCAGTTGTTCTTCAACAAGTTTCTCACAGGGACGACGACGCCAACCGGCGAACGTTACCTTGGTAACAGCCCGGCGCTGACCGTGACATCGACCTATGCCGACCTGCCGCACTACACCAGCGATTTCAAAGTGCGTGAGATGGACGACAACTTCACGCTTCAGACCGACCGAGGCGGTACGTTCAGCGTGGACAACGCCTCGATTGAAAATCTCGGTCTGATGTTCGGCTCCGATCCGATCCCCGAGACGGTGACCGCAGCCACCGCTGCGACCGAGACGCTGACCGATGTCAAGCTCGGATACTGGTATCCGCTGGGCATCACCGACGAAACCCCAGACGGGGCGGGAGCGGTGGATAATATAGTGGTTACTATGGGGGTGACGCCGGTCACTGAGGCGGACAACTACACGGTCGATCTCGACACCGGGCGCATTTACCTCCTGCCCGACGCTGCCGATGTCACGGATGGCGACGATCTTACTGTTACTTATGACGTTGTTGCCGGTGAGAGCCTCTTGGTGATCGAGGAAGGTGAACAGGTTGAAGGTTCGTTGCGCTTCATTTCGGACAATCCGAAAGGGTCGAACAAAAACTATTTCTGGCCGTATGTGCGTATTCAGCCGACCGGCGACTTCGCGGTCAAGGGCGAGCAGTGGCAGGTTATATCGTTCAACTTCGCGGTTCTGACCCCCAAGGACGGAAGGAAGCGCGTCTACGTCCGCGCGGTCTGACGTTTTCTCCTCCCCGGCCTGGGCGGCAGACCGTGACGGCGGCTTTGCCGGTTGTGCCGTGGAACAACCGGAGGGGGCCATGCTGAAAGATTGCGTGATAACGCGGCGGAAAATAAGTTTCGAGGGTGGCGAGTTCGAGTTGCGCGGCGTCTCCCTGCCCGATATCTCGGCGGCGATAATGGAACACCGCGAAGCGGTGGACAGGGTCGCGGATATCCTGCGCAGCCGAGCCGACGCGACCGATTTCGGCGCGATGATCGACATACTGATCGACGTGATACGGGAAAGCCCGTACCTCGCGGCCTTTCTTATCTGTAGCTGTGCCGACGAACCCGATGCGTATTCGGCTGCTTTCCACTTACCGCTGGCGGTGCAGGTCGAAGCCCTGCGCGCGATCGGCGACATGACGTTCCAAGACGCCGAAGCCCTAAAAAAATTGATCGCCGACGTGAAAGGACTGCTGGCCGGGATACGCCCGCCGAGGCCGGTGGACGCGGCGGCGTAGAAAGCTGGTTCCTGCGGACCTACCAGGGCTTGCGCGAGCACGCCAATCTGCTGGTGTCCGAGGGATACGGTAGAGATTGCGTGTGGTCGATGCCCCTTGGGGTAATATGGACCGAGGCGGCATTGACGAGGCGGCGCATCCGGGGCCATGCGGTATTGAACGCGGTCCTCATCCACGCCGCTATCGTGGACGCAATCAGCGGCGGGGGTCACTTGCAACGGGTCATCGAGGACGTGGAAGATGAGTGACCGGGGCGGCGGGCTGACCCGCGATGTCATTCTGCGGATCAGCGCGCAGAACCTCTCGACAGCCGACTTCCGCGCCGCTACCGCCGCTGTCAACGAACTGACCGCTGCCGTTGATAAGCAAGTCCAGGCGGCGGCGAAAGGCACCGTCAAGGAGAAAGAACTTACCGAAGCCCTGTCGAAGCTGAACGACGTCGGCAAGAACCTTACCGGGTTCGCCAAGATAATCGAGAACCTCAAGGGACTCGATGTCCAGATCGCAGCTCAGATTCAGCAGATCGCGAAAGCCAAGGAAGCCTGGGAAACACAACAGGCGACGATGGCCGGGTCCGCCCGCGTCACCGAGGAGATGACGACTAAACTTAACAATTTGAAAAGGACATACGACGCCGCCGAAACGACGCTCACCGGCCAGATCGCGCGGCAGCAAGCTTACCGGAACACGCTCCAGCAAAACGGGCTGGACGTACAAAATCTCGCCAACGCCGAGCAACAGTTGCTCTCGGTGGCTGAACAAGCCGGGGTTGTCGTCAACAAGCTGACCCAGGCGCGCGACAACTACAACAAAATCTTGCGCCAAACCCGCGAGGAAGAACAAAAGAACCTCCAGGCGCAGGAAGCCGCCACCAAGGCGGCGGAACAGCGTGCCGCCGCCGAACGCGAAGTGGCGGCGGCGCTCGAAGCTGCGCAGGCCCGCAGGGTCACGACCGACCGGGCAGCTTCGCAGGCCGAAGTTGCTGCCGGCGCTCAGAGAGTCCTCGATGAGCGCCGCATTCAGAAGGAGATCACCGAGGGTGCCGCCAGGGCGGCGGCAGAACAGCGCGCTATCCGCCATGCGTCAGTGCAAGCGGAGGTCGAGGCCAACTCCAGGCGGCGCGAGGACGCGAACAAGACCGAACGCGCGATAGAAGCCGACCGCGCCAAGGCACAGGCCGAGGTGGCTGAAGGGGCCAGACGCGGCACGCCGGCAAGCGCGGAGCGGATGGCGGAAATCCGTCGCAACATCGAAGAAAGCAGCCGGCTTCGCGAAATCGAAATCCGCTCCGAGATCGAGGCCGAGCGGCGAGCCGGCCTGGGAAGGCTTGGCCGGCTGCGCGAGGACATGGCCGAGCGTCGCCGGCTGCGCCGGCAGGAATCGGAGGAACAACTAGCCGAGACGCGGCGCACCGGAGCCGGCGGCAGAGGCGGGCAGGCTGGCCCGCCGGGCTTTCTGGGATTGCGTCCTTACGAATTAACGAACTTAGGTTACCAAGCGACAGATGTGTTTCAAGGTGCGCTTTCCGGCACGAGTTTCGGAGTCATAGCGGCACAGCAGGGACCGCAAATATTCCAGCTATTCGGTCTGGCGGCTCTCAAATGGTCGCCCATCATCGTCGCCGGGTTCGCTGCCATCACGGTGGCTATGGGTGCCTTCCAGCGTATGCTGCGCGAGCAAGCCGCCGGCCGCGAGTTCGGCGGGTTGCTCGCCGCCAACGCCCAGTCGATAAATTACAACAAGGAACAACTGGTCGATCTCGGCAAAGCCGCACGCGACATGGGGATGTCGTGGAAGGACGGTATCGACGCGATCAAGACCGCGATGAGCGGCAACATCGCACAAGACCGCGTCAAGTCGTTGTTACAGGCGGCGCAGGACGTAGAGGACGTTTACGGCACCAAAGCGCCGGAAGCGATGAAGCAGTTTGTAGTCGGTTTGTCGGGCAGTGCCGACGAATTGATAAAGCTTGGCAACGAATATCGTTTGTTCAGTCCTCTGGAACAACAACACATTCGTGATCAGGTTGCCGCCGGCAAGATCGAGGACGCTCGTCGCTTTACTATCGAGCGCCTCACCCAGACGATGCGGGAACGGGCCAAGGTAGCCACCAGCGAGTGGACTACCGAAACCCGCAAGCTCTCGGCGGCTTGGGACGATTTTCTTATTTCGATCGGCAAGACGCAGGCATTCAAGGATGCCTACGACTGGCTGGTCAAGATCATCGGTGAGACAGCTAAACTCGCCAGACAGCTTGATGACATCACACAAAACAAGCCTGGGGCGCGGCAGGGTCTGTGGGACTACATAGTAAGCAACCTGATCGGTGAGCGAAGCCTCCTCAAACAAACCACCGGGATCGGGTTGCCCACACCGGCAAGCCCCACCGGCGCGATCCCGGCGACCGAGTCGGTTTATCTGGCCGACACGAAGTTCAACAACCCCCGGAATATCAAGTTCGACAACGAGGCGATGACCGCCCTGGCGCGGGTGATCGCGCAAGCGTCGAAGGAATTGCCGGCAGGCTACACGGTAGTGCCGATCAGCGCCGAGCGGCCGAATGCCAGGGTCAAGGGTACGGGCGAGTTGTCCGAACACCATTATGGTCGCGCGATCGACATCAAGATCGTGGACCCATCAGGCAAGGACGTACCCGGCTCGATGTCCGTGGCTACCGAGTTGTATCTTCGACTCGACAAAGCCGTGGAAGCGCAAGCCCGCCGGATGCTGGGCAACACGCCGCTTGCCGTCGGCAGCACGTTTGACGATGCCGGCCACTACAGCATTGCGGGGCCGGAAGCCATTGCCAACGCGCGCAAGCGCGGCGCGGTTGCGACGGTGACAACCAGCGCGTCCGCTGCCGACGCCAGCCGGGTGGGAGGGCCGGTTGTCACCGGGCCGACCCCGGATCAGACCGCCGAAGGCCAGAAGGCGCTCGAACAGACCAAGGAACGCTACGCGATCGAGCACGCGATCTCGGTCGAAGCCGAGAAACAAGCCGAGTTCGCCAGGATCGAGCGCGAGGTCAGGCAGTCGAACAAAGACCCCGTCACGGCAGCGGGGGAGATTCGGATCAAGCAGCTTGAGGTTGAGGCCAAGCTGCGCGAGGAACAGCGCGCCCGAGAGGCGAAGCTGGCCGACGAAGCGGTCACCCAGGCTAAGTACATCACCGAGATACGCACTGCCGGCGAGAAAGCGGTGGCTGAAGCCCGCGCCCAAGGCATCGCAGGCTACCGCGAACTGCAACGGATCGAGGACGAAGCCAAGACCAGGGAAGCCAACCGGCTCAACCGGATCGACCAAGAGAAGGACCGCTACCAGGGCATCGTCACCGCGATAGACAACGTCAAGCGGTCGCTGGATGGTGCCTACGGGCCGGATGTCGAGGCCCGCATCGACGCTGTGCGGCTCAAGTACAAGGATTTGGGAGAGCAGATCAGGCGAACCCTGCGCGAGAACGTCCTGACCGACAAGGCTCCCCTGGAAGCGCGGCTACGCGAGCTTCCCGCTTTGCAGGAGCGCGAAACGTTTATCACCCGAGGCAAAGCCTACGAGGACCAAGCCAAGGCGGCGCTGGCGGCGCGCAACGACCTGATCCAGTCGTATAACAAGCTCTATGATGCCGGCGAGATGACCCTTGAGGAGAAGAACAAGGGGATCGAAGAGTCCTACAAGCGCATTACACCGGCCCTCACCGAAGCCACCGACTCGTTGGAGAAGTGGAACCAAGAAGCCCGCGAGCGCGGTGACGTACCGGCTATCCAGATCGACAAGACCACTGCCGCGATCAAGGAGTTCCGTTCCGAAACCAAGTACCTTGACCCGTTCTGGAAAGGACTGAAAACCACCATCGAGGACAGCTTCGGCTCCAACCTGAGCGAAGCCTTCAACACCGTGGCTGAATCTATCGGCAAGGTCATCGCCAAGACCGGCGAGTGGAAGGACGTGCTCGTCTCGCTGGAGAAAGCCGCCGCCAACTTCTTCGCGGGCATCCTGAAGGACATCGCTGCCTACATCATCAAGGTTGAGGCGCTGAAGCTCATCCAGGGCAGCGGCGCGTTCGGCTCTCTCGGCATCGGAGGTAACAGCGGGCTGGGGCTGGGCAGTCTCTTCGGCAGCCTGGGCGGGGCGGGGGCCGCACCTGCTGTCGGGGCCGGCGGCGACATCACAGGCGCGCTGTTCGGGGCGGCAGCCCTCCTGCACGGGGGCGGCGTTGTCGGCTTGACCCAGCCGCCGCGCCGCCCGGCGCCGGCCTCTTGGTTCGAGCGGGCGCCGCGCTACCATACGGGAGCGGTGGTTGGACTGGCCGCGAACGAGCAGACCGCGATCCTGCAACGCGGCGAAGAGGTGCTGACCCGCGACAGCCCGCGCAACGTGATGAACCTGCGCGGCGGGGCCGCACCGGACATCAATATCAGAAACGTGCTCGTCGCCGACCCGAACCTCGTCCCCAGCCACATGGGTTCGTTGAAGGGCGAGCGGGTCATCATGAACGTCCTGACGAAGAACGCAGCCACCGTGCGGCAGCTCGTCCGGTGAGCGACCTGTCGCTTCCGGTGTGGAGCCTCTACCCGGACTGGACGGACGGGGTCTTGGAGACGCTGGAGTTTTTATCCACCGTTGCCGAGAGTCCAAGTGCCATCGAGCAACGTCGCGGGCTGCGTCTGACCCCCCGGCAGTATTTCGAGTACAGCTATATTTTGAAGGGTCCGCTGCGGACCTATTTCGACATGCTGACGATGCGGGCGGGCGGCTCGCCGGTCTATGCCCCGGTGTGGCACGATGTCGAGCTTCTGCCGTACACGCACGTTGCCGGCTCGACCGTGTTGTCAATAGAGGTCACTTACACCGAGTTCATGAACTGCGACGTGGTTATGCTCGGCGGGCCGCACGATTACGAACTGGTCGAGATACTCGGCCGGGCCGACACCCTGGTCACCCTGACATCGCCCACGATCTACGAGTGGCCGAAAGGCACTCGCGTCGTACCTTTGAAGAAGTGCAGACTGGACCAGCAACCGTCCACGACGCGGCGCAGCGGGGATGTTCACGTCGCCCGCGTGAAATTCTGTTCGATCGAACCCAACCGTACCGACGCCGAGCCGCCGCTCAATACGTTTGGGCTTCAGTACATACTGGAGGAAGACCCGAACGAGGTCGAAGACCTGACGTACAACTACGAGCGGGTGATGTCGCTCCTCGACAACACCACCGGGCTGCCGGCGATGAGCGACGTAACCGGGCGGATACTGCAA
>Ga0207676_10003002_pt1 | contig 12032 bp, 9 predicted proteins | sample KBSSwiS72_FD_184307 | JGI IMG/M metagenome (GOLD analysis project Ga0207676, IMG submission 184307) | Switchgrass rhizosphere microbial communities from Kellogg Biological Station, Michigan, USA - KBS Switchgrass S7-2 (SPAdes) (version 2) | ecosystem: Host-associated > Plants > Roots >... | reverse complement strand
ACTTTGCTTTCCGACTATTCCACTGTAAGGATTATCATTTGGTATCCATCCGTCGGCACCCGATTCACCGTCAGATTCAAGATTAAACCTTAAAATTTTCCCCTCATAAGATTCGGGGTGTTGTGCATTTTCCGGACGCAGCCTGTTGGAAAATTGTCCCGCGCCCATATCGCCGGCAGCATAGAACAAATAGTACGTTCCGCCAACAGGAGCAATAATCATTCGCTGTGAATTATGATCCTGCCCTCCTGGTATGGTATCACAGACCACCGCGGGGGAACCTAACTTTTGGGTGACGCTATTATAAGTAAACCTTACAATTTTATTTCTAAAATATATGCCTCCAGAGCCAGAGAGAGTAGTGAGATACCGGTGAACATACGATACATATACATAGTCATGAAGACCGGTTCCATCTAGAAACTGTGGGTGAAGAGCAAGGCCGGCTAAACCACCTTGTGGCCAGTTATTAGCGGTGGCATTCCAGTTTGATGTGCTGGTTAAGTTCACCGCTCTTAATGAATCGGCTCCCCATGCAGTTAGATCGGAGCTTGTTGAGTTAAGATCCAAGACTGTTGTTTTCGCTCCTGTATTCGGATCCATTCTATCTACTTTATAACCTCTCGCTTCTGTGATCCATAACATATTGTCCGGTCCATACGTAATCTCCCAGGGATATTGTAGACCTCCCGAGCCTGAAAGTATAGTTTGTGCGAACACCTCGTTCATTCGACCTGCAGTCACATTGGTTGCCGACAAGGCATTTGGATCTGAGACCATTATTCCAAAGTCTCCCGCGGTTGCAATATTTCCGGAACCGGTTGAGTAAACTCGCACGTAATACGTGGTGGCAGGACTTGTTGTTAGACCATTGACAGTAACAGTTGTTGTGCCACAACCTATAGAAGTAAGTGACCCGCACGAACCTGAAAAAACCTGCACATTGACGCCAGAAGAGGTTAAATTGTTACCGAGGCTGGATAGGCCGATCGTTGCACTTGTTGACGTTGCCACAAATTTATACCAGACATCATCATCTGCAACTCCTGAACATGGTGTAACGGCGACTCCACTGTTCGTAGCCCAGCTTACGGTTTCAGATGTCTTAGCTACATTATAGGTTAACGTGGAGGCATTGGCACAATCGTCATTCGCAGGAGGAGGTAATGTATGCGTAAGGCAGAGATCAAAACTAGCTTTAACGGAATTAGATCCCGGACTTGCACCGACATTAGATACTCTTATAAAATAAGTGAGACCTACCGTCAAACCTGTTGCAGTAGCGGTTGTTGACCCGCAGGCCAGAGATGTTAAAGGGGTAGTGCGTGTTAATATTTGAACTTCGGAGTTAGTAATATTATTTCCAAAATTTCCTATGGTTACAGTTTCGCTGGTGCTTACAGCGGTAAATTTGAACCAGCCATCATAATGATTTCCATTTCCTCCGGAAATACACCCTGCAGGTGTACCGGGTGTTGCCGTAAAGTTAACTAATGAATATGCACCATTACCATTTGTTGGAATTGTGCATGAAATTACAGAGGTCAATGTTGGAGCACCGGTAGTATCATTTGTTTGCGCAAAACCTGATAGCGTAAAACACGTGCTGAAGGCAAAAGCAAGTAAAAGAACTTGGGCTCGAGTGGTAGTTAGTGTCATGGTTTTAAAAGGATTTGGATGATAAACTTATAAAAGAGCGTAAAAATAGTTTGTCGCTACCGGATGAAGAATAGCAACTGTTCTATTTTTTTTGCAGAAAATACCGAAAGAGAATCAGAGTAAGTTTCCTATTGCGGCAAATGGTTATGGTTAATAACTTTATCGCTTCGGTTAGGTTTGTGTCTGTTTGAAGTTCGTAATCCTTGTAAAGCCAACGTCCATCCAATGAAATCCATTGTTGTCCGTATACCAATTGCCCGTATAGCAATCATTGTCCTTTCTGTTTTTTGTATTCCATTTCTTACTCATGCACAGGCACCAGCAAACGATAATTGCGCCGGAGCTGTCACCTTGACTTCAGGAAATAGTTGCACGAGTACATCATCTACGCTTCAATTTGCTACCAGTTCTACCATTGCAGGTGCATGCGGAGGAGCAACCGTCACTACTACTTACGACGTTTGGTTCCGCTTCCAGGCCGTTAATGCTACAACTACAATCAATCTGAATATTACTGGCTCGCGTTTTAGCTCGAGTTCTTCATATACTCCTTATATCGAAGTGTTGAACGGAACTTGCGCGGGATTCACATCACTAAGTTGCCAGGCCGCGGCGACTAGTGGATTTAGCAGGGTTACACTTACTGGTTTAACCGTTGGAACTTTTTATTACATCCGTGTTTACACAGTGACGAGCCCAGCAGCGAGCGGTGCAGGAAAATGGAACTTTAGTATTTGTGTACAACACCAGCCGGCCAATGATGACGTTTGTAACGCTACTAGTTTAACGCCGGGGGCAACTTGTACAAATACCGCAGGAACACTTGATCTAGCGACAGCCAATGCGACTGGAATAAACACAAGTTGTAGTATGGCAGGTACGTCGAAAGATGTTTGGTATAAATTTACTGCAACTGCAACTACAAACTATACGGTTACCTTAAGCAATCTTGGCGGTAACATAACCAGCCCGGGGATTCAAATTTATAGCGGGACCTGTGGTTCGCTGACTTACTTAAGCTGTGCGAATGGTACTACCTTAACCCGTGCAGTAAATAACGGTACTACATATTTTGTGAGGATTTCAAATAGTGCCGGTGCGGACGCCTCGGGATTGGGCACAGTCGCTAATTTTAATATTTGTCTTACCACGAGTGCAACCCTTCCGCCCAGCAATGACGATTGCACAGGTGCTATTTCACTAACCAGCAGCACTAGTTGCAGCAACATCTCAGGAACTTTGGTAAATTCCACAATATCAGGAGTAGCGGTCACTTGTGAGGATCCTGCTTCGGCCGACGTTTGGTATAGTTTTGTAGCACAATCAGTTTTTCCTACGATTTCGATATCAAATGCCGCCTTTGGAGGGGGAGCCAAGCCGACCATACATTTATACTCGGGCGGTTGCCTGTCTTTGACTTCCATTAGTTGTGCCCAAAACAGTTTGACCGTAAGCGGAGCGGGCCTGACAGTTGGTAATACCTATTATGTTCGCGTGGCATCGAGTAAGAGCACCGGATCACCTGCTGCCGGAAATTACGGCTTTAGTATTTGTGTTACCGATCCTGTAAGTGTAGCAGCAATTGATTATGGGAAAAGCTATGTCAATATCACCAAGGGCACCAGTGGTGGTACAGTTGATCCCGGTGATGTACTGGAAATTCGGGCTACTTTCGTAGTTAGTGCGGGATCAGTTGACAGCGTTGCTTATTTTGATACATTGAAAAATACAAAAGGCTTTGCGCTGGTGCCGGGTTCGATTGCTCTGCGAACCAACGAGGGGAAGATCTATCGCTATGATCAGGTTCCAAAAGTAGCCTTTACAGATCTTTCAGGGGATGATCCAGGCTGGCGCACCGCAGTAGGCCTCGATACAGCCATACGAATTAACATCGGAAAGGGCGCAAACAAGGATGCAAGAGGAAAAGTTTCCCAGAGCGATGCTTCTCCTAAAAATAACGGTGCTATTATTATAATGGCCACATACCAGGTAACGGTGTACGGGGCCTACGATACAAAAATCAATTTTGGCGGCGGTAGTTTCACTTATAAGGACCCGACAACGGGAGTTCTAGCTGCGATTAATTTTCCTGCTGATAGCCTGATCGTCTATAACAGCCCAGGCATGTGTCCAAATGCACTCTCCCCCACAAACATTGTTGGTGATGAATTCAATGGAACATTTGGTACGGCTGCCACAGCCTCAACCGGAACAAGGAACCGTGGTACCTCTGCAAATACGAACTATATCTATGCACCTTTCGGACCTCCAACCGCCGGAGGTGGCCCTAATGATTACTATTACGGAATTGCCAATAATACCAGTGCGGTCAATCCTCCGATCACGACAACTACTTTACCTAAACCGGACGCAAACAGGGTATTTAATGTCTGGGACATCACTGGCGATCACACCAATGCAACTAATACTGCCAGGGGAAATCCACCTTGCGACGTTACTAAACCGATCAGCGCCACAAATCCGTGCGGTTATATGTTGGTCGTCAATTCTGCTTACAACACCGACACAGTGTTTCAATATCTTGTCTCAAATTTATGTACCAACACTTATTACGAAATTTCCGCTTGGTTCAAAAATATGTGCTATAAGTGCGGCCAGGATTCTATGGGAAGGGGATATTGGTCTGGTGCCACCTATATTCCTACCGGTACGAATGATTCATCTGGAGTAAAGCCTAACGTAGCGATTGCCATTGATGGGGTGGATTATTATACAACGGGTAACCTTCAATACCAGGGTCTTTTCCCGGCGACGCAAACAGGTTCGGACACCATGAATAACTGGGTTAAAAGAGGATTCACTTTTAAAACGGGAGTTGGTCAAACTTCATTCGTGCTGACCTTCCGAAATAATGCGCCAGGAGGTGGTGGGAATGATTGGGCGATGGACGATATTCGTATGTCCACGTGTATGCCAAACATGACTTATTCTCCTACGATCACACCTATGACCTGCCAGGGAAATCCATACGATATTTTTGACACAGTTCGTTCGCATTTCGATAACTACACCTTTTATAAATGGCAACGTAGCACTGATGCAGGTGCCACGTGGAGTGATGTGACGGCGGCCGATGATACTACCCTTACTGTGAACGGGTCGAATTATGAGTTCACATCTCGTTATAGAATTCCGGCCACAAACACCAATCTATCCGATAGCAATGATCTCTATCGATTAGTGGTGGCAACAACTGCTCCCAACTTATCAAATGCTGCGTGTGTATCCACTGATCCAACTACAATTGTCACGCTCAAAGTAATGGATTGTGGTGTTCCACTTGGCATAGACTTTATCTCTTTTAGTGGAAAGCTAAATCATGGAAATGCTGATCTTATATGGACAACTTCAAAAGAAACCGAACCTGTCCTTTACGCAATTGAGAGAAGTGAAGATGGTACTAATTTTAGCAATGTAGGAGCGCTGGCCGGACATAACAATTCAAACAGCCCGAACAATACTTATAAGTTTACAGATTTGAATGTACATGGCAGGGTATGGTACCGAATTGCAATGATCAACAAAGATGGTCAGAAAAAATATTCTCGTACCATCATCCTGGAAGATAACACCCAGGGTTTTGGACTGACCAGCGTGATCAATCCTTTCTCAGCTAAGCTCGATTTCGGAATAACAGTCTCCGATAACTCCAGGATCGACGTAACACTGTTAAACATGTCTGGCAAACCTGTACGGCAGGTAAGCTTTAACGTATATGAAGGTGCCAATACCTTGACTGTGGTAAATACAGAGCATCTTTCGGCTGGCATGTATATTTTGCAGATACGAAATAAGGATCAGATCATTAATAAAAAAGTCATGAAAAAATAGATGTTGATTTTTGATTGATAACGGGAAGAGGCCTGCCTTCTTCCCGTTTTTATTTTAGAAGACCGTTTCCTTTGTAAGGGTTAATTTTACAGATAATCACGATCAATGAATCCAACTAATAAACCAAATATCGGTATCTCCTGCGGGGATTTGAACGGCATCGGGATAGAACTCATCATAAAAGCTTTTTCAGATACACGTTTATTGGAGCTATGTACGCCAGTGATTTTCGCTTCGAATAAGATCATTAATTTTTATCGTAAATCCATCCCTGAGGTAAATTTCAACTATCAAAGCACGAAAGAATTAAACCGTCTGAATAATAAACAGGTCAATGTTTTTAATTGCTGGGAAGAAGAGGTGACCATTACACCGGGCCAGCTAAATGATACAGGCGGCGGGTACGCCATAAAATCACTCCGTACCGCCGTCGATGCATTGAAGCAAAACCAGGTCCAGGGCCTGGTCACCGCGCCTATGCACAAAAAGAACATTCAATCCGCAGGATTCAATTTTACAGGCCACACTCCTTTTTTGAAAAGTTTTTTTTCAGTGCCCGACGTCGTGATGATGTTATGTTCAGGAGATTTTCGAGTAGCCCTGGTTACAGAACATGTACCAGTAAAAGAAATAGCACAATACATTACAAGGGAAGCAATCCTGAGTAAGCTAAATATAATGCATCAAAGCCTGGTAAAAGACTTCAATATCGAAAAACCGAAAATTGCAGTGCTGGGCCTTAACCCTCATGCAGGCGATGAAGGATTGATCGGCAAAGAAGAAGAAGACTTCATAAAACCGGCCATTAAGGAAGCCAAACACAGTATGATCGTAACCGGCCCATTTAGCGCAGATGCTTTTTTTGCCCGGGGCTATCATGAGCGCTTTGATGCGGTGCTGGCGATGTATCATGACCAGGGGCTCATCCCATTTAAGACACTGGCCGGGGAAGGAGTAAATTTCACTGCCGGTCTGCCTGTAGTCCGTACATCGCCCGATCATGGAACCGCATTTGACATAGCAGGAAAAAATAAGGCGGATGCGTCTTCGTTCCTTGCTGCTACATTTGAGTGCATCGATATAATCCGGCGTCGAAGCGAATATGAAGAAGCCCGCAAAAATCCTTTACGAAAGATGACAGCTGAAGTCCTGGCCAATGCAGAAGACGAAAAGATCGAGGAGCAATAAAGCCAGTTACGATTTGGATGGTTGTCATTGTTATTAACTTATGATAGAAGCAAAATCGTTGGCGATCGTCTTTTTTCTAAGTATCCTTTTCAATTTAAAAAAGTGTAACAATTCAAAACAGGATTTTATTATTTGGACAAGCTCAAAAAAATTGACACGGGACGATTTCGAAGGAACAAAACCTGACAGCTCAAATGCATCTGCTGGTGCATCAGTAAAGCTAAGAGTTAACTATGAAATTAGAGAAACGTCAACATCTTTTGATGTTCGCTGTGTATTCTTTAAAAAAGAATCATGGTTTGTCTACCCCGACCCGGGCGAACGTATATTGTTGCATGAGCAAGGTCATTTCGACATCGGCGAAATTTTTGCCAGGGAGCTTAGAAAAAATTTGGCTGAAGCAGTTGCACGCACACCCATAATCTCACCGGGGAGACTAGATTCAATCTATAAGATTCACGCTAAAGCGCTTGATGGCATGCAGGTGTTATATGACAATGAAACTAATCACTCATTGATCATTGATAAACAAGAACGATGGAACTTGCAAATTCGAAAAACACTGGATAGCCTCAATGCTTACAATGCCAGGTAATTTTTTGCTCCTGACAGAAGTCCAGACCTGACTGAACATAAGTTCAATCATCAACGGCGGAAAATTTTGTCGTCGATGCCTTTGTTAATAATATAGTTTTTATAATTGATCTCTACTGTGCCCCTCTTGTTCTTTAGTTTATCTGGATTCTTTTCCGAACCATCATCGTAGTCGAGTGTAATTCCCTTTGGCAGTTTGTAGTCTTTTGTATTGAAAGAAAAAATAACTTTATCGGGCAACCCATATTCTAAAAATTTTGAATAATTCATCTCCAGCTCATAGGTACCGTTCTCCTTCGTCGTGATTTTGGATTTTTTTACAACCAAATTCTTTTCATCAACATATAAGGTGGAAAGTACAATATCTGCAGTATCATCTTTAGGAAGCAGCTTGATAATGCGTAACCCTGTATTGTCCTTGCCCGCGTCAATGATGTCGAAGGCTTGCATGTTGACAAAAATATTGTTGATATTAATATTTACTGAGCCTTTTGGGATAAACGATATCCCGGTCTCATTTAAAATGAGGATCTTATCCGGCTCCTTATAGAAAACTTTCACAGTTGCTACTGGCGCCTTGATAAATGCCACGTTGGTTTTCATTTTTCCTTCCGCTTCGTAATCCTTTATTTTCCCGAGTTTCGTTTTTATTTTCTTAAGTATTTCCTCCGCTGTTTGCGCGTTTGCATTGGCCCAATAAAACAAAAGCGATAGAGTTACAAAGAAAAATTTACAATACCGGCATTTTGTAAAAACAATAAACATTGAAATAAGATTCATTATACCTTCTTTAACTAAGAATATCTTTTCGCCGGAAAATCCATATGGCAGAACCCACAAACAGAAATATATAAATAAGCAACACCGACAAACTTTTTAAAATAGCGGGCAAATTCTCAATCGAGCCCTTGATGGTGGCGCCTTCTTCATTTGATCGTACATAAAAAAACCCTTTCCAGGCCACCATGTGTGTAGTAAAAAGATAGGGTTTGATGGTCCTGTCGTACAAAGGGATGTTCATTTCAGATAAAATTGTAAACACAATAACAATACTCATCGTCGCAATGATCGGGCCTATTGAGTTGTCGGCGAACACACTTAACAAAAATGCAAGAGATGCAACAGTTGTCAGCGCAACGGCTGCATATCCAAATGCAGCCAGATATCTCCAGAAGATATCGTCCTGTGACATTTGATGGATGCTGGTTGAGCGAAAGACAACCAGGTCGTTGATTCCAAAAAGAAGCATGCTGCCAAACAATGCCAGTATGGCAAGAAATAAAAGGAGTAAGACAGTATATATCGTTGATGCAAAAAATTTTCCCAGCAGATACTGTGTTCTTCCAACTGGTTTCGACAATGAAAGACGCAGTGTTCCCATATTTGCCTCCCCTGCAATTACATCACCGGCGATCAGTGCCACAAGCAGGGGCATTTGAATCAGGAGAATATTTAAAACAGCAAAACACACAAAATATCCATTTAGAAGGTGGGTCTTGAATTGATCGGAAAAATCGAAGGAAGCATCGATATTACCCAGGATAAGCTCAATATAAGTTTTGCCGTCAAACCATAATGCTATTTGAAAAAGAAACACGATGGCAGCGATCGCCCCGAAGGCAATATAAGTCCTGGGCCTTTTAAATATTTTGAACAACTCAATCTTTAAAAGTTTCCACATGTCGATTTTCTCTTGTCAGCGATAGAAAATAATTCTCCAAAGAATGCTTCGGGGATAAAGAAATAATTTCAATGTCCAATTTTACAAGGTCCTTAACCAACATTGGTACATCTTTTCGATGAACACGGAATAAGATGGTGTCACCTTTTCTGCTTGCCATGCTTGTCTTTAAGTCTGTTTTTTGAATTTTTTCATAGACTTCGTTTGGATTGCTCGTCTCCAACTCAACAATAGTTTCAGAGGGAGCAAAAAGCTCGGTCATTTTTCCTTCCACTATTTTTTTCCCTTTATCAATGATCAGCATGGAGTCTGCGATCAGTTCCATTTCACTAAGCAAGTGAGAAGACACCAATATGGTTTTTTGCAAATCCCTGCTTAGATGCAGAATAAGATTTCTTATATCGGCAATACCTTGTGGATCCAGTCCATTCATTGGCTCATCAAGAATGATCAATTGCGGTTCATGGATGAGGGCAATTGCGATACCAAGACGTTGTTTCATCCCCTGGGAATAAGTTTTAACCTTACTGTTTGCTCTTTCTGACAATCCCACTTTTTCCAATTGATCCATCAATCGTTTTTGTGTGGCTTTGATATCACTGAGCGTAGCGAAGATGCGCAGATTCTCCAGTGCAGATAAATATTTGTATAAATCAGGTGTTTCAATAATCGCACCTGTTCGCTTCAATATCTCTTTTCGATGTTTCTTTAAATTCATTCCGAAAATTTCTATTTCTCCGGCGGAAGGAGAAATGAGAGTGAGCAGCATCCGGATCGTCGTAGATTTACCTGCCCCATTTTGACCGAGAAAGCCATATATTTTGCCTTCAGGAACAGAAAATGAAAGAGCTTCCACCGCCACGATTTCATTGAAATGTTTAGAAAGATCCTTTACAACAATTAAATCTGCCATCCTTCAAAAATAATTCTAATTGATGAAGATTAATGAGAAACAAAACGGTCAACATCAGGCTTTACATTTTTTATTTATTAAAATTTCATTAAACCTATTGCATAAATGAAAACCCAATATTACTTTTACGACCACTACGATTATTCTTATTCTCTGAAGCAGAGCCGCCAAATCGTACACCGTATCCACCTTCCTCTTTAAAGGCCTTATAACAAATTACACATCCACCGTCGATTAACCGTTTCCATTTCCAGCGAAATGCAACAGGCTGTTCATTTCTAAAAAAACCGACAACATTCGCACAATCTCTATTTTAATAAAAGACCTGAGCAATGAAAGTTCAACTTTTAAAAAATTATTGTTTGCTCCGGAGCATAACAATCAGTGGAAAGACTATTCAAAACGATTAAATTTTTAAAGAATCAATAGATGATTTAATACGGATTTGCTCAAGGTTTAATACCTACCCCTCGTAACTATGTCTATAGTGGAGGGGTTTTTGTGTTTGCGGCGATAATCAGGGAAAATACGCTCCGGCTGGATGCGAATGACTTGAGCATGTTTTGAAAATTTCTTTGCAAAAATGCTTGCAAGAACGAAAATCGTAGATTACGTTTGTTGCATCAGAAAACCCACATCATCCTTCCGAAAAACTACGATTAGTTGAATCCGTACTGCTGACATCTCTTAAAAATCATTACCCGTCATCAATGCGGCGTCCCAGCTGATCATAGACAACTGTGAACTACAGTTTTTCCAACTCCTATCGATCCCACTCCAACCATCCTGGAAATAGCTAACATTCCAATGTTTCTATGGGCTACTTGAATCGTATTAAATAATTCAAACCCTAAGAAATGAACAAAATTTTTACCCTATGTATCGGAGCCATTATGCTCTTTAACACCCCGGTGTTTTCTCAGATCAATGAACAGTTTGAAAATGACTCGGCGGCCCTCGCTAGCAATTGCTGGCAGTTCCTCGGGATGAATTTCGCCAAAAACAGCGGCCCCACTTCAGGCTATCTGATCAATGGGATAGGCAGTCTCTATGCGCTCCCGCCTGTAAGCGGAGACAGTATTCGAATCGTCCGCACTCCTTTATTAAATGTTGGAACCAGTATAAACATTTCTTTTAAGTATAAACTGGGCAACACCCTAACTGGTCAACAGACGAGATTTATACAAGTTGCGCTCACTAACAGTGCAGGAGTTGTTATGCAGTCACTTGCAACTATCAACATGGACAGAAATACCAATAATACCACTGCCACAATATCGTTCAACCAGACATATACAGTAAACACACCCGGTACTTATCGCGTTGCCATCATCAGTGGCGGTAGCACAGGAGGTGGAAATGTGAGAATATCAGTTGATGATTTTTCAGAAGATGCGACGGTCATAGGTTGTGTGCAAAATGTAACCTTACCAGTAAGCCTTACCAGTTTTGCCGGTAGTTTGAATAACAATAAGATCAGTCTGCAATGGGCTGTTGCGCAAAATGAAGATGCTGATCATTTCGAACTTGAAAGAAGTACTGATGGGAAAGATTTTATGACTGCTGCTGTGGTAATGCCTAGTTTTAAATCTGGCTCAGAAAGTTACTCCATCAATGAGATCATGAAATCAGAAAAGGTCTATTACAGGTTAAAAGTACTTGATAAAAACACAACAATTAGTTTTTCAAAAACCCTCGTATTTGAAACAAAAACTATTGTCAACGCGGGTGGATTAAGAATGGTTAATAATCCGGCGACAGATAAATTGTCTTTGAGCTTTACTTCTGCAAACAATCAATCACTGGATATTAAAGTGTATGATATGAGCGGACGGATGCAAATGAATCAAAAAGTGAACGTTTACCAGGGCAGCAACATCATAAATTTAGCTTTAACTTCTACTTTCAAAATCGGTATGTATGCCGTCGAAGTAAGCAATGGTGCGGAAAGGCTGACCTCCAAATTCGTAAAACAATAAACGGGCTGAAAAGGTATCGGCAGTTGGACCCATAATAGAGAACAAGGCCCTTCTTCGGAAGGGTCTTTTATTTTGCAAGATATGTCTGCAGATTTTTTACATACACGTCAAACGCCTTTACACCCTCAGGAGTAATCTTACAGATCGTTTGAGGATAATTGTCCTT
>Ga0207676_10003000_pt1 | contig 12034 bp, 14 predicted proteins | sample KBSSwiS72_FD_184307 | JGI IMG/M metagenome (GOLD analysis project Ga0207676, IMG submission 184307) | Switchgrass rhizosphere microbial communities from Kellogg Biological Station, Michigan, USA - KBS Switchgrass S7-2 (SPAdes) (version 2) | ecosystem: Host-associated > Plants > Roots >... | reverse complement strand
TTTAGCGTTGTCGTCGAAATCCCCTTCGAAACCGGAGAAAATAGCTGATGACCATCCGGACCATTTTGGTCGACGACGAGCCGCTTGCGACTCAGGGGCTGCAGCTGCGCCTCCAGGCGTTCGAAGACGTGGAGATCGTGGCCACCGCCGCCAACGGGCGCGAGGCGATCCGGCAGATCAAGACCCACAAGCCCGACCTCGTCTTCCTCGATATCCAGATGCCCGGGTTCGACGGATTCTCCGTGATCCAGGGCCTAATGGACGTCGAGCTCCCACTGTTCGTGTTCGTCACGGCCTATAGCGACCATGCACTTAGGGCCTTCGATGCCCAAGCGGTGGATTACCTGATGAAGCCGGTCGACGAGGACCGTCTCGCCGCGACGATGGACCGGGTTCGCCAACGCCTCGCGGAGCGCCGCTCGGCCGAGGAGGCGGGGCGGCTCAAGGAGGTGCTGGCGGAGCATGCGCCGGAAGCCGCCGAGGAACTCGCCGAAGCGACTCCGGATACGGCGCCCGCCGCCAACCGCTACGAGAAGATGATCAACATCAAGGACCAGGGCCAGATCTTCCGGGTCGATGTGGACACGATCGAGCGCATCGACGCCGCGGGCGACTATATGTGCATCCAGACCGGCGAGAACACGCTCATCCTCCGCGAGACGATGAAGGACCTCGAGAAAAGGCTCGATCCGCGGCGATTCCAGCGGGTCCACCGCTCGACGATCGTCAACCTCGACCTCGTCCGCCAAGTGAAGCCGCACACCAACGGCGAATGCTTCCTGGTGCTCGATTCGGGCGCGCAGGTGAAGGTCTCGCGCTCCTATCGCGACGTTGTCGCGAGGTTCGTGCACTAGAGGCACGGCGCCTCCGGCGGAACCGTAACGATCCTATGCTGTTTTTCCTGCGACCTCCAAGGAGGCCGAGCGGGCGGGCGCGTTAACAGGAGGCGTCCATGAAATCGCTCTATCTTGCGTCACTTCTCGCCGGCGCGGCGTCGCTGGCTGCCTGCGCTACCGAGCCGCCTGCGGCCCCGGTGGCAGCAATTGCCGCGGCCGAAGGAACCTGCGCGGCGTCGAGTGCGATCGACGTCAATGGCGATGGTTTCATCAGCGGAGACGAATGGAACACATTCCACACCAGCGGCTATGGCGCGTGGGACATGAACCATGACGGTCGCATCAGCCGCGCAGAGTTCGAGATGTGCTATCGGGCCGGCGGCTTCTATCCCACCAATTATTACAATCCCGACTATTGGACCAATTACTGGACCGCGTTCGACACGAACGGTGACGGATACCTGAGCGCGGACGAATATTGGTCGGCCCCGGTGTGGGCGCGGATCGACCGCAACCACAACGGGCGGATCGACGCCGACGAATGGGTTTGGTGGAACAGCTAAGCCGTACAAACCTGTGTCATTGCGCCGTTCATAGCCGGGCGCCTAATCGAGTCCGGCTATGAACGACCAAGCTGCCGCCCTTGCTGGGCGGACAATCCTGATCATCGAGGACTCGCCGGTCGTCGGGCCCTTCACGGCCGACATGCTCGAGGACCTCGGGTGCAACGTCGTCGGTCCGGCCCCGAACATGGCCACCGCCCGAGAGCTGGTGGAGGAAGCGAAATTCGATGCGGCGCTGCTGGACGTCCACATCCGCGGCGAGCGCGTGTTTCCCCTTTGCGATCTGCTGGCCGAGAAGGGCATCCCCTTCGTCCTGACGAGTGGCTACGCCGACTGGAGCATGCCGGACAAATGGCGAGGATGTCCTCGCATCCAGAAGCCCTACACCATTGATCAGGTCGAGCGGGCGCTGGGCGCCTGCTTCGACCCAATCACATGATGTTGTTCGTCGGCGTGCCCATCGTCTGATCGCCGCCGGTCACCGAGCCGCCGGACGCAATCTGCTGCTGCACGGCCTGGGTGAGCTGCGGGGAGGTCGTCGTCGCGTTGCAGGTCGCGTGCCCGTTCGCGGCAGACGCGGCAATCACATCCACCGACACGCCGCAAACGCTCGCCGCCACGGCGATCGGCACCTGCGCCGTCACCGGGATATTGTCGCGGTTGACGTTCAGCGAGACCGAGAGGTCGTTGAGCACATTCTGCAGATTGACGCTGACGAGCGTCGGGATGCTCGAGCCCGTGCCGCCGCCGGTGCTTCCGCCGCCCGTGGCCGGAGCCGGTGACCCTGCACTGACTTCGCCAGGGGAGTTCGGGGCTGGAGCCTCCGTGGTCTTGCATGCGGCGACGCCGAGAGCGGCAATGGCTACGGTCGCCCAGATTGCTGAACGTGCGCTCATTCGAACCTCCTGAGAACTCTTACTGGTGGGGAGTGGTGGGGTCCGTCGGCTGCGGCGTGGTCGGCGCCGGAGTCGTCGGGGTGGTCGTCGTCGCCGGTGTGGTCGACGTGGCGGTGCCAGTGGTCGTCGCGCCCGTCGTCGTCTGGGCGCCGCCGCCGACATTGCCGTTGGCGGCAAGCTGCTCCTGAATGTACTGCTTGAGCTCCGGCGAGATGGAGTTGGCGGTACAGCCCTGGCTCGAGCCGCCGCCGGCGCCGATCGACAGCACGTTGATCGATACGCCGCAGATATTGGCGGCGATGTTGATCGGGATTTGCGCGTTGATCGGGATGTTGGCCTTGTCGATCTTGAGGTCGAGCGCGAGATTGTTGAGGACGTTCGACAGGTTGACGTTGACCAGCGAAGGCACGCTGGAGACGCCGTCAGCGACCGCGATGCCGGCGCTCTTCACGCCGTCGGCTGCGGATGAAACGGTCTTGCAGGCAGATAGGGAAAGCAGCGCAGCGGCGGCTACGCAGGCAGTGGTTTTACGCATGACACGGTCCCTCTGTTATGGCCGCGTAACGCTGCGATGCGCAGGATTGTTTCCGCCGGTTTTTAACCGAGGCCAGGAAAGCGGACGGTCACGCTCGTGCCGATCCCGACAGTGCTCTTGATCTCGAGCGCGCCCTTGTGCCGCTCGACGATATGCTTGACGATCGCGAGGCCGAGGCCGGTGCCGCCCGACTCCCGGCTGCGTGCCGGATCGACGCGATAGAAGCGCTCGGTGAGCCTCGGCAGATGTTCTCGGCGGATGCCGGGACCGTGATCCTGCACCGTGGCGACAATGCCGCGGTCGTCGCGGCGAGCGCGGACTTCGATGGAGGCGTCGGACCCGTCACAGCCGTAGCGGAAGGCGTTGCTGATGAGGTTGTCGAACAGCTGGACGAGCTGTCCCCGGTCGCCGCGAACGGGCGGGAGGCCTTCCGCCAGTTCGACACGGATCCGGCATGGGGAGGAGGCGTGAAGCGCGCCAGCATTGGCGACACTGTCCCTGATCACGTCGGCAAGAAGTACCCGCTCGCACGGCGCGACGAAGCGGTCGGCCTGTATGCGAGACAGGCTCATCAGATCCTCGATGATCCGAAGCATGCGCTGCGCTTCGTCGCGGATCGTCTTTCCGAAGCGGGAGCGCATCTCCGCCGGCAGGTCGTCCTCTTCGGCGAGCGTTTCCGCATAGCCGCCGATGGTGGAGAGCGGCGTTCTCAGCTCGTGGCTCGCGTTGGCGACGAAGTCCGTGCGCATCCTTTCCGCGGCGACGGCATCGGAGCGATCGATCATCCGGATGAGCACGGGGCCGTCGTCCAAATTGCGAATTTGCAGCACCCACGGCCGACCGGGATCGACGAGCCCTGCCAATTCGACGTCGGCCGAGCGACGGGCAAGAATTTGCTCGAGCGCTTGCGGGTGTCGGATGGCTAGGCGAACGTCGTGGCCTTCTATCCGCTGGCCCAGGATCGCTCTTGCTGCGGCGTTGGCGAGGATGACCGTGCTGCCGTGCACGAGCAACGCAGGCTCATCGAGCGCATTGATCAGTGCGCGTTCGCTTCGGCTCGGCGGTGCCATCTCCGTTGTTGTAGCCGATTGACCGGCTACAGCCACGTCAGTCGAAGTCGAAGCGGTCATTTTAGAGACTGAGATTCACGCCGAAATAGGCGATGTTGTCGCTGGTGTCGGCGGCGTCCTTCACGAACCCGTGCTGGTTCATATAGCCGAGCTCGCCAGTGAGCGTCTTCGACAGCGGCGTCGACACGGTGATGAGGTTCCGCACACGGTCGAGACCGGTCCTGCCCTGGAACGGGGTCGTATTGAGGTTGAAGAAGGGCTCCGTGCTCAGGTTGAGCGCTGTCTTGCCGACAATCGGCAGCGAATATTTGAGATAGGGGCGCAGGCGCCAGCCGGTGCCGTCCGCATTTTCGCGCCAGCGCTGCTCCATGCGGATCCGGCCGTTCAGCTTCCCACCACCTATTTGGGCGAAGCCGTCGAACGTGACCTGCTCGCGAGCGCGATGCTCCATCACCGTTAAGTCGCCGGCAGAATATTGCGGGTTGTGCGTGTAGCCGGCCCAGAGCGTGACCACCTTGTTGAGGCGGTAACCAAGCAGAGTGTTCGCTTCGAGCTCATAGAGCCCGTTGCGGTTGTCGCTGAAGCGAACCGTTCCCTCCTCCGATATGCGCCAATGATCGCTGAGCTTCACGGTCAGGTTGCCGTTGGTCCAAAGTTGGCTGTCGGATTTCGCTGCGAATGCCGCGGAAGGCGCGGCGGCCAATGCCATGGACAGCAATGCGGCGAGTTTCAAAGTCGGGTCTCCGATTGCGGCAAGGAGCGCCGACAATAGAGGATTCGGCCGCCATTATTCCATCCACTGGAATTGGGTGCCCCCTCGCAGAGGAGCGAGGGGGCCGCCTTTCAGACCGGAGGGGAGAGAGGTCGAAAGGCAATCAGAAGGCCAGCTGACCGAACAGCCCGATCTCGCTGTAGGTGCCGTGATCGAGGCCGCCGATGTTGCCATTAGAGGTGCTGATGAAGCCGTTGTTGGCGCGGTCGCGCTTGTAGACGAGCGCGAAGTCGAGCGGGGCGATCGGCTTATAATCGACGCCGAGGTTGAGATATTGGTCCTTCACGCTGCCGCCCGTGCCGGCGAGCTCGATGTGCGTCGGCTTGACCCAGTCGTAGCGGCCGAACACGTTGAACTGCGGGTTGATCACGAACGAGCCGAACGCCGACCAGCCGTGAGCCTTGTCGTTCACCGTAGCCGGGGCGGGCAGCGGCTCGATTGCCGTCGTGATGTTGTTCCAGTTCTTGGCCGTGAAATACTCGACGCCGGCGCGGAAGCGCTTGTCGGTATAGGCGGCCAGCGCATTGAAGCGCGTCGCGCGGTGGTTGACGTTGACCGCGTCGTTGCTCTTGCCGAGCTTGCCCGAATAGGCGCCCGCCGCGAGCACGACATTCTTGACCGGATGGACATCGACCCGCCCTTCGAGATCGATCGTGTTCCCGGTGCGCGACAGCGTCTTGTAGCCTGCGCCATTGATAGCCGAGACCTGGTAATTGACGAGGCCCTTGCCGAAGGTGCCGAGCAGGTGGACGCCCCAGTCGGACGAGGTGCCGAACTTGGTGCGGTCGATAAGCGTATTTTCGACGAAGCGGTACCCGTAGACGCCCTCGTCGAAGGGAACCCACGGAAGGTCGGCCGCGCCGATTCGGAGGATCGCGGCGGGGTCGAACTTGGCCTGGACGAACGCCTTCTTGACGTAGACCAGAACGTCCTTGCTGGTGCCGTTGGCGTTGTAGCGGAAGTCGGTGGTCAGGTTCGCCGAGAACATGTCGTTAAACTTGTGGTCGACGCCGAGATAGAAGCGCTTGAGCTCCGCCTGCGTGCCGTTCGGTGAGCCGTGGTTGAGCACGTCGTCAGTGGTGTTGCCGGCGAGGTCGGTCGACGTCTGGTCGATATTGCTGACGTTGAAGAAGGCCTTGCCGCTGATCTTGGTGTCGGCCCACCAGCCGGGAGCCTCGGGCTTCGGCGGAACGGGCACCGGCGCCGCGGCGACCTTCGCCACTTCGGCCGCCTGCGCCTGCTGGTTGGCCTGAAGCTGTTGCACCTGCGACTGGAGCGCCTGGATCTGCGCGCGGAGCGCGGCGATGTCGTCGGCGGTTGCGGCCTGCGCGAACGCCGGGCTCGCCGTCAGCACGGTGCAGGCGAGCAAAGTTTTCGAAAAACGAGAAATCATCAGAACCCCCAAAGAAGGCGTGGAAGCGAGCCTTGAATGCGAGGTTCGGGCTAATCGCGGTGAGCAGATGATCCCGTGACGACCGGCTGACACTTTTGTGACAGCTGTTTCGGCAGTCGGCGCCGCTGCAACAGAACGGCAACATCCCGGTCATTTTCGTGTGACGCGGCACGCGTAGCCCGAAGGCGGAGCCGGCGGCAGCGTGCTGTCGGCCGCTTCCCTCGGGGGTCCTTCACATGAACATCTACACTCGGTCTTTCCTATTTCTCGCAGGCTCGGCGAGCCTTGCGATCGCCGGCACGGCCGACGCGACAATCACCGGCGCAGGCTCGACCTTTGTCTATCCGGTGCTTTCGAAATGGGCGTCGGATTTCAAGAAAGCCGGCGGCGACGAGATCAACTATCAGTCGATCGGATCAGGCGGCGGGATCGCGCAGATCAAGGCCGGCACCGTCGACTTCGGCGCGACCGACAAGCCGCTTTCCGCCGATGAGCTACAGGCCGCCGGCCTCGCCCAGTTCCCGATCGTGATCGGCGGCATCGTGCCGGTGGTCAACATCCCGGGCGCGCGTCCCGGCCAGGTCAAGATGAGCGGCTCGGTCCTCGCGGCGATCTATGCGGGCGAAATCAAGAATTGGAACGACCCGCGCATCGCGAGGATCAACCCGGGCCTCCACTTCCCGGCAAAGCCGATCACGGCGGTGCATCGCTCCGACGGTTCGGGCACGACCTTCAACTTCACCCACTATCTCAGCCAGGTTAGCCCGGGCTGGAAGTCGAAGTTCGGCGAGGGCACGACCGTGTCGTGGAACGGCGGGATCGGCGGCAAGGGCAACGAAGGCGTCGCCGGCTACGTCAAGCAGATCCCCTATTCGATCGGCTATGTCGAATATGCTTACGTGAAGCAGAACAATCTCGCCTTCACGATGATGCAGAACTCGACCGGCAAGTTCGTCGCGCCGAACGCGAAGAGCTTCGCGGCCGCCGCGGCGACGGCTGACTGGGGCCACGCGAAGGACTTCAACCTGGTGATGACCAACGCGCCTGGCGCCAATTCCTACCCAATCGCGGCGACCACCTTCGTGCTGATGTACAAGCAGCCGAAGAATGCCGCGACGACCGCGTCAGCGCGGAAGTTCTTCAGCTGGGCGCTGACTAAGGGCCAGCCGCAGGCCGCGAGCCTCGACTATGTCCCGCTGCCGGCGCCGCTGGTGAAGCGGATTCAGGGCTACGTCGGGTCGAGCGTAAAATAAGGGAAGATCGGGGCAACAGGGGGAACGGCCCGCCGGGTTCGGCGGGCCGTTTTTCTATGCCTCGCTGTCGAGCGAATAGCCGGCGGAGCGAACCGTTCGGATGATGTCCGGCCGGTCACCCATATTGAGCGCCTGGCGAAGGCGGCGGACGTGGACGTCTACGGTGCGCGTGTCGATGTCTGGGTCGTGCGCCCAGACGGTGTCGAGCAACCGCTCACGCGAGAAGACCCGGCCGGGATGTTCGAGCAGGTGCTTGAGCAGGCGGAATTCCGTAGGGCCCAGCGCGATCGCGTCGCCGCCGCGGCGGACGCGGTGCGCGGCGACGTCCATCTCCACATCGGCATAAGCGAGCTGCTCGCCGGCGAGGGCCGGCCGAACTCGGCGAAGAACGGCGCCGACTCGGGCTACGAGCTCGCGCGGGCTGAACGGCTTGGTGACGTAATCGTCCGCGCCCGTTTCGAGGCCGCGGATGCGGTCACTTTCTTCGCCGCGCGCGGTCAGCATCATGATGGGGACATTGGCGGTGGTCGCTCGCCGCCGGAGCCGCCGGCACACCTCGATCCCGCTGATGCCTTCGATCATCCAGTCGAGGAGGATGATGTCGGGCTTCACTTCGTCGACGAGGATCAGGGCTTCCTCGCCGTCGCCGGTGCGGGTCACTTCATAGCCCGCGCGTTCGAAGTGGAAGGCGACGAGGTCGGCGAGAGCGCGGTCGTCCTCGACGAGCAGGAGGCGCTTGGCCGTCATTGTCTAGCTCCCCGACTTCCCCGGCCGGTCGGTCATGTGGACGCCGGTCGCTGCATAATAGACCATCTCGGCAATGTTGGTGGCGTGGTCTCCGACCCGCTCGAGATTCTTTGCGACGAACAGGAGGTGCGCCGACTGCCCTATCGACTGGGGGTTCTCCATCATGTGCGTGAGCAATGTGCGGAAGATGGAGTCGTAGAAATCGTCGACCAAGGAGTCGCGCTGGCATACGCGGACGGCGGCTTCGGCGTCGCGCTCAAGGAAGGCGTCGAGCACGTCATGCACCATCTCGGTCGCGATGCGGGCCATTTCGGGGAGCAGCGACAGCGGCTCGATCTTGCCCATATTCTCGAGCAGTGGAACGCGCTTGGCGATATTCTTTGCATAGTCGCCGATGCGCTCGACGACCCCGGATATCTTGAGCGCGGCGACGACGTCGCGAAGGTCGCCGGCCATCGGCGCACGAAGCGCGATGATCTGCACGGCGCGCTTCTCGGTCTCGATTTCGAGCGCGTCGAGCTTCTTGTCGTCGAGGATCACCTGTTCGGCGCCTTCGAGGTCGCGCTGGACGAGGCAGCGCATCGACTCGCCGATCGCATGTTCGGCAAAGCCGCCCATCTGGCTGATGAGCGCGCGCAGGCGTTCGAGATCCTGGTCGAATGCCTTGAGCGTATGTTCGCGGGTCTGCTGCATGATCGCTCCAATCAGCCGTAGCGGCCGGTGATATAGTCCCTGGTCCGCTGCTCGTGCGGGTTGGTGAAGATGTCGCTGGTCTTGCCGAACTCGATGAGCTCGCCGAGGTGGAAGAAGGCGGTGCGCTGCGAAATGCGCGCCGCCTGCTGCATGTTGTGCGTGACGGTAACAATGGTGAAGCGCTCACGAAGCTCGTGGATGAGCTCCTCGACCTTGGCGGTCGAAATCGGATCGAGCGCCGAGGTTGCTTCGTCGAGCAGCAGGATTTCGGGCTTCACCGCGATCGTGCGGGCAATGCAGAGGCGCTGCTGCTGGCCGCCGGAGAGGCCGAGCGCGCTCTGGTTGAGCTTGTCCTTGACCTCGTCCCACAACGCCGCCTGGCGAAGCGCGTCCTCGATGCGGTCGTTGAGCTCCGACTTCGACAGCTTCTCGTAATAGGAAAGAGCGAAGGCGACGTTGGAACGGATCGACGACGGGAAGGGGGTCGGCTTCTGGAACACCATGCCGACGAGACGACGAAGGTCCGACAGCGGGTAGCGGCGCTCAAGCACGTTGCGGCCGTCGATCACGATCTCGCCCGTCGCATATTGCTCGGGATAGAGCTCGTAGATGCGGTTGATGGTGCGCAGGAGCGTCGATTTGCCGCAGCCCGACGGGCCGATGATCGCGGTCACCGCGTGCGTCGGAACGGTCATGTTGACGTTCTTCAGCGCGTGGGCCTTGCCGTAGTAGAAGTTGAGGTCGCGCATGGCGATCGCGCCCGGCCCAGTCGTGCTTGTGGTGGCGAGATCGGCCGCATCCATGGGCCTGATCCGGAGCGCGGTTGCGGTGTCGTTCATCACTTTCTGCCTTTCCGGGCCAGCAGCCGGACGAGGATGTTGAGGATCAGCACGAAGGCCGTGAGCACGAACGCGCCGGCCCAGGCGAGGCTGTGCCACTCGTCGTACGGGCTCATCGCATATTGGAAGATGACGACGGGCAGGTTCGCGAGCGGCGCGTTGAGGTCCGCGCTCCAGAACTGGTTGTTGAGCGCGGTGAATAGAAGCGGCGCGGTCTCGCCGGCGATGCGGGCAACCCCGAGCAGGATTCCGGTGAGGATCGCGCTCATCGCTGCCTTGTAGATGATCTGCCGGGTCACGCGCCAACGCGGTAGGCCGAGCGCGAAGCCGGCCTCCCGCAGCGTGTCGGGAATGAGCCGCAGCGATTCCTCCGTAGTGCGGACGATGATCGGTAGCAGGATGATGCCGAGCGCAAGCGCCCCCGCATAGCCTGAGAAGTGACCGGCGCTGCGCACGACGAGCTCGTAGACGAACAGGCCGATGACGATCGACGGCGCGCTCAAAAGAATGTCGTTGATGAAGCTTGCGACCTTGGCGACGCGCGTGTGGCGGCCATGCTCGGCGAGATAGGTGCCGGCGGCGACGCCGATCGGCGTGCCGATGACGACGGCGACGAGGATCATCATTGCGCTTCCGTAAAGGGCGTTGAGGATTCCGCCGCTCGCGCCCGGCGGGGGGGTCATCTGCATGAACAGCGACGGCCTCAGCGCCGCGGCGCCCTGGCGCAGCGTCATCCAAAGGATCCAGAACAGGAAGATGAGGCCGAGCGCGGTCGCCAGCGTCGCGAAGACGAAGGCGGTGATGTCGGCGGCGCGGCGGCGCGCGGGGATCGCCATTAGCTGGTCCTTCCCATCTGCCGGTTAACGCGCATCAGCAGCAGCTTGGCGATCGTGAGGACGATCAGAGTGACGACGAACAGCAGGAAGCCGAGCGCGATCAACGACGACCGGTAGAGGTCCGTGTCGGCCTCGGTGAATTCGTTGGCGATGGCGGCGGCAATGGAGTTGCTCGGCATCAGCAGCGACAACGACAGATCGTGCGCATTGCCGAGCACGAAGGTGACCGCCATCGTCTCACCGAGCGCGCGGCCTAGGCCGAGGAAGATGGCGCCAATAACGGCGGAGCGCGTGTAGGGAAGTGTGACGCTTCGCAGCACTTCCCAGCGCGTCGCGCCAAGCGCGATGGCCGATTCACGAAGTGGCGGCGGAACGGCGCTAAACACTTCGCGAGCGACGGCCGCGATGAAGGGGACGACCATGATCCCAAGCACGATGCCGGCGGTCAGCATGCCGATGCCGATCGGAGGGCCACTGAACAAGGGGCCGACGAGCGCTTTGTTGCCGAGATGGTCGGCGAGCCACGGCTCGACATGCGTCGCCATGAAGGGCGCGAAGACGAACAGTCCCCACATACCGTAGATGATGCTGGGGATCGCGGCGAGGAGCTCGATGGCGATGGCGATCGGGCCCCGCGTCCAGCGCGGCGCGATGTCGGTCAGGAAGAGCGCGATGCCGATGCTGATCGGAACGGCGATAATCAGCGCGATCGCCGACGTCGCCAGCGTGCCGTAGATCGGCACCAGCGCGCCGAACTTGCCGTTGACCGCATCCCAGTCGGAGCTGGTGATGAAGCGCCAGCCGAAGGTCTCGAACGCGAGCCGACCGCCCCACGCCATCGACAAGGCGATACCGGCGAGCAGGAGGAGCACGAACCAGGCCGCGCCGGCGGTGATCCACTCGAACGCGCGGTCGGCCCCGGCACCGCTTTTGCGCGGCGCCGGAGCCTCGATCATTTCGTTGGTGATTGCAGTCGCGTTCACTTCACATTCTGCGAGATGTAGCTCTCAATCTGGCCGACGAGGTCGCTCGGCAGCGGCACATAGTCGAGCTTCTTGGCCTGATCCTGGCCCTTCTCCAGCGCATATTTGAAGAAGGCGATCACCGCGTCCGACTTCGCCTTGTCCTTTGGCGCCTTGGGCAGAAGGATGAAGGTCGTCGCCGCGATCGGGTAAGCGTTCGCGCCCGGCGCGTTGGTCATCACGAGGTTATAGTCCTTGGCGTTCTTCCAGTCCGCCGTCGATGCCGCCGCCGCGAAGGAGTCCGCGCTCGGCACGACGAACTGGCCGGCCGCGTTCTGGAGGAGCGCGTAGCTCATCTTGTTCTGAACGACGTAAGCGTATTCGACGTAGCCGATCGCATTCGGGAGCTGCTTCACGTAGTTCGCGACGCCCTCATTGCCCTTGCCGCCGACGCCGCCTACCCAGTTGACCGTCTTGCCCTCGCCCGGACCCGCCTTCCAGGTCGGGCTGACCTGCGCGAGATAGTGGGTGAAGTTGAAGGTCGTGCCGGAGCCGTCCGAACGGTGAACCGTCGCGATGGCCGAGCCCGGCAGGTTCACGCCGGGGTTGATCTTCACGATCGCCGGGTCGTTCCAGTTC
>Ga0207676_10002995_pt1 | contig 12043 bp, 11 predicted proteins | sample KBSSwiS72_FD_184307 | JGI IMG/M metagenome (GOLD analysis project Ga0207676, IMG submission 184307) | Switchgrass rhizosphere microbial communities from Kellogg Biological Station, Michigan, USA - KBS Switchgrass S7-2 (SPAdes) (version 2) | ecosystem: Host-associated > Plants > Roots >... | reverse complement strand
TTCTCCGGCCCGACGTCTTGCTCAAAGCAGCGCGACGGGCGTCGGCGATGATTCGCAAGCGCTCGGGGGAGCAACCCGATCTGGACGCACGGTTGCGCAAGGAGCTGGCGAAAACCGAACGCGAGCGCGACCGGCTGGTCGAAGCGGTAGCGAACGGTGCCGGCGAATCAAGCGCTCTGCTCGCTGCATTGGGCGAACGTGAGACGCGCATCAAAGCGATAAGCAGCGAACTCGCCCGATGCTGCGCTGCGGCATTGCCCGACAACGCGCTGAGCAATAAGCGTCTCGAAAAAGAACTCCTCGCTCTCGCTCAGCGTTGGCGCGAGTGGTTCCTATCGAATCAGGTTGAGCGTGCGCGTGCAGCGATTCGAGCGCTCATGGTCGAGCCGATAGTCTTCGAGCCCCATAGCGCAGGGTACACGCTCAGGGGGCGCTCGAAAATAGGCGCGCTCTTCGAAGCGCAAGAGGGACTATCGCAACGCTGGTGCCGGGAGGGGGAATCGAACCCCCACACCATTGCTGGCGCGGGATTTTGAGTCCCGTGCGTCTACCAATTCCGCCATCCCGGCAATAAGGTGCGGCTTGAACGGCAAACAACCTGTCCGTTCGAACCTGCATACCTGAAACGGCGGCTTCGCCGTCCGTATCCAGGCAGGATTATCGCGCATTTCCCCCGCGCCCCACAACCTGCGCGGCGTCATAGCCCGCTGCTGCGTATACCCTAGCGCCGTCCAATCACCAGCATCGCGACGACGCAGTTCCTGCGCCGCGGCATCAATCTAGGAGCTTCGCGCTAAATTATTTCTTTTCGCCCGCAACCACGTAAGCCCACAGCGCATCGATCTCTTCGGGTTTGAGCAGGCTTTCCCACGGCGGCATGCTGTTTTTGCCTTTGGCTACCGAGTTGCGAAAGCGGCCATCCTGATCTTTGGGAAACGTCAAGAGATCGAATGCGCCCTCGGGATTTTTCATGCGCACGCCATGGCACGGCGCACAGTGTCGCGCGTACGTATCCGCGCCCTGCTTGATTTGCTCCGCGGGAAAATCCTGCGCGTGTGCGCTCAATGCAAGCGCCAACAGAATTTCCGCCACACTAATTTGAAGTTCTATTTTTTTCATGAAATAGTTACAAACAGTAATCTGCTTTGGTCAAAAAAAAATCCCACCGGCCTTGACCGGTGGGATCGTTGTGAAGCTAACCGGTCTCGTGCCTACTCTATCAGCGCAAACGTCCACACCGTGCCGGCAGGCAGTACCTTCCCCGCGGTTTCGCGCCTGGCCGATGTGCCGCCGCCCAGACCCGAGAATACGGAGACGTACTGCTTGCCTTTGTACGTGTAGGTGATGGGCTGCGAGTTCACACCCGACGGCGTCTTGAACTGCCACAGCACCTTGCCGGTGGCTTCATCCAGCGCCGCGAAGTCGCCCGCAGTGTTGCCGGTAAACACCAGGCCGCCCGCGGTGACCATCGCGCCCGACCAGCTTGGCAGGTCCATCAACGGTGTGCGCCAGGCGGGCTTGCCTGTCATCGGTAGCACCGCACCCCAGTAGCCCCACGGTTTGGTCGTGTCGCGGTCCTTGGTGGTGTTAGTGACGCCCATATAACGCTCACCCGGCTTGTACTCCGGCAGATCCTTGTTCAACTGGTAAATCGCGGTTTCCTCAAGCATCGAGAAATAGAGTCGCTCCGTGGCGGGATTGAAGGCCATTGGCATCCAGTTCTTGCCGCCGGTCCAGCGCGGCTCGATCTCAACCTGTTCGCCCGCGCGCAGGCGCTTCGCGACGTCAGTCTCAACTACGCGGCCCGTCTTTAGATCCACGCCGGTCGCCCAGTTGGTCTTCACATACGGGTTTCCGGCGAGCACTTGGCCCGTTGCGCGGTCGAGCACGTACATCAGGCCGTTGCGGTCAGCATGCATCAGGACCTTACGCTTCTGGCCATTGATGGTGAGATCGCCCAGCACGTTTTCATTGTTGCCGTCGAAGTCATAAGTTTCTGCCGGCGTCCATTGGTAGTGCCATGCGATTTCGCCGGTCTTCGGACGGATAGCGATCACCGAAGCCACCCACAGGTTGTCGCCGGGACGCGCTTTCCAGGTCCACGGACCGCCGTTGCTGGTGCCCCAGTAGGACAGATCAAGTTCCGGATCGTACGAGCCGGTAATCCACGTCGAGGCACCGCCGCGCTTGTACGAATCGTCCTGCGGCCAGGTCGAATAAGCTTTTTCCGTCGGATCCGGTGTGGTGTGGCGACGCCATATTTCATTGCCGCTTTGCGCGTCGAGGCCCACCACGAAGCCACGCACGCCGAACTCGCCGCCGGTCATGCCGCTCATCACGACGCCGTTAACCACGCTGGGTGCGCTGGTGATGGAATAACCTTCCTTCCATTCAGCGATCTTGGATTTCCACACCTGTTTGCCGGTCTTGGCGTCCAGCGCATAGACGTGCGCATCGAGCGCGGCTACGTACACCTTGCCGTCAAACAGCGCGACCCCGCGGTTGTTCAGGCCGCAGCACACCACGCGCGGCACGGCGGGATCCCATTCGATGTCGTAATTCCACAATTGGCGACCCGTGCCGATGTCGATAGCGATCACGCGCTTGACGTTGGCTGCATACATCACGCCGTTGTAAACAAACGGCTGTCCTTGCTCGCCATATTCGTTGCCGAGCGAGGCGCTCCACACCGGCACCAGCCTCTTGACGGTATTTTTGTTGATTTGATCCAGCTTGCTGTAACGCTGCTGGTGATACCCCATGCCATAGGTCAGTACATTGTCGGTGCTGCCGCCGTTGCCGTCCCTGGTAAGTTCCTGCTGCGTCTGTGCCTGCACGCCGGCTCCCAGCATGCACAATGCCATTCCCACCAAAACTTTTTTCATAACTCCCCCGGCTCGATTGGATGCGCGTGACATCTCATGCGCGCTATGCGGTTCGCGATACGCTGTAGAAGACCAGCGATGTTTATAGTGTAGACACTTTTCCGCTGTGCGCCTAGTTCCCGCCGCCCCGGCGGATGACTTTTATAGGGCTTAAAAAAAGATTGCGGCGACGGCTCCAAAATCAATCGGTTCCCGGCATTTCCCGCCGGACTTAATACTCGCCGCGCGAAGCTGGGCCCGAAGCGGGCGGCGCAGGGGATGGAATTGGAGCTCGCGGCGGAGTGATTTCGACCTGTGGCCTGTTTCCGCTCCTGTTCCACTCCGGTTTGTAGCCGTCGGTGAGCGTGTAGAGGAACTCCACGATGTCGTCGATTTCCCCGTTCGTAAGTTGCGGGCGCTGTTGCGGGCGGCGCTGATAGGGCGGCGTGTCGACGTCGACGTTGGCATGATATTGGGCCGGCAGATCGTCAAATTTTTTGCCCGCGGGAAACCACCGCGCCGGATCGGTATCGCGCGTGGCGTAGAACGCCACCGCGTCGCGCAGATTGTCGAAAAAACCATTGTGCATGTACGGCGCGGTGATCGTGATATTGCGCAATGTCGGCGTTTTAAAGAAGCCGCAGGTCGCGGAGTCTGTCACTGGCGGTTTGGCAGTTGTCACCGGCAGCTTGAACACCGACACCGGCACGCGCTCGCACAATCCGAGATCGAACAACGCCGCATCGGAATTTTTCGGGATGCGCGTGCTGCGCGGCAGTCCCAGCGCGCGGAAGCTAAAGTCGGTGAACAGCGATTTCTGCGGATCGCGCGACGCGACGTCGACGCTATGGCAATGCGCGCAGTTGCCTTTTTGCGGCTGGATAAATAGACTCAAGCCGCGCTGTTCCTGCGCGGTGAACTTCGCCTGCCCGCGCATCACATGATCGAATTTCGAGGTGAACGGCTGGAACACACGCGTGCGCTCAAAGGCGGCGATCGAGGCCGCCACCGCGTCCAGCGCGGCTTCTGGATTGTTGAAAATGGTTTCGCCCCACAGTTTACGAAAGGCGTCGGCGTACGCGGCTTTTGCGACCTTGGCAATCAGCGCGGGTATATCGGCGTTATTCATTTCCACCGGGTTGAACAACGGCTGCTTGGCCTGTTCTTCGAGTGTGTCGGCACGGCCGTCCCAAAAATGACCGCCCGCCGGCACGCGCTTGCCGTCCCTTTCAATGCTGCCAAAGTGCGGCGCCGTCGCGAGGTACATCACGGTAGGCGCGTCGCGCGTGCCGAACTGGTCGGACCGGCTACCCTGCGCCACCCCGATCAGCGTGTTGTTGTTGCCGGTAAAGCCGCGCCGGGGATCGTGGCACGAGGCGCAGGCCGTGCCTGCCGGTTCCGACAAGTTGGTGTCGAAAAACAGGCGCAGGCCGAGCTGCTCGCGCGGCGTCAGGGAAGACTGATCGATGGCGGCGGCGAGCGACAGGATAAACGGGTCCTGCGTCCGCGCCGGGAGCGCGAGCAGGAGAAAAAGGATGCCAGCCAAACCTCGAGCAGCCAGCGCGAGTTTCGAAAGCCGTCGCCGCGTGCATTGAAACATGGTGGCCAATGCGCAAGTTATGCCCGGCACAAATTATATCCACAGAAGGCGGCCTGGCGACCTCCGATCTTATCCACGTTTTCTAAACCAGCTTGCGCGCCACGAGTTCCGCCTTGGCATAGGCATAAAAGACCGGCGCAGCGATCACGCCCGGCAGGCCGAACGCGGCCTCCATGACGAGCATCGCGAGCAGCAGTTCCCACGCCGCGGCGTTGATTCGGGACCCGACGATACGGGCGTTGATGAAATACTCGAGCTTGTGCACCACGATCAGGAACAGCATCGAACCGACCGCGATCGGCAGTGAATAACTCAGGCTGATGACCACGATCACGGTGTTGGAAACGAGATTGCCGATGATAGGCAGCAAACCCACGACGAATGTCACCGCGATCATGGTTTTCCTCAGCGGCAGGTCAGCACCGAGAGCCGGCAGCACGCCCAGCAGGTAGACTGCGGTCAGTGCAGTATTAAGCGCCGAGATCCGGATCTGCGCGAGCACAACGCGGCTGAACGAGTCCTCAACCAGCCCGAGACAGCGCTTCAACGCGCGAGCGAGCGGACCTCCATCGCCGGAATGCGCGACTTCGCGCACCGCCACCAGCGCACCTATCACCATGCCGATCAGCGCATAGGCAAGCCCGCGGCCGACTTCACCGCCCGCCTTTCTGAGCTCCGCCGCGTGATCGCGCAGCCACTGGGCCACGCTGTCCTTCAGCGCGTCTGCGTCCGCCGGCAGGTTGTCCTGCACCCACGTTGGCATCGTCCCGCGCGCCCCGTCAATTATGTCCGCCATCTTCTGCAGCAAGTGCGCGACATGCACGCCTTCGCCGCGATAAAACGCGGTCACTCCGCCGATGAGAACGACGGCGAGCGAGAGCACGATCGCGGTGAGCACGATCACGACCACAACTCTGGCGCGTGCGGGATTGCCCTTGAGCCCGAACACGCGCGGCGCGAGCAGATGCACCAACGCATGCACGAGCAGACCCGCGAAGAGCGCCGGCAACAAATGCAGCAGAATGGCAAGCACCAGCCCGATCGCCATCAGGACTACCGCAGCGATGTCCGCGCGCGATCCGATAACATTCTGACTCATGGCATCACCATGACCGGTTTGCCTACCATGCGCCGCTCCTCCAGAGCCGCATGTGCATCGGCGACATTGTCGAGCGTATAGCGCCCTGCGATCTCAATCTGCAGACTGCCGTCGAGCAGCGCCGCAAAGATTTCATCGGCGCGCCGGCGCGTCGTCGCGGCGTCGGGCAGGTGATCGGCCAGCCGCGGGCGCGTGAGAAACAGCGAGCCTGCTTCTCCGAGCTCGATCGGATCCAGGTCGCGCACCGATCCCGAGACGCTGCCGTAAGCGACGACGAGTCCGCGCTTGCGCGTCGCGCGGAAACTGTCGCGCAAGGTGGCTTTGCCGATCGAGTCGAACACGACGTCGACGCCGCGGCCCTGCGTCGCCGCGCGTATCGCGTCGGCGAAGCCGCCGTTGTCGTAGAGCACCGCGAGATCGGCGCCGCGTTCGCGCGCGACTTGGGCTTTCGCCTGCGTGCTCGTCGTCGCAAAGACGGTGGCGCCCAGCCGCTTCGCGAGCTGGATCAGAATCTGGCCGATGCCGCCGGACGCTGCGTGCACCAGGCAGGTCACGCCCGGCCCCAGGTGTCCGACGTCGTGGGCGAGATAGTGCGCAGTGAATCCGTGAAACACGGACGCAGCCGCCATCTCCAGCGGCAAGGCGTCGGGCACCTTGACGACGCGCGAAGCCGGCACTGCCGCATATTCAGCGTAACTGCCCCACGTGATGCAATAAGCCACCCGGTCGCCCGGCTTGAAATCGGCGACGCCGGGACCGGCGGCAACGACCTCGCCCGCGCCCTCCATGCCGAGGGTGCACGGCAGCCCGACTTTATACGTTTGCGATTTTGCGTACTTGCCTTCGCGCGTGTGGATGTCCATGAAGTTGATGCCCGCATGGGTGATGCGGATCAAAACTTCGCCGGGCGCGGGCTGCGGCACTGCGATGTCGCGGCGAATCAGGACTTCGGGACCGCCGTAGCGGTCGATCTGGATGCTTTTCAATTGGCAGCGGAGTTTTGCGGCGAGGAGAAAAGTCTACAGCATTCCGCGGACTTACCGGCGCAGGTTAGAATCGGCGCACCCGAGTTGCGCCTTATACGTCGAGGAGAATTTCATGTTGTCACGCCGTCGCCTGCTGCGATTCACTACCGCAGCCGCCGCTGCCCTGCTCGCCACGGCTGGCAACGCGCAGGAGTATCCGAACCAGCAGATCAAGATCATCGTCCCGTTTTCGGCGGGCGGCGGCACCGACCTCACGGCGCGGCTGATTGGCGAGCAGATGCGCAGGACGTTCAACCAGCAAGTGGTCGTCGACAACCGCGTGGGCGGCAGCGGAATGATAGGCACCAATGCAGTCGCCAAAGCGCCGCCCGACGGTTACACGCTGCTGCTGGCGTCGGGCGAAATGGCGATCAATCCGCATCTCTTTCCGAAAATACCCTACGACACCGACAAAGATCTGATGCCGCTGTCGAACGGCGTCAAAGTGCCCAACGTATTGACGGTTAACACAGACGTGCCGGCGAAGAACATCCAGGAGCTGATCGCGTACGCCAAAGCGAATCCCGGAAAACTCTCTTATGCGTCGAGCGGCATCGGCAACGCGCAGCACCTGACCGGTGAAATGCTGAACAAGATGGCGGGTATTTCCGTCCAGCACGTGCCGTTCAAAGGCGCCTCGCAGCAGCTCGCGGACACGGCGGGCAAGCATGTGACTTACACGTTCGCGAGCATCGGGGCGTCGCTGCCGTTCATCCAGAGCGGACGCTTGCGGCCGATCGCAGTGACCTCGCTCACACGCGCCTCGGTTTTGCCCGATGTGCCCGCGATCGCCGAATACAAGTCGCTCTCGACTTTCGAGCTCGTAAATTTCTTCGGCATGTACGCGCCGTCCGGCACGCCGGATCCAATCATCCGCAAGCTCAACGGCGCGATCGTGCAGGCGCTGAAGACGCCGGAACTTGCCGCCAAACTGAAAGAGCTCGGCTTCGAGCCGGCGCCGACCACACCCGAGCAGTTCCGCGATTTTCTACGTGCGGAATCGGCGAAATTCGCGAAAATTATCGTCGACGCAGACGTAAAGGTGGATCAGTAGCGGGATTCGCAGGCGAAGATTTCGAAGCCGCATTCGCCGTCGACACCGCAGAGCTGACCAAAATAAAATAGTTATTCATCGAACTTGCGCATTCTGGGGCGCTCTTACAGGCTCAGGACGTGTTCCATGCTGATCGGCGTACCCAAAGAGATCAAAGTCCACGAATACCGAGTCGGTATGACGCCGTCGTCGGTGCGCGAAGCCGTCGTGCACGGGCACGCCGTCATTATGGAGACGCGAGCCGGCGCCGGCATCGGCGCGAGCGACGATGATTACCGCAACGCGGGTGCCCAGGTGGCGGACACCGCCGCCGAAGTTTTTGCGCGCGCCGACTTGATCGTCAAAGTCAAAGAGCCCCAGCCAGTCGAGCGCAAAATGCTGCGCGCAAACCAGGTGTTGTTCACTTATCTGCATCTTGCGGCCGACCGCGCGCAGGCGCAGGACCTGCTTGCAAGCGGCGCGGCCTGCATTGCATACGAGACGGTGACCTCCCCCGCCGGCGGGCTGCCGTTGCTCGCGCCGATGAGCGAAGTGGCCGGCCGCCTCGCAATCCAGGCCGGCGCGCACTGCCTCGAAAAAAGCGCCGGCGGCATGGGGATGCTGCTGGGTGGCGTGCCGGGTGTCGCTCCCGCGCGCATCGTGATTCTCGGCGCGGGCGTAGTCGGCACCAACGCCGCGCAGATGGCAGTCGGCACCGGCGCGCAGGTCGTCGTCATCGACAAGTCGATCGACGCCTTGCGACGCATCGACGCGCTGTTCAACGGCCGCGCGCTGACCGTGTACAGCAACCGCGACAATATCGAGCGCGAAGTGCGGCGCGCCGATCTCGTGATCAGCGGCGTGCTGATTCCCGGTGCCGCGGCGCCCAAGCTCATCACCAAAGACATGCTCGCGAAAATGAAACCAGGCTCCGTGATCGTCGACGTTGCGATCGACCAGGGCGGCAGCACGGAAACCAGCAAGGCGACCACGCACGCAGATCCAACTTATGTCGTCGATGGCGTCGTGCATTACATGGTTGCCAACATGCCGGGTGCGGTTCCGCGCACTTCAACCTATGCATTGAACAATGCGACGCTGCCGTTCACGCTTGCGCTCGCCGACAAGGGCTGGCGCGACGCCGTGCGCAACGATCCGCATCTGAAACACGGGCTGAACATCGTCGATGGCAGGATTACGCACCAGGCAGTCGCCAATGCGCTGGGCCTCGACTATACGGCGGCTGACACGCTGCTTAGTTGACGAGCTGCGCCGCTGCGGCGGCTAATCGGGTTTGACGCCCGCCTCGCGGATTACCTTGCCCCACACTTCGCGCTCGCGCGCGAGCAGTTTCTTCAAATCGTCGGGCGGTCCCGACAGGGGTTCCGCACCCTGCGCGAGCAGACGCTCGCGCACGTCCGGCTGCTGCATGACGCTCGAGATTTCGCCGTTGAGTTTCTTTACAATGTGAGCCGGCGTGCCGGCGGCGGCGAGCACGCCGAACCAGCCGCCCGACTGGAATCCAGGCACGCCGGATTCGGCTATCGTCGGCAGTTCCGGCACCACCACCGAGCGTTTCGCGCTGGTCACCGCGAGGCCGCGCAGCGCGCCGCTTTTCATGTACGGCACCACGATTAGCACGTTATCGATCGCCGCCTGCAGCCGTCCGCCAAGCAGGTCCGGCAGCAGCACGCCGGTGCCTTTGTACGGCACGTACAGCATGTCGATGCCCGTCATGCGTTTCAGCAGCTCACCGGACAGCCGCTGCACCGATCCGGGCGTCGAGCCCGCGAAGTTGAGTTGTCCCGGCCGCGTTTTCGCGTAGGCGATGAATTCGGGCATCGAGGTCACCGGTACCGACGGATGCACGACGAAGACATAGGGCGATGTCGCGAACAATGCGATCGGCACGAAATCGCGCGCGGTGTCGAACGGAACTTTCGCGTAGAGACTCGAGATGATCCCGAACGAGCCGCCCGCCATGAGGAGCGTGTAGCCGTCGGGCTGAGATTTCGCGACGATGTCGGCGCCGATAATGCCGCTCGCGCCCGGACGATTGTCGAACACGACCTGCTGGCCAAAACGCTCGCCCAATTTTGCCGCGAGGAGCCGCCCCATCAAATCCGTCGAGCCGCCGGCCGGCAGGCCGACGATCATACGGATCGGGCGCTGCGGATACTCCTGGGCTGATGCGGACGCTGCCGCGATCGCGGCAAGTTTGCACACCATCACCGCTGTCCAGCGCAAATCAGGTTTCATGCGGCTCCTCCCGCGGCGGCTTGCGCGCCGGGCCTACTGTTTCTTGGCGCTGGCGCCGGCGGCGAGCAGTTTGTTCTTTTTCAGATTGCGCAACTCGGCCTGCCGGCGCTGAAAACACGCGAGGCATATCCAGCGCGTGGTGCCGATTTTGCGAAACTCGCCAGTCGTCCAGTGGCTGCCGGTGCTGCAGAAGCGTTTTTTGACTTCAGCGGTCGGGGGTTTCGCTTCAGGGGTCTTGGCTGCGGGGGTTTTAGCTTCCATAGCGCTAATAGTAACAGGCAATGGGCCTGCCTTCATCTGTGACCGCGGATATCGTCAGATGTTCGCTTCGATGTTGTCGATGAGCCGCGTCTTGCCGAGCCGTGCCGCCGCCAGCACTACCAGCCGGCGCTCGCCGTTGCGCGGCGGCTGCAGATCGCTTTGGCGGCGCACCGCGATGTAGTCGGGTTTCCAGCCGTGATGCGCGAGCCCGGCCATGACATCGAGCTCGATGCGCTGGTAATCGCGCGCGCCGTTCATGAGCTCGTCACGCGCGTGGCATAGCTGCTGGTAAAGCCGCGGCGCCTCGCCGCGCTCCTCGGGGGTCAGATAAGCATTGCGCGACGACAGCGCGAGGCCGTCTTCCGCGCGCACCGTCTCAGCCAAAATGATGTCGATCGGGAGTGCCAGCTGACGGACCATATTGGTGAGCACCAGGCACTGCTGGTAATCCTTCTTGCCGAAGATCGCGGAATGCGGCGATACCATATTGAAAAGCTTCAGCACGACGGTCGAAACGCCGCTGAAATGGCCGGGACGCACCGCACCGTCGAGTATGTGCTGCAAGTCGGACGGCTCGACTACATAGGTTTGCGGCTCGGGATAAATTTCCTTCTCGTCCGGTGCAAAGACAACGTCGACGCCGGCCGCGCGCAGCTTTTCGCAATCCGCCTCGAGCGTGCGCGGATACCGCTCGAAATCCTCGCGCGGGCCGAACTGAAGGCGATTGACGAAGATGCTGACCACCGTGCACGCGGCGCGCGGCTTCGCAATGTTGATGAGCTGGATGTGTCCGGCGTGCAGATTGCCCATCGTCGGCACGAACACGTTGTTCGGCTCGCGCTGCAGGCGCTCGCGCAAAGCGACGACGGAATGGATGACGTCCATGCGGAAAGCAGGACCGAGGAACCGGCCCGGATCAAGGGACGGCTATTCTAAACTAAACTTCGAAGCCCTCATGCCACTGCTGCCACGCGCAGGGCTAGTACGAATGCTCGGCGGCGGGAAAGGTCTTGGCTTTGACTTCCTTGACGTACGTCTCGACGGCCGCCTGGACGCTGCCCGCCCCCGCCAGATAGTTCTTGACGAAGCGGGCTTTCTTGCCGGGAAAAATATCGAGCATGTCGTGCAGCACGAGCACCTGCCCCGAGCAATCGACGCCCGCGCCGATGCCTATCGTCGGAATGCGCAGCGCGGCGGTGACGTCGCGCGCGACCGCGGAGGGCATCAGCTCGAGCACGAGCATGCCGGCGCCCGCATCCTGCACCATCTTCCCTTCCGTGATCAGGCGCTGCGCCGCGGAGTCGGTCTTGCCCTGGATGCGATAACCGCCGAGCGTATTGACCGATTGCGGCGTAAGCCCGAGGTGGCCGCACACGGGTATGCCGCGCGACGTCAGAAAATTAATAGTTTCCACCATGGTCTCGCCGCCTTCGAGCTTGACCATTTGAGCGCCGGCGGCCATCAACTGCGCCGCATTTCTGAACGCTTCGGCCGGGCTCACCTGAAAGCTGCCGAATGGCATGTCGGCGATGATCCACGCGCGCTTGCTGCCGCGGGCCACGCAGGCCGTATGGTAGGCGACGTCAGCGAGCGTCACCGGCAGCGTCGAGTCGTGACCCTGCAGCACCATGCCGAGCGAATCCCCGATCAGCAGCGTGTCGACGCCGGCGGCGTCGAGCACCGCCGCGAAGCTCGCGTCGTAGCACGTGAGCATCGTGATCTTGTCGCCATCCGCGACCATCTTGTTGAGCACCGTCAGGTTGATTCTCATCGCTTTCCTCATTCACCGAGGTTAAAGAACTCGCGCGCGCCGCGCATCGCCGCTATGCGCTGCAACAATAAATCGAAATCGGCCGGCGTGTCGACAAAATTCAGGCGCTCGGAATTCACGATGAGCACGGG
>Ga0207676_10002979_pt1 | contig 12069 bp, 11 predicted proteins | sample KBSSwiS72_FD_184307 | JGI IMG/M metagenome (GOLD analysis project Ga0207676, IMG submission 184307) | Switchgrass rhizosphere microbial communities from Kellogg Biological Station, Michigan, USA - KBS Switchgrass S7-2 (SPAdes) (version 2) | ecosystem: Host-associated > Plants > Roots >... | reverse complement strand
GAGATGAAGCAACGTTCCTTGCGCCGCGCGTTGAATGCCTTCGGCTTCGACGAAGCGATCAACTTTAGCTTCATTCAACAGGAGTCGCGGTTTGAGTTGATCCCCACACTCACGGGACACGAGAACAATCAGCCGCAACTCGCCAATCCGATTATCGAGGACGCTGCCTGGATGCGTTCGACCTTGCTGCCGGGACTCTTGGACTCGGTGCGTCACAACTTCAATCACGGGCTTCGTGACGTGAAATTGTTCGAAATTGGGCGCATTTTCTCGATTTCAAAAGCCGGCGAGCTGCCGGACGAAACACTCGCGCTTGCAGTCGTCGCCACCGGCGGAGCGATCGAAGAAGATCGCGCGCAGGCTGAACGTGAGATTGATTTCTTCGATCTGAAAGGTGCGCTTGAAAGTGCGGTCGATTGGATGAATCTCAGTCCTTTGAAGTTCCTGCCTGCTTCTGTTCGTCATCTTCGCGCCGGGCAATCTGCCACAATCAAGTCGGGTGATGACACAGCCATCGGAACGATCGGGCGCTTAGCCGAGAACCTTGCAAGCTCGTACAAGTTTCGACAGCCGGTATACTTGTTGGAGTTGGATCTTCAGAAGCTGTTGAGTGGACCGGCGAAGTCGATTCAGTATGCGCCACTGCCTCGTTATCCGTCGGTGATGCGAGATATTTCCTTGCTGGTGGACCGGAAGGTTGCGCTCGACGAGATCTTTGCCGCAGTCAACAATCAACAGCTTGCCGATTGTCGCAGCGTCAAATTGGTCGGCACGTTTGAAGGTGGAAACATTCAGTCGTCAAAACGTTCCGTGACTTTGCGTTTGGAATATCGTTCCGACGAACGCACGCTGCGCGATGAAGATGTTGAAGCTTATCACTCGCGTTTGACGTCTACCTTGCTCGAGACGTTCGCAGCCGAGCAGCGCTAACTCAAGGATCGAAAAATAAATCTTGCGTGATTGTAAGATGAGTCTTGCGCTCACGCGCGTGAAGACGGATAATCGCCTCGCGATTCTAGTTCACAGGTCGGGAGACAGAAGATGGTCGGTTTGTCAGGCTTGGAAAAGTTTTCTCACTTGGAAGACAAGATCTATCGCACCATCGAACTCACGAAAACCTTACGTCAGGAAAAAGAGAACCTGGAAAAAGAGCTAGCCCTCATTCATCGCGACATGGGCAACGTGCTTAATGAAAAAGAGCGACTCGAAAACCAGGTCGAGAAGTTGCTCGCCGAACGTGAGACCATTCGCATGAAAGTCGAAGCCATGCTTGACGCCGTCGCCGCTCTTGATCCCGAGATGGTTGAGGAACTCAGATGAGTTCCGGGATCGGCCGAATGATCAATAAAGGCAGTATGGAAGCCAGCACCAGTAGTCCCACCATCCGCGTTGAGATCTACAATCAGACCTACAACATTCGGTCTGACGGTGATACCGAATACATTATTCAACTCGCTGAGTTTGTCGACAGCCGCATGAGAGAGATCTCTTCCGGCACACTCACCGTCGACTCGTTAAAAGTCGCCATCCTCGCCGCCCTACACATTGCCGACGAATTGCACCGCTTGAAGAACATGCACGAACAGGCCGACTCTCAACTCGCCGCACGCAGCGCGGAATGCGCGGAGATGCTCGACAAGCTGCTTAAAGTTCGTACCAGCCTCGAAAACGAACAAGGCGGAGCCGGCAAACTCACCCTCGGTTAGCCACAAAAGGCACAGAAAGATCCAGCCACAAAAAGGCACAAAAGCCGCAAAATGATTTAATCTGAACTGAATGAACCTAGTTTAATTTACGTCTGAGCTGAATTCTTTTTGAGACTTTTGTGCCTTTTTGTGGCTAAACCTTTTGTGCCTTTTTGTGGCCGACTTATGCTACTATCCGTGGCGGCGGAGGGAAACGTTCTGCGGTGTTCGTCACCGAGTTACGATGATTGAGCCAACGCCGTTGATTAGGGAGACCGAGGTCGTTCAGCCAGTGCATTTCTTCATCGTTAAGAACTGCCAGAGGCTGCGTCATTAAGAGGTCACCCACCTGTCTATGCAGGTTCAATTACGGCTTCGGAGCGGCAATTGCGGATCCCCCTCCTGCCAGAAACCGCGAGTCGTGAACCTTCTTAGGGTTCGCGGCTCTTTTTGTATATGAAAGTACTCATGATCGGAGATGTCGTCGCCAAGCCGGGACGCATTGCTGTGCTCGAACGCATTCAGGACCTGCGCGAGCAGCACCACATCGATCTCGCGATCATGAATGCAGAGAATCTTGCCGGCGGTTTCTCGGTTACTCCCACCCTCTGTGAACAACTGTTTTCTTCCGGCATCGACGTGATGACCTCAGGCAATCACATCTTCGATAAAAAAGAAGCCATCGACTACATCCGCAAACAGCCGCGACTCCTTCGTCCCGCGAACTATCCGCCTAACACGCCCGGCAGTGGGTTCTGGGTCGGAGAAGTGAACGGCGCGAGCGTCGCTGTGATGAACGTGATGGGACGTGTGTTCATGCCGCCTTCCGACGATCCGTTTCGCGTGATCGATAACGTAGTTGACTCACTGCCGGTAGAGACGACCGTGCGTATTGTCGACATACATGCTGAAGCAACGTCAGAGAAAGTCGCCATGGGTTGGCATCTCGATGGCCGCGTGTCGGCAGTGCTCGGCACGCACACGCACGTGCAAACCGCTGACGAAAGAATTCTTCCCGGGGGCACCGCTTACTTAACGGATCTTGGCATGACTGGAAGTTACGCGGGTGTGATCGGTATGAATAAGGCGGACGTGCTTGCGCGCTTTACATCAGTTACCGCGCGTCGTGCGGAACACTCGAGCGGCCAGGTAAGAATTTGCGCGGCCGTGCTCGATATTGATGAAGCAACCGGCCGCGCCAGAGATATTCAACGCCTTAATCTCAGCCACGAGCAATAGCTCTATGGCTGTTTGGAACCTGCCCTCGTTCGTAGCTCACGCGCCAGCTCGATTCTCGGCTCCAGGTCAGTCTTCAGATCCGGTCTCAACTTGAGGCACTCGGCAAAATCTTTCTGACCCTCGCTTTCGTTTCCGAGATAGACCTGCGCCAGCCCACGATTGAAGAAGGCCCACGCGAGTTGTGGATCGTATTTGAGTGCAGTGGTGAAGTCCGGGATTGCCTTCAGCATTTCGCCCTTATTCATCCATACCGTACCGCGGCCTTGATAGGCCCACGCCATATCGGGCGTGAGTTTAATCGCCCGGGTGAAGTCAGCGAGCGCGCGGTCGTACTCTTTTAACGCGAGTTGAGCATACCCTCGTTGATAAAAACTTTCGGGAATTCGATCGTTAAGTTCAATCGATCGGTTTAGGTCTGCCATCGCGCCTTGCAGATCGCCAAGATCGAGCCGCAAGCTGCCACGATTGCTGTAAGCCTCGTAAAAATCTTTCTTAGCGGCGATGGCTTTATCGAGATCTTTCATCGCGCCCTGGAGGTCGCCATTCGCGCGTAGCGCCGCTGCGCGATTCAGGTAAGCGCTCGGGAGTCCCGGACGAATGCGCAAAGCTTGATCGTAATCTTCGATGGCGCCGGCATAGTCTTGTTTCTTATAACGCACCAGACCGCGATTGTTGTAGGCATTTGCAGTGAACGGATCGATGACGGTGACGGAATCCGTTGAATAGTCGGAGAACGAGTTCTTCAGCCTGCTATTCGAGTTGCGACTGCCTAAGTGGGAACTCAGTGTGATGGCTCGTGTGTAATCCTCGATCGCGCCATCAAGGTCGCCACCGTCGATTTTTTTGACGGCGTCTTTGAAATGATTGATGGCAGCTTCGGGTGTCCCTGTTTGGGAGAACACAGTTACGGGAAGCGATAGGGAGACAACTGCGAACAGGAGCGCACGGAAACGCATGGTAGACCCTCCCTTGGTTGAAGCTCGTCCACCAGGTGCGCTAAGATGCGGGCGTCGACGATGCAGCTTGAGCGCCGCGAGGCAATCGAACTTGTATTGTCATCCAGAGCCTCGTTGCTATCGCAAGTAGCAACGAGGCTTTCAATTTACTCCGGTGCAGGTCACCGGCTCTTGAAGTTAAAACGAACGAACTTGGAAAAAGTTACAAAAGAACTTCTGGGCTCTGAATCTGTAACACCGTCGGGTGCGGAGTTGTGACAGGAGAAAAGGACGATAAGTTCCTTGTGTACGACGCGTTGGATCGATATCTATTTGAGTTAGTGAGTGGTTATTCAGGCGCGGTTTGGCTGGGAACCATCGAACCGGGATGAGACTTAACTAAAGGCGGCGCGAGCAGTCGCTGCGCGTAACCTTCGGGAAAAGAGCGAACGCGGCCGTTGGAGTCTGTGATCACGTGCCCGGTCTCGCCTTCTGCCACCACTTGTCCGGTGTTTGCACGCACAATCTCATAGCCGAAGCGGAGGGAACGTTTACGTAATTCCGTAATGTGTGTACGAACTATCAACTCATCGTCGTAGTAGGCGGGAGCTTTGTAGCGGCAGTACGATTCGGCGACAACCAGGAAAGCGTCTTCATTTTCTTCCATGTCGCGGTAAGAAAAGCCGCGGGCGCGACAGTAGTCAGTTCTGCCGATTTCGAACCAGACCAAATAGTTGGCATAATAAACGATGCCCATCTTGTCCGTTTCGGCATAACGCACTCGTAACAGAGTTTCGTGCCAAACGCCGAATACATCTTCAGGGGCAGGGCTTGTCATCTGAGCAAAGCCTTCCGAACTCATAAGCGAGAGAAGGAATGAAATCCCGTTTCCAAGTTTAGCTGTAACGTTTAGCGGACTATAAGAGTGAAAGACCAATTATGTCAAAGAAAATCAGTCGTGGCCTGGCGCTCCTGACCCTCATCTGTCTTTGCGTGGGCAGCTTTATGCCACGCGGACAGGCCCAAACCGGCACGGCCCGCAACGCGGCCATCATTTCTACTACTGACGCCGTGCTAAAAGAAACGAGCGAATTGCGAGAGCTTTCGATACTAAAGGCCGTGAAGAGCGGGGCCCAGTCGCGCGCGGAGATCGAGCGTATGCTCATTAGAAACCTCGATTCGGAAACCACTCCGGCCGAAATGCATGCCGCAGAGATGGTTTTCCGAGCTTTTGGCCTGGCGCCAAAGGATTTTGCTTACCGGTCGTTCCTGATCAAGTTGCTGACGGAACAGGTCGCGGGCTATTACGATCCGAAGGCGCAGCAGTTTTACCTGGCCGATTGGATCGAACTCGAAGGCCAGAAACCTGTCATGGCCCACGAGCTGACTCACGCTCTCCAGGATCAACACTTCAATTTAAAGCGCTTTGAGAACTGGCCCAAGGGCGACTCTGACGCGGAGCTCGCCGCCCACGCATTGATCGAGGGTGATGCCACGCTCGCCATGACACTTTACATGGCCAAGAATCCCCTCGTAGCGCTGGCGTTTATGCGGAGTCTCGGTTCGCAGGAAGTTGCAACGGAGCAGTTCAAACAAGCACCACGGGCTTTGCGGGAATCGCTCCTGTTTCCGTATGAAGAGGGTTCGATGTGGGCCACGCAACTTTACAAGCGTGGCGGCTGGGAGATGGTTTCGCAGGCGTTTGCAAAGTTGCCGCAATCAAGCGAACAGATTCTTCATGCCGACAAGTATTTCGCTTACGAAGTTCCGGTCAAAATCACGCTGCCTGACTTCAAGGGCTTACTTGGGGCATCGTGGAAACGGATCGATTACGATGTAAACGGGGAATGGGGTTGTTATTTGGTGCTCGACGAGTTTCTGAACGACGCTGTTGAGTCAAAGAAGGCGGCAGCGGGTTGGGCGGGGGATCGTTTTGCACTTTATGAGACGGCAAAGTCCGGCGAGTTGTTCGTCGCTCAGTTGACTGGCTGGGACACACCGCAGGATGCGCAGGAATTCTTTGCTGCTTATGCTAAACGCACCGGGCACAGATACGCCGGCGCGACTGAAACGAAGGCGACTGACACTCGCATCGATTGGCAAACGTCTGAAGGCGGAGTCGTGATGGAGTTGCGTGGCTCGCACGTGGCGATTCTTGAAGGCATTCCTTCCTCGACAAATGCAACCGCATTACTGCGTACGATCTGGCAACAACGGTAGAATCAAAGCTGATGAAAAAGTCTGATAGCGGTCCCGCCACAAAACAACCAACGCGCTTACGTGAACTCGCTGATGAGCTACGAAGACTGGAAACTAAGCTTCGTCTGGGCGGTGGTCCGGACAAGATCGACCGGCAGCACCAACAAGGCAAGCTGACTGCCCGCGAACGGCTCGACTTATTACTCGATAAAGATTCCTACGCGCAGGAAATCGGACTGCTCGTCGCCTACGATCAGTATAAAGGTGGGGCTCCGGGCGCGGGTGTGGTCACTGTCGTGGGTCGTGTCGAAGGTAGGGAAGTCGTCGTCGTCGCAAATGATGCGACAGTCAAGGCGGGCTCATGGTGGCCTGAAACCATCAAGAAGATTCTCCGCGCCCAGGAGATCGCGATGCGTTCGCGCGTGCCGATCATTTATCTGGTCGATTCAGCGGGCGTGAATCTTCCGTATCAGGGTGGAGTTTTTCCGGGGCAGTACGGCGCTTCGCGGATTTTTTATTACAACTCGATCATGCGGCGCTATCTCAAGGTGCCGCAGATCTCGGCAGTGATGGGACCATGCATTGCCGGCGGCGCGTACCTGCCCGCGTTGTCTGACATCATCATCATGGTTGAAAATACGTCGTTCATGGGATTGGGTGGCGCTAACCTCGTAAAAGGCGCGACCGGGCAGACGATCGACAATGAAACTCTCGGCGGCGCACGGACTCACAACGAACTCTCCGGCGTGGCGCACTATCGAGTTGCGGACGATCAGACGTGCATCGAAAAGATCCGCGAGTTTGTGTCGGAGTTACAGAAGCCTGTCTCGGCGTTTTCAAATGAACACGCTATTGAACCATCACGAACTGCTGACGAACTATACGAGATCATTCCCGAGGATCATCGCCAGCCGTATGACGTTCGAAAATTATTGGAGTGTTTGCTGGATGGTGGACATCTCGACGAGTTTCAGACTGACTATGCCAAAGAGATGATCACTGCGCATGCTCGCATCTGCGGCATGCAGGTGGGAGTGATAGCGAATCACCGCGGCATGGTGCGCGTGCCAGGCGGTAAACCACCGCGATTCGGCGGAATTATTTACACAGAGTCAGCCGAGAAAGTCGCCTACTTCATTGAGACCTGCAACCGCCATCAAAGGCCATTGTTGTTTGTGCAGGATGTTTCCGGATTCATGGTTGGACCAGACGCGGAACACTCCGGCATCATCCGAGCCGGCGCACAGTTTGTGGAAGCGATGGCGACCGCGACCGTGCCCAAAATTGTTTTGACAGTCAACCATGCTTCGGGCGCCGGTTACTACGCGATGGCGGGCCAGGGTTTCGATCCGGACTTCATCTATAGTTGGCCCACCGGACGCATGGGCGTGATGGAAGGTGACTCAGCCGTGCAGGCTGTGTTTGGCAGTCAATTGGACAAGTTAAAAAAGAACGGCGAATCGCCTGATGAAGCGTTGACGACGGAAATGGATAAAGTACGCGAGACGTATGACACGGAACTCGACGCCAAATACGCCGCCGCGCGCGGCTTTGTCGACGCCGTAATCACACCCGAGGCGACTCGACCCGCCCTCGAACTCGCGCTCCGCACGGCCCAAAACTACCCCGGCCCACACCTGGGACAGTTTGTGCTCCCGGAAACGCGGGCTTGAAGAGATTTTTAAGCTGTGGCTGTACTTTCTTCCGCTGGCTACCCTAAGTTAACATAGACCGGTTTGTTTGTTGAAAATTCTCAAACTCACTGAACCCGACTGAAGCCTGAGCGACAGGAGCAGGCAGTCCTCATGAAACCGATTCGCGTGTTGATCGCTGACGACCACGCGCTTGTGCGCGCAGGCATTCGCGCCCTTGTCGAAAAAATCGAAGGCATGGTCGTCGTCGGCGAAGCCGGCAAGGGCAACGAAGCACTCGAACTCGTCAAACAACTCACCCCCAGTCTGATGCTGCTCGATATAACCATGCCTGACGGCGGCGGGTTTGAGGTGCTCGAGCAAGTCACCAGGACATATCCGGAGATTCGCGTGATCGTGCTGACGGTCCACGAAGCGGGTGAGTATGCGATTCGCGCCTTGCGTGAAGGCGCTGCTGGGTTCCTGCCAAAGAGCGCTGCCAGCGCGGAGCTGGAACAGGCCATTCAAACCGTGATTCGCGGTGAAATCTATATTTCACCGGAAACGTCGCGCAGAACTCTGCTTGAATATGGCAAGGGCACCAGCAAGAGGCATCTCCTGGCCACCCTGAGCCCGCGCCAACGCGAAGTCCTCCGTTTCATCGCCGAAGGCCGGACCACCAAACAAATCGCGCAAGAGCTGGAGATCAGTGTGAAGACCGTTGAGACACACCGGGCGCAGTTGATGGAACGTCTCGGCATCCACGACGTCGCCGGTCTCGTGCGCTACGCCATTATCGTAGGTCTCATCGAAGTCGAATAAACTCCGGCCGGCTGGCAAGATTCTGCGCTCAGGAATTTACTGAGTTTACTTCAGGAAACTCCCCATTGCGCGCAATTCAGTTAGCGCTTAGCCTAGTCGCGTGGAGCAGGTCCACCTCGATTGAGCTTTATCCAATCGCCACTCAAGGCAGCCTCCCAAACCGAAAGGACGAATCTCTGAGCCCAAGCGGCGCTCAATCGAACTCCAGGAGACGCGCGCGTGTAAAAAGGATGACTCCTCGCGCGTGGAAAGGGGGACGACGGCCAGGGCGAGGTCGTCGTCCCCTTTCCTACGATCCGGCGCTGAAGCGATTTGGATAGAGTCAAGGTTCCAAATGGAGGACCAAACATGAGCACGATCTTAGAGGGAAACTACCAAACATTTGTTATCGACGACGAATCGAGAGCTTTGCGCGAGCAGTTGGCAGAGCGATCACAAGGATCCTCACCCACGCAACGCGCGGCTGCGGACCACCCGGACAATCAACTGGTGGAACGCAGCCCGGCGTTCGACGCCGACAACGAATGGGTTACCCTGTCGGAAATCGAAGGCCGTTACGTCGCACGTGTGTTGGAGCACACCGGCGGTAACAAACAAGCAGCTGCGCGCATTCTGGCGGTCGATCGCAAGACGCTCGATCGCATGATCAAACGTCACCAAATCGATTGCCCGTCCAATCGACGCCGCACACATCCATAGTCACAAAGCAGATATAGCCGTAAAAAGAACATAACGCACAAAAAAGGCGTTCACGATCCAAAAAATCGTTTTTATGTCTGATGGGCCTTTTTGTGGCTAAACTCTTGTGCTTTTCCGTGTCTCCTGATACTTTCTCGCGTCCGTGAAAAAAATCCTGCTTGTTGTTGCTGTCGCCATACTCTATGTGCTTCATCAGGACATCTGGTTCTGGCGAAGCTCCTACCTGGTTTTTGGTTTCATTCCCATCGGACTCTTCTATCAGGGATGTTTCTCAGTGGCCGCCGCGCTGCTGATGTGGCTGCTGGTCGCCCAGGCCTGGCCGTCTCACCTTGAACAAGAGGTTGAAGAAGCAGACACCAGGGAGGACGCCGCCCGTTGATTCCAGCAATCGTAGTTTTTCTTTATCTCGCCACCGTTCTCTACATCGGCATCTTTGCTTTCCGGCGTGCCAGGGGTAAAGAGGAGGCTGAAGACTATTTTCTTGCGAGCCGCTCGCTTGGTCCCTTCGTGTTCTTGTTCTCTCTGTTTGGCACGAACATGACGGCGTTCGCGATCCTGGGTTCGTCAGGGCACGCATTCAACAACGGCATCGTGACCTTTGGGCTGATGGCATCATCGTCAGGACTGGTCATTCCGCTGACGCTCTTTTTGATCGGCACACGCGTCTGGGCACTCGGAAAGAAATACGGCTTCATGACGCCGGTGCAGATGTTTCGCGACCGCTGGGAGTGCACTCACATCGGGACGGTGATCTTTGTGGTCCAGGCAGTGCTGCTGGTGCCTTACATCATCATCGGCATCATGGGCGGCGGCACCACGCTCTACACGATCAGTGGCGGATTGGTTCCGTACTGGTTCGGCGGCGCCATCGTTGCTCTGGTGGTGATGAGTTACGTGTTCTTCGGCGGAATGCGCGGCACAGCGTGGGTCAACACGTTTCAGACCGTGTTGTTCCTCTGCTTCGGCGCGATCGCGTTGGTCGTGATCGGCGTGGGAATGGGCGGCTTTAGCAGCGCGGCTCACGCGATACAAGCGTCGCCGATGGCTTCACTGCTGACGCGCGAACGAATTTCACCGTATTACTTTTTCAGTTACACGTTCATTCCACTTTCGGCCATCGCTTTTCCGCACATCCTGATCTTTTGCCTCACCGCGCGAAAGATGTCGCAGTTCAAGAAGACGGTCATCTTTTATCCGATCTGCATACTCGCGATCTGGTTGCCGTGTGTGTTTCTCGGCGTCATGGCGAATCGCGTTACAGATATTCCTGAGATCCGCGCGAAGCAGGAAGCGCGCCGTGTGCTCGCGACGCAAGGCCGCACCATGGAACCGGAGAAACGCGACGAACTGCGCGAACAGTCAGCGGGCGACGACGTCATCATGCTGCTGCTGCAACGCTACGCGCCACTGTGGCTCGCGGGACTTTTAGGCGCCGGCATCATGGCTGCCGTGATGGCAAGTGATTCGCAGATTCTCGCTCTCTCGACAATGTTTACGGAGGACGTCTTCGCCTTTTACGGCGGCAAGACAAGGTTTGGAGAAGCGGTCCAGGTACAGACGGGCCGTCTCTTCATTATTCTCATCACGATCTTTGCTTACGCCATTGCGTTACGCGCGCCCGAGACGATCTTTGAACTCGCGATTCAGTATGCGTTTTCCGGTTATGCAGCGCTGTCGCCGCTGTTGGTGGCGGCGTTGTTCTGGAAAGGGAGCACGAAATGGGGCGCGCTGGCAGTTACTCTCTGGACCGTGCTGACCGTGGTTGCGGTGGCAGCTTTGCAAGCGGTAGTACCGGCGCCCGCACCTGGACCAGCGACGATCCTCTGGGCGCCAGGAGGCGTTGAAGTGTTATCTCGCACTCCGGGAGGGACAGCGGTTTTTGGTTTCATGCCGGTGGTGCCGATGGTGATTGGCTCGACGTTGTTAATGATTGTCGTGTCATTGCTGACGAGGAAACCTGCAAACACCACCGTCGCGAAGTATTTTGGAGGAAGCCGATGAAGAAACTGATTCTCGCATTCGTCGCGATTGCGTGTATTTCTGTTTGTGTGTCAGCGCAAACCGGTAAACGCCGTGCAGTTAAGATGGGGACTCCGAATGGACTATTTACGCCGGCGATCGTCGTTGGGGATCTGGTGTTCACCTCCGGACAGATCGGTGTTGATGCGAAGACGGGTCAGATTGTTGAAGGTGGAATCGAAGCGCAGACCGAGCAGGTCTTTCGAAATCTCGCGACCGTGCTTGAAGCGGCGGGCAGTAACGTCGACAACATCGTGAAGGCGACAGTGTTTCTGGCGGACATGAACGACTACAACACGATGAACGAACTCTACCGGAAACACTTCAAAGGCGATCCGCCGGCGAGAACGACCGTGCAAGTAGCGCGATTGCCCCGTGACGCGCGTATAGAAATCGAGGCGGTCGCGGTGCTGAAATAATCCGTTTCGAATCCGCGTTAATCTGCGTCTGCTAACCGAAGCAAAACAGCCGTCCATCCTGCGAACCAATTACAATTCTTGCATTAGCAATCGCAGGCGAAGCTGACAGCGGTGCACCCGCATCAAACTCCCAAAGCTTCGCCCCTGTGTTCAAGTTCAAAACGTAGAACCGTCCGTCATTCGACCCGACGAAAACGCGCCCACCTGCAATGGCCGGCGACGACTCAACCCGCGCCCGCGTCGCAAACGTCCAAACGCCTTTACCCGCCAGCGAAATTCCATGGACCAGCTTATCGCGTCCGCCCACCACCACGCGCGACGTTGTCACTGCGGCCGAAGAATAGTAGGGAAATTTCCGTTGCGGATTTTCATAACGCCAGACGATCTGCTTCTGGTCCAGGTTCACACTCAGCACTTCGTT
>Ga0207676_10002971_pt1 | contig 12099 bp, 10 predicted proteins | sample KBSSwiS72_FD_184307 | JGI IMG/M metagenome (GOLD analysis project Ga0207676, IMG submission 184307) | Switchgrass rhizosphere microbial communities from Kellogg Biological Station, Michigan, USA - KBS Switchgrass S7-2 (SPAdes) (version 2) | ecosystem: Host-associated > Plants > Roots >... | reverse complement strand
TACACGGAACTCAGATGCATATACTTTAATAAGCTCCCTGAAATCAACACGACCATCGGCTATATAAAAGAAAGTTGCCTTGCGGCCATCCGCCTGCATCTCCACCTGGCTTATTTTCATATCAAGCTTCAGTTGACGGGCAATAGCCCGGCTTCTTATAACAGCTTCGGCCTCTCTCGATTTATTTTGTTTCCAAATATCGATATCACGGTCACTGGCTCGTCGCAGTACTTTTTTCATTTCAGGATTGTCTTCTCTTACATTCCGTTTCTTCATTTGCAACCGCACGATTTCACCTGTTAGCGAAACTTCTCCTACATCAAAACCACTCACACCTTCTACTGAAATAAGATCACCTTTTTCAAATAACTGTAACATCGGGTTGCGAAAAAAATCTTTGCGGGTACCTTTATTAAAACTTACTTCTATCACTTTACATACACTGTCAGCATCAGCTACCGGCAGATTGCGCAGCCAATCATAAGTATTCATCCGGTTGCATCCACCAGTACTGCATCCGCCATTACTTTTACATCCATTCGGTGTGCCCGTTCCGCAATTAGTGCAAGACATGAGATCAGTATAAAAAATTAATCGTTATAAAATTGAGAATAGAGATGATGAACCCGGCTGTAGTAATTCTATTGAGCTTCTGTTGCGTCGCACTCTTGAGCGTTCGGTAATTCTACTGAGCAATTATAGCAGTAGTCCGCTAAGTGTAAGCAAGTTATATTTAGAAAAAATAAATGAAGCATTTTTTAGAATTCAGCGTCGGATCATCTTTTCAGCACTATTCATTTATCACTCACCATCCTCAATCCGTCAAAAATACAATTTTGTCCTGAATGATATGATATAGTTTAATGGTAAGAGCATGAAAGAGCATCTTGGCGTTCGCATTACGTTCTATATAATAACTGGCCTTATCCAGTTCTTCAATAATAGTCTGTTGCTGTTCTATCCCGGCAATTTTGTTCAGCCTTTCAGCAAAGTCCTTCTCTGTTTCGCCGATCATTAATTGAGAATCGCCATTCACTGATAAAGCAGATTGCGATGATGCGACTCGCAATTTCACAGCCTGCTCTAATAAATGATTAAAATAGCGTAAGAATTGTTTTTGTTTTTCCCGGCCCAACCGGCTGATTTCCTCTACCCATTTGGTTTGTGCTATTGGCCCTGTCTTTAAAATAGCATTAAGCCATTCTCTAAGTAAAGTTTGCCAATCTTCTTCTGCATGTTGCCCCAATTGCAAAGCTTCCCGATAATTGCCGTCACTTATTCCGGCAATCTGCCTCGCAGTTTGAGCAGAAGTATTGTTGCGGTTGATGAGTGCATTTTCAATTTCCTTTATTTGTAATGGAGGAACCTTGATTAACTGGCAGCGGCTGACAATTGTTGGCAATACCAAAGATTCATTCTCGGCAACAAGTATAAATAAAGTATCGGGTGGTGGTTCTTCTATCAGTTTTAATAGTTTATTTCCTTCAGTGCCGAGGTATTCAGGCATCCACATGATAAGTATCTTATACCCGCTTTCAAAACTTTTTAAATTTAGTTTGCGAATAATATCGTTGCATTCTTCTGCTGTTATTTTACCCTGGCTATTTTCTTTTTCTTTTATCATTTCTATCCAATCAAAGGAATTGCCATAAGGAGTTAGTTTTATAAACTCTCTCCATTCAGTAATGAAATCAGCAGCTATTGGTTTTTCACCTGGTTTTTTTGTGACGGTAGGATAAGAAAAATGAATATCGGGGTGAATTAGTTGTTGAGCTTTAATACAGGAAGGACATACTCCGCAGGAATCAGTTAAGATTTGAGGTTCGATGTTTGAGGTTTGAGATTCTTCTCCAAATAATGAAGCTGATTGCTGCTTGCCAATTGCCAATTGCCGATTGTTTACTTTGTCGCAAACAACAAATTGAGCAAAAGCCAATGCCAATGGAAGTGCTCCGCTGCCTTCTTTTCCTAAAAATAATAAGGCATGGCTAAGGCGGTTATGTTGGACCAATTCAGCCAGTTGATGTTTTATTTCCTGTTGACCTATAATATCCGAAAATTGCATAGAATCACGTATTGGATTATTTAGGATTATAAGGAAAGTTAAGGATTGGGATTTAATTTTTTTTGAACACCCGGATCAAATAAAAAAGGAAATCATTGCTGATCTCCTCTAAATGTTTTTATCCTGATAATCCGGGTTCTTTAATTTAAATACTTCAGCACTTCTTCACTCATCGGATTTACCTTATTGTGAAATACAGCAATGAGCTTTCCATTTTCATCCAGTAAAAACTTAGTGAAGTTCCAGGTTACAGGATTTTGTAAAAAAGCTTTCCAGGCGAGATCTTTTGAGTTATCAGTTGGGACACTTTTAGCCAACTCTTTAGATTGATCTACCAGCCATTTGAATACCGGATCAGTATCATCACCCTTTACAGATACTTTATCCGCCATAGGAAAAGTAACACCATAATTTTTTGTACAGAATTCTTTTATCTCCGAATTTGTTCCAGGTTCCTGTTCTCCAAAGTTGTTTGCAGGGAAACCAACGATCACCAATTTATCTTTATACTTTTCATACAACTTTTCGAGGTCAGCATACTGCGGTGTATTACCACATTTGGAAGCCGTATTAACTATCATAATCTTTTTGCCCTTGAATTTAGAAAAATCAATATCGGTTCCATCAAGTCCCGGCACTTTAAAATCATAAATAGGACCACCAACAAGTGTTGTTGATAATATCAGGCTTAACAATAATGCTTTCATGATATAAAATTTGAATGTGTTGAATGATTAATTTGGACAACAAATATAAGACCGTTGTGCGGACTTGACGGTCATATATTTTTAAAAGTTGCTTATTGTTTTTCAAAACAGCCTAGGTCTGGTTTTAGCCCGAGCGGCCTGGTCTTTCCATCCAGATCAATTGTTACCGTTGTATTAGCTCCTTTATCTATTGCTGGAGATAAAGGAATTGGTGCTTTTAATCTAAAATTATAATAGTTTTTGGAGACATTGATACTATCAAATAGAGGAGGTTGATTGAAAGCTCCTGAGACCGTTATGCCTGCACCAGAAGGATTTGATTGCACCTTCCATAAAATCTGATCAAACGTTATTGTATTAGTTGGATTCTTTTTATATAGCCCAACTTCATTAATTACGGTTCCATTTTCACCCCAAAAAATGCAATTACGAAAAGTAGCGTTTAGAGGAAAGATCATCGAAGGTTTATCCAAATCAAAATCAAAAACAGAAAGCACTGAATCTTTATGCAAAATAAAATTATTAGAATAGCTCGCAACCGTACAATGAGTAAATTGATAATCACCTCCCTTAGTGAGAAAAATATTTTTACCACAGTTACTTATCAGGCAGTTTCTTGCATTGATACTTGAATGGATAGTAATAATCCCCGCATCGTATGCATTGTCAATGATACATTCATTAAGTGTGAGCTTAGGATTTGCATTAGAAGAAAGATCAACCATTGCTATTGCCTGGTAAGCATTTTTTATAACTGCGTAATTAAATACATTGTCTTTGCTGGTAGTTCTGAAAAAAATACCGGGCCAACCAGCAGGAAAATCTTTATAAGGATCATCGAGCCTGTCGCCCTGGATATAAACTCTGTCAATAGTATCCTTTTGACCATTTATTAGTAATGTGCCATCAACAATTATCGGGGCATCTGCATGTACAAATATTCGGCATCCTTTATTTATTGTAAGTGATGTATTAGGATCTATGACAAGCGATCCGAGTATTACATAAGGCAGATCATTAACCCATGTTTCATTAGCCGCAATTTCTTTGTTGCGAAAAAAATGTGCGTTTTGTCCAAATGCCTGCAATTGTACCAACCTGTTTTTACCATTATAGCTTACCTGTATGCTATCCTTTACAATAAAAGGAAGATTATTTGCATTTTGATTAATATTTACCTGTACAAAAACATATACACTATCATTCGCTTCAATTTCAAGATTATTTATTTCAGGTCCTGTAATACCATCAACGTTTATTTTATAAGGAGATGAACTGCCCCCCATTAATTTTACCGATGATAATCTAAGTTTCTGATTATTTTCATTAAGGATCTTGAAGAACTGGTAAACTGAACCTGAAGTCACAAAGACTGTATCATACTTCAATGTGTCTTCAGTAATGGTAACCCTCGCATCGGGAGATGTAATAAAGGTTTCTTTTTTGCAGGAAAAGAAAATAAGCAAAAAGGATATTGACAGTATTCCGAGGGTCTTCATTAGCATCAAAAATAATAGAACTAATTGAGATTAACGAGAGGCCATGCAAAGAGTTGCAATACTTAATTGAGAATTCGGAGCTTTCAATAATTCACTACCACAAGCTTCCAGCGTAGCGCCGGTGGTAACTACGTCATCAACCAATAATACATGCTTATTTCTAATTACTTCGGGTTTTATTAGTTCAAACTTGCCTTCAATATTTTTCCATCGCTCAATTCTTCCTTTTTTAGTTTGCGTGTCTGTATGCTGAGGTCGGGTAATAACATTTTCCCAAACAGAGACATTCATATATTCTGCCATTCCGTAGCATATCATAGCGGCCTGGTTATAGCCTCTTCGTTTTTCTTTAGCAGGAAAAAGAGGAAGAGGGATTAATGCATCGACAGGAAATCGATCAGATAGACGTAATTGATTTCCTATGATGCGGCCTAATTGCAATCCCAATTCTTTATTGCCTTTATATTTAAATTGATGCATAAGATCCTGCATCAATGATTCTTTGGTGAAATAAAATTGTGCTGTTGCACTTACCAGGGGAAGTCGCCCCCAAAAAATTTTTTCAACCGGGTTTCCTGTATGCAACTCAAAATTTGTTTCAGGCATTGCGTTCACACATCGCATACACAAAATATTCTGCTCGCTCACTATATCACTGCCGCAGCCAGCGCATACATGAGGAAATAACAGATGCAGAACAGCATTTCTTATTTCTTTTAACTGAATCACTGTACGAAATGATGATGAATTTATTTAGAATAAGTACTTATAAACTTCTTCTACCTGACCCATTGTTACAATCTCAATGCCCTGTATGTTTTTAACTTTATTTAATCCTTTTTGATTGTATTTAGAAACAATGATTTTTTCAAAACCCATTTTTTCAGCTTCTAAAATACGCTGATCAATGCGATTTACTGCTCTTATCTCTCCGCTTAATCCCACTTCGCCTGCAAAACAAATATGCTGAGGTAAAGGCACATCTTCAAATGAGGAAAGCAGCGAACATAAAACTGCCAAATCAATTGAAGGATCTTCCACTTTTAATCCTCCTGCAATATTTAGAAAGACATCTTTTACTCCAAAATGAAATCCACCTCTTTTTTCTAACACAGCCAACAATAATTGTAAACGCCGAAGATCAAACCCGCTAACCGTTCGTTGCGGCGTACCATATACCGATTGGGTAACCAAGGCCTGCACTTCTATGAGCAATGGCCGCATTCCCTCAATCGTAGCAGCTATTGCTATTCCACTGAGCTGATCCTCTTTTTGTGTAATTAGTATATCGCTGGGGTTGATTACACCTTTCATTCCTTCGTCTGTCATTTCATATATACCAAGTTCGGCGGTGCCTCCAAAACGATTCTTTAATGTTCGAAGTATCCTGTAAGCATAATGACGATCACCCTCAAATTGCAAAACAGTATCTACCATGTGCTCAAGAATTTTTGGGCCGGCAATACTTCCATCTTTAGTTATATGACCTATTAAAAAAACAGGCGTATTCGTTTCTTTAGCGAAACGTTGAAATTCAGCAGCGCATTCTCTTATCTGCGATACACTTCCCGGAGATGAATCAATGAATGGGGTTTGCAATGTTTGAATCGAATCAATAATAACCAACTGTGGTTTTAATTTTTTTATTTCCTGGAAAATAATTTGAGTAGATGTTTCTGTAAGCAAATAAAAATTTTCAACTGCATTTGTTGAAGTATTTAATCTATCAGCCCGCATTTTAATTTGCTGTTCACTTTCTTCACCACTTATATAAAGAACAGTATGATCTTTTAATGTTAGTCCACTTTGCAAAAAAAGAGTTGACTTTCCAATCCCTGGCTCTCCTGCAATTAAAACTATACTTCCCGGGACAATACCCCCTCCTAATACGCGATTTAATTCAGGATCTGCAGTAACTATTCTTTTTGTTTGTGTATTTTTTATTTCATTTAATAAAATTGTTTTATTTATTCTTTTATCATCTTCATCCTTCCACCCGTTATTATTTTTTGATTCTTTTTGAATTAACTCTTCGACGAACGTATTCCATTGCCCACATGAAGGACACTGACCCAACCACTTTACACTTTCATAACCGCAATGTTGACAAAAGAATGCTGTCTTTGTTTTACTCATATACTAAAATTAAACTTTCAACTTTTTAATCAGAGTAAAATTTAGAATGAATAAAATTTGCTGAGCAAATAATGAAAGGAGATACTTAGGAAGAATCAGCGTTCTTTTTGACTGATTTTAAATGTAAAAAGGGTCAATCTTTCGATTGACCCCCTTACTTACTAACCCATTAAATTCTTGCACTAAGTTACAAATATGACTCACACTACAAAATAAATTTTTCTTCCTGTGAATAACTTTTAGCCAGAATGGACTTTCAATAAAGGCCAAATAGGATTGAATTAAATACATAATTAATTCAATGATAATGAGTATGTTATGTTGAGGAAAGAGATTTTTTTCTAATTTAATTTCCGTTTTAGAATTAAATAAAAAAGAATCACGGAATGCCAAAAAGACTGAAAAATTCAGAAAAACATGAATGGTAACAGATTTGATATTTAAGGGTAATAAAATAAAAGATTTTAAAAAATGACACCTTCAATTTTAATTGTCTCTCTCGTTTTCGTAGGTATTAGCATATTGGTTTCTATGGTGCTAAAAGGCAAGCTACAATCCTATGCTAAAGTGCCACTCTCCAGCGGCATGACTGGCAGAGAAGTGGCCATGAAAATGCTGCGTGATAACGGCATTTATGATGTTCAGGTCATTTCAGCGAAAGGGTTTTTGAGCGATCACTATAATCCGGCAAATAAAACCGTAAATCTTAGCCCGGAAATTTACGATGGTAATAGTATCGCTTCAGCGGTCATAGCGGCGCATGAATGCGGACATGCTGTTCAGCATGCTACCGCTTACCAATGGCTAACCATGAGAAGCCGGCTTGTGCCGGTAGTGCAGTTTAGTTCCTTCCTGGTACAATGGGTATTACTTTTTGGTATTATTATGGTAAACCGGTTTCCACAATTATTATTGTTTGGAATTATTCTGTTTGCAATAACTACCCTTTTTTCAATAATCACTTTGCCAGTTGAGTTTGATGCAAGCCGGAGAGCTTTGGCCTGGTTGAGCACAACAAATATTGCCAATAGAGAAGAATATCCAAAAGCAAAAGAAGCACTAAAATGGGCTGCTACTACTTATGTGATTGCTGCCTTGGCATCTTTAGTAACGTTGATTCAGTATATCCTCATTTATTCGAACAGGCAGAGAAGCTAATTTAAGAGATTAAACAAAAACTTCGTTTGGCAGGGCTTTACAGCTTTATCTCTTCATCATGCTGATCAAAAAACTTGTATTCGGTAAGATGATAATTGCTATTTTCTTCAAGCCTGGTTTTTTGGCCAAATTTTTTCCTCCACTTTGCCATCTTAGTTTGCCATGGCCAGCCCTTGCTTAGATAAGCATACATGATAGGATTGACGACAAGCTTGAGATTTCCATTTTTATGCATAATAAGATAACTGAGGTTTTTTTCAATTTCATCTTCCAGCAATAAAGTAGATGAAATTTTTCCTGTTCCATTGCAGCTTGGACAAACTTCCTGTGTATTAATATTCATTTCAGGCTTCATACGTTGCCTGGTTATCTGCATTAACCCAAATTTGGAAATGGGAAGTACTGCATGTTTAGCCCTGTCAGGCGACATGAACTCTTCCATTTTTTCCATCAATTTTCGCTTATTATCCGGAAACTTCATGTCGATAAAGTCAACAACGATAATACCCCCAAGATCCCTGAGACGAAGCTGTCGAGCTACTTCCTCTGCCGCTTCAAGATTTGTTTCCAGGGCATTTTGTTCCTGGTTATTGCTTACGCTTTTATAGCCACTGTTAATATCTATTACATGAAGAGCTTCTGTGTGTTCTATTATAAGATAAGCTCCGCTATTCAGGTTCACTGTTTTTCCAAATGAAGATTTAACCTGCTTTGTAATACCAAATGAATCAAAAATAGGAGCTCCGTTTTGATAAAAACTTACAATATCTGCTTTTTCAGGAGCAATACGTTGAATGTAGTTTTTTGTATCAGTAAAAATATTTTTATCGTTGACTACAATTTTGTTGAAGTCTTCATTAAGCAAGTCACGCAGAATGCTTGTTGTTTTTGTTTGCTCACTTAAAATTTTTGCCGGAGCTACGGCACCCTTCAGATTGCGCTGAATAGACTTCCACATTTCCACTAACGCAGAAAGATCCTCATGAAGCTCGGCAGTATTTTTTCCTTCGGCCGCTGTTCGAACTATAACACCAAAATTTTTTGATTTAATTGCTTCGACTATTTTCTGTAGTCTTTTTCTTTCCTCGGATGAATGAATTTTCCTGGATACTGCAACTATATCATTGAAAGGAGTCAGTACTACAAAACGCCCCGGTAATGAAAGTTCGCAACTCAATCTTGGCCCCTTAGCTGCAATAGGCTCCTTTAATATTTGTACGAGAATATTTGGTTTGCCACCTAATACTTCATTGATTTTACCTGTTTTTATAATTTCTGGTTCAATGGAAAATTTGTTGAAATCAAGCCCTGTTTCACTTTTATCGTTCATGCACATGTTAGTGAACTTCAAAAGCGATTTGGCATAAGGGCTGAGATCAGTATAATGAAGAAATGCATCTTTTTCAAAACCTACATCTACAAAAGCAGCATTAAGGCCCGGGATCAATTTTTTTACCTTTCCCAAATACAGATCGCCAACAGCAAAACGGGCATCGCTTTTTTCGCTATGTAGTTCTACCAGTTTCTTATCCTCAAGGAGAGCAATCTCTACGCCTAAAGGAGCGGCATTAATAATTAATTCTTTGTTCATTACAGCTTATAAATGAAATACCTGAGCACTGCTGCAAGCGTTAGTTGCCGGAAATCCGTATTGAATGCAAATATTAACTGCAGGATTAGAGAAACATATCAGCGACTGCAAACAAATACGGCAATAACAACCATTAACTGAAAAGTTTAAGGACTATGAAAGCTTAGAATTCAACCTGGTTTAAATGATTTAGCATTGCTATTAGTTGGATTTGATGTAGAAAAACTTTAAACCTTAAACTTTATACCGCTTATTTATTTCTCTTTTTATGGCGGTTCTTTCTCAGTCTCTTTTTTCGCTTGTGCGTCGCAATCTTATGACGCTTTCTTTTTTTACCACAAGGCATGTTCAATATTTTTTTAATCGTGTTTAAATAAGTTTAATGGCCTATAACTAGTTTGCTATTATTTTTTTAGCTCTCTGATCCTTGTTTCTATATCCGTTCTGGCATCTTCCCGTTTTATATATTTCAGCCCTTTGTTGTACCAATTGATCGCATGGTCTTTATCCCCGGTTCTCTCATATAGATCAGCAAGTAGTAAAATTGCCTCTATATTATTTTCCTGAAGACGATTAACGGTCAGCAAACGGTTAATGGCTTTGTCATATTGCCCTGAAATTATAGCACCTTTTGCCAGCGTTAATTGAGCATAAACGTTGAGACTATCTCTTTCAGCAACCTCCCTGATTTTCAAAATTCCTTCCATGGGCACAGCTGAAATATTTCCGAAAAGATAACATGCGCCTAACCCAACTTTAGAGGAATCATTTCCAGGATTCAGGATCAAAGATCTTTCAAACAAATCTTTGGCCTGCAGTGCTTTCCATTTTCGCCTTTCGTCAATATTATCAGACTGCAGATTTTCCAAAAATAAGTGGGCAGCAAAGGTGAGTGTTTTTTCCGAATTTTCCAATCTGGCAGCTTCGGCCTCATACCAGGCATAAGGCTCGAAAATGCCCACTGAATCCAGCCAGTAATGAGCTAATTGATGATAATTTTTTATTTGTTCGTACTTCTCCGAAGAATTCGTTGTTAATATACCTTCTAAATCTGTAACTCTTTTTAATTGATCAGGATTCAACTCTTTTTTAGCCATGATAATTACTGAGTCGGCGGAAATAACTTTTATTTCTGGCACTGAAGCAGGCATGCCTTGCTTAACAGGTTTTTTAGGAGGAATAGTTTTCCCAAAGAAATAAAGGATAAATAGTAGTAAAACAGCAATTACTACAGTTATCCATTGAGGTTTTCGCACATTAAAAATTTGGCTGCAAAACTACCTTAAACGATAGTATTCTCAGAAAGTAATATTTATTACTTTCTTAAAAGGAAAATGTATTGCATTATACATCTTCGCCAGGGCCTTCATCTGGTTTTTGAGTTACTAATTTTTTCACTTCGGCCACAAACTCTTTGGCAGGTTTGAAAGCGGGGATAAAATGTTCAGGGATATGAACAGCAATATTCTTCTTTATATTTCTTCCGATTTTAGCTGCTCTTTTTTTTGTAATAAAACTGCCAAAGCCACGGATATAAATATTTTCGCCGGCAGCAAGTGTATCTTTTACTTCCTTAAACATGGTTTCCAGAGTTACTAAAACGTCGACTTTAGGTATCCCAGTTTTTTCGGATATCTGGTTAACAAGATCGGCTTTTCTCATTGTTGCAGATTTAAAGTTAGTTTTTCCCAAATGCTTTCGGGACTAATTTAGTACAAAATTATATGATTGTCAACCGGATAGGCATAATTTTTTTCAACCTCCTTTGCACCTATGATTTTAAAATAATGGATATTTAGCCGATAAAAAGAAACCAAACAGCTTTTTTGATGAAGAAAAGTAATTACCTAACCTTAAATCCTTCGTTTGATTTTCTGTTATTAAAATGGAATAAAGAACGAAACAGACGACAAATGCCATGGAAAGCAGAAAAAGATCCTTATAAAATTTGGCTAAGCGAGATCATTCTGCAGCAAACGAGGGTGGAACAAGGCTTAAGCTATTACAATTCTTTCGTTAAAAATTTTCCGGATATACATAAACTGGCTGAGGCTCCCGACGAAAAAGTTTTTAAACTTTGGGAAGGTCTTGGATATTATACCCGTTGCAAAAATCTTATCAGCACTGCCCGTTATATTTCAAAAGAACACAAAGGAGTTTTTCCTTCTTCTTATGAAGAAATATTAGCCTTGAAAGGTATCGGTCCTTATACTGCGGCAGCGATCAGTTCGTTTGCCTTTAATTTACCACATGCTGTTGTTGACGGAAATGTATTCAGAGTATTAGCCAGGATATTCGGTATAAATAAAGCAATTGATACAACAAATGGCAAAAAGTTTTTTGCCAGTCTAGCTACTCAACTATTGAACAGGCAACAACCCGGATTATATAACCAGGCTATCATGGACTTTGGTGCTATAGTCTGTAAGCCAGTTGCACCGCTTTGTGCGGAATGTATTTTTAATAATCACTGCAAGGCCTATTTAAATAATAAAATCAATATTCTTCCGGTAAAAAAAAAGAAACTTAGTATTAAAAAAAGATGGTTTAACTATTTAGTGATAGAATGTGAGAGTGAAATTGCGATTCGTAAAAGAATGGAAAAAGATATTTGGCAACAACTATTTGAATTTCCCATGGTTGAAACTCCAAAAGAGTTAAACAAAAAAAAGCTGCAGTTTTTTTTAGAGCAAAACGGATTTAAAAGTAATGATTACAAAATCCTATCGACCTCACCAGTGATCAGGCAGCAATTATCCCATCAATTGATTTTAGCACAATTCATAAACATAAAGCTCAAAAGGAAACTTCGGCTGAAAAATGATTGGCGATGGATAAAGAAAAGCAAGTTTGGTAACTATGCTTTTCCCCGGATCATTAATAAATACCTGGAACAAAAAGTGTAGTAGTTCATTTTATCTCTCTGTAAATAGGCGAAAAGCA